>LFIK01003501.1_pt1 | contig 12746 bp, 16 predicted proteins | sample 643401 | NCBI WGS metagenome assembly LFIK01 (sample SAMN03777447, study PRJNA286221) | soda lake metagenome | biome: soda lake; feature: Kulunda steppe; material: water; isolation source: sample T5-Br brine of Lake Tanatar-5 | place: Russia: Kulunda steppe | collected 2010-07 | reverse complement strand
GATCGCGTTCCACAACGTGTCCGCCACGATCTTCAGGTTCTCCCACGCACCCTCGATCGCAACCATCGTCGGTTCACCGATGACATCCCACACGCCACGGATCTGCTCCATGACCGTCTCGAAGATGCCCTGCGCCTTCTCCCACGCCACCCCGACCAGCTCGGCAACCGACTCGATCAGCGGGCCGACATGCTCGTCGAACCAGTCCGCGGCCGCACCAACAACGTCCTGGATCGACTCCCACACCGACGACATCGTGGCACCCAGGTCGCCGGTGCCGTCACCCAGGTTCGAGAACCAGTCGATGACGGTGGACACCGCATCCGAGATGGCGTCGAACGCGCCGACCAGCAGATCCCAGACGGCCTGGGCCCGGTCGATGATCGCCGGACCGTGCTGTTCCCACCAGTCAGCGAGCGCCATGAGCACCGGAAGGACCCGCTCCTCGAACAGTTCCTGGAGCCGTCCAGCCGCCTCCTGCAGCTTCGGTCCGAGCCACTCCCCGAACGCCTGCAACGCCGGCACGATGTGATCCATGATCACGGGAAAGACGCGGTCGGCGAGGAACGTCATAACCGGGGTGAGCGCCTCGCGGAGCACGCCCATGGCAGCCTTCTTGATGTTGTCCCACGCGTCGGAGAACTTCGCGGCCGTGGCGATCTGTTCCTCGGTCATCCGCCCGTGACCGTCCATCGCCGCGGTGGCCTCCTCGAGGGTGAGCGCCCCATCCTCGAGGGCGGGCCGGAGCATCTCTGCGGTGCGGTCACCGAACAGCTCTGCGGCGGCGGCGTTGCGCTGGTTGGCGTCCTCCATGTTGTTCAGCGCATCGATGGAGTCGACCAGCACGTCTTCGTGGTCGCGTGCTTCGCCGTTGGTGTCACGTATGGCGACACCCATCGCTTCGAACGTCTCGACCGCCTTCTCGTCGCCGTCGAGTGCGTCACGACGTGCGCGGCCCAGACGGCGCACGGCACGTTCCATGTCGCCGTGCGACACACCGTTCTGGTCGGCCCAATGCCGCATGTCCTGCAGGGCGTCGGTGCCGATCTCGAGCTTGGAACTGGTCTTGTCGAGCTCGTCGCCCATCGACGCCATCTTGAACGCACCGCCGATGGCTGCCGCACCGACCGCAGCGACAGCGCCCGCGGCGACGCCGGCGGCCTTGCCAAGCGTGCCGGAAAGCCGTCCGGCCAACGACTGCGACTCGCCCTCGACGCCTGCAGCGCCCTCCTGGAACTCGGAGTCGTCCAGACGGACGTGCGCGACGAGGGCGCCGATGTCCATGCCGGCCTCCTAGATGAAGTCGTCGACGACGGACACGGGCTTCTGGCGCGTGCGTGCGGACGGCTGTCCCGCGCAGGCGCGCAGGAACCGGGAGTTGGACGACAGTCCTGCAGCGAGCGCGCACACGCGCCGCCAGGTGAGCTGTTCAGCCTGGGCGAGGAGGTCGATGCCGTACTCGCGTTGGAAGTCCGCCTCGAGCAGTGTCCAGTGGTCTGCTACGAGGCGGGTGAAGCTTCCCCCTGGCGGTCACCGCCTCCAGTGTCTGGCTGCCCCATCAGCTCATCGATGAGCTGGGTGAACGCCCAGTCGAACTCGTCGAGGTCGAACAGCGACACGAACCGATCCCACTGGTCACCGAGGATGGCCTGACCGACAGCACGCAGCTGCACCGGACCGACCTGGCGAGCTTCGTCCTTGAGTTGTGCGTCAAGGTCAGCGAGTTCGAGCGCGACCGATGCGGGCAGGGCTCGGGGCAGCTCGAACACGTCGTCGTACACGGTGATCGTCTTAGCCGGCTTGGACCGGCGGCGTTCCTCAAGGGCTGCGGTGAGATCTCGGCTCACTCCTCGCTGCCCTCCTGCGGCCACTCGACCGCAGTGAGGGTGGCACCCCATCCGGACGGGTCGGTGACACCGCCTCCCTGGTCGGCCGGTTCGACGTTTGCGGTGAACTCGCGGTACTTCCCGCCGGCAAGGTCGACACGGACCTTCACACGGGATGCGTACCCGACCTTGTTGGCCGCGTCGTCGATGATCTTCTGACCGGCCTGCGCCTCGCCCGTCTCCGGGTCGATGAGCGCGAACGCCTCGATGTCGACGGACTTGGTGCGCTGGGTGACGAGGTCCTCGCCGTGCCCTTCGTTGTCCCAGTCGGCGACGTCTTCGGTTTCGGTGTCGGTCGACCAGGTCAGATCAGTGATGCCGGCGATCTGTTCCCAGACTGGCGTTTCTCCGGAGTCATCTTCCACTTCGACGCCCTCGAACCGTTCGGGGGCGAGCATCTTCACTTCAGCCATGTCGGGCCTCCTGCCCTTCGGTTGTGGGCGTCAGCTGGGTTCAGGACTTGGTGCGCTTGGCGGCGCGGTTGGCGTACTCCTCGGACGCCTTGGCGTCCGCGTCGGCGTGCTGGTCGACCGGGGCCGGCCCGACGACCTCGTAGCTCTTCAGCCGCTCGTAGCGGCGTGCGAGCTTCCCGGTCGCGTTGACGGTCCGGCCCGTTTCGGTGTTGCGGAACTTGGGCATCACCAGCCTCCTCGCTGGTCGGTGGCATCTTGGGTCTCCACCATCAGGTGGAAGCTGTAGGTCACCCTGCGGCTCTGATCGAGGCCGACGAACGCCGGCGGTGCCACGGCGAACGCACCCACGACGTGGACGCCGCCGGGCCAGGTGTCGCCGGCACGGCCGTGCAGTGCGGACCACAGGGCGTGTGCGCGGTTCCCGGCGGTGCGCGGGTCGCGGTCGCCACGGACCAGCAGCTGCACCCGGCGGGTGGTGTACGGGTGGCTGCCGTCGGGTGACGGTCCACCGATCGCACGGATCTGGACCGCTTGGTCCGGGGCGTCGGGCAGCATGTCGACGAACAGGTCCCCGCCGGTGGCGTCCGGGACGTAGTCGCCGAGCCCTTCGTCGTCGAGAAGCTGGGCGAGGGCGGTCTGGATCACAGCTGCATCTCGTCGCGCATGGCCTGGCGGACGTCGTCGTGGGAGGCGTCAGCGGCCCGGGCGAACCACGGGTTCCACTTCTCGTGCACGAACGTCGGGTACGGGCGGCCGCCGGGGTCTCGTGCGCCGTACTCCAGGGTCGCCTGGTCCTGCCCGATCGACACCTCGAGGGATCCGGCCAGGTCCCCCTGGTCACGGGGCGCTTCGTTCGTGGCGGCCTCAGCGAGCACGTCCGCGCCGGCCTGCAGGGCCTGCGCCGTCGCGCCGGTGATGTGCGCGACCGCACCGGAAACGTCGATGTCAGCGGTGAAGCGGACCGTCATCTCAGCCTCACCTCCAGGTGATGGGGGCCGGCAGGGCTGTGCGCCACCTGCGACGTGATGACGGTGGTCGTGCGCCCGTCGACGGTGACCCGGGACTCGACAGGGATGTCTGCGTCGGCGTCAGCGAACAGGTGGGCGGACGACACGGTCTCGGACCCGTTGACGTCACGGACCAGTTCGACCACATCAGACAGCCAGCAGGCCACCTCGACCGGCGGGTCGAAGACCGGTCCGTAGGCGCCGGCGCCGCGGTACGGCTCGACGCTCACGGTGCGGGTGAACAGGTGCCTCATCGGCGTGTCGCGAACCGCATCAGGTCGTGGCGCTCCTGGGAGGTGAACTCCACCCCGGGGGCACCGCCGATCCGGTACGAGTAGCCGGCCACCGACTCGGTCTGGTAGCCATTGGGGTTGTCCAGTCCGCGCTTGGCGGCGGACAGGATGATCTGGGTGAGCAGCGCCGGCGGTTCGTCCCACCCGGCGTCGACGTCTACCTCCACCGTGCGTGGCCCGTCAGGCCACGGCTTGCCGTCGTCGCGTCGCATCCAGCCGTCAGCGGACCAGTCCACCTCGACCGGCGACCCGTCGACACGGACCTCGGTCACGTCGTGCAGCGGCCACGCGGGGATCAGCAGCGTGTGCTGGCCTGCCGCGTCAAGGACGAGGGACCGGGCGTCACGGTCGATGGGCTGCCCGACCAGCTCTTCGACACGTGCCCATGCCAGATCGATGGCCTGGTTGCTGTCGGTGAGCTGGTCGAGGGTGAGGTCGGTGGACGGCATCAGCGGGTCTCGTCAGCCTCGACCTGGGCGGTCTCACGCTGAACAGCCTTCTTCGCCGTCTTCTTGCGGGACGTCTGGTCGACGAGCTCGGCTTCGCCGCGGCTCACGAGCCGTGCGGCGGCCTCGTCGGACACCTCCCGGATGTCGCCAGAACTCCACGCCCGTGTCGGTGACGCGGACGGGCTGGTCAGCTTAACCTTCGGCATGCGCATGCTCCTCCGGTTGCGGGCTGCGCCCCGGCAACGGTCCGGGGCGCAGCCGTAGGCGGGTCAGGTCAGCTCGCCGGGTGCAGGAGGTGCTTGAAGGGCGCGTCGCCCTCGAACACCGCACGGCCGTCGTGGCGGGAGAACCCGATGAACCCGACCTGGAGACGCTCGGCGTACCGCTCCTCCAGCCGGAGCAGCGTGAAGTCCAGGACGTCACGCACCTTGTAGTACGAACCGTCGCCGAACACCGCCGAGATGTTCTCGGGGCCCGGCGCGGCCATGTCCTGGTTGATGATGTACCGGTACCCGGCGAGGGTGTCGGGCTCGCGGACAGCGACACCCGGCACCCACAGCGGCCGCTTCTGGTCGTCGACCAGCAGCTTCGCGGCCTTCAGGAACTGGTCGTTGAACATCCACTGCGCGTTGGCCCGGTACGCCGGGTCCACGGAGTGGATGAGGTTGATGAAGTCGGCGTACCCGATCGCGTCCGCAGCAGACGCATCGTGGCCCTTCGCGGATGCGGTGACCACGCCCTGCGGCTGGTCCGATCCGGTGCCGGTGGTGAACTCCTCGTTGGTGATGCGGGCGATCCGTCGCGCAAGCCACTGCGGGAGCCGGGACTCGATGTTCGTCGCGTCGTCCTGCAGCAGCTGCCGCGAGACCCGCACGATCTTCGAGCTGTAGGTGAACGACTTCAGGGTCACCGACCCGAAAGTCATGTCCCCGTCGTTGTGAGCAGCGTTCTCGTCGATCCGTTCGCCCTTGTTGGACGTGTCGTCCAGCTTGGGCCACGGGATGTCGTTCCCGGTGGAGGTCGGCATCGCGTCGGCGAACTCGCGCACCCCACCGAAGGCCTTCATGGCCTCCTGGATCTGGGTGACGAATCCCTCGGGGACGAGGTAGCCACCAGCGGAGTCCGGGGTGGTGCCCTGGGCGCGCTCGTCGAGTTCGACCTGGCGCTCCTCGAGGAGGCGCTGCTCGTCCTCGCCGATGCGGGTCATGCCGCGCTTGGCCCAGTTCCAGAACGCCCGCTCGTACCGGTCCGGGTCGCCACCACCGGTGTTCGTGGCAGGGTCGCTGGGGGCGCCGCCGCGGAAGCTCGGGTCGGCGGCGAGCTGACGCTCACGCTCCTCGGCCTGCTCCTGCCGCTCGATCCGTTCGGTGTAGTCGCGGACATCCTGCTCGCGACGGTCCCACTCCTGCTGCTCCTCGGCGGTGAGGTTCCGGTTCTCGGACTCCGCCTTGTCCAGCAGCTCCTTGTTGCCTTCCCAGATCCGCGCACGCTCGGCGCGGAGGTCCAATGCCGTCGGCATGATGTGTTCCTCCTGCCCCTTCTGGGGCCGTTGATGGGTGTGCGCGGGTGGTGGCGGACAGCGCATGCAGCTCCGGCCCCGACAGGCGGGGTGGTGGCTGCTGCTGTGGCGCTCCGGCCCTAGCTGGCAACCAGCTGGTCGAACAGCCTTGCCCGCAGGCGAAGCTGGTCGACGCTGGTCGACGTCTTGTTGTCCCCGCCGGTGCGGGGTTCCTGCTCTGCGGCAGCAGGACCGTCCCAGAGGGCGCGGTCGTACAGCTGTGGCGCTTCGGCCTCGACGCGGGCGACGAAGGCCTCCAGCGCGTCACCGATCGCGGCCGATAGCACGAGCCGCTCGTCACGGGTGATGAGCCCGTCGGCGGCGAGATGATCGGCGTCGATAGTGAAATCGAGGTGGATCATCGACTCGATCCACTGGCCGAGGTTGTGCTCCCGGGCCTCGACGTCTTGCGTCTCCGCGCGCTGCAGGATCCGTTCGGCGATGCGTCGGACCTGCTCGGTCGTGCCGGTGGCAGACCGGGCCTGCAGTTGCTCGAGGGCCGAGATGGCGCCGTTGATGGTCTTGCGGGTCGCTGAGGTGAGCGGCTTCCCGTCGCGGAGTTCGGCGACGACCTGATCACGGACCTCGGCCGGCATGGTCGCCAACGCACCGACGGGCAGGTCGCCGAGGCCGGCCCTGCCTTCGATGTGGGTTGCCTGGTAGGCGGGCAGCCACACTGCGGAGGTCTCGATCAGCTGGGACTCGACGACCTCACGGATCGGCCCAACGTCGTCGCGGGTCCACCGGTCCTGCACTGCCCGGAACCCGAACGACATCTTGTCGACGGTTCCGGCGTCCATCTTCGCGGCGAGCCTGATCACGTCAGGGTCGTCGAGGGACAGCTCCGCTTCGATGGAGAGCCCGTCGACGTCCGGGCGGAGCTGAAGGTTCCCTGCGCGGGTCGACGCGAGCACCGATGCGGAGTCGTGGGAGTACAGCAGGCCGACGTCACGCTGTTCGGAAAGGGTCTTGTCCAGCGACCCGGGCAGGAAGCGTTCACGGAACCCGCCGAGGTCCTGTGACAGGGTGTTGTAGATCACTGCCCGGCCGGCGACCCGTAGCTTCCCGTCGTCGGTCTGCTCGCGCCGCTCCAGGGCGAACCCTCGGGTCTCCATGCTGTCCTCCTACCTCAGGTCCATGTCGCACGAGCAGTTGGACCGCTCTTCTGTGGGAAGTTCCGGGTCGCCCGGGTAGCGGGCCCCGTTCGAGAACCGCTCCCCGACAGGGACGGTCTCACCGTCCATCGCGGAGTGGGTACCCCGCGGGTTGTCCGACGTGACCCGCCACGTCTTCTCGGTGACCGTGGCCGACTTCTCAGCGGCGTCCTGCTGGGCTGCCTGACCGACCGTTGTCACGCGGGTACGGGCGATCTGCGCGGCGGTTGCCCCACCGATCACCGCGAACGCCGTCGACAGCACCTCTGACCGATCGTCGTCCTCGCCGGCAGACTCCAGGTGCCCGTCGAGATACTCCCGGTTCGACCTGTTCACCTCTTCAGCAGCGATGCGGCTGTTCGCCGCAAGCCAGCCACCGAGCTCCTGGTCCGGGTCGTAGTCCGCATCGACCTGACGGGCGAACGACGCAGCCGTGATCCCTGCCAGCCTCCGGAACATCCCTGCCAGCTCGTCGTCCCACCGGTCGATGTCCCACAGCTCAGACACTGACGTCACGGAACCGGTGATGCGTGACAGGATGTCGTCGCGCTGCACGCCGAAGAACTCCGTGATCGCCTCCAGGTGACGGTCAACCTCGGCGCTACGTACCTGTTCCGACGCGCGCGTCTCAACCTGCGGTGTCCGACGGATCCCGGCTGCAGCGTCGGCGGTCCGGTCGGCCTGCACCGTGACGGGCAGCACCCCGAGATGCTCAACGTCGAGGTCGAGACGCTTCGCGGCAGACTCCGGGTCGAACCCGGCCCGGATAAGGGCTCCGGCAGCGTCAATCCGTCGCTGCAGCCCTCGGGTGTCTTCCTCGTCGTCGGCCAGGACGGGGCGCATGTTCTCCGGCTCGAGGTACATGTCACCGCCGGGAATGGGCTCTAGGCCCTCGTCCTCACGGATGTCGTTGATCGACTTCCAGCCCCACTGCCGCTCCACCGCGTGAGCCTCAGAACGCGACTTGGGATCGCCGCGGAGCAGCTCGTTCATGTCCCAACGAACACGGAGCTGCCGGTCAGCGACCGGGTTGGGAAGAAGCAGCCCTTGCCGTGTGACCCGTTCCAGCCGGGTCGTCCACGGCATCAGCGTGTGCTTCGCAAACCCACGGTTCTGCTCGTCAACGCCGGTGCCGTAGGAGGTCTGTCGCTCCTGGTCGCCGAGCATGTGGGGCGGGACCCCGAACATGCGGGCGATCTCGGACAGCTCCCACTTCCGCGAGCCGATGAACTCGGCGTCGTCGGGGTTGAGCCCGACGGACTTCCACTCCGCCCCGGCGTCGAGGACCGCCGGCTTGTGCGCGGACGCGAGGCCCTGGTGTGCGGTCAGCCACGACTGCTCGAGACGCGCGAACCCGGCGTCCGACATCGACTCGGGCACCGAGATGTAGCCGCCAGGCGTGGCGTCGTTGGCATAGAACCGGCCCTGGTACTCCTGCGCCGCGAGGGCGATCCCGACGGACTCACGCATCGCCGCGATGGGTGACAGGCCGGTGAGACGACCCAACCCGAACGCCTTGAAGTGCAGAACGTCGCGAGCTGGAACGAGCGCCGCGCGGTCCATGAACCCGGCGTGGGCGTCCTCGGACAGGACCACCTGGTAGACGATCTCACGGGTGTTCGGGGTCCGCAGCGGCAGCACCGAGTAGGCGGGCAGCACCCACAGATGCTGCGGCCAGCCGTTGCCATCCCGCTGGATGTACACGTAGGCGTTCCCGCGGAGCAGGACCCACACCAGCACGCTCCGCCAGAACTCGCCAACGTCCGCTTCCGGGTTCGGTGTGTCCGTGACCAGGTGAGCTACCGGATGGTCGGACGCGTCCTTGCGGATCTTGCCGTCCTTGCGTGTCATGTCGACCGGGAGCTGAGAGACCCCTTCGGCGATGATGCGGACGCAGGCGTACACGCCGGAGACCAGCAGGCTCGACTCCGGCGAGATGTTCCGACCTGTGAAGGTCTTCTCCGCGCCCCGAAGATGACGGACCACGCCAGGGTCGGACAGCGACGTGGCGGGGTTCTCGACATGACCTGATCGGCGCTCAAGAAGTCGGGAGATGATCGGCATCAGTCGTCCACCTCACCGTCGCGATGCCCGGTGCTGCGGACCTGGGCGGCGGACACCAGCAGTATCCCGGCGACGGCCAGGCCGAGCGCGACGTGGACGATCATCGCGGCGGCAACGAGGCACACGAACCCGGCGACCTCGAGCAGATTATCGATCGACACTCACGCTCCGATACGTCGCACCTTGGGTTCCACCGGCGGCTCGTACTTCTGCCAGCAGAACAGCGCCATGATCAGCGCCACCATCCCGTCGATCCGCTTCGCGGACTCCTGACGATCCGGCTTCACCGGCCGCACGTTGTCGTTCTCATCCCGCCGCACATGCAACGAGTCCGCCATCCACCTGAGCACCGGATGACCACCGTGCTGCACAAGATGCTGCGCCACCCTGCGTTCCAGCAGCTTCGTCGGCGCCGACAACGAGCCGTAGCCTTGCCGAACCGGGACCATGTCCCACCCGTCGTCCTGCAGCTCGGTCACCGTCTCCGTCGCGTTCCACGGGTCATAGCCGACCTGCTGGATGACGAAGCCGTGCTCGTCCCTCCAGCGGGCCATGTGCCGGCGCACCGCGGAGTAGTCGACGACGTTCCCCTCGGTGGTGTGCAGCCAGCCGTCATCGATCCACCGTGTCAACGGCACCTGGCAGAGGTGCTCGAGGTCGTCGACCCGTTCCTCAGGTATCCAGATCGCCGGCAGGACCAGCCCGCCAGCATCGTCGTCGGCAGGGTCGTTCGGGAACCACAGCGTCGCCGCGGTGAAGTCCGTCGTCGACGACAGGTCCAGCCCACCGAACGCAAGCCGCCCCTCCAACTGCCCGAGGCCGACCTGCTGGGTCGCCGGCTGCGCGTTCCAGTCAGACATGCGCAGCAGCCCGGCGGTGGACTTCGCCCGCACGTTCAGGTGCAGACGCAGGTATGTCGGCAGGTACGACGGGGTGGTGCGTGCCTTCTCCGCTTCGCCACGCAGGTAGTCCCACGTGACCGTGGTACCAGCCCCCGGGTTCGCCTTCGCGATCGTCGCGTCGGCGAACGGGTCGTCCGCCTCGTCGGCCCGCCAGATCACCCCGTAGTGCGACGGGTCCGACTTCACCCCGCCGGCGATGTGCTCGGTGCGGTCGTGGTACTCCGCGTAGATCGAGTGCTCGTCACCCTCGTCGGCGGTGGTGATGATGATCGACAGCGGCTGGTCGCGGGCACCGGTACCGGTCAGGATGGTGTCGAGTAGGTCCCGCGACTTGTGGACGTGCAGCTCGTCGATGACCGCACCGGAGACGTTGAGCCCGTGCGCGGCCTCAGCGAGCTTCGACAGGGCCCGCATCACCCCGCCGTTGCGCGGGTACTTGATCAGCCCGGACTGCAGGTTCTTCGCACCGACACGCTTCAGCAGCCCTGGCGACGACCGGATCATCGTCTTCGCGTCGTCGATAATGCGGTTCGCACCGGTCTTGTCGACCGCCGCGGAGTACACCTCGGCTCCCGGCTCACCGTCCGCACACAGCAGGACGATGAGCAGCCCCGTCGCGATCGACGTCTTCCCGTTCTTGCGGGGGATCTCGACGTAGGCCTCACGGACCACCCGGGTCCCGGCCAGCTCTACGTCCTGGTGGTCGTCGGCGTACAGCCACCCGAATACCGGGGCGATGATCCACACGATCTGCCACGGGTCCGGATCGAGGGGCTTGCCCATCCACCGGCGAGTCTTGGTGTGCCGCAACGCACGCAGCGCCTGGAGGACCTTGTCGACCGCGGCCACGGAGAACACCGCACCGGCCGCGTCGCCCGGGAACCCTCCGACCACCGAAGGGCGACGCTCGAGTGCGGCGGCGATGTCGTCTTCGGTCAGCCCGAGCTCTACCAGCGCCTCGCGGGGGACCGGCAGATCAGTCGAACGGTCCGCCTTCGCCACCGTCGTCCTCCCCGCCGCCGAGCGAGTCCCGAGCGACCGGGGTCAGACCAAGCTCGCCGCAGGTCCAACGCAGCTGGCTGCGCAGCTGGTTCAGCGCCGTGGTGCACGGGTTCTTGACCGCACCGCGCTCCCCCTTCGTCCACATGCCGTTCCGGGAGATGTCTCGCTCGCACTGGTCGATGCGGGCAACCACCACGCAGTGGTCGACCAGCAGAGACGCATCGACTGGAGCGAGCAGCCCCTTCGCGTCGAGGACCGGGACGATCTGCCGCCACTCGCGGCGTGCGACCTCACGCGCCCGACGGTTCTCGTCCTGCATCCGTTCCGCAGTCTCACGGCTAGTTGTGACCAGCCACTCCCGACGGGCCTTCGCCAGCCCGACTCGCTTCTTGGTGTCGGCGATGTGCGTGAGCGTCGCCTCGACCGACGCGAGCGTGTGACGCTTCTCCAGCGTGGACCTGGCCGGCACGCGTACGGGCGGGAACCACTCCTGCCAGTTCGGCTCGCGCGGCGCGCCCGGCGCGAGCTGCACGCCTTCGCGGACGGGCCTCTTCCCCGGGTTCCCTTCTCTCACTACCTCGAGGGACGGCCGGCGGGCCGGGCCAGGCTTCGCCATCAGCTACCCCCACCGTCACGCACCATGACCAGCGTCCGTGCCAGGGCAGACGCGACTTCGGTCAAACCTGCGGTCGCGGCCGTCCCTGTCCCCCCCGCGTTCGCCGGGCCCCCGGGCAGAGATTTGACCCCCCTATCCCAACTCGGCCCGGCCACGTAGCGTGACCTACCAGGGATGTTCACGCTGCTGCACCCGTGCGGATGACCTCGTCGGACGGTGACGGTTCGTAGGCCTGCCACCATCTGTCTACGATGCCGGCAGGGTCCTCGCCGGGGACGTCACGTGCCGCGAGGCGTGCGACGCACACGTCACGCGGTGCGTGCAGCATGACGATGTGAGCGTCGTAGCGGGCCCGTAGGGAGGCCCTCTGTTCTGAGCGGGGGGCCGAGTGGATGATCCACGCTCGAGCGACCTCGCCCGGACGGACCTCCAACCTGGACAGCACGGCGTCGCGTGCGTCGAGGACGAACCCAGCCAGGTCGTCGTGACGGTGGTGGGTCGAAAGGCCGGAGAGTGCGGCGTAGATCAGGTCGAAGTCGACGATCAGGTCGCCAGGCTCTGAGCGTTGCGAGACGTAGGTGGTCTTTCCTGCGCCTGGGGGGCCGGTGACGGCAGTGACGTGGGTGGTGCCGTGGCGGCCTGTGAGGTCGCGTGCCGGTGGTGCGAGCTCTCCGGAGAGGTGCCCCTTGACGGAGTGGCACGGACTGCAGAGGGCCTGGAGGTTCCACTCGGCGTCGTTGGTGTTGTCGCCGTCGATGTGGTCGACGTGTTCTGATTGGCGGTCGCAGCCTTGCGTTTCGCAGACCGGACGGTCTCGGCGGATGCGGGCTGAGAGGTCTCGCCACTCGCGGCGGTTGTACTTCTTCGCGGTCCGCGACCGGTAGCCGTGCTGCCGGCACTGTCCGCGGTTGGTGCATCCGGGTTCGGGGCAGTGCGGCTCGGGGACGCGGGGCACCGTCACTCTCCGTGCTGCGTTGGTCTCAGGTGGGGTCTATGGTGGGGGTCCGCGATCTGGAGGTACGGGGTGGTTGGCGACACGTTCCGCGTCGTGATGGCAGTGCTCGGCAGTCTGTTGTCGGTGTTCGCGCTGGGGGTGCCGATCTTGTTCGGGATCTTGACTGGGGCGGTGATGGGCCCATCAAGGGGTCGTCCAAAGCTGGTGGCGTACAACTTGGGCGTGTGGTTCAGCGTGTTCTACGTGATCTACCTGCTGTTCCAGCCGAAGGTGCGATACATGCCTAATGGCGGCTGAACGACGAACGCCACCCGGTGTGGGTGCTGTAACGCAGAACGCCCCCGACTGCAACCGGGGGCGTCACCCTGCGAAAGGTTGCGGGCGTTCCTGTGTGTGCAGGTGGCGCCTCGCTGAGGCGATGATATCACATGTCTTGCACATCTTGTG
>LFIK01003500.1_pt1 | contig 12746 bp, 17 predicted proteins | sample 643401 | NCBI WGS metagenome assembly LFIK01 (sample SAMN03777447, study PRJNA286221) | soda lake metagenome | biome: soda lake; feature: Kulunda steppe; material: water; isolation source: sample T5-Br brine of Lake Tanatar-5 | place: Russia: Kulunda steppe | collected 2010-07 | reverse complement strand
TGGGGGCATCATCCTAGCTAGTTGGCTTTTCTGGCAGTTCTCCTTTTCCTAGCGTTTTTCAGCTCTTCTGCCTTGCCTGCCTTAAGGACATTGCTGTGTCCGCTCGCGTCTTGTAACAAACAAACAACACGTCCTTTTCCACTGCACCCATCCACACGTGGTCTCTCCGAAGGACTTATGCTCCCCTATTTTCTTCTGCAGGCTTAAACAATAAGCTTTATTTCTTCCTTCATGCACTGATGCTTTTTTATGAGCAGGCTAGCAGTCGCACTTCTTGACTGAAGGCCTTTTTCTTGTGACCCTTGTAAATCGTGATTCAAGTCTGCAAGCTGAAGCCTCAAAGAACGCACTTGCATGCAAGGACACAGGAAAGAGAGCGTGTTTTTCGTCTTTAATTGCTTGCAAGCCACACTTATCACAGGTATCATCATGATGTTCCCAGTTTCTTGTTTAGACACGCAGCATATGGGAATGTAACCTGAAACGTGCCACGATGCGCTGTATTTGCCACATTAAAGAAAAGCTCTAGGCTCAGGGCAGCAACAGGTGTATCGGATGTTACTATATAACTTGAAATTGACTATTGTAATTAAACAGGGACTAACTTGTAGTGGTTGCTGAGATATGCAATCCGAAGTGAGATTTATATAGCCCATCAAGCAAGGCAAATCTTCAAGTAACAAGTTAAATATCTTCAAATGCTTATATTAGAGCTCAGAGCATAGCTTGAGACCTCTGCAGGAATCACTTAGCGCTGGGCAAGCAGTTTTTCCAACCAGCTTAAGTTGGACCTGCTGCAAGAGTACTGGCCCATACGCGTGCCTGTTCACATGCTTGGTCTTGGCGCTTGTCCGAGTACAAATGATAAAAAGAGACCTCATCGCCCCTGAATATGACTCTCACTGAAATTTAGCACCTTTCCCTCATATATTTCTAAATCAGCAAGTAAGGAAGTTAGCATATGATAATCTGCTTGGAAGATGCACATCAGCAGAGTTATATTTCCAAGTATGCCTCAAGGCGCGAGCTTTTGAGCATGGGCACAAAATAGACGCAAAACGCATGTTTCACGACTGTATGGAAGACGCGCAATAGCTCATTTGCATTTGTTGTTGCTTTGCATGCTCTTGTGTCTCTCGGGCATCAACAGCATGCTTGACAATATCTAAGAGTGCCTTAGCATTTGTGTCCTCCGTCCTGCAGGGAAGCACCAAGGATGATTGCATCAGATAGGTTTGCGCACTTGCAAATCTTCTTCCTTGGCTTGCTCAAGACATGCCTGACTTGGAACAGCAGCCTAGATTGATGGCACAGCATGATGCTCACCAATGCATGCATTGGGAGAAAGATCTACCTCTCTGATCGCATGAACAACGCGTCAAAGGATGGTTGAATGTAGGCTCCGGAAATTCAGGCATATCCAGCAGCACCGGAGGCCCACTGCTACCACTCACCAGCTCCTTGCGCGTTCAGCCGCCCTCCTTGCCACATGGAGGAGTCTCTCCCCCTCATCAAGCATCTCAATCACATGTGCTGCCACAACAGCAGGGTCAGCGGCCACATCAGTCAGCAGGACCTCGGCATTTCCAGCTTGCAGGAGGTCTGCAGCCCCCACAGCACCTGGAACTGAATGCACCAGAGAGGGCGCTCCCTGTTGCACACAAAGGAGGAGGAGATGGGACTCTTTGTGCATGTCTTCAGTTTTCACCGGTGTTCAATATCATCGCAGCTGAAGGTCTGCCGTGCACAGACACGTTGAAGCAGGAATTGCTGCGCATGTTGGCCTGAGCAATTTCCCGCCTGGGTCACAGACTCACAGCTCAAGCACTCTTGTGTTCTAGCCCAATCTGTCCTTCTGTTGCTGGCAATTGTTGGCACATGAATTAGAGAAATCAATGCATTGCAGAATATTTGGGATCTTTGCTCGGTGACCCCCCAACCCCCAACCCCCGTGCATGATGTCACAACCAGGCTTTTGAGCACCTCTTTGCCGAGTGCTGTGCTTCCTGTGTATCTGCCCTCCAAAAGTTAGGGAAGCAGACACGACTGATATCAGGGGATCAGCCACAGTGCATAAAGGATCAGCCACAGTGCATAAAGGAACCTACAGAGCAGCCGTCCCATCAACCCACCATGGATGCCGCCTCCACAATGGTCATGCCAAATGCATCGTATGTGCAGGGGTGGATGTTCAGCCGCGTTTTGCTGAACACTTCCACAGCCAGCTCCTGCAAAGGGTATGGTATGCCTCTTTCAGGTGTGTCTGCTTTACAAGGAAGGGAGGCTTGTAGTGAGCCCTGGCATGTTGCTACAAAGCTTTTCTGGCTCAGTTATGACTAAGCCAAGAGAAAGAACAATGTCAACGGCAGGCAATGTATCAAAGGATCCCTCAGCCTGCCACTGCAAGCCTGGATGCGCGAGGGGAGAGAAGATTGCGGGGTCAGGTACTTGCATTTTTGCAAGAATGGTATGCTCAAACTAAGAAACATGCTGAACATGGACCATGGAAATCCAGAACAATGCGGCATACATAATTGCGATAGACATAGCCAAGGTTAGGCAGTCCTTCAACTCATCTGCCAGCTAGCGCGCCTCTCCCATGTTTTGCTCCTTGAAGCCTTTGAAGCCTTTGGCCTGCCCCAGACAGCCTAGCAAAGTGACACAGGGCCAGCACCCACTGGCAGCACAGAGGCAGTACCCACCCGCATCACAGAGCCAGCACTCACTCGCATCACAGAGCCAGCACCCACACTCAACACTGAGCCAGCACCCCCTTGCAGCAAAGAGCCAGCACTCGCTCGCAGTCAGTGCCAGCACTCACTCGCAGCACAGAGCCAGCACCCACTCGCAACTCAGAGCCAGCGCGCACCTGCGGTCCCATGAAGCGCTCTATGATGACGCTACTGGGTGCAATCTCGCGCAGGCGCTGCTTGATGCCCTACAATTGGTGTGCGCTGGGCTGCTCAGTGCCCTGATGCATGGGCTTGGCTGCTTTCAGCACTCCAGTGTGCGTAAGGCGAGTTGTCCATTCCGCTTGGTGCGTCATAAGGGCAGCAGGACGCAGGCGCGCACACGCTTGCATGCCTGTATCTCTCTCGTTGCGCTTGTGTGTTAATGGTAGCTGGCGGTCAGAAGGCCTTGAATGTATGTGTGGGTTTGTGAAGTGGGCATGCTTGTGGGTGTGAGGCACACTGTAGGCGCTTCTGTGCACAGGGGCCATGCGCTCGCGGGTGCATGTGTATGCACATGTGTGCGCGGCAGCAGCCTTTGTTCCAAATGCAGAGACACCGGTCCATTGTAGACGCAGACCAGGCCACAGTTGTAGGCGCACACCAGGCTGGTTGCAGACGCAGACCAGGCCACAGTTGTAGGCGCACACCAGGCTGGTTGCAGACGCACACCAGGCTGGTTGCAGACGCACACCAGGCCAGTTGTAGACGCACACCAGGCTGGTTGCAGACGCAGACCAGGTCAGTTGCAAACGTACACCAGGCTGGTTGCTGACACAGACCAGGCTAGTTGCTGACGTACACCAGGCTGGTTGCAGACGCACATCATGTCACTTACAGACACATGAGTGGCAGACATGCTCCTGTTTGGGGGGGTGCACTTCCCTAGCAACGCGCAAGCACCTGGGCGGACGAGCGCAAGCAGCCATCACGAGCAGCCATCACGAGCAACAAGCACAAGCAACGGCGTACAAGCAAGCACCTGGGCGTACGAGTCGTTCGCCGGGCCCACCAGCAGCGGCGTCAGCCCGTGCCGCGCCAAGGTCCTGCGCAGGTGCGCCACTAGCGCCACAAACCGCTCAGGCTCCTTCTCCCTCGCCAGCCGCACGCAGCATGTCAAGTACGGCCGGCCGGCCTGGAAGCGCTGCCAGGGCGCTGCGTGAAGTGGGGGCGAGGGCGCTGTGTCCGGGGCGTGCAGAGGGCCAGGGCCCTGCCCTGCAGGACACTGCGCCATGGAAAGAGGCTGGGCTGGCTGCAGCGGTGAGGGCACGTTGGTGGCCGTGGGGTCAGGGATGCTGCCATGCCCGCTAGGTGAGACCTCGCCCCCGCCTGCCGGGCTGCCCAGAGCAGGCGGCACCTGGTGGTTCGATGCAGGCAACGCCAGGCTGCGCTTCAGGAGGCTACCTGATGAGGTCAGTGTTTGCGGGTCTGCTGACGTGGGTGGTGCCTGGCTGTCAGCTGCGGGGCCGCCGTGTGCCTCAAGGTCTGCAGGCACGTGCAGCTCCTTCAGCTCCTCCCGCAGTGCGCACAGCAGCACCTTGCATGTGGGCAGCGCGGCAGGGTGCCCGGGCCTGGCCACATGCTGCAGCAGGTAGTCCCTGTCTGATGTGGACAGCACGACAGTCACGGCGGACTGCTCCATGGCATCTGCCTCCAGCCTGCACACGCACACGAGCGCAGCGCGCATACCCACACACATGGGTCAGCACATACCGACCTTCACACGCCTACGCCCACGCCCAGGCCAGGAAAGGCCAGGAAGGCACACACATATACACACGCACACAACCGCACACATGGGCCTGCACATGACATTGCACACGCGCCCACGCCCACGCCCACGCCCACGGCTCCGCCCACGCCCTGGCCAGGAGAGGCCGGGCCAGGTAGGCGTGCCCAAGATGCGCACACACTGGCACCATGTTGATGTGAACAGAGGCACCATGGCATATCTTTGGAGCTTTTTGCCCTGCCTGTGTGCAAGGTTGGGTGAGCCAAGCCTGCATGGGGAGGTAGGGAGGTTGTGCAGGGGGCGTTAGCGTGCAGTGGCAAGTGCTCCACTCCCAGCTGGCTCCAAAGCTTGTGTTGGCAGCCTTGTGGGTCCTTGGCTGTGCGTGTGGTGCACGCCTTTGCAGAAGCCTCATGCTCAAAGGGCACGTGATCAAGTGAGTGTGCATTATGCTATGCACGACACAGAGCGCTCACGATCCGGCACCATCCTTTGACCAAGGGGCCATGAGTTTCCCTGGGCCCTACCTCAATACAAGGAGGGTTTGAGGAGCAGCTGTGGAAGGCAGGGCACTTGCCTGTGCACGAGCGCCTTCCCAGATCCAGTCTCAGTCCGGCTGAACACCCTGTAGTTGAGGTAGACAGCCGGTACGCCCCCCAGCCGGTCCAACTTGATGGATTGCCACGCCGGCTGCAGTCACTCAAGGGCATGGAGCGCACCTGTGTGTTAGACGGAGCGCTAGCACGCCCGCAAGTGCGCGACAACCTCAAACGGTCAGTCCTTGGGTCTGCATTACTCACAGCGCCACAGCGCAGCATCTCCGCGCAGCCGCAGGCCATTTGAACCACAGACAGCACACAGCCGTCTGTCAGGCCAAGCGTCGTGCGGCGGACTTGGCAGGGGCAAAGGTTGGCACCCTGATCTGGGAAACTGCCAGTGCCGAGGCGCCTAGGCCCTCTCTGTGCGCCCCCTCCAGCAAAATGGCCTGTTCTGGGGAGTGCGCTCCTAAAGCAGCCCCAGGTGCAGCTGCCATGTGCCGTCGCACATGCTGTGAAGCCGCCAGGCAATGCGCACGCAGCTGCTCCACCATGGCAAGCTTTCTCAGCTTTGTGTGCTTGGCCAAGTTGTTGGCCAATCGGACCGGGAGCACGCGGGGCACAGCATTGCCCAGCATTGCACAGCATTGCCCAGAATTGCCCAGAATTGCACAGCAGCGCCTTTGCCAGGAGGCTTTGCAGCATTGCACAGCAGCGCCTATGCAGTATTGCACAGCGGCACCTTTGCCAGGAGGCTTGCACTTACCAGGGCGGACCAGTCCACAAAGAGGCACACATTGGGCTTGAAGTCTGCTACCTGAGGGCGGGGGCCGGATAGAAGGGAGCTATGCGTCAACGCCACAGCTGCAGGGTCCCACTCACGGCAGCAGGTGCCAGGTTGGCAAGTTTAGTGGAGGGGGGCCAGCCGCATCGAGGCCTTACCTGTCGTCGGATGGCATCACTCCCTGCCTTGGAGGCAAACTCCTCCCAGGGTGCATGCGAGTCCAGGCTTCCCCACCGAGACACCTCCACCTGCACGCGCAGTCACATTTGCTTTGCCCATGAGGAGACAAGTGGGGTTCAGCTGTTCATCACATCTACCCTCCACGGATCTGGATGGAGCACAAGCAGAGAGACCATGGAGGGCAGCATCAGTGGCAGGCCACAAACCCTGGCACCCAGCACCACCATGCCTGATCTTCCAGGTGCTGACTTGCTTCATCAACGGATAGCCAGGGAGGGCAGCTGGCCTCGGCCGTAGTTAGGATTCAAACGAGACATGTCCGCATTACAACTGTGGCGTCAGGCACAAAACAGGGGCAGCCAGCAATTGGTCTTTTGCGATTGTTTACACCTCAACTCCCCAAGCCAGAAAATCCAGGCAGGCATCCCTGCTTGCTACCCAGAGCTCACCTCAATCAGCTGTGCCCCCCATGTCCGCGAGGTGCCTGTGAAGCCGCATGGCTTCCCGGACAGCACCAACACTTGCGTCTGGGGTTGCCGACACAAGGAGCGAACTTGCGACATGGCGTATACCCCATTGCCTGTTTATGGAGGACACAGGAGTGGATTGCACAGTCATAAGTTGGTCCGAACCTCCACTTGGATTGCATGCTAGCAGGTTGCACTGATAGGGCTGTGCTGGTGCACGTGCCAATTGATTGACAGGGTTGGCAAGGAGGCTGCCAGGCTTCAAGTTGTTGGCTACGCAAAACAGGCCCAAACCAGATACTGAACACTCACCAGGCCTGGCCTCTGCGCTCGTCCCAGATAAAAAATACAACCTGGGTGTTTTGCCTGTTCTGAACTCTGAGCTCCTATAGATAACCAGCGTGATGCCAATGACATGCAAGTTTTGCAAGCCTGTGCCCTGATGTCTAAAAGGGATTGCTGTTCTCTGCCGTTTATCAGGAAGAGGGATTGCTGAGGAACCTGTTCAGTGTAGGCTGGCGAAACAAGCATGTGACCAGCCACATATCTTTGACAGCTTACCTTTAAACTAAGATCACAGTGTGCTCATGATAGTGCGTACATGTATGTAGCACGTGCGCGCATGCGTGTGCGCACTCCCTCCCTCTCTCTCACACACACTCTTTTCACACACACACACACACACACACACACACACACACACACACACACACACACACACACACACACACAGGTGCACATGTATACAAGCCCTCGACCACAAACACACCTGCAACACCCACCTGAGAATGTTGCAGCGCTGAACTCCAAGGTTATGAACAAAATCCTGTGCATTTGACTCCGGAGCCAAAATGTCAATTGTGGGTGCTGCTTGCATACCTATCAAGGCCCTGTGACTGCTTCAATGGTTCCGTCGAAGCTCTCACACACATGTATTAACACTTAATACACAGAATTAGAGAGGAATAACTCAACATCAAGCGGCAAAGGCTGTTCGTCTTCCACAAGTTAAATCAAAGCATCGACCGAGTGTTCGTCTCAAGGGGTTTACAGGAAAAGGCCTTCAATCAAGAAGTACGACAGCTAGCCTGCTCATAAAAGGCAATAGTGCATGAAGGAAAAATAGCTCATTATCGGCTCAGAAAAGCAGAAACATTGTAGAAACATGTGGGAGGAAACGGAGACACGTGAGTCCAGCGGAGAGAGACCATGTGGGTGCAGTGGAAAAGGACATGCTGCTCATCTTGTAAGACATTAGCATTGCACAAGTCACAAGTAGAGGAGGTATTGTGAGTCCAGGTCACTGTTTCAACTCATACAGTGTCATCAGGAAATTGTAGTATCATTGTGCAATTCATACCCATTCAATCCTCCTCCTCACCCAGTTTGCTCAGGGTTGTAGGGTCGCGTCTCTGGCTAGCCAATGCCGGCTCTACATCCCCAAATTGTCTTCCGGATGACACTTGCGATAAAGAAGTCCCCCCACCCAAGCCCAATCCTCCCCCTTGCTCCCTTTGTAGCATCAGGATGATCTGTTCCTGCCTGCTTATTTGCTCATCCCGCTGCTGAAGCTTGCGCCGGAGCTGGCTAATTTCTTTCCAAAGGTCGTTCTCGTTGATGAGGTCCTGGCCCAAATCGCTGCAATGCAGGGATTAGCAACTTCAATCAAGCGCCCCTTCAAAGATGAGTGAATTACAGTGAAGAGCTGCAGTTTAACTTCATTTGACAGTGCAGGGTTGGGCTGCCAAGTCATCTTGCAGCAACTGTAGGGCATAAGTTCAATGCCCAGCACTGTGCATCAGATCAGCAAGCTCATAGAACCAGCCATTCTGCCCACTCATTAAACCCATTTTCAACAACAATTGTCTAAAATGACTGCATTAAAGCTGTGAGGCATCTCAAGTCTCTAACCAATAGGAAAACACTCCTCGTACCTCTTAATGTTACGTCGCTCCCCGAGTGCTGCCAGTTCAGCTCTTAAGGCAGAGATCAGCTTGCTGTCGTTGACCGATTTGTCTAGTACCACAGCTACTTTTTCTTTAAGGGATGCCATCTCTGCTTCAAGTACTCTTCTCCTGCAGACTCAACAAACACAACAAATATGCTGCTTTCGGTGTGTTCAAGCTTTGGTTTGGGGGTCATGAACTCACGTCTTTAGATTTCTAGTTATGATCATGAAACATGCAGCAAATCACCTGTAATCTGATTGTGGCTCCACTGTGCCAGATATCATGTTTGGTAGTCCCCCATCTCTATACCTATCATAAATCCAGATTTCACGCCCAGGCCTACCCACTCAACCAGGTTAATTAACGAACTTGATGCTAGCGAGCATCCTGCAGCTCAAGCACAACCAAAAGTGCTAGAAGTCTGATGAGCGCAAGCAACAGCCCACCTGGCGATAGCTGCCTCGCATTTCACTCTAGTTGCCTCAAGTTCCTGCCGCGTTGCAGCAGCCTCGGCCACCATCCTGTCCATTTCTGCACTCCTCTGCCCGCTGATCTTGCTGATGGTCTTTTTTGTCGCTGCCTCGTGCCTGCCCTCTGCGACGAGGCCCTGTGAGCGCGCACACAGCACATGGTACACCGCAGAAATGTTGGGTACTGCGGATCCAGCGCTTTCATTGAATGCAGGTGGCATCACAAATTGATGGAAATCTGTAAATTGCAGGGCGAATCTTGCTTTCAGGGACATTTTCCAGCAGTTGGCATTGTGAACACCTGCGCCTATTATGGTTTGCAAAGATTTTCAAGCCCACCATCCTGATTGGCATTGCCCTGCTCACTTTTCACAGAGCACAAGCCTTTAATCACACAGCACAACGTGCGTTCTTGGCAGGGGCTGTTGCAACGTGAAGGCCAGCTCCATCCACGGGCTGGTTCCAAGACTGTCTATCCTCATTGTGGATTCCGCAAGCAGCGTGTGTTCAAATGCAGGCCCCAGGACTAGCTTTTTCTGGCGTGCTGCTGTTGTGCCAATCTAAACTAGAACATCAGATGTCCACCATGGCCCAGTACAGGACAATTAAGCAGCTCAGCCCCTGGCCACGTTTGCACCTTCCTTTTGGTCCAGGTCTGGGCTTCACGTCTTTCAGGGTTCAGATTAGCTTTGTTGGAAGGTGCCTTACCCTTATCCTTCTCAAATAGCCACAGCACTGCTGCAAGCACCCTGCATGCCCACCTGCTGCAAGCACCCTGCGTGCCCACCTGAGAGGCTTTTAGCGCCTTGATCTGGTCGCGAAGGGTGATCAGCTGCTCCCTGCGGCCCTTCCAATCAGAGCCTTCATCCAGGATCTTGGACAATGAAACCTCCTCCCCCACTTCACGGACGAGCGCACGCACCACCTTCTTGTTCTCAATTTCCAGACCAAATGCCTGTCGGGGGTGGCGGTGGAGAATGATGATGGCGCAGGCAGGCCATGCAACACAGTTTGTGTAACACAAAACGCCCATGCACAGGCTGGCTTATGCTAGACAGTGCTGAGGCGCAACACACAAGCGGGTGGACCAAGACAAACTGCCTCCTTCGCACAATGCATGCCCCAATTCTGTGCTTTTTGTGTGCAAGGGGGGGCACGTCCCTCTAGGGCAGCCAAGGTTCCAGGACCAACTCATCAGGCACCATAGTTCTGAAGATGTACCTTTTGCTCAAGCTGCGAGATTTTATTTGTCTGCTGCTGGTGCTTCTCCCTCCACATCATGGCGTCCTTGCTCGCAGCTTCAGCTGCTTCCACTGCCTTCTCCACAAGGGCACGTGCCCTCTCTTCTACAGCCTGTCAGCAGGCCAAAGCATAAGCTCTGGCAACACTCTATCAAAGTTGATGTGGTTTTGCAATTCAGGTCCCACACCAGAGGTATTGCATGAGTATGAGCTGGCAGATGAAAACACATCGGCTCCTAGGCAGCTGCTTCACCCATTTCAGAGGGACACAACTGTACACCCAAGGTCATTGAAGCAAAGGGACACAATTTGCAGAGCCAAGGCCATTTCGCATGCAAGCAAGGAGGAGGGCAGGTTTGAAGGTGGTGCACTTTGTTGCATTTGCATATCAGCGGTACCATCGCAAGATGCCCATGGCCTGCCAGCTCCCTAGGTCTGGCACTGAGGACCAAAGCATGAAACTATATTTTTTTAGCATGACCTCAAACTCCAACACCAATTCCAGGCTAATGGTAGTATCCATTATCGTTACATCAGGAACGCACATCAGGGTCTTGAGGGGCTTGAGGCGCTTGTGGAGCAGATGAGGAGGCACGGAGTGCTGCCTGCAATTCCGCTGATTTCTGCCGCTCCTTTTCTAAGCTGAGGAGCAGGGCACGATTCTGCATAGGAGCAGCATTGCATGCGCGTTGTACCACCTTTGGGTAGCAGAAGAGCCCAGGGAGAGTTCATAAAACTGCAGGTGTGAGCATGACTGAGGCAGACAAGATAGGGCAAAAGCATTGAATCAAAACATGTCACTCCACCAAAGTCGCCTGTCACGTTATCGTGCGTGAGATGAACAAAAAGAAAGCTTGAGTGTGCATGACCAAGGCCCTGCGCGTTTGCTTAGATCACAGGGTTGAAGATAAAGGTGTGTGTGTCCTCACCTTTTTAGAAAGGTCAATTATCTTGGCGGCCTGGGCGTCCCCGGCATACAGATCTTGGGTAGCATCTGCAAGCTCCTGCAGCTTCCTAATCTCAGCATCCTTTGCCCTCCCTGAGCTTTGGAGCTCAGCGACTGTTGAACGAAGTGCCTCTATCTGCATTTTGTGCGGTATGCGACAAGCTTTCAATGTTATTGGCAATGTTCAATTAGCAGTGACATATTTCCAGGCTATTAAACCGGGTTTAATTCAGTGATAAGGAGTGCCAGGCACACAGCAGCCATAACAGCCAACCTTGCTTCCATTGTGGGTACCTTACTGTGCTTGCTTGGGGCGAAAGCATGCTTTAGAAGAAAGCTCATCTCAAAGATGATGAAAATGTGCAAGCATATGCATGTGTGCGTGTGCGTGTGTGTGCGCGCGTGCGTGTGTGTGCGTATGCATACGCATATGTATGCGTGTGCGCACGTGCGTGCGTGTGCGTGTGTGTGTGTGTGTGTGTGTGTGTGTGTGTGTGTGTGTGTGTGTGTGTGCGCGCGAGAGTGTGTGTGCGTGCGTGCGTGTGTTTGTGATTGTGTATATGCATGAGCATATGCGTTATCTGCGTCTGTTTCTGCCTCCACAGACACAGTGTGCGCTTCCTTATGCGCTAACCTGATACTCCAAGTTGACTGTTGACATGGCTGCACGTTGTCGATTCTTATCAAGATAAACTCAGTCTTCTTCCAAATAGAAGGCCTAATTCTAGCTGCATCGAGTCCCTGCTTCCAGGCGATGACCAAAATATTTTGGTACAAGGGGGGCTCTTTCCACTCACTTTTTTTAATCAGTTATTTCTAGATATTGCAATGAACATCTAAATATTGCAATGAACATCTAGTTGGGGTCCATATGAGTGATCTACAAAAGTACTTCGTGTCTGGCATTGGCATTGTGCATAAGTGTAGCTGTGATGTGGCTGTTTTAGCCTGAATATGTCAGTATAGCTTCTACCCAACAGCAGCATACAGGCTTGCGCATGTGCGCATGCTCCGGATAGTCGAGCAGGCGGGGCACATGCGATGGATCATCGATTATCCACCCTCGCAACCTGTGGATTCAGGGTTCGAACCTCACTGGAGACTCCACTGCCGGCTAAGCTGCCCTTGTTCGGTGTTCGGCGGACACAGCCTTGAAAACCTTACCTTACCTACCCAACAGCAGGGTGATCCAGCAGTAGTCCCTCAGCCCATTCAGAGCCCCAGCCAGGACCCAACACAAGAACAGATAACATGGGGGAGAAAGAAGCTCAGGAAATGGTATGAAAGGAAGCATGGAAAGTAAGTATGGCATGGACATCAAGATGGCACTGACAGCTACTGCATATCTGTCAGGAAGCGGTCTGTCAAGAAAACACGCAGGCACCTACACATACACGTCCATACTCATTCCCACTCCCACAGCTAAACCACAAACACGTACAGATATGCACGTGCGTGCTTGCGCACACGCGCGCACACACACACACACACACACACACACACACACACACACACACGCACACACACACGCACACACACACACACACACTCGTACATCAGCTACCTTCCATCACTTTGGCACCTCCAATGTATCAGCAGCTTACTTAAAGGCTCAAGCAAGCGCATGATGAGCCAGCCCATGGGCTCTAGCGCTGGCAATAAGAAGCCCAAGCTCATGCGTGCCACCAACAGCACCACACGCTCCACCAAGGCCG
>LFIK01003499.1_pt1 | contig 12748 bp, 10 predicted proteins | sample 643401 | NCBI WGS metagenome assembly LFIK01 (sample SAMN03777447, study PRJNA286221) | soda lake metagenome | biome: soda lake; feature: Kulunda steppe; material: water; isolation source: sample T5-Br brine of Lake Tanatar-5 | place: Russia: Kulunda steppe | collected 2010-07 | reverse complement strand
TTTGTCGACAATGCTCGTCACGTTGGCGGAGCGGCCACGGCGGTGGGGCGATGACGACGGACGCCGCCGGTCCGCCGGCCGAGCGGGACCCGCAGGCCGCGCGCTCGATCCACCCGCTGACCGCCCCGCCGGACGTCACGGTGCGGGTGCCCGGATCCAAGAGTCTGACCAACCGGGCGCTCGTCGCGGCGGCGCTGGCGCGGGGGACCTCGCGGCTGACCGGTGTGCTGTTCGCCGACGACACCGAGGCGATGCTCGGCTGCCTCGCGGCGCTCGGCATCGAACTGCACGTCGACCGGGACGCCGAGGTGGTCGAGGTCGTCGGCTGCGGCGGCGTCATCCCGGTGGCCGAGGCGAGCCTCGACGTGCGCCTGTCGGGGACGACCGCCCGGTTCATCGCCCCGCTGCTGGCCGCCGCCACGGGGCGCTTCCGGCTCGACGGGGGTGCGCCGTTCCGGCTGCGGCCCATGGGACCGGTGCTGGACGCGCTGACGGCGCTCGGTGCGGAGGTCGTGGCGCTGGGTGAGCCGGGGCATCTGCCCGTTCAGGTCGTCGCCCACGGTGCCCGGGGCGGGACGGTCGAGGTGGCCGGGGACCGCTCGAGTCAGTTCCTCTCCGGGTTGCTCCTCGTCGCGCCGGTGCTCGCCGACGGCCTGCGGATCCGGGTCACCGGGGCGCTGGTGTCCGAGCCCTACGTGCGCCTGACCCTCGACGTGCTCGAGGCGTTCGGTGCCCGCGTCGACCCGCTCGCCGGCGGGTCTGGCACCGAGGGAGCGGGTGCCGGTGCGCGCGACGCCGACGCACCGGGCGGCACCCGCGGCTTCGACGTCCCGGGCGGCGGCTACGAGGCGACCGACTACGCGGTCGAACCGGACGCGAGTGCTGCGAGCTACCCGCTGGCGGCCGCCGCGATCACCGGCGGTCGGGTCCGGGTCGCCGGCCTGCACGCCGGGGCCCGCCAGGGCGACGCCGCGTTCGCCCGGGTGCTGGAGCGCATGGGTGCCGAGGTACGGATCGACGCCCACGGCACCGAGGTGCGGGGGACCGGCCGGCTGAGCGGCATCGACGTCGACCTGGGGCCGATGTCCGACACGGCCCAGACCCTGGCGACCGTGGCGACGTTCGCGACCGGACCGACCCGGGTGCGCGGCATCGGGTTCATCCGGGCCAAGGAGACCGACCGCATCGCGGCGGTCGTCACCGAACTGCGACGCTGTGGGATCACCGCGACCGAGGACGACGACGGCTTCACGGTGCACCCCGGGGTCCCCACGCCGACGGCGATCGCGACCTATGACGACCACCGCATGGCGATGAGCTTCGCGCTGCTCGGCCTGGTCCACGACGGCATCACGATCCTGGATCCCGGCTGCGTGGCCAAGACCTTCCCCGGCTACTACGACCTGCTCGAGCAGTTGCGCGTCCCGGGGGACCACACCGACCCGACGAACTGACCCCCTGCCCTCCCTGCCCCCGTCGACACCCCGGCTCCGGCGTCCACGTCGACCCACCGTCCGGCGATCGGCCCGGTCGTGGCCGGTAGGATCGTCGATCGCGGCACCCGGCGTGCCACCTCGACGACATGGAGCCTGACGTGCCGCGTCCCAAGGACGATCCGAGCTCGGAGCGAACGGCGGCCGACGACGTCTTCGACCGGCTCGACGTGTCCGATCTCGACCTGGAGGATCCCGCCAGCTCGGAGCTCGGCGACGACGACGTCGATCGCTACCTCGATGCATTGACGGGGACCGTGATCGCCATCGACGGTCCGGCCGGGTCCGGCAAGTCGTCGGTCGCCCGGGCCGCCGCCGCCGCGCTCGGTCTGCCCCACGTCGACACCGGTGCGCTCTACCGCGCCGCCACGCTGGCGTGCCTGCGGGCCCGCGTCGACCTCGCCGACCAGGATGCGTGCGCCGGCGTCGTCGCCGGCGTCGAGGTGACCCGCACCGACGGGCGCACCCGGCTCGACGGTGAGGACGTCGAGGACGAGATCCGCGAGGACGCGGTGACCGCCGCGGTGTCGGCGGTGTCCGCCCACGCCCGGGTCCGCGACCTGCTCACCCCCGTCCAGCGGGCGGAGGTCAAGGTCGAGGGTGGCGTGGTCGAGGGTCGGGACATCGGCACCGTCGTCCTGCCGGATGCCGATGTGAAGATCTACCTCACGGCGAGCCCCGAGGAACGGGCCCGGCGCCGGGCGGCCCAGCTCGGCCGCGAGTCGGACGTCGCCGCGCTGGCGGCCCAGATCCGCGCCCGCGACGAGGCCGATGGTGCCCGGGACGTCGCCCCGATGCGGCCGGCCGAGGACGCCTGGGAGTTCGACACCACCGGGTTCGGCATCGACGAGGTCGTCGAGCACATCGTCGAGCGCGTCCACCAGACGCTGGCCGGCATCGCGCCGATGGACGGCACACCCGTGCCACACGATCCGTTGGCGGTCCGGCGTGCGCTGCCGCGGGTCGCGATCGTCGGGCGACCGAATGTCGGCAAGTCGACACTGGTCAACCGCATCCTCGGTTCCCGGGTCGCGATCGTCGAGGAGAAGCCCGGCGTCACCCGCGACCGCACCGAGCACGTCGCCGACTGGCTCGGCCGGCCGTTCATGGTCGTCGACACCGGCGGCTGGGAGCACGGCGCGGAGGGCATGGCCGCCCGCATCGTCGAGCAGGCCGAGGCCGCGATCGCCGATGCGGACGTCGTGCTGTTCGTCGTGGACGCCACCGTCGGGGCGCTCGAGGACGACGAGCGCTACGCCAAGCTGCTGCGTCGCTCGAAGGTCCCGGCGGTGCTGGTGGCCAACAAGATCGACGGTGACCGCCAGGAGCCGCTGATCCACGAGCTCTACACCCTCGGGCTCGGCGAGCCCGCCGCGGTCTCCGCCCGCCACGGTCGCGGCGTGGGCGACCTGCTCGACCGGGTGCTCAGCGAGTTCGGGCCCGAACAGCACCACCTGCCCGACGAGACCGGCGTCCCGCACGTCGCCATCGTCGGCAAGCCGAATGTCGGCAAGTCGTCGCTGTTCAACCGGCTGCTCGGCGAGGAACGCTCCATCGTCGACGCGGTGCCCCACACCACCCGCGACGCGGTCGACACCATGATCGAGCTGCCCGCGCCCGCGGAAGCGGGGGAGGGTGCGCCCGACGAGCCGTGGGTGTTCGTCGACACCGCCGGGATGCGCCGCAAGTACCGCACCGGCGAGGACACCGAGCTGTACTCGGTCGACCGCACGCGCGACGCGATCGCCAAGGCGGATCTGGTGCTGTTCGTGCTGGACGCCTCCGAGCCGATCGGGGAGCAGGACCAGCGCCTGGCCGCGCTGCTGCGCGACGCCGGCCGGGGCGTGGTGCTGGTCTGCAACAAGTGGGACCTGGTCGACGAGGACCGCCGGCTCGACTTCGAGAAGGAACTCGACCGGATGCTGTCGTTCGCGTCCTGGGCACCCCGGGTCAACATCTCCGCGACCTCCGGTCGTGGCACCCGGCGACTGCTGCCGCAGCTGCGCCGTGCCTGGGCGGCCTACCAGCGCCGCGTGCCGACCCGGGAGCTCAACGCGGTGTTCGACGAGGCCGTGTACCGCCACCCGCTGCCGCGACGCGGCAACAAGCAGCTCAAGATCCGCTACGCCACCCAGGCCGAGACCGCGCCGCCGCGGTTCGTGCTGTTCGCCAACGGCGCGATCCCCGACGGCTACCGCCGCTACCTCGAACGGGTGGTGCGCGAGCGCTACGACTTCGTCGGTACGCCACTGCTGATCGACGACCGGCCGCCGGCCCGCCGTGAACGTCAGCACCAACGTCGAGGCAGCCGACGCACCGCCCGCTGAGCCGCGCCATGCCCGAGGTGGCCGACGTGCCCCGTCGCGGCCGACCCGGCCGCGGCCGCGCGCGCAGGAGGGCCCGGTTGGCCGCCGCTGATCGCAGGCGGTAGCGTGCGCCGCTCGCGGGAACACCCCCGGTTCCACCCGCGAGGCACCACGGGTACCACGGGCTGTGGCGCAGTCAGGTAGCGCACTCGTCTGGGGGGCGAGGGGTCGTCGGTTCAAGTCCGACCAGCCCGACGTTCCAACGGGACCCCGGACGCGTCCGCGCGCCCGGGGTCCCGTCATGTCGGAGCCGTCGTGTCGGCGCCGTCGTGTCGGCGCCGTCGTGTCGGCGCCGTCGTGTCGGCGACCGGACCGCGGTGCGCGCTAGCGTCGCCGGCCCCGGACGGCGCGATCCCGGGCAGACGACCAGGCCCGGGCAGACGACCAAGGCGGACGAGTGCGGCTCTTCGACATCGGTGCGCGGGAGGGGCAGTCGGCCAGCAACCGCGTGGTGACCATCCCCAACGCCCTGTCGCTGGCCCGCATCGCGATCCTCCCGGTCGTCTACCTCGACCTGGTCGGTGACCGGCTCGTGCGGGCGTTCGTGCTGCTGGCCGTGTTCGCCGCCTCCGACTGGCTCGACGGCTACCTCGCGCGCCGGCTCGACCAGATCACCCGGCTGGGGACCCTGCTCGACCCGATCAGCGACCGGATCCTGTTCGTGGTCGTCGGCATCGGGTTCGTGGTGTCGGACCTGCTGCCGCTGTGGGCGCTGGTGGTCCTGCTGATCCGCGACGCCGCCGTCCTGCTGGTCGGCGGTGTGCTGCTGCTGCGTGGCGAGGACCCGCCGGCGGTCACCCGGATCGGCAAGGCCGCCACGTTCGGGTTGATGTGGGCGTTCCCGACCTTCCTGCTGGCGGCGATCGTCGGTGCCGGTGCGGCCGACCCGAATCCGATCCTCGCGGGACTCGGCTGGCTGTTCTACGTGGTGGCGACCGTGCTGTACTACATCGCGGCCGGTCAGTACGCCGCCGAGGTCCGCGCCCGGCGCACCTCGGGTGCCCCCGGCCCGGCCACGGAGAGCTAAGGTCACGACCCGACGTGAGTCGTCAGCTGATGCACCGATCGAGGGAGAGCAAGGGCCGTGGCGGAATCCGTACCCGAGGAACTGCGCTACACCGCACAGCACGAGTGGGTGCGCCCGGACGGTGACGAGCTGGTCGTCGGCATCACCGATCACGCGCAGTCCACGCTCGGCGACATCGTGTACGTCGACATCCCGGGGCCCGGGACCGCGGTCGAGGGCGAGCAGCCCTTCGGTGAGGTCGAGTCCCACAAGTCGGTGTCGGATCTGTTCGCCCCGGTCACCGGGGAGATCGTCGCCCGCAACGACGGGCTCGACGAACGCCCCGAACTGGTCAACGAGGATCCCTACGGCGACGGGTGGCTGGTGCGGATCCGTCCCACCGACGCCGATGCCCACGCACGGTTGCTCGATGCCGCCGGCTACCGGGCCGTCGTCGAGGGCTGACACGGGGCCATCCGCGGGCCATCCGGGGGCCACCCGCGGACGACCGCCGGTCCCGCGACCACACTCGACCTCGACAGCGGGTGTAGGGTTGCGCGGCCGCATGCCCGTCGGGGGTGGTGGCGGGCCCGAGGACGGCTCCGTCACGGCGGCAGCGGGCGCAACCTCAGCTCGAGGTTCACCCCACAGATCCCACCAGGAGGCGCCCGGTGAAGTGTGAGTCGTGTGGTCAGGCCGTCCCCGACGGTGCCAACTTCTGTCCGTCTTGTGGAACACCGGTCCCCGTGACGCCCTCGCCGCCCGGCAGCGACGACACCACCGCCGGGATCGACATGGGGGCGCTCGACCCGCACCACGAGGTCGGTGAGCTGCCCCCGCTCGAACCCGGCACCGGCATGCTGGTGGTCGTCCGGGGCCCGAACGCCGGCTCGCGCTATCTGCTCGACCGGGACGAGACCTCGATCGGTCGGCACCCGGATGCCGACATCTTCCTCGACGACGTGACCGTGTCCCGTCGTCACGCGGTGCTGGCCAGCGGTGAGCGGGGGATCATGCTGACCGACAACGGCAGCCTCAACGGCAGCTACGTCAACGGTGACCGGGTCGACGAGCGCCTGCTCGGCACCGGCGACGAGGTCCAGATCGGGCGGTTCAAGCTGCTGTTCGTCGGCGGCGGCCTCGACCTGCCGGGGGGCGCGGCGTGACGACCTTCACGATTGGCGAGGTCCTCAACCAGCTCAAGGACGAGTTCGACGACATCACCATCTCCAAGATCCGCTTCCTGGAGTCCGAGGGGCTGATCACCCCGGACCGCACCGAGTCGGGCTACCGCAAGTTCACCGGGACCGACGTGGATCGGCTGCGCTATGTCCTTCGAGCTCAACGTGACCGTTACCTGCCGCTGAAGGTGATCAAGGACGAACTCGCGCGGATCGACGCCGGGATCCCGTTGGAGAGCCCCCCGGAACCCGAGCCCGACGACCTGCCCGCCGCCGTCGCGGACACGCCGACGCCCGCGCCGCCACGGGCCCTGCTCGACGCCGGGGCCACCGACCTGCAACTCGACGCCACCGAACTGCAGGAGGCGGCCGGCATCGACGCGCAGCGGCTCACGGCCCTGAGCGAACACGGCCTGATCGGTTCGGGCCCGCTGTACGACGGCGACGACCTGCAGGTCGCCAAGGTCGCCGGTGACCTGCTCGACCGGGGGCTCGAGGCCCGCCATCTGCGCATGTACCGCCAGTTCGCGGATCGTGAGGCCAGCCTGGTCGAGACCCTGGTGGCCCCGCTGCTGCGCCAGCGCAACCCGGACAGCCGGCGGGCCGCGACCGACCGGGCGGAACATCTGGCCGCCTCGGGCAACGCGCTCTACCAGGCCCTGCTGGTGCGCCAACTGCGAGCGGCGCTGCGCTCATGACCCAGCGGCTGCTGGTGGCGCTGCTCGCGGCGGCGCTGCTCATCACCACCGCCCTGCCCGCACTCGGGCAGGCGGGCGGGGCCTACCCGCCACCCGAGCCCGGCCTGTTGCCGGCGGCACCCGCCGACTGGCCGACGCCCACCGGGCTCGACGCCGGGGCCTGGGTGCTGATGGACGCGCGGACCGGCCAGGTGCTGGCCGCCGCCGGAGCGGACGACAAGCGCGCCGTCGCCTCGACCGTCAAGGTGCTGACGGTGCTCACCGCCGCCGCCCGGGTCGACCTCGACGACGAGGTGACCGTCGGCGCGGAGGTCGAGGGTGTGCCCGGCTCCGGTGTCGGCCTCGAGCCGGGGGACACCTGGAGCATCGCCGAGTTGTTCGACGCGCTGATCGCCCGGTCCGGCAACGAGGCCGCCGAGGCCGTCGCGACCCACGTCGGTGGGGACACGGCGGGCTTCCTGGACCTCATGGCCGCGGACGTCGACGCCATGGGGCTCGAGGACGTGGACCTCGTCAGCGTGTCGGGCCTCGACGACGCCAACCAACTGTCCGCGCTGGACCTGGCCACGATCGCCCGGGTCGCGCTCGCCCAGGAGGAGCTGCGCCCGTTCTTCGCCCGCACGCAGGTCGCGCTGCCCAGCGAGGGACTGGTGTCGACCCGCAACGAACTGCTCAACCGTTACCCGGACGCGACGGGCCTGAAGACCGGGTTCACCTCCCAGGCCGGCAACTCCCTGATCGGCAGCGCCGAACGCGACGGCCGTGAGCTGATCGCGGTCGTGCTGGACGCCGGTGCGGATCCCGCCCGGTTCGACGCCGCCGCGGCGCTGCTCGACCTCGGGTTCGACCGGTTCGAGGCCGCCGAACTGGCCGCCGAGCTGCGGTACACGGTCGCCGGCGGCGAGATCGTCTTCACGGTCGACCGGGCCCCGGTGGTCACCCCGACCGAGCGTACGGCCGAACTCGTGCTGGGCCTGCAGGCCCGGCCACCGGACGGCGACGTCGAGGTGGAGGTGCTCGTCGGCGAGGACGCGCTCGCCACCGTGACCGCCGTGCGCGACGCACGGGCCCCGCAGGACGCCGCACGGGCGGGCGCGCTCGGCGGCGCCGCGGCGGACGGGGCCTGGGCCGCACTGCGTGCGGCATCTGCCGCTGACCGGCTCCGCTAGCCTCGCCCGGGCGACGACCAGGAGCGCAATCCTTGATCGAGATGGAGCTCATCGGTGTCCGGGTGGAACTCCCGGCCAACCAGCCCATCGTCCTGCTCAAAGAGCGTGCCGGCAGTCGGTACCTGCCGATCTGGATTGGGGCGGTGGAGGCCACCGCGATCGCCTTCGCGCTGCAGGGGGTGGAGACGGCGCGGCCGCTCACCCACGATCTGTTCGTCGACGTGCTCGAGGAGCTCGGCGCCGAACTCGTCGCCGTGCACGTGACCGAGCTGCGTGACGGCACCTTCTACGCCGAGCTGCAGCTGCTGCGTGGCGAGGAGACGTTCACCATCTCCGCGCGTCCGTCGGACGCCATCGCGCTCGTCGCCCGCATCGGGGAGGTGCCGATCCTCGGTGCCCCCCACGTGCTCGACGAGGCCGGCATCGAGATCGACGACGTCGACGAGGACGGCGAGGCCGCCGAGGGTGAGGACCCGGAGGAAGAGGTCCGCCAGTTCCGCGAGTTCCTCGACGACGTCACCCCGGAGGACTTCCGGGAGCAGTAGGCCGCCCGGCACGGGGGCACGGTGCTCGGCCCCGCCCGGGATCGACGTGTGTCGCTGACCGATCGCGCCTCGTCCGTCGCGGTCGCGGAGGACCTGGGCCTGCTCGACGTGTGTCGCTGACCGATCGCAGGCCGTTCGCGCCGTCGTGTGCGCGCTGGCGCACGCCCAGCGGGTGGGTGCAGATCCCTGCATGACGGTGCATGCGTCGCCGACGACGGGCCACGCAGCGTGGTCGATGCCTGCTTGCTGGCTGCTCGAAGCGCTTGCTGACGGGGCGTTTCATGCCATCCCGCGGCACCTGTTGCCCCGCCGGCCGCGTGCAACCTCGATGTCGGGTCGAGGCTGGTTTGGCCAGGTGGCCAACCCGTGCTTGCCTCGATCTCGATTGGACGTTGACCGGAGGTGACCCTCCGGCGTAGCCTCACCTTGGGAGTTCCACAGGTGTCATCCGCCCGGTGGAGCGCCCCGGATCCGGTCCATCCACCCGGCCACGGCAGCACGACGCCGTCGACGGGGGTGGCCCAGCGGCAGGTGGACGAGGAGATCTTTCGATGGCACAGCACGACACCGGGCAGCTCGCACTCGACGTGGGTGACGCCGGCGAGCAGTCGGGCTACCGCGGGCCGACCGTGTGCAAGATCGTCGGGATCACCTACCGCCAGCTCGACTACTGGGCTCGGACCGGGCTGGTGGAACCCTCGTTCCGCAGGGCCGAGGGGTCCGGGACCCAGCGCATCTACTCGTTCGACGACGTGGTCCGGCTGAAGGTCGTCAAGCGGCTGCTCGACACCGGGGTGTCGCTGCAGAAGGTGCGGCTCGCCGTCGAGGAGCTGCGCTCGCGCGGCCGCAACATGGCGGAGACGACGCTGATCTCGGACGGCACCACCGTCTATGCGATGGACGACGACGCCCAGGTGCTCGACCTGCTGCGCCGTGGTCAGGCGGTGTTCGCCATCGCACTCGACCCGGTCGTCGACGAACTGCGCGGCGAGGTCACCGCCTTCCCGACCGAACGCATCGACCGCCGGGACCAGGTGCCGGCGACCGCGGACGACGCCGCGGGCGACGACGCGTCCGGCGACACATCCATGGTCGACGCGGGGAGCTGACGTACGCTCGGGGTCCCGACCCGGAGTTGATGCGTGACCCGAGACCCGTCGACGCCCGATACGGACCCGGCCGACCCGGCGGACTTCGCCGCGCTCGAGGATCGGGCCGCGTTCCATCGCCGCCACCTCGGCCCGGACACCGCCGAGCGGGACGCGATGCTCGCCGCGGTCGGCGTCGACGATCTGGACGGGCTCATCGCCGCGACGGTGCCCGGCTCGATCCGTGACACCTCGCCGCTGGACCTGCCGGCACCACGTCCCGAACGCGAGGTGCTGGCGGCGTTGCAGGACCTGGCCGACGCCAACGACGTGCGGCGTTCGTTCATCGGGTTGGGCTACCACGGGACGGTGACCCCGGCGGCGATCCGGCGCAACGTGCTCGAGGATCCGGGTTGGTACACCGCCTACACGCCATACCAGCCGGAGATCAGCCAGGGCCGGCTCGAGGCGCTGCTGGTGTTCCAGACGATGGTCACCGAGCTGACGGGGATGGAGCTGGCCGGGGCGTCGCTGCTCGACGAAGCCACGGCCGCGGCGGAGGCCATCCAGCTGTGCCGGCGGGTGTCACGCAAGCGCGTCCCCGACGACCACGGCGAGGTGGTGCTCGTCGACGCTGCCTGTCACCCGCAGACCATCGCGGTGGTCGCGGCCCGGCTCGAACCGCTGGCGATCGAACTGCTCGTCGCGCCGCTGCGCGCACCCGGTGCCGTGACGGAACTGCGCGACGCCGCCGGCGAGGCCGTCGCGCTCGACCGGGTGACCGCGGCCCTGCTGCAGTCACCCGACACCGACGGGGTGCTGCACGACGACGCGGCCCTGATCGCCGAACTGCACGACCACGACGTGTACGTGACGGTCGCCACCGATCTGCTCGCCTGCACGGTCGTGACCCCGCCGGGGGAGCAGGACGCGGACGCGGTGGTCGGCAGCTCGCAGCGGTTCGGCGTGCCGCTGTTCGGTGGCGGACCCCACGCCGCATTCCTGGCGACCCGCGAGACGTGGGCGCGGCAGCTGCCCGGCCGCCTGGTGGGGGTCAGTCGCGACCGGCACGGCCGCGAGGCCTACCGGCTCGCGCTGCAGACCCGCGAGCAGCACATCCGCCGCGAGAAGGCGACCTCCAACATCTGCACCGCGCAGGTCCTGCTCGCCGTGGTCGCCGCCATGTACGGGGTGCACCACGGCCCGGCCGGGCTGGCCCGCATCGCCCGGCGGGTCCACGTGCTGGCCGCCACCCTGCGGGATCGACTTGTCGACAATGGCGTCGAGGTGGTGGGTGAGGCGTTCTTCGACACCGTCACCCTGCGGGTCCCGGGACGCGTCGACGAGCTGCGCGCCGCGGCGGCCGCGGCCGGCTTCGAGCTCGGTACCCGACCGGGCGCGGACGGCGCGCTGTACCCGGGCGACGGCGAGCACCTGCGCATCGCGCTCGATGAGCAGACCACGCTCGAGGAGGTCGCCGCGCTCGTCGCGGTGCTGACCGGTGACGCGGCCACCGGCGGCAGCTCCGGCCCTGCGGCTGAGGCGACCAGCGGGTCATATGACGAGGTCGGCGCGAGCGGCCCCGACCGCACCGAGGCGGCGGCGTGCCGCACGCGCGCCGATGAACTCGCCGCGCAGCGCGACGGCCTGCCGGGGATCCCGGTCGCCCTGCACCGCTCCACGCAGCCGCTGACCGACCCGCGGTTCCACGCCTACCGCTCGGAGACCGAGCTCGTCCGCTGGCTGCGCCAGCTGAAGGCCAAGGACATCGCGCTCGACCGCGCGATGATCCCGCTCGGCTCGTGCACGATGAAGTTGAACGCCGCCGTGGAGATGGAGCCGGTCAGCTGGCCCGCGTTCGCCGAGCTGCACCCGTTCGCGCCGCGGGAGCGCAGCGCCGGGACCCGCCGGATCGTCGCCGACCTCGAATCGTGGTTGGCGGAGATCACCGGCTACGACGCGGTCAGCCTGCAGCCCAACTCCGGGGCGCAGGGGGAGCTGGCCGGGCTGCTCGCCATCCGCGGCTACCACCGGGCCAACGGCGACGTCGACCGCGACGTGTGCCTGGTGCCGTCCTCGGCGCACGGCACCAACGCCGCATCCGCGGTGATGGCCGGGATGCGGGTGAAGGTCGTCGCCTGCGACGACGACGGCAACGTCGACGTCGACGACCTCAAGCGGCTGGTGACCGAGCACGCCGACACGCTCGCGGCGCTGATGGTCACCTACCCCTCGACCCACGGGGTGTTCGAGACGGCCATCACCGACATCTGCGCGCTGGTGCACGACCACGGCGGGCAGGTCTACCTCGACGGGGCCAACCTCAACGCCCTGGTGGGCGTCGCCAAGCCCGGGCACTTCGGGGCGGACGTCAGCCACCTCAATCTGCACAAGACCTTCTGCATCCCGCACGGTGGCGGGGGACCGGGCGTCGGGCCGGTCGCGTGCGGGGCCCATCTGGCCCCGTTCCTGCCGAGCCATCCGATGGATCCCGACTCCTGGCACGACGCAGCGGCCGCCGCCGAGCCGGCCCGGCGGACCGGACCGATCGCGGCCGCACCCTACGGCTCGGCCGGGATCCTGACGATCTCGTGGGCGTACGTGGCCCTGATGGGCGCCTCGGGGCTGACCGCGGCCAGCCAGACCGCGATCCTGGCCGCGAACTACCTCGCCGTCCGACTCGCCGAGGGCTACGACGTGCTCTACACCGGAGCCAACGGGCTGGTCGCCCACGAGGCCATCATCGACGTCCGGCCGCTGCAGGACAGCGCCGGGATCAGCAACGAGGACGTGGCCAAGCGACTCATCGACCACGGGTTCCACGCGCCGACGATGTCGTGGCCGGTCGCCGGCACGCTCATGATCGAGCCGACCGAGTCCGAGTCGAAGCGCGAACTCGACCGGTTCACCGCCGCGATGCTCGCGATCCGGGCCGAGGCGGATCGGGTCGCCGACGGGCACTGGCCCGCGGACGACAACCCGCTGGTCAACGCGCCGCACCCGGCCGTCGACCTGCTGGCCACCGACTGGTCGCATCCCTACACCCGAGAGCAGGCGGCCTATCCCGACGGCGCGCGGGTCGACGACAAGTACTGGCCGCCCGTCAGTCGGATCGACAACGCCCACGGGGACCGCAACCTGGTGTGCGCCTGTCCGCCCCCCGAGGCGCTGGCCGACGACGGCGACTGACTCGCCCCCGTCC
>LFIK01003497.1_pt1 | contig 12749 bp, 12 predicted proteins | sample 643401 | NCBI WGS metagenome assembly LFIK01 (sample SAMN03777447, study PRJNA286221) | soda lake metagenome | biome: soda lake; feature: Kulunda steppe; material: water; isolation source: sample T5-Br brine of Lake Tanatar-5 | place: Russia: Kulunda steppe | collected 2010-07 | reverse complement strand
ATTTAATGTAAGCGATAACTTTAGAAAAATTACTTTTTTTATTGAATGATTTAAAGCCCTATTTTACAATAGTTTACGCTGGTAAATTCCAGAATCTGTATTATAGGAGTGATTCGATGAATCCATGGAGAAATTTTAAAGGTGGACAGTGGCAAAAAAGCATTAATGTCCGTGATTTTATAAGCAATAATTTTAAAGAATATATAGAAGATGATACATTTTTACAAGGCCCTAGCCAAGCAAGTACTTCACTGAATGAAACGGTGAACAATCTTTTGTTAGATGAACTTAAATCAGGGGGCGTTTTAAATATGGATACCAACGTGGTATCTTCAATTACATCGCATAAGGCTGGGTATATCAATAAAGATTTGGAAAAAATTGTTGGCCTTCAAACCGATGAACCATTTAAAAGAGCGTTTCATCCCTATGGGGGGATCAATGTGGCGAAAAAAGCGTTAGAAGCGTATGGCTACCAAGTAAGCGACCAAATGGATGAAGTATTTAGTAAATACCGTAAAACCCATAATCAAGGCGTATTTGATGCCTACACTCAAGAAGTTAGAAAAGCCAGACGAAGCGGGATCATTACAGGACTGCCTGATGGCTATGGTAGAGGGCGCATCATTGGCGATTATAGACGCGCTGCCTTATATGGAATTGATGCGCTCATTGAAGAAAAAGTCAATGAAAAGTCTCGCTATAAAACCCCAATGAATGAAAAAAACATTCGCATGCGTGAAGAAATTCAAGAACAAATCAATGCCTTAAAAGAATTGATTGCCCTAGGCGTAATGTATGGATTTGACATTAAAAGCCCTGCAAGCAATGCGACTGAGGCCATTCAGTGGACCTATTTGGCGTATCTTTCAGCCGTCAAAGAACAAAATGGTGCGGCAATGAGTTTAGGGCGAACCGCAACGTTTATTGATATTTATATCGAAAGAGATCTACAAGAAGGCGTTATCAATGAATTTGAAGCCCAAGAACTGATTGATCAATTCATTATGAAACTGCGAATGATTCGCTTCGCTAGAACGCCTGAATATAACGATCTATTCACGGGTGACCCAACGTGGGTCACTGAATCCTTAGCAGGGATGCATGAAGATGGACGATCATTGGTTACTAAAACGACGTATCGTTACTTACAAACTCTTTATAATTTAGGCACCAGTGCAGAACCAAACTTAACGGTTTTATGGAGTCCTTCACTGCCTGAGAATTTTAAACGTTTTTGTGCCAAAGTTAGTGCGCAGACGAGTTCCATCCAATATGAAAACGATGAAATCATGCGGCCTAAACACGGGGATGATTACGCCATTGCTTGCTGCGTAAGCCCAATGACAATTGGAAAAGAAATGCAGTTTTTCGGCGCGCGCGCCAATTTAGCGAAAGCGCTCCTTTATGCATTAAATGGCGGACGCGATGAAATGAGCGGCGATCAAGTAAGTGATGCATTCAAAGTCTATGACAAAGAATATTTAGAATATGACGCTGTTATGGAGCGTTTAGACCAAGTGATGGATTGGGTCAGTGAAACCTATATCAGCGCCCTTAATACCATTCATTATATGCACGATAAATATGCTTACGAACGCGCACAAATGGCGCTTCACGATGGTGAGGTCAAAAGACACTTTGCAACGGGTATTGCTGGATTAAGCGTCGTAGCAGATAGCTTAAGCGCGATTAAATACGCTAAAGTAAAACCGATATATGATAAAACATCTGGATTAATCACCGATTTTGACATTGAAGGGGACTTCCCCTATTTCGGCAACAACGATGACCGTGTCGATTTAATCGCTGATGAAGTGGTGGAACGTTTTATCACAAAAATCAGAAAACAATATACCTACCGTGAAAGTGTTCCAACCCTTAGTTTATTAACCATTACGTCTAACGTCGTGTACGGGAAAAAAACAGGAAACACCCCTGATGGGAGAAAAGCAGGCGAAGCGTTTGCGCCTGGCGCAAACCCAATGCATGGACGCGACCATAGTGGGGCATTAAATTCACTGTTGAGTGTTGCTAAATTAAATCCTGATAACTGTGAAGATGGGATTTCTAATACCTTTACCCTTGTCCCTGCTGTTTTAAATAACGACTATGATAATTTAGCCAATATTATTGATGGGTACTTTGAAAAAGGTGGCTACCACGTGAATATTAATGTGTTAAATCGTGAACAGTTAATTGATGCTTATAATAATCCAGATAAATATCCTAACTTAACCATTAGAGTCTCAGGCTACGCGGTCAACTTCGCAAAACTTACGAATCCTCAAAAACAAGAAGTTATAGAAAGAACGTTCCATGAATCCCTTTAAAGGCAATATTCATAATATAGAAACCTTTGGAACGTTTGATGGCCCTGGGATTCGCTATGTCTTATTCTTACAGGGGTGTCCGTTTCAATGTAAGTTTTGTCATAACCGCGATAGTTGGTCAACAAAAACCAATAGTTTAATGAGTGTCGATGACGTTTTAAATGATTACGCCAATTATGAAGCATTTTATAAAAAAGGCGGCTTAACGGTGAGTGGGGGCGAACCATTAATGCAAGGCGCGTTTGTATTAGAATTATTTAAACAAGCCAAAGCATTCAATATTCATACCACCTTAGATACCTCTGCGGCTTGTTTTAGTGAAAGAAAAAAACCACTCATAAAAGAAATATTAAAATATACCGATTTAGTAATGCTTGATTTAAAACATATTGATGAAGCTGAACATAAGGCATTAACCAACGCATCCAACAAGCATGTTCTATCGTTTTTAGATTTATTAGAAACTGTAAATCAACCGACCATTTTAAGACATGTTTTAATTCCTACCATTAACGACCAAGCATCAACGATCAAACGGTTTAAAGACTATATTCAACCGTTTAAATGCTTAGAAAAAGTTGAAGTATTACCTTACCACACAAACGGCAAACATAAATGGAACGATTTAAACCTCGCTTATCCATTAGAAGGAATCCCACCTATGGATAAAACGAAAGCCAAAAATGTAGAAACGGTTTTGAATCAATCTCTCCATAAAAATACTTATCCATACGCTTCAAAAAAGGATATATCTATAAAAACACCTTAAAAAAAAGGTGTTTTTTTGTTTAAAAAGCAATTTATAGCTATAATTAATGTGAGGTGGTTATTATCGAAGCAATCATTGTGTTTCCAAATCAATTATTTGTTGAACCTACACCAAACCAAACGCTAGTCTATATTGAAGATGCTTTATTTTTTAAGCGTGATGGTATTTTATTTCACAAACAAAAAATTTTACTTCATAAGCTTTCTATGCATGAACATTTTAATCAATATGATAAGCAGGCAAAGTATTTCACCTATCCTAGTGAAATGCATACAATGAAAACATACTTAAAACAATTTGATAAAGTATTAGGGTATGAACCGAGCGATCACGAACTTAAAGAAAAATATAGTGATTTAAACATCAAGTGGCTAGAAAACCCAAATTTCATCAATAAAACCTCTGATATAGATGATTATTTTAACAATAAGTCCTCTTACTTTATGCATTATTTTTATGTGCATCAAAGAAAAAAACATAATATTTTAATGGAGGATGGAAAGCCTGTTGGCGCTCAATATAGTTTTGACCAAGAAAACCGTAAAAAATTGCCTAAAGATATTGAGATTCCTTCCCCTTTAACCTTTCATTACGAGAAAATCGATGAATGGAAAGATTGGGTTGAGACCAACTTTAGTGATCATCCTGGGGATTTAACTTATTTTAATTATCCTGTTAATCAATCGCAAGCACAAAAACAACTTGATTATTTTTTTACCCATAAATTTAAGTTGTTTGGTCCGTATCAAGATGCTTTAAGTGAAAAAGATCCCTTTCTTTTCCATTCAAACCTTTCATCAAGTTTAAATATTGGCCTTTTAGACCCTCAAACAATCATCCATGAAGCCTTAAAACAAGAAGTTCCTTTGGCCTCTAAAGAAGGATTTATCCGCCAAATTTTAGGGTGGAGGGAATTTATAAGAGCGGTTTATCTATTAGAAGGCAAGGCGTTAAAAAACGCCAACCATTTAGCGCATAAAAACCGTTTAAATGATGCTTGGGTTAATGGTTCAACCTTTATCCCCATTGTAGACCGTGTAATTGATAAATTAAATCAAACAGCTTACGCGCATCATATCGAGCGATTAATGGTGATTGGTAATATTATGTTTTTATTGAACATTCACCCCAAAGCCGTTTATAGATACTTTATGGCCATGCATATTGATGCGTATGAATGGGTCATGGTGCCAAATATTTTTGGAATGAGTCAATTTTCTAAAGGCGATATTATGACCTCTAAACCTTATTTTAGTGGCGCTAATTATTTACATAAAATGGGGGTTAAAAAGGGACCATGGAGTGAACAATGGGATGCATTATTTTATATGTTTTTACGTGACCAACGTGGACTCATTGAAAAAAATCCACGCTTGAAACTGCTTTTGAATAATTTAGACAAAAAAAATCAAAAAACGATCAATCAATATATTGCGATTAAAAAAGCTTTATTGAGTCGTCTAACGCAGTAAAAAAGTCTACAAACGTAGACTTTTTTATTATAATAAGGGAATATTTTTCTTTTTACATTCAGTTTTGATGGTTTCACTCCAATAAGACGCTTGGACTTCGCCGACATGGTATTTTTCTAAGAAATATTGACACACTCTAGATTGCCCAATCCCACCGCCAATCGTTTGAGGCAATGTGCCATTTAACAAGGTTTCATGATAATGCCCTTTAGGCCATTTTTCAACTGATTTTATTTGACGTTTAAGACTTTTTTCATTCACTCTTATACCCATTGAAGATAATTCTAGCGCTTTTTGAAGCGGGGTGTGCCATACAAGCAAATCTCCATTTAACTGCCAATCATCATAATCAGGACTTCTTAAGTCATGAGGGACACCATTTGATAATGGATTACCTATTTTTAAGATAAAGACCGCGCCCTTTTCTTTAGTAATTAAATTTTCACGTGCTTCAGGCGTTTGATCAGGATACTTATCTAAAAGATGTTGTGAATCAATAAAAAAGATCTCTTTTGGAAGTTTGGCTTCAAATACATCGTAGTGATTTATTAAGGCTTCTTCCAAGCTTAAAAAAGCATCGTATATCTTATGGACATGTGTTTTTAAAGTCTTTAACGTTCTATCTTCATTATTAATCACTTTTTCCCAGTCCCACTGATCGACATAAAGCGAATGGGTTTCATCTAAGGTTTCTGAAGGTCTAATCGCGTTCATATCGGTGAATAATCCAACGCCCTTTTCAAAGCCATATTCATATAAGGCATTTCTTTTCCATTTTGCTAGGGATTGAACAATTTCTATACGGGTTTGATCATAGTTAAAATGAAGCGGTTTTTCAGTTCCGTTTAAATGGTCATTTAATCCTGAATCACGGTCAACAAATAACGGGGCAGACACTCTTTTTAAATGAAGGTTATTTGCAAGCAAACGCTCAAATTCATCTTTAATGAACTTGATGGCTTCTTCGGTTTTTAAAACACTTAGTTTTGGTTGATACATACAAACACTCCTGTAAACTTTTTATGTAAATTTTAATTATTATACGTTATAGCCCGCATCTATGTCAAAAAAAAGTAGCGCGAATGCGCCACTTTAAATGGTTATTTCAAATATTTAGAATCAAGGGCTTTTTTACGTTCCTCATAAAACTTAGCAAATGTAAGCTGCATATAAGGCGCCACGAAGATAACGGTTAAGATTTGAAGGGTCATCGCGCCTAAAATCAACCATCCGATGAAGGATAACACCAAAACAAAATATTTCAGCTTATACCCATCCATCATGATACGACTAAGCGTAATAGGGTCAACGGCATCCGCCCCTTTTTTAATGTCGTCATCCCCTAATATGTAAGGCGTTAAAATGTAAGAAAAAGTTTTTATAATTCCTGGGATTATAAACACGAATGTCCATAACATAATAAACAGTTGCATCAACACTAAATTCCCAATATTACCTACTAAATTGTCTTTATGCCCTTTGAGTAAATCTTCAAAGGTCACATCATTTGGGGTGTTAATGAGTTGTCTATAAAAATATGATACTCCAACCGTAATTGGAATCGCTAAAACAATCACTATGACATTGAACACCGTAAGCAGTGGACTTTCTAACGCGACGATTAACCCGGTAATTATCGCTACAATCGCCGAGACAACAACACCAGGTAAAATAAGGCCTAATATGGCGAACATTCGGTTCTTTCTTAAAGCTTCTCTTGCGTTTACTTTCATCTCAATTCGGTTCATTATTATATCCCTCCTATAGCTATCATATCACGAGTGGTTTTCCCTTACAAGGTTATTAAAACGCCCAAGCTTATTAGGCTTGGGCGTTTTTAAGAGAGAGATTTATTTTTTTCTAAGTTCTTTTTTCTTAAGGTCTTCATCTTTTTCACGAATTCTTTGGGTGGTTTCAGGGTCAAAGAAATGTGATTTGTTCATATCGAAACATAATTCAATCGTATCGCCAATCGCAATGTCTGTTCTTGCATCAACACGCGCAATCACTTTTTGATTTTCAAATTGTGCGGTAATGTTGGTTTCACTCCCAAGGAGTTCCGCAACATCCACTTTGAAATCAACGATCGCATCTGGATAGGCTTCTTTAACAACGTTATCATCATGGATATCTTCTGGACGAATGCCAAATGTTACATCTTTTCCAACATAGCCTTGGTCTTTTAAGTTATCGTATTTTGCTTTAGGGATAGAGATTTTTGTTTTACCCGTCACAAAGTTTCCTTTGTCATCAATATGCCCTTCCACAAAGTTCATCGCAGGGGTTCCTATGAATCCACCAACAAATAAGTTGTTTGGATAATCATAGACTTCTGAAGGCGAGCCTACTTGTTGGATAAATCCATCGTTCATAATAACGATTCTATCCGCCATCGTCATCGCTTCTACTTGGTCATGCGTAACATAAATCGTAGTCGTTTTAATACGCTCATGAAGACGAATGATCTCAGCACGCATTTGAACACGAAGTTTCGCATCTAAGTTTGAAAGTGGCTCATCCATTAAGAATACTTCCGCATCACGGACAATCGCACGCCCTAAGGCAACCCGTTGTCTTTGTCCCCCAGATAATGCTTTAGGCTTACGGTCTAAAAGATCTTGTAGGCCTAAAATTTGTGCCGCTTCGTTGACACGTTCTTTTATTTCATCTTTTGGACGTTTACGCAGTTTCAACCCAAACGCCATATTATCATAAACACTCATATGTGGATAAAGCGCGTATGATTGGAAAACCATCGCAATGTTACGGTCCTTTGGTGGAACGTTGTTCACGCGACGCTCATCGATGATTAAATCGCCTTCTGAGATGTCTTCTAATCCAGCAACCATTCTTAAGGTTGTTGATTTCCCGCACCCTGAAGGTCCAACGAGAACGATAAATTCTTTGTCCGCGACTTCTAAGTTAAAATCCGATACGGCTTTTACGTTTCCGTCATATACTTTTTGTAAATTTTTAAATGATAAAACACCCATAATTATTCGCTCCTTTTATTTTGCAACTACATCCATTGTAAACAAAAAGGCACTTTGACGATATGGTCAAAGTGCACAAAGTTTATGAAAACAATAAAACGAATATCATTAAACCATGAAACTGTTTAATATCGATGCCGGTTTTTTCTTTAATCGCTTCAATACGGTAAAGCAAGGTATTTCTATGGATGTATTGTTTTTTTGCCGCAATGCTAACATTCATGTTGGAATACGCATACGCTAAAGCATTTTGAATATGCGATTGTTCAAGCGTAGAAGCCAACGCTTTTTTAAGCAGGGATTGCGCAGTGTTACTTTGTTTTATAATATGTAGTAAATATGTCTCATAATCATAATAGTTTAAGGGAAGTTTTTCTAAATGGTGAGCCATAAAGGGTTTTGAAAGCAGCCCCTGTGCAACACTTGGGATATTGACAACTGAAAACCGCATGTTTAAATCACTTAATAATAGCTCATATAAATGCTCAGGGCTTTCCCCTTCTTCAGAAAGCTTATACGTTATTAAACATGTTTTATGGTTAAAGTAAGTAACCTTTGAAGCAGGGAAAAACCCTTCAAAGATTTGAATGTAAGGTTTAAGTGATTGTTCAGCGTGGATAAAGGTGTGGTTTGTGTTCATAAAAGCCTCTTTTATTTTGCCGTTTTAAAAATTTCTTCAGCCAATGATTCATCAATTTTAACAACATTCCCTACCGGGCCTAACGCTACACTTTGTTGGGCCATTTTTTTCGCTGCTCGATCGTCTAAATGTACGCCTGCTTCTTTAAAGGTTGTATGGGCCCCTAGATCATTAAAGAGTCTTTTAATCTCACTGATTACATTGGGTGGGTTTTCTACGCCAAAGAGTTCTTTGCCTAAAGCAGCTAAACGTCTTTCCATGACTCTAGGATTTTCTTTAAGCATCACTTCCATCCAAGCCGGTTGAATAATCGCTAATGCAAGGCCATGGGTGATGCCATAATCCATCGTAATTGGGTATGAGAGTCTATGCGATGCCCAGTCCCCAATTTTCCCTTGTTGTAAAATCCATGATAATGCGATGGTAGATGCCCATGAAAGGTTGGCTCTATTTTGGTAAGTATTATCCCCATCTAATATGCGTTTGGTATTTTCAATCACACTTTTTATGATCCCAAAACTCATGTAATCGCTGGTTTCTGTACGTTTGGTGATTGAAAAATATTGTTCAAACACATGCATGATAATATCGATTGATCCTGCGATGGTATGGTGTTTACTTACACTCATGGTATAACTTGGGTCAATGATTGAAAATTTCGGCATGAGGAGTGGGGAGGCAACACTTCTTTTATCATTTAAAGCGCGGTTTGAAATGACTGTGTTCCCATTCGTCTCAGAACCGGTTGCGGCTAAGGTAAGAATGGTCCCAATCGGCAATGCTTTATCAAAACTTTCTTTACGCATAAAGACATTCCATATTGAATCTGCGTCTTTTAAATAGGCCGCCAACGCAATGGCTTTAGCCGCATCTAATACTGAGCCACCACCCGCAGCTAAAATCAAATCAACGTTTTTGTCTTTTGCAGTCTTTTGACCACTGATAATACTTTCAATATCAGGGTTAGGCGCAACACCTGATTCTTCGTAAACTTCAATGCTTAAAGATTCACATGTCTTGATGACGTGATCATAAATACCATTTTCTTTGATTGAACGCTTTCCATAAACAAGCAAAACTTTTTTGACTTGATGTTTGAGTAGTTGCGCTTTTAAGGTTTGAATTTGATTGTCCCCAAAGATAATTTCTGTTGGTAAATTATACGTAAAATTTTCCAAGGTATCACTCCCTTAATATTATCAATACTCATTATAGCATACAAACCCATTCCTTTTAACGCACGCGAAAAATTTATTAAGGGGGATTTTTATGGTAAGATAGATATACCTTTTTTAGGAGGCTTATAATGAATTTAAACATGATTGAATTTTATGATGACTTAAAAGAAAATTCTAAAAACCTTTTAAAACAACATGCCTTAAAAGAAACCTTTGAAGCAGGCATTTTGTTAAGAGAAAACCATAGTAATCTTTGTGATTACTTGTGTTTGATCGTTAAAGGGGAAATTAGAGCGTATAAAAGAAACGCTGAAGGCAAAAGCGTCATGCTTTATGACGTTAAAAACAATGATTTATGTTTAAAAAACTTACAATGTGTTTTATACGACAAAACCTATGACGCCATCGCAATCACCCAAAGTAAAAGTGAGGTTTATATGATTCCAAAACATATTGTAAAAAACCATTTAATGGCTGATTGTGCATTTCAAGGGTTTATTAATAAAGTTTTACTCTCTAAAATTGATAGCTTAGTTGATCACTATGAAGCCATCAATTTTGCGCCGGTTAAAAAGCGGTTAATGCTATATCTTAAAGAGATGAGTCTTCAATTTACACGCTTCATTATCTACACAACACACCAAAAGATCGCGGATGAAATCAACGCATCCCGTGAAGAGGTAAGCCGCAGTCTTAAAACCTTAGAAAAAGAAAAACTCATAGAACTTTCGCGCGGTAAAATAAAAATTATAAAACCGTTTAGCGTTATGTGATATAGATTACATAAAAATTTATTTATCCATGGCATACTCTTTATGAAAAAGGAGTGATACTATATGAATAAAACAAAAATATTTTTAATCGGTGGCGGAAGTTTATTAGCAGGCGTAATCTTAACGTTGGTTATATTTTGGGTCTCTGCCCCAAGCTTAATGATGTTAGAAGATGAATCTAACTATGATTTTGATACAACCATTGAACGGTTTGAAGAAGAACTTGACGCCGGTGGATGGAGCGTCTTAGAAATTCACGATATGCAAGAAGTCTTAGATGGACATGGACATGATGTTGATTCAATTAAAATCTATGAACTTTGTTCAAGTGAGTATTCCGCAAAGATTTTAGAACTTGATGATGAACGGGTTGTTTCACCGCTTATGCCTTGTCGCGTTTCAATTTATGAAAAGAGTGATGGCAACACCTACATCTCGCGTATGAATTCTTCATTATTTGCACGCCCATTTGGCGGCGTCATTAATGAAGTCATGCAAGTTGCGGCTGAAGAAACTGAAGTTATTATTGACACATTAATTGATTAAGCTTAAAAGCGCTCTTTGGCGCTTTTTTCTTTGAATGCAATTACTTGAATTATTAAGCAATCTCTATTACACTATATGTAACAAATATTAGAAATCGAGGGATACGTATGAAATTAAACTATGAAAAAAGTATTGTGAATATTCCCGCGACATTGATGAAATATTTTAGCGTTGATACTCCGCATCAAACATTAAACGCCATAAATAAGGCGTTAAACAAGAACTATAAACATATTAGTGTCATCTTACTGGATGGACTTGGGTCAAATCTGTTGAAGCTTCATAAGGAAGACGCAAGTTTTTTTACCAAGCATAAAGTTGATGATTTAACCAGTGTTTATCCTTCCACAACGGCGGCCGCCACAACCAGTGTTCTCACAGGGAAAACCCCTTATGAGAGTGGTTTTTTTGGATGGTTTCAGTATTTTAAGGATGAAGATCTTCACTATACCATTTTTACAGGAAAAGATTATTATGATGAGGATAAAAAAATCCCACAAGGCTTTCACGACAAACACTTTAGCCGCACCTTTTTCCCTGAATTAATTGAGAAAAACGGAGGGCCTAAAGGCAAAGTCTTCTATCCTGAAAAAGTTGATAAACATGGCTATAAATCTATTGATGAAGGCTTAGATAGAATGTTAAAGTTCCAAAAACAAACCCCAAGGACCATCAGTTATTTTTATAGTGTTGAACCCGATTTAACGGAACATCAAACCGGAATTGTCTCTAAGTCGACTAAAATGATGGTGAAAACACTCAATGATGCGGTTAGTAAATACTCAGATAAGATTAGTGATGATACGTTACTCATTATTACGGCCGATCACGGGTTAACGGATGTTGAGCCTATTAATATTTTTGATTATCACGACATTACCACAACCTTTAAAGCCTTCCCAGCCAATGAACCAAGAATGACCAATTTCTTTATCAAAGAAAATATGCAAGAATATTTTATCGAATTTTTCAACGACCATTTCTCTGATTATTTTACATTATACACAAAAGAAGAGTTTTTAACCAAAAAACTCTTAGGGTTTGGTGAAAAACATCCTTTAATTGATGAATGTATGGGCGATTTTATTTCTGTTGCCCATGATAAATATTTCTTTAAACTCACCGATAAACCATCGCATCATGCCCATCATGCTGGGGTTACAGATGATGAGATGGTCGTTCCTTTAATTTTAGTTGACAGAAAGCGTGATTAGATGAGTATGTTTGAAAGACCGCAAGGCAAGTCATTTTTTCAGTCTAACCCCATCAGTTTTATCATGATTATTTTAATCAGCGTTGCTTACTTATTACAACAAACCAATTTAGGCAACACAATGCGTAACTATGGAGCACTCCAAGGCCACTTAGTATGGGAACTTGGTGAATGGTGGCGTATGGTGAGTGTAATGTTTTTACATGGCTCTTTCATGCATTATTTGTTCAATACCTTTTTTGGGATTTATGTGATTAGCGCAGCGCTTGAGCGTATTGTAGGCCCTATAAAGTTTGCGGCCCTTTTCTTAGGCGGTGGATTGATTGCTTCATTGACCGTTGTTGTGTGGGATTTAGTCATGGAGAATTTTATATTCACCATTGGTGCATCAGGGGCGATATTTGCGGCACTTGGGGCCTTACTTTGGTTGATTTTAAACAAACAAGAATGGTTTAATCCTCAAGACGCTTCTAGTATCAAGGCGTTTGTTTTGATCAATGTTGTCTTCACTTTTATTGGGGGTAATATTTCGATTCCTGGACATATCGGTGGACTCATTGGTGGATATTTACTCGCCACTATCATTCCAATCAACCGTATGGGTGGGTTTAATAAACGCGCAAGCATGTTTAATGATCCATACTCCAACCCTTATATTGACCCTGCGAGCATCGATGAGGTTGATGTCATCGACGATGATGAGGATGACGATGATCCTTTTAAAGATTATTATGCGTAAATAAACCCACAAAAAATGCGATCCATCTTAAGAAGATTGCACCGCATTTATAATAAAGACTGTTCGCTTGATTTAGCGAGCAGTCTTTATTTT
>LFIK01003496.1_pt1 | contig 12751 bp, 12 predicted proteins | sample 643401 | NCBI WGS metagenome assembly LFIK01 (sample SAMN03777447, study PRJNA286221) | soda lake metagenome | biome: soda lake; feature: Kulunda steppe; material: water; isolation source: sample T5-Br brine of Lake Tanatar-5 | place: Russia: Kulunda steppe | collected 2010-07 | reverse complement strand
TGGAAATGGCCACTGTGACAAGTGTTCCTGTGCTGCTGTTCAAAATGAGGTGCATGTTCCTTTTCACTGTCAAGACTTGTTTGTGTGCTCTCTCAGAAGAAAGTACTCTTTCCTTTTCTTCCCTTTCTGCCAATCCTTTTCTATGGAGGCCCCTTATATTCCACTTGCCTTGCCTAGTCAGACTGTCTTTGATTTTCTTTCTCAACGGCACAATAGACTCTGCCATTTCATTTCGGACCTTATGGACTATTTTTGGCTGGCAAAGAACAGCAACAAACCAATCAGCCTAACGACCTGGCTGGCGGTTGACCCTAATCTTGTAATGTTGTTGCATCCAAACCAGACTCACGCATAGCCATAACAACTGGTACAGCTATAGCTGAACTGACGTTAGGTGAGACCCTGCTGCTCCTTAGATTTGACAGGGAACCTTGCCATATTGCACGCGGCCTGACTTGGCCTGCTGCCGTGCGCAGTCTATTCTTTTTCTTTTCTTTGACAGCAGGATCAAATCAACTGACTTACCAACCTCTGGGTCACAACGCAGCACAAATCTGGCAATGCACTCATCTGGCGTGACAGAGCACTGAGCAAGTGCGTTTCTCGGACAAAAAAACGTATCTGTCCTATTGATTTCAATTTTATGGACTCCATTGCGTTTGTGATATGCTAGCAATGGCCAGCAAGCCCAGCAGTCAATCCATCTGGCTGACAGACTTATCCACTGGCAATGTACTATCTGAGTCTGTCAATGACCAGCAAGCCCAGCAGTCTGCCCGCCTGGCCAAACCTTGAATGTGGATTCATACTGGTGCCCTCATTCAGCAGATACAGCTATGGAGCCCCTACCATCCATACTGGAAGAACGATTAGAATACTAGATGCCCATCCTCCCAGGTCCGTGGAACTGGGTAAGCCAAATTGACCCACCTACGCTCATTAAACGTACATGAAACAAACGCTCAACATTAGCAGGAGCATTCCAGCCTTTCTACCCTCCTTGGATATTATTATGCCAGTCTGGGTATGGTTTGCATAATTGAATTCCATTGAGCATTCTAGACTGTGCCAACTTTAAAACTTGTGAATGCTTCAAAAGATTAAACAGTTGTAAAGACAGCTCAACACAAATATGCCGAGTGCAACAAAACACTGCCAGCAGGAAGCACCCCCTTTTCAAAACAAGTTTGTCAAGCACCAAGACACCTAAACGGCCAAGTCAAACAATAACAAAGCAATCAGTAGTAGCCAACCACAATTTGAAATCGTCAATCAGTCAAAAATGTTTTCCTTAGCAAACATGTGCAACAAACTAAGCCAGATATAATAAACTTTGCCCATTCGACACACAGCCCCAACCAAGAAATGGTTCCTTGGAAAATAGCACGAAGCTTATCGCGATGAGCCTCAACTTTACCCTACAGCTTGAACAGGTTTCCAATAGCAACTTGATCAACCCTGCGTTGTGCCTTCCTCAAAACAAGTGCATACACTTGTAATACACTTGGAGCACATGAAACAAACATACCGTTACCTTCAAAGGTTTTGGTATACAAAGTGCACCGAGAATGAAACCAGGAAAATGCTCTCGACACATTCACAAGCTCTTGTAAATCAAAACGCTAAAACTCCAGGGGCGAAAGTGGTCGACCACATCTCATAGTAATTAGGGCAGAGTGCCAAACAACATTAAACAATCAACACAAGCAGGCAGAGGGGCATTGGTAGCAAGCCACACAAATCAAATATTGCATGAAGCATGCAATGAGTACTGCATATTTGACTCTCAGACTTGACCTAGGTATGCTTGCTTGCAAAGTAGTGCAGGCCCCATCTGAGCACACCCCTGTTGAGTACCCATCAGCCATTTTCTGCCAAGCATTTTGATTTAGCCAGGCTCCACCATCCATCTCACTCCAGCTGGCCAAACACAAAACCAATGAAGTAAGGATGCTGCCCAACAGGCTGAGCAACCCACACAAGTCATACCGCAGCCAACATCAATGAAACAAAACACTAGTTCGTCAAAGCAAAAGCAACACATATCATTCAATTCAAATGCCTCCGGAGCAACAAGGCACATCAAATATCCCCGCTGCCTGGAAATAGAACATGTAGCATTCATTCAACAACAGCCGTAATCGCACCAACCCCCAACATAAGCCACTCATAAGTCCAAAGACCCTGGCAAAATCATCTAAAACCCTTCACCTGGAATTTAGAGGAAAGTGCAGCATCCTAAAACATTATCAACAAAACCTACCTTGACCACAAGATGAAAATTTTGCACTCTCCCTAATCTTCCTCCTCCTCCTCATCATCATTCCCTTCTTCTTCCTTCTCCTCTCCCTCTTCCTCCCCCTCCTCCCCTTCCTCTTCCTCCTTTTCTTCCATCTCTTCTCCCTCTTCCTCCGCCTCCTCCTCTTCTTCTTCCTTCTTTTCTCCCTCCTCCTCCTCCTCCTCTTCTTTGTCCTTCTCTTCTTCTTCCTCTTCCTCCCCCTGAACCTCCTTCTCTGATTTCTGCAGCCAGCCAATTCACAACAAACTTCAATTTATGGCAGAGGCTTCAAATTCAATTTACGATTGCAAATAAGGAGTGAGGGCATACTCACAGTATGCACTTGCAATTGATCTTACCCAACTGTGTTACATGTAGGGCTACCTGCTGTGTTTTAAGACTCTTTACATGTATGTGCATGGGTGCATTGGAGTAAGAAGTGCATGCATGCGTGTTATATGCTTGTAGGATGCATGCAAGTACATGATCTTAAGTGTGAAGAGGTGCATGCTAGCACTGACAATAGGATTGTTTTCAAGCAAATGTATACAAGCCCGTATACACATGAAAGCTTGTGTTTGCTTGAGTATGGATGCTTGCATGAACATGTGTACTTGCCTAAGGACTTACGTTGTTCTTAGCATCGGATGGCATTTGTTTCTTGGATAAATATTATCATTGCATCTGGCCTATAATGCATCATTTGTTCAAGTTTGCCTTACCTTGGCTTTTTTCTTAGTTGGTTTCCCCTTCTTCATCGCTTTCTTGACTCCTTTGATAGCCTTTTCTGCAACATTAGCCGCAGCCTCTTCCACAAGGCATTCCTCATTATTGTTGTTGTCATCATTTATTTCTTCTGCCTGTTGCTGCTCCTGCAGCCAAATCAATTGGAAAACTGAACGATAAATGAACTTCTAATCATTACAGGGCATCAATTACATGTCCAAGATGCCAGGGCAAAGAATTGACACCTAGGAGCCCTGTGTGTATTAGCTCGGAGCTGCGGGCTGCTAGGAATTCCACGTGCTCAGCGCTTCCTGTTTTCTTAATCGTGCACGCATGTACGTTCATGTACGTGTGTGTGTGCGTCAGGTGAATCTGCCATTTGTACATAAGAGTATTTTTGCATGTGTATTTTGTGAGAAAGCAGAGTTTGTGCATATTTATGGGTGCACATACCCATGCGTGTGTGAACCTGCACGCATGCATACCCGCCCAAGCATAAAACATTACAAAATTGGGAGTACATTTGTGTGTGTGTGTGTGTGTGTGTGTGTCTGGACGTGCACATGCACATGTTTATGTTTTGCAAGCGCTCACTTTGTGCATGCACACTCGCAACATAGCCTTGGAACTTTACCTTGACTTTTTTCTTTGACTTTACAGACTTCTCAATTGCCTCGGTCTTCTTCTTTGACCCTGCAGCCTGCGTTATTCCCTTTGTTGACAGCTTGACAGCTTTTTTCGTGAGGAAATTTGCGATGGCATCTATGGGGTCATCAACATCCGAGGCCAAGTCGGAGTCCGAGGTCGAGTGCTCCTCCTCCTCCTTCTCTTCCTTGTCCGCACTCTACAGCCAAATTGACAACAACTCAGCTTTAGTCTATGCTTAGCATCAAGGGTGTCTGATGAGTTGCAGAATTAAGACGAGTTATTATTGTACCTTTTCTCATCCAAGTGCAATTCTTTCAACTTTTTAAGAACCAATGCCAGCTTATGAGTGCTGTTGCTTAGTTGTGCTTGCGTGCTTGTAAATTCATGCATTGACTTGGATGTGCGCTCGTGAAACGGAGAATTCAATGCATGCAAATTCATGCAAGTGAACGGCTGGCTATGCATGCAGGTTGGCACTTTTGCAAGCGAGCGGAACGGGTGAGTCCATGCAGCTGTGCAAGCCTGCCTCTTACCTTGGATCTTTTTAAGATCTTTGTGATCCCACCGGCAATTGTTCTTGTGACAGCGGCTGCTTCTTCCAAGGGGAGATCTGCACCACCCTCCTCCTCTTTTAACTCTCCCTCCTGCAGCAAAGCAGTTTCAAGTGATGCTGAGTGAAGGCTTGCAACAGATTCTTTCTTGGTGGGATCTCTGTTTTCCACTTTTTCCTCTCTTTTGCTCCTTGCACAGCCAACCTCAAAATCCTGGATCCAAATTATTGAGGTTTTAAAAGCAAAGCATTCAGCTTCGATGCTCAAAATATAGTGAACAAAGCAAGGGCAACATCAGAACCGCATGTCCCTTTACCACCTGACCATTTGATCCCAAGTAAGGCCACAAACCAAAAAGATTGAAACATGCAAGTGCAAGCGTGTCAATGCGAAAATGTATGCCTGAGACCAATCATTTACCATTTGCTTTGATTTCTTCTTTGTCACCACTGTGGCTATAGCTGCTGCTCCTGCTGCTACTCCACCAACGATAGCCGCCTTTTTCTTGCTTGCCGTTGCTGCTTTGGCCTGCCCTTTTACTGTGTCTGCAGCTGCAGCTTTTGTTGTCTTGCTCATCTTGGAAGCCTTCGCAGGATTTTCTTCCACAGCCCCTGTCTTAGCCACCTTGTTTATTCTGGAAGCCTTGGCTGGCTTCTCTTCCACTTCCTTTGTAGGCTTGTCTTTGCCTGCATCTATGAGACAAAAACATTGGGTATTGGCTAGCTTAAAGGGCAGTATGGTCAGTTGCTGAGTAAAAGTGTCATCATCATGCAGGGCAAACAATGGTTGGATATGAGGTCAAGAAAGTTACAACCTTCACAACCAACTTCACTCTTCAGGAAGTGACTGAAATCAGGACAATGCAGGAGCTCAACCGCCTTCAGGGCAGTATTTTCTTACCTTTGCAGGCCAATGCCTTGAGCACAGGAGCAGAGCCTTCTTTGACCATTGACCTCAGTTTTTGGAAACTGCAGAAATGCAGCAATGGAATGCTAAGCACATTAACAAACCCATCATGAGACAGCTACTTCATGCTGCTTACAAGACCTTTTGTTAGGTCAGCTTCTGGTGCACATAAAAACATGATATAAATGTAATATTTGATTAGCCCAAGAGTTAACCCTTAGCTCACCTGAGCCTTATCCTATACAATGTACATACCAGTCGCCAGCTCTAAGCCACCCTACAGCTCCGGATTTGCAAGGCTTAAATGTTGCAAATACACACAATTTTTAAAATCATAGCACAGACCAGGCACATGCACTCCTTATTCACTTTCTGTATCATATCCTGTGTCTGCCCCTCTTGCAAAAGATCAGGCTTTGCACAAATTAAGGTATAGAGTTAGGTCTTGCTGCCCTACTTTTAAATCATGAATAATATGGCGTTCCTGCTCATCTGGCGTCTACCATATGGCTCGCCTGCCTGCCTTAGGTAACACCTCACCCAGCCGTCTCCTTTTCCACCCCAATGCCTCTGCTATCTTGTGAGTTGGAGCTCCATACAAATCGATTTTGCCACCCATGTTGCTGGAGCCAGGCCTGCCCATAGACAATAGAAGGCATAAGTGGGTCTGAAAGCATTGGTAGCAGCCAAGTGCTGACATGCACTTGACCCTTGGCACAAGCTCACAACTCGGGTGTCCGCGGCAGTGACTACTTTGCAGCTCACCCAAGGGAAGTGGGGGGAGTGCGGTTTCTGGATTAAAAAGCAGGCATAGGCGTGTGCCACGTGTTGGTTTGATGCATTGTTGGAAAGCCTTTAGTCTGCCCATGCCCATAATCAGGCATAGGCATGCGCCACTTGTTGGTTTATGCATTGCTGGAATGCCCTCAGTCTGCCCATGCCTGTTCTCGGGCATAGGCATGTGCCACTTGTTGGTTAGGAGTGTTAGAAAGCCTTCAGTCTGCCCATGCCCATACTTGGTGCTACCAATGAAAAACCAACTCTGTATCTTGGGATGATACTTGGCCGCAGGTCGGCGCAACGCTGGATACAAAAGGTCAGTGGGGGTTCCTGTCTGGCAGCCACACACCCGCTGGCCAAAGTATCTTGAAAAAGGCAATTTAAACAGAATGGAAACTAGGGTAGGAATGCTGCCTCTTTTCAGATGTCAAAATTAGTTTAGCAGGTAATAAGACCAGAGGGGTACCTACAGGCCTTTTGAGGGCGGTTCCTTTCTCTCATACTTTCCCGGGGCCCATCGGGCACCTTTTCCAGTCGTCACAAAGCATACTCATCATTTGCTCATTATAGCACTTTGAAAGGTTTGGCAGAAAGTGCCCTCGTTCAGATGGCCAGAAGAAGGTAGAACATGCGCACCTTGCATGCCAGGCTCAAGAAGCCCAAACGGGTGGCCATGTTGTATCAAGGACAAAAATCCTGATGGGTCAGGGGGGGTCTGAATTTCCACCCCCAGGGCTTGCTCAAGGGAAATGATCAGTAAAGAACTTCAACCTTTGCACCTTTTCCTCCCATTGTTCTTGCATTGTATACGTATTGCAAAGCAATTTGGTACTCTGGGTGGTCCACGATGTAAATATCTCTTACATTGATTGCCAAGCTCAACCACACATTTGGCGGCTTTTTGCAAGAAGTCCCAGGGTGCCAAGAAGCATTATTTCCTTTGCCACAATGTGCAAAGCATTCTGACTCTCATGGCTGAATCTGCCTGAATGTGTGCCTGAAGTTCATGACGCAAGTGACAACCCCATGTAAATAGACCTACCTGTGCATATTTTATGAGTGCCAACAAGGGGCGATCCAAGCAAAGAGCACACCCATCTTTGACCAGCCCCATTTGAAATTTTCCTTGGCAACCATTCACCCACTGGTGCACACACATAGCGCACTGCCCATGCTGTTCCTTGGGCCTCTATTCCCTAGACGTATGATCCTAACTTGAACCTCTTGGTTCTAGCAGAACATCCATCTGGCTTAAAGATTAAGAACTTCAGTTATGCTACCCTGAGCTCAACCTGACTTACGGGAGACCAGGTTTCCCAAACATGTGGTCCAAACTAGTGGAATAAAAAGTTCTGTGTCGTAAAAATGGAGTTGGCACTACAACTGGGCTTCAAAAGGGCCATGAGAAACATTCTGCCCTGTAGTGGCTTGATAGTATCCCTCCTTGAAGCGGCTATATGTCATCCATCCCTGTTTGTAACCAGGCTCAGCTCATTTAACGTCTACTGTTTAATTACATTGTGGGGCAGTTGCCTGTTGGGGACGAAAGCTCAACTTCAGCCCACAGAGATATCATTACAATGCCATCCAGGTCTCATTCAAACCTTGCAATAGCAACAATATTGTGTAATTTCCCACGGAAGATCAAAGGGAGCTATGAGCCCCATTTTGGGCATAATTTTCCCGTACTTCCCGCATAGGGCCTCCTCAACTGGCTTGTCTCAACACTGTGACAATAAATTTCAGGGATTTTTGTTTTTGAAGCTTGAAAGACCATGCCTTATCTGTGACGTGGATGAACCCTAGTTTTGACAGCTCATGGCAGCAGCGCTAGCATGAATCCAGACCACAATTGCACCATACTCTATTCAAATGGCTGCAAGTAAGAATGCAACGAAAGCAAAACAGAATAATCAAGGCTGCTGCTCATTCTCACCGTGTCCATTCATCATATCCCTTTTCACCCATACTCTGTTTTCTTTTATATTCTGCCAAGCGTGGTGCCAATACGGGTAAGCAAGCTGACCCCCTTGAGAACGACATTCAACATCAATACTATTCACCCATGTATCAAAAGCATACTGCTACTGGTCTTGCAGGCTGCGGATCCGTGTTGTCATGAATCCAACAGAATGCAATTAATGCAGATTGTCTGAACTAGCATGCCAAAACTTTTGCTCAACCGCCTTCCTGGATGGTCTTTCTCCTCAGAGTGCCGAATTGATCGATTTGACTTGAATTTTTGGGGATGGCCCCAGGGGTGAAAAACAGGTTTGGGTCACGCGTATTTTATTGCATTTTCCGCATTGATAAAAGTGCCTTAGATTTGCAAATTGACAAACCCTCGCGTCCAATGCGCCCCCCCCCCACACACACCCCAGGCATTTCCCATATTCCGCTGAAACCTTGCTCAGCGGAGCACTCCTTGGCGGTGGCGAGGCCTTGCGTGTAGTTGCTGATGTTATGCTGTCAAGCTGGAGCTGCGCTGCGCTGCTGCTGCCTTGCTGAGCATCGACGGGCCCAGGCTCTCGCCTCATCCAGCCCTGGCTCTCATCTCATCCAGGACAGGCTCCAGGACTGCTTCATCCGCTGTGCACTTCACTTACCCTCAAGCTGGATTCATGTACAGGAAGTGCATTCTGATGCAGGACGAGCTTGCATTACTTGTGCGCACAGCATGCAGGTGCATGGAACTAATCTTTCAGCCCAATGATCTTGGCATGAACGCATTTTCCCCCTCTTCTTGGCACTTTGAATGTATATGTACTTTTATTAATGCATTGTGGTGGTAACAGGTAGCTGGGGGGGCAGTTGATGGCCCACAGGCCCCCCCCCAACCCCCCTACCTCTACCATCAAAAATGACCCCTGAATGCGGATGCATTCACGTTAAATACGCGCATTGTTTGTATCATACGCACATTGAACAGGGCAAATGAACGCATGACCCAACCCTAGGGCCTGGTGAAAAATAAGCTCCATCAGACCAGACTTTCTTGTTCCCAGGATAGTTATGAGGTATAAGAGGTTATACCTTAGACACCAAGGTGGGTTCAAAACGCCACACTTTGGGGCACTGTTGGCCTCCCATGCGCTTGCGCCTTCCAGGTTCCTCCAGCTCCCTCACACGTACGAGCCAAGACACATTCTCCCTCATAATAGTTCCCTCAAGTAGTATTTGTTGTATTTGTTAGTATTGAATAAGTATGCACCATTGCAGCGCCTCGATTGGCCCATGAGGGGCCAAGTATAATTCCCTGTGACAGACCCTCCAGAAATTAGGCAAGTGGCAGACCTCTGGTTGCCCTCCCGTACAGGACTTTTAAATGTATAAATGTTGAGCTAATTGAAATTTAGTCGATTTTAAGTTTGGCTGTGCGCCTGCTTTCAAGGCAGAACACCAACACCTTGGATCAGTCTTTTGCCTTTCATACGTCACAAGATTGAAGGCCAGGATATCAAATTTCTTCTATCTGTTTTATTGCCCCCTTACGCGCTCAGGAACATGTTTTCAACGCTTCTGCCCATAAATTTTGGTTCTGATATTCAGGCAAAGGCAGGCAAAATGGATGAGCAGCTTGCCAGACTCTTCAGGGATCAGGGCTTGCTGTGAAGGCCAATGCTTGGACTGATTCTTACTGACCTGACGGTGTTCTGCTCTGAAAAAGACAGAGTAAACCCAGCTTTTGAGTCTGCTTTTGATGTGATGACAGAGTTACCAGGGCTGGCATGGGAAGGGTCGAGCACCTACAATTTAGTTGGGAGATGATAAGTTTGCGCTTGCTTATGCATGCGTGGTCATGTGGAGGAGTGCCAAGGTGGGTGCATATGTGTGTACAAGTAATTCTGTGCACATGTGCACTTGAAACAGTTGCAATTTTTGAGCGTGAGAAGGCATTAAAACAGTATCTGCAACCTTGTCTCATAACACATGTGCATGAATGTGAAAATGTTAAGTAGTGGGTTCCTGACCAATGTATTCTGACATCATGTGACTTAGCACTTATGGAAGTATTCACAATGCGCAGCTTGCAGGTTCCGATCCAAAAGCTTGAGACCTTATGGCAGGCAAGCCAGCGCTTATTTCTTACCAAGATCAACTCATGCTCAAGCTTGCCCTTTTCCCATCGTGAACCTGCCAACCGGACACAAGCTTGGTCTTCTCATGGCTTATTCTCAGCATGGATCCACATCTGTAATAAATTTTATTTGGGAGAGGTGCGCAAAAGGTGAACAAAACAAGTTGCATTGATCAGAGGTGTACAGAATCCTAGGCCATTAACACAAAATCCCCCTTTGCATTTGTTAGGTGGCATCAATAACCTTTGTTTGTGTACGCCCTTTGGACTGCCGTCATGAAGGTAATGTCACTGTAGTGGATTGCTTAACGAAGCATACCTGGGATGACCAGAATGCGCACAGTGTACTAGGTCGCAGGAAGAGAAAGCTTCTCAGGCTTGTCAGCTTTTGATTCCCAAAGATCATTGACTTTCAGGCAATAAGCCATTGCAGGTTCAGCAATTCCTGGCAAATCAAGAGCATCATACTGACTGCTTCCGGGCTGCGTGTTCAGCATCTTGTTAGGGAATGCTTAAGACATGCCCTGGTCTGGAATTGACCAATGACACCATATGTGTGATGAACATGCATGTAGCGTGCATCCCTTGATCACAATGATAAGAGATCAAATACCCGTTTTTCCAAATTGCTGTCAAGAGAGATGCGCCCGCATGAAGAGCACAGTAGTGTGGCTCTACAGGCTAACGCTTACCCGCCTCTCCTTGACTCCACGTTTATCCCCGGGGAAGGGCATGCAGTCCGCTACAACCACCCGCCTCTTCTGGAAGGAACCATCTTTAGTGAAGACCTTGGGGCACTAAGAAAGCACAGAAGTAAGGCACAGAAAGAAATGCAGGTCAGGTTGCATTTTTAAACTGCCACTCGTTCTCATTGCTTCTCTTATCAAGGTAATTACCACCAGCACTTGAGCTAGCGCAACAGACTGTTTTGATCCTTGTGTATTGCACTGAAGTCGATCTGTCATGCAATGCTTATCATTTTGTGCATGCTTGCGTTTTCAGCAACAATCAAGTAAGAATCCAGTGGTTCTTTAAGACGCATGGTCCTTTTCTAAACATTTGGGCTACATTCTGCTTCGTTTGCAGCAAGTTGATTCCTGCCAGCTTACAACCTGTCCTTTTCCGGTCGCAAACTTACCTTGATGTAAGCAATGCACTCGAACAATGCCTTGCCCTTGCAATTTTTGACCGCGCATCCAGTCTTCTGAGCAATATCAAATGGACAAAGACCAGCACTGCAATTGCGTAGGCAAGCATACATATGATCAGCGCCAAATTTAGCATGATGATTACATCAGAAAATCAGGTTGCTACTTCAATACTGTTTGCACTTATTGGCAGTCAGAGTTTTGTGACTTTACGTTGCTAGCACACTGTACTTCAGCATGATATAAATTTCTACAATACGGGGCATTCATGTTGGAGACTAGTGCTGTAGATAATATGCGCAAATAGAATCACCGGCTTTATGCGGATTCTTGGCACAAGCGCTGCCTTCTAGTTGCATACATCATCTAAAAAATCTCAGGCAAAGGATGCTCAAACCCATCCACAATGTTCTTACAGTTTTGTGCAGCGTTGTAGCCAAGTTCTGTCAAACTTTCAGCACAAGAAGTGTTTCTGAGCATTGCTTACAAAGCTTAATTAGTTTCTAGGTTGTTTTTGCAGTGTTAACGCATGGTTTCCTGCGCGAGAGAGGTTACAGTGTATCTGGCACTAGCCTGCTATGCCTGCCTGCTTACCACTCCCGTTATCATATCTTTGAAAAGTGTACATGGAAAAAACATGCTGTGAGGCTGTCTTGCTCCAGACATGGTTGTGACGTCCGTTCTGGGAAGAAAGGCACAGGACTGCATCCGCAGAAAACCTTCATACTCACTGATTTGTCTGGAAGGGGTTGGCATCCCATTGCAGCAGCATCTCCGCCGCTTTCTCCTCTTTTGAGTTGATGGCCGAGAGTAGTGCAGTCCCTCCCTTCTTCAGGTTGCAGTAGTCTACCTCTGCACCCGCCTCAAGTAGCTGCAAGGAAAGCCAAGTACAAATCTGAAGCCGGGTACAGATGTAGAGCCGAGTCTCTTTTGAATCTTGCTGACAAAAAATTGATTTCCATGGCCCTCCGCAAAATAAGCGCACGGCAATCTCCTCAGCTTCCAAAGGGCATGTGTGGGGATCCCTCACAAATCAAGATCTGCTCAAGGCTTGCAGCAACTCACCCAAACGATATGTAAGGATCCTAGAATCCCAGAATAGGCCTATTCTGAAGCCCCACCGTAATACGCATGTACGACAACATGGAGACAAAACTTGGAGACTCCGGCGCGACTTGCCTGCTCCATGCACTTCGTGTATCCTTTCTTGGCCGTCCAGATGAGAGGTGTCATCCCCTCCTGAGAGAATAAAATCCATGCATATCTATACTGCACGAATTGTCTTTGTGCTTCGAGGAGCACCTAGGGAGCAGCAGGTCTAATACAGTATTAGACCTGCGGGACTATTAGTAATACTCCCTGGCGGCCCATGGCCCATGCAGGCTGATCTTGGCTGCCTGGCGAACTCGGCCAGGTAGACCTCCCATAGGTTCCAGGCAGCATTTAGGTCCCAGTCTATGCAGTACGGGGGACCTGCTGTACACCCTCGCACCCTGCTCCAGGGCCAGCTGCCTGGTCCTGCCCCCTACCCCCACCCATTCCCTGTGCATGCGTGCGTGCGTGTGTATGTGATTGTGTGTGATTGTAATTGTGTGTATGTGTGTGTGTGTGTGTGAGAGAGAGAGAGAGAGGGGGG
>LFIK01003495.1_pt1 | contig 12753 bp, 11 predicted proteins | sample 643401 | NCBI WGS metagenome assembly LFIK01 (sample SAMN03777447, study PRJNA286221) | soda lake metagenome | biome: soda lake; feature: Kulunda steppe; material: water; isolation source: sample T5-Br brine of Lake Tanatar-5 | place: Russia: Kulunda steppe | collected 2010-07 | reverse complement strand
CCAATGGAGAGAGTACCTGCCACAGTGGAAAGCGTAATGACAGGAATATCAATCAACGTGGACCGTCGATTAAATAATTTTTGAGCACGCTTATGGAGAATGGATTTGCACAAACAAATTTCTCCAATTTGCTTAAAATACGTTTCTAAATGCGGACTCCATTCCAGCTTGCGCTTGTCCGGGACAGCCGACGTAATGCGGCTCATCCGTTGCAAGGGCTGCGAATTGCCATAAATCCGTGTTTTCGCGTGACACAACCACCACACAATGCGTGCATTTATGCTGCTATCCGAGTAAGCTTTGTATCAAGTCGTTACATGACCTTACTACACAGGACGTCTATAAAATGCAATGGCACAACCAACTTCACCACGTAAACCGCTTGCGCGCTCAACAAGCAATATATGCCTACTCGGGCCTTGTTGTTGAATTACATGTTTCAGAATATCTGACCGGGCAAAACATAATGTTTGTAAAGACACTGTACCCTGTCTCTTCGAATTGCGCAACTCCTCAATAAACACATGGCTGCATCGAGGGCCCATTTCTAGCTGATGTATTTTGACGGGTATGATGGCGTGATGTATTTGATTTGCTGTAACATTTCTGGAAGGGAGTATGCAATATGTCTTACGAATGCATTAGATCTCTACGAGTGGCGGTGTACTCGGTCCCAAAGATTCAACAGAATGTGCGTTTGGCATACGACGCGGGGAATTGTACTTGGGCTTGATTTTATGGCTGTGTAAACCGTTCTTCACCAGGATCACAATCACAAAAATAATCAATGCCAAAATGAGGAGCGGTCCCAAAAACATGAGAACAGCCACGGTGTACGCACCCGCACTCTTGCTTGCACTGAGAATGCTAGGTGTAAAACGCGCGACCGCTGCCTTTTGTTTCTCTTCATCTGTGTTTGCCGTTTCCCCTCGCCACACGCCGGTTGCCATGACCGCGGCCTTGGTCAGGTTTTCATCGGATCCCCATTGAAAGCATTCCAGTACACCGTGTCCCACTAATCCATCGCTGTTCTTCATCGGGCCCCGTGCCCGGTATAGAACGATGCCGTTAGGCATATACTCTAAATGATCTACGAGAGTGTTTGGAGACGAGAATTTTAATGATGTGTCCGGGCCAATCAGTTCAACATTACGCACAAAGCGAACTCCATCCTGAGGGCAGTTAATGTTGAGTGCTTCCCATACGGATTCTATTTTTATGTGAAACTCATTGTTGACATACCGGTCAACCTTGCCTGTTTTAACGTCGCATTTAAACACATGACAGGCAAACGAGTCCTTTGGTTTATAAGGCGCGTCAGCACCCGCGACATCGGGCTCGTCAATAACATGGATAGCGTTATATGCAACACCGTCAGGCGTAGTGCCCGAGAGAGAAAGCCATCGCGCGTATGTAGGAGGTACAACACGGGCATATGTGGTCCCTATAACTTGGTTGAACCATGGAAACAATGCCATGTTTGAAAAATTGGGGCCAGACCAAAAGTGGTCAAGCCAGCCCTCGAGTCCTGGGGTCCCTGTACGCATCAACGGTTGAGAGTATCCGACGGTTCCCGTGCCCATAAAGCAGGGCAAGCATCCTGTGCGATCTTGCATTGTAAAAGCACCAAACGGACTTGTTTCGCTCGTTTGTGGAATAAATTCTTGGTTAACTGTAATCATGTTTGTTTCAAACCTGATTCGAAGCACCCCTTCTGTCGTGTACTCAAAAAGAAAGGTTTTTACATGCTCGGTTTGCAAATCGTGTCCATAGTCTGGGTGGTATGCAGGATCCGAAGACTCCCATTCGACAGCAAATAGATTTTCGGTCACGCGGTACTGATATTTTTTGGCACCTTGAGCAGTTGAAGGGCGCAGGACGGCTGCTCTGCTTTTGCCCCAATCCATGTAATGACCCGTGACAACCCATACACTTGACTGGAAAGAGTACGTGCTTATTTCCTGCGCCGCACGTGCGGACGATAGCGGAATGCGCCAGAGAGTTATTGAAAAACTAGCGTTTTGCACATCACCGTGAAACGTGTACGCTTCAACAAGACATGACCCAAACTGTGGATAAAAATACATGCTTACCGGAAGATTGAGAGGGCGTATGGGCATGTCACCAATGTTGGTGTTACGACCTCGGAATGTGAGCGCTCCGCCTGCAAGCTGGACTGCATTGACTCGCTTTGAGGCTGCCAGTTTTACGTCTGTGTTGTACAGGGTTCGCAGGTCACCGAACGAATCAACGTACTGCACAATGGCTTTCTGCGTGTCGTCTGTTCCAAACATCCAACGCTTTAGCACCTGGTTGCAACGTGGTGGATTTGCCGGAGACAGAGTGGGTCGGTTTGCTGCTGCGTAACGCAACCCCTGGTCAAACACTTCAATAAGAAAGTTGATGTACTGTTCTGGATTTTCAGGACGTGCATGCACATAGAGCGTGGTTTGACGCAGCGATGCACCGTCTTTAGCTTTCACTTTCACTAGTGTACCTGTTGGAAGCCTTGCCGGTACAACGGCATCCATCGCGGAAGTTTGACAGCCACATCGCTGTGTCGTGAGTGGCATATTGCCGACCGCATGGCTGTGGATGAGGGTCCGATGGACTGAGCTCATGCTCAAGGATGGCATTGTATACAAACACTGATAAATTGCTGTGCACAATGACAGTGCATTAGTACGTCCGCAACTTTGGCAACTTTAAGTCATGTTATTCCTGTATTGTTCAATGAGGTCACTAGTTCTTAATGTGACTCACCCGCACACGCGTCCCACCTAAGCCTTAACTACGTCTAACGGCATACCTATCTTGCTTCGCGTGCACTAGCCAGCGTTGTATACAGTTATCTTATATGCGTCTCGTTAAAAAAATAATGCGACCTCTCTGCGTGCCGTCTGGTACAATGTTGTTGGTAACGTGTTCATTCTCCACAGCGTGCAATACGAGCCTCCATACGTCTTGTGTTATGCGACAGACGCAGTGTTAGGCTTCAAGCTAGTTCCAGCGTTCATTGATCAACGCTTTATGTTGCTCAATGAATCTCTTCAAATCCTCTTCCATAAAAGTTTTCATGCGATCATAACCCTCGCGCGTCGGAGCCTCTTCGTAATTCTGGAGCATGCGAAATAACATAAGAAACAAATCCTCCATTTCATGCCATGGAGCCGTATTGATCACCCGGCGAAGACACCAGAGCATGTGATGCACTGCTTGGACGCGGACCGTCTGTACGAGGCTTGTGTCACCTTGTTTCTCGATAATAAAGAGGAGGCCACTGGCTATATCGGAATCCGTGTGTTTCTCTGATGCCATGATCAATAAAATAGAGTGCGACTGAGTGATCCAAGTACACAAAAAACAAAAAAGTGAGACGGTTGTCCTTCCTGTTCAAAGTCCGAAAATTGACTTTATGCCAAAACATTAAAGCGCCTACGGTATTTGACTTTAAACGGCGGAGCACACCGTAATCTATCACTGAGTCACTGATTAAGTGATCCTACCGTTCTGGCTTTTTGTCATCTAATTCGTGCTTTTAAATCTGTTCCGTGTGTGTCAAGTTTCTGCGGTTCTAATCCGGGGATTTTTTTTTCAAATGTACACAAGAAATACATTTGCGTCTTTTTATTATAATGAAGAAGCGGTATCTCAGTATTATGCGCATAGTGAATGTGTCATGGGCCATGGAAGCCCTGCTGCGGATTCGCTGACGACATGGGGCCACTTTAGAGCACCTTGTACACCGTGTTGGGCGTGTGTGCGCGACAGGTATAGTTCATTGGATAAACCGTACCCTTGCGCTTTGCAGATGTCGCGTGTTCAAAGACTTGGGTTGTACGGAAACATTCGCGAGAGTTTGCGCAAGTTTTGCGTACAGACGTGTTTCTCTGTGTGCCAGTCGACAGATACGAGCAAAGAAAGCGCATTCGTCATTTCCGGCGACGTTGCCGTGTGCAACGTGAGTGACGATGCGCGGACATGGGATATGAATTGGCACACTTATCCGATCTGGATATTCCGATCGGATTCAAGGTCAAAAAAGAGTGTTGGCACGTTGAACGTGACGCAGGTCCGTCACATGTTTAATCGAGTTGGGCAGACTTGTGCCCGGTACCTCTTCCGGTCATATGGGGTCCACACACAATTTGAAATGACACAGATTACGAGCCCAATAAATGGTGATCAAGCTTATGTATTAGAATCGGTTATGTATGGACCCGTTTTAATTTTTTTCGATGCGCTTGGTTTATGTGCGCGTCCGAGTCCATTGTCTACCGCAAATCGCATTGTTGCATCGCGGCCAATGATTGATACGCATATAGACTATGTAAAAAAGACATTCACAGAGAAATTGTATCGTTTTCATGGTCATTTATTCGCAATGGAGTTGGTTCTGGGTTCTACACAACAGGCCTGTACACACACAAAGGATTTGTCACAAGCGCTTTATTGCGAACGCTTGTGTATGCTAAATGAGGATTTTAATTCTCGTTTACATCGTGCTTCAACGTTGTTTAATGAATCGCTCAGGGAGCGTCAACAAGATTGGGAAACGCGGGTTTCGTGTCTTAAAGCGGATCATGAAAAAGCAAACGACGTTTGCAACTATTTACAGCAAGATCTGGTGGCTCACAAGCAAAAACTGACGCAAGCTTTGGACAAGGTAAAGCAATTAAACAAAAAGTATCAAACTCTACATAAAGAGTATTCACGCGTTGCGCTACAGTCACGCAAACTGCAACAGAAAAGCAAGAAATGGCACGAGGATCAAATGTTGACATCGGAGCACACACAGAAATTAGAGACTCAATGCAAAGAATACAAGACACGTCTCCAAGAGCATCAGGATGTAGCTCGGCAAAAAATTGACTCTTTGAAGACCGCCTTGTTGCATGCACGCGAAGATTTGAAATGTACGTCGCACTCGCACAACGAACACAGACTTCGTATGCTTTGTGAGCAAACGTCTCTGCGCGAGGAACTCAAGAAAGTGAAGAGTCGATGTGTATCGTTGGAAGTTATTTTACGTGGCGTCCGAAAATACACACATCGGATGCTTCGAATGGACGCTTTGGTTTTGTTTTTGTCATTGTTGTTGAAGAGTCGTGGAGATGGGGAGTACACACTCCCTCCGTATTTTCATTCACGGTCTTGTACAAACGAGAAGACCAAATCTTTTTGTGAACGGCGACAGGCCCGGTGGTCTCAGGTACTCAAGCGTGTTCCCGAGCATTACAGTAAGGTTTTTCAACGGGCGGGGGAAATGTGTTTTGCAGTTCCACATACGCAATGTTTACATTCGTGTGCGACTCGGGTAGACACGCTTTTACAGAATGGTGTAGATACCCTCGTTCGCGCGCAGGTGGACTGCACGAATATGAAGCATTTGGCGGACATGGTTCGAGGCGGTCGAAAGAATTTTGATACTGCGTTAAAAGCGGAGACATCCGTGGAAGGCATTCGTATGAAGGACGGGTTTAGCAGCGATCCGGTCTATGGACATGTACTGCGGGTATCGCATTTGGAAATCGAGTTGAACATGCAGCACACTGATTTTCCGCGCATTGGTATGTCTACGCAAAAGGATGTAGTGAAAAACGGTGATTTCAAGGTGTGCTTGGAAGAGTTTGTTCGCCTTGTTTTTCAATCAAGTGAAACCGACCGTGGCAAGACACTTGGTATGGCATACATGCATTCTGTTCTTCGACCTGTTGCAATGCACGCGTCCGTGTTGAGTACATGTCTACAACTATCGCTTGATAGCCTGCGCGAACGGCTAAATATGTGGAAACTTTTGGACTCGGCGTTTGCAAACGAGGAATCATGTATCACAAAAGAACCTGTTGCTGGAAAAGAAGAGGACAATCGCTGCTGCTCGTTGCTGCCCATCAGCTTCTTCCACCATCTTATCCCAGAAGAAAAAGCGGCACTCGATAGCATTGGACAAATGCAATATTTATGTCAAGTTGCCATGCAATCGAGTGTCGGTGTGAAAGGTTTGTTGAGGGAGGTTGAAATAGCTTAGGTTAGTATTCTGAGCTATGTCGCAGCGTGTCTGCTTCAATGTGAATGTTACGCGTCGACAATACATACCCACGCGAAAATGCCGCAGAAAGCAGTCTTCGCACACTTGTTTCGTCAATGGCCTTGCATACAAAGTGCAAGTTTGTCACACTTGCAAGCGCACGGCTCCATCCTTTGATGTTACCCCAATTTACGGAAGCATACACGCCTTCGTTTGTCCACAACGATTTGTCCGATAGTTGCTGAAGGAGAGCCCCTTTTAGGAATAACGACAATCCTTCGCTCATAATAAAATAAGTGTTGCTGTTTTTTGTGTCGTCAGTTTGGATAAGCAAAATAAACGGATGACATTGCGTGTCGGACAACATAAGTGGTCGGTTCTCCAATGTCATTTGATTTGGACATGCAAAACGAACATAGCGCACGTGGCTGTCTGCCCTCGTGTCGAGAACAATGTCAAGCGCTTTATTCATCGCGTTTCTCCACGTCGACTCATCGGGCAATGTCCCGTCGGGGGCGCAACTCGGACAAAAGCCGGCTTGTAAGGCTGCTTTCCCTGGATAATCAGACGCCAATGTCGTTTGAGTAAGGCCATGCATAGCCTCACAGGCCATACGACATACGCGCTGCTCAATGGTATCGTAGGTGATATAGTTACCTTCAGTTGTGGGTGCTGTGTCAACGATCTCGATCGTTTCCATAACATGTAAATTGTAAATGTTGGACAAGGAAAGCATTATTTTTAATGCTTTGTACTGGGGTAGAATGGCGTCACTCCTATATCTTGAATCCGCTGGATTAAGCTGGACCCAAGCATATTGGTCGTCTTTGTCGAATGAAATAAGCGTTGCGCGCGAAAGAGACCCCGTTGCGTTTGCAATGACGATTCCGTCGTCAAGCAAACATACGTCTTTCCCAACTCTGGAGCTTAAGTAGCGCTCGAACTCCGGACTAATGGCGGGGCCACCTCCATCCCCGACAACGTCCTCCTTTGGTACATCGATGGTGGTCTGCGCTCCGTCGATCCGAATCTTTACATTTCCTTCAGTATCAGGCATTTGCATTAATATGCCCCAAAACGCTTGCTTTCTGTTGATCTGATCGCGAAGTGCTTCACCGCGTAAGAACACGGATTGATTAAGCCGTGCGTGAAAAAACGCTTTTTCATTGGGCTGAAGGAGTGCGATGGCATTTTGAACAGGTTGAGTCGTCATGGTCGGGATGCGGATTTACACACGATGTAACGTCGTTGTATTTCAAGCAACGAATAAACAGTTTCTTGTATGTTGGTCAGTGCCATCGCACCCTTACCGCACTCTGTCCTTGGACAAACGGTACGTCATTTGAGCTGCACACGTATAATGCAAGACATGAGTTCCAACCAATATTTACGTCCAGTGCAGCGCCGCTTTCCTCAACAACGTTTGTCACCCATCGAACGCACAGTATATCCATCCATCCTGCAGGCGGCACAGTTTACAGAGACCGAAGCTACGCCCGTTCAAGCTACCTTTGACGTAGATGCGTTACGTGTTGCGTTGACAAGCCCAATTCTACCCTCCGCAACCCGTCTGTGCAACGACACTTCGTATCCTCACTTAAGCGATTGCAAGCAGTTGCAATTGAGTTATCCTCGGCTAGGAGACGACACTGGGCGTGTTACAAACATTGGCACACGGACGCTTCCTCCTGCAACTGTCCCGACACAGGAAGACGCGTATCTACTGTGTGAGGTCACGGAAAATGGCCCAAACTGTACAAAGATTGATGGCCGACCTCAGGATGTCCCTTCGTTTTCTTATCAATGCTTGGGTTCAAGCAGTAGTCTAGTCCAAGGTCGATGTGTGTACAATCCGTAAAAAGCCTATTAATGATCACGACACACCCGTCGCGCGTTGTTGTCTATATATGCAGAGCTCTCTGGGTTAAGAATTACACGGTGTCGTTGTTATAGATGCTGAACCCTGCGCCATGGTTTTGTCGGCGATCCGCGGTGGATACGGTACGGGCTGCATAACGTGTTGTATACAGGCAATAAAACGCGTTAGATTTCTACCGTTCGGGTTTGGGCCTAACGCTAGACGTTTAACTCCATAGCACAGTGACATCTAGAATCCCCTTGGTTGAACAGCCAATGAGCACACCGCTTACTAATCGCAGGATTACAGACGAACTCGTGGAACGTATTGTGCAAACCTACAAAAATGTCACCATGCATTCGTTGTATGCACTTGCACTGACTGATGCAATTGTGAAATACATTGAGCAGACTCAACCCAACGCATCGACCTCGCGCAAGCATGAGAGTTTGATGCTTTTTGCGTCTTCTCTCAATCGTGAAATGCGCAACGCGCTACGTCTTCACTGGAAAAAATCAAACCAACAGCAGGGCAAAGAGCCAACGTGGGCTGACTTTAGTCCTCTGGGTCTAGATGTTGACATTAAAAGTTTCTGTATTCGATATCGTTTGCAACACAGCCATTGGCCTCCTGGTGACGTGGTAAAGTCCTTGCAAGAAATGACGGAGCATATGGATCGTGTGCTAACAGCTTGCGATGGTACTCATGTCTGTGGAAAGCTCATGACTTGGGAATCTCCGGTGACGTGGAAATGCAGTTTAATTGCGTTAAGTGCGTGTATCCCGGTTTTGTGGGAGAAGGAGCATCCACTACCCTTGGACCGTTCAGTGTTACTCGGAGCATGTAAGCGACTCACTTCTCCGCCAAAGGTCGCAGAAGCATATTACACTGCTTGCCTCGAACGCGTACGCGAGAACACGCAAGGGGAACCGATCGGTACAGAGAGCTTTTCCACGAAACTTCTTACTACAGATCTGCAAAAAGAGTTTACACCGAACGAGTTTCATAATCGTTTACGGATATTGCCTGAGCGGTTGTGTGTCTCCCTTGAACGTCGTTTATCGAATCGGGATGATGTTGACCAACGTGAAACGCAAAGGTCTTACACATTTGAGGGTCACCTTGCCTCGTCGGAATCCATTGTACAATGGGCGTGTGTACACCGTTTCCCGCGCGGCGTTGTGTCACCCACTCTTGGTGACCAAATATACGCGAATCTCCGGTCCACGCGTTCGGTTTTAAGCCCCGTCTGTAAGCCGCAGGACGACAAAATATCATCATAAATTTATGAAGTCTCTTTAATGGACCGTACACGATGACTGCCGGTTAAATGTCGTATTTCGACAAGACATGGCCTGACGACAGTGTAATAGTAAAAGCACGACATGAAACACTTGAGCAGGACGGCCACAAGGGAAATACACTGGATCACAATCAAAATACTTTGAAAACGTTTCTCGATTACAGATTCGCACTGCAATTGCGCGTCAATCGATCGTGTCCAGAACTCCGGTTCGGAACCGGTGCTTAATGTGGCACAGATATGGTGCTTTGGAGCACCCGCCCATCCACCCCAAACACCCCAACCATACCCGTGAAGGTATACATTTCGAAGTGGCGTTACAAAGACCCATTCATACATGTAACGCAGCATACAAACTAGCCAATACACAGGTTCCTCAAAAGTTTTGATTACACGCGATACGAACCAGGAAGATAACGCGGCCATATTACGTTTGTATCACCTCCGAATTCGTGGACGTACCAGTGCGTTCACAGCTCGATGGAATACTCGCGTCTTTCTCGTTGTCACTGTTGCAACGAATATTTGGTTTGATTTTTTCAACAACAAAACGGTACAAAGCACGCGTCAGCTCTTCAACTAGTGAAAAAAAAGACAGATAACGTGTGTGCACGGCTTTTATGCAATCCCGAGATGGCCATAATGTCAGCCAAGGATTCATGGCTTCCATACATTGATCGGCTTGTTCGTGCAGAAATAACAAAGCTTTCAAGGGGTCCGCGATGTATTGAGTACATGTCGCGGAAACGACCCCGTTGCAATTGCTCTGTACTTCCCATGTAAATCCTTTGGTAGTAACAACTTGAAACCTTGCGATTCCGTCTTGTACAACAAACAGTGTAAGTAACACAGGATTTCCTGCCCATTGAAACACGAATGGTTCGGTTTCGTGCACACGCATTAGCACAAGGCAGGTTGCTACAAAACGCGCCCATTTGGTTCCCTGCTGGTCATCCTCCGGCAGAAACGTTTCACCATCAGGTGTATTTACACATGACCGAAAGACCTCTTCAATACACAATCGCGGATGGACGTGAGTAGACGCATAATAAGCGTCTCTTTGCTGTTTGAGTAGGTCACAAATCATGTCATGGTGCATGAAATCCGCCTTTTGGCATTTTGCGCAGCAGTAACATACGCCTTTGCATCGACCGCACCGAGGCAACCCATCTCCTTGTGTTTTACAAAAACGGCAAACCGACATTAAGTATTATTCTTCAGACGCTGAAAAGTGTGCAAACACATCATGTTCAACTTTTGCGTGCGGTGCAAACACCTCATTGCGAGTGTGCTCGACCTGACCGTTGCTCGACACGTTTGAGCAAGCCTTTCAAATACCAAAGCATGATATAGGTAACTAAAAAGGTTTGTATATTCGGCTCCATGAAAGCCAGTGGTAATATTGTCGCGATCCGCGACATGCTGCGCGATCCCGTAACCCAAACCATAGTGGAACCTCCGCTCGTTGTTGCGAGCGACGGATACACGTACGCACTCTCAAGTATTTGCAACATTTTAAAACACGATCCGTGGAAACGAAGTCCTATAACCATGGAGGTATTGCGACCTGAAGCGTACCGGGCAACGTGGACAGAAGAATGGCTTGTGCAAAATCGCATTCCGGGATACAATGATGTTGTACTGGATACTGATGGTAGCACAATCACTCACGAACTTTACGATGTACTAGACACGCACATTGATCACAGACAACACGGACGCCTTTTATCCATCCCAATGAATTTTATTTCAAGCGCAACATGTGCAGATTCAATTCAGTTTGTCGACCAAGCACGTATTAACAATGGAACCGTACACTTGGAAGTTCCGGTGTACCGCAAGCCGGGTTGCTTGCCTCTCATCATGACCCCGGGTCCAATTGAATCGTTGAACCGCGTTGGTCAAAATCTCGCTCATGCTTCTGGTGTAGACACGATGTTTGAGAACCCGGAACACCTTCTCACATGCTATTGTACAGAGTGGCAGATGTCCGCAGAAGCTCGTTTTATGAAAGCGATTAATGTTGAGTAGGTCGGACCCCGTAATCATGAAATACACTTTGTTGGCAATCAAAATACATTTGGAACAAACACGAGGCTCAACGGGTTTCAACCAGTATTACATGGTGAACAAACACACAACTAATCGTACAAGGTCTAATCCGGTTTATGCAGATGCAATCTGTTTTTTTTTCGACCTGAAATACATGCAATGACACATTATGAAATGAATACAAAGATATAAAGGACATCAACACGAGTATCGCGTTTACGTCGCGTTATTTACATAAAAAGTCTTTTATTTGCTCAATTCTTTGTTGTTCATCTTCTTCCGTTCGTTGGCGCACACGTGTCTCTTTCTCCTGCGCTTCTTCACGTTCCCGCTTCCGTGTTCGATTCTGGGCTCTTTTTTCTTCGCGCTCCTGTCGCGCAAGCGCACGCTTTTTTTCCGCGTCTCGCTTTTCCTTTTGCTTTGTCATTACCTTGGTGTGTTTGTCGATTACCTGCTCGGCGGCGTCCAACAAACTATGAATACGGCTTTCTACATGCTCAGAATCGTGGGGCGCTTGTAACACCGAAAGCAAAGCTTTTTCTGTGTACGTCGGTTGGGCCTTCTTTACGCCTTTTCGTACGTAATAGACAGTATGTTCACCAGGATCAGTCATACTTGGTACATGGACTTCGACGGCGCTTCCATTCATGGAATCTAAAATAGATGAGACCTTTTCTTCTGCAGCATTGACTGTGTGTTGCAAATGCTCTAATCCCTGTTTTGTTTTGTTTTGCTGACGAAACATTGAATGTTTGTGATCTACATACGTTTTACAGGCCGCCGCAAACTCATCCATACGAACAAGTACCAGTGTTGAGCAGGCGTTTTCTAATGCACTGGGATCTGAAGTATGGGCACCTATACACATGTTGGGTACGTAGGCAAGGCTGCACAATAGGTGCTTTGGACGTCCATTTTGTTAGCATGAAAATAGTTACGGTTCGTTTAAATATATCAGTGTCCCCGTTGTCTACAGCACTTTCCACTCGAAGGCAAGGAAACACTACCTTGACGCCCTACGCCGATGGGACAAACCATTGAGACACAACAAGAGGGAACAACAAATAGTGGCCATAGGTGTGGTGGCGCTGTCGGTTACGTTACAGAATGCGATTGAATGCGGGCCAGACTGGGCTTCCAACTGCTGACAATTTGTAGTGCAGAGTCATTTTAGCTCCAACATATGGCGCAAGAGTACGATGGTGTTACGATTTATGAGGTGTATAAGTTTGACACGAGTGAAACCTGCAGTCGATGTGGTACATGAAACGAGAAACCTGGCTTGTTTAAGTTTTTTGCTGATCATGGGTGCAGGGTCGTTGCGTCAATGGAGCACGTGAAATCTTGATTGAGCATGTTCCAAAAAAAAAACGCTGAAGTGGGCTTTGCCAAAGCCTAGGTCTTTTGGTCAACGCAACCCACCGTCAAGAACAGAGTGGTTAGACACATGCAAACGAGGGAAGTAGACGTCATGTATGCAGAAAAGGAGGAGGTTTGAACTGCCGGAATTTG
>LFIK01003494.1_pt1 | contig 12755 bp, 12 predicted proteins | sample 643401 | NCBI WGS metagenome assembly LFIK01 (sample SAMN03777447, study PRJNA286221) | soda lake metagenome | biome: soda lake; feature: Kulunda steppe; material: water; isolation source: sample T5-Br brine of Lake Tanatar-5 | place: Russia: Kulunda steppe | collected 2010-07 | reverse complement strand
CGATCTGAACTATGACGGGGTGGTTCTGTCGGACGATATGCAAATGGGCGCCATCGCCGAAAACTTTGATCTGGAAACCGCCATGCGTCAGGGGCTGAACGCTGGGATCGATATGTTCATCTTTGCCAACCAAACGGTCTATGATCCCCGCATGGTCGAAGACGCCATCGACATCGCCGTCGACCTCGTCTTGTCCGGCGATGTCCCGCGTGAGCGCATCGACACCTCCTACGATCGTTTGGAGCCCCTAAGGGACGCCGCGCGCTGACACGTTCCCTGCGCCCCTCAATCCCCGGCTTTAATGCCCGAACCCGAAAGCAGGATATGGCCTCCATGGCAGAGACACGGATCGTCAAACCGCGGCCGATCAGCGGCTTTCCCGAATGGCTGCCCGAGCAGAAGATCGTCGAAAACCGCCTTCTGGCCATCATTCGCGAGGAGTTCGAGCGTCACGGTTTCGCGCAGATTGAAACGCCTGCCGTGGAAAACCGCGACATCCTGTCGGCCAAGGGGGTGATCGACAAGGAAATCTACGGCCTGTCGCGGCTGGCCGCCGCCGAGGGGGAAGACCCCTCGACGGACTTGGCGCTGCATTTCGATCTGACGGTACCGCTCGCCCGCTATGTCGCCCAGCATTTCGGCAGCCTGACCTTTCCGTTTCGGCGCTATCAAATGCAAAAGGTTTGGCGGGGGGAGCGGCCGCAGGCCGGCCGTTTCCGCGAGTTTTACCAATGCGATATCGACATCATTGGCAACGGGTCGCTCAGCACGCTTAACGACGCCGAAATTCCCTGCGTCATCCACGCGATTTTCAGCCGCGCCGGGATCGGCGATTTCGTAATTCGGATGAACAATCGCAAGGTATTGCAGGGCTTCATCCGATCACTCGGCCTTGACGACGCCGCCTTGCCGGAAGCATTGCGGATCATCGACGAGTTGGAAAAGATCGGCGCCGAAGCGGTCGCGCGCCTTCTGGCCGAGCGGACCGGCTTGGCCGCCGCTTCTGTTGACCGCCTGATGGGTTTTGTCACCGGCGCGCCCGATCCGGCCTCGCTCGGTGCGTTGTGCAACGACCCGCTGTTCCAAGAAGGCGCCCAGGATGTCGAGGCCCTGTTTTCGGCCCTGGCCGATCTGGGCCTGCCGGAATCGGCCTATGTCTTCGATCCGTCGATCGCCCGCGGGCTGGACTACTACACCGGCACGGTTTACGAGACACGATTGGCCACCCTGCCCGATATCGGCAGCATATGCTCGGGCGGGCGGTACGACAATCTGGCTTCGACCTTTACGCGGCAAAAGCTTCCCGGTGTTGGTATTTCCATCGGGTTGACCCGGATGCTCGCCCGTCTCCTCGACGCCGGCATTCTGACGACCGGCAGCCAGACCCCGGCGCCGGTGCTGGTGACGGTGATGAGCCGCGAGCACCTGTCGGCATCGCTCGGCCTTGCCGCAACCCTGCGCGGTGCGGGCATCGCCACCGAGCTATTCACCGAACCGAAAAAGATCGGCGATCAATTGAAATACGCGGCCAAGAAGGGGTTTGCGGTCGCCGTCATCGCTGGCGAAACCGAATTGGCCGAGGGCAATGTTCAGGTAAAAGCGCTCGCAACCGGCGATCAGATGACCGTGCCGCGCGCCGAACTCGTGGACCTCGTCAGCCGGATCGTTGCCGGAAACGGCTGAATCGGCATCAAACTGAAATTGCAAAATATTGGCGCTTGCACCGGAAAAGATGTAATGGCAAACCGGCCGCCGTCGATCTTTCGCCGTCCGCGAGTGGATTAGGCTCGCTTGCGCCGCAGCGGCGGCTTGTGCATCAGCGCCGCAGCGGCGGCTTGGTTTCGCTTGGCCAACGAGGACAGCCGTTCATGACATTAACACCGATCCTCCAATCCACCTTTGCCATTCAACTTCATGTCCTGGCCGCCGCCATTGCGACGGTCCTCGGCCTGGTCCAGTTCGTCGGTGTCAAGGGCACGATGGTTCATCGTGTTCTTGGCTATGGCTGGGTGATATCCATGGCTGCCGTCGCGATTACCAGTTTCTGGATCTTCGAGTTCCGGTTCATCGGGCCGTGGAGCCCCATTCACTTGCTGTCGGTCGGCGTTCTGGTAGCTCTGCCTTTTGCCGTATTCCACGCCCGCCGGGGCCGAATCGACGATCACAAATCCGCCATGATCTGGATGTTCGTCGGCGCCCTCGCGATTGCCGGGTTCTTTACCTTTCTGCCCGGGCGCATCATGCACGCGGTTTTCTTTGGTGGATAAGATGGCCGATACCTAAGAAGCCAAAAACGCCGGTCAATCGCCGTTTATCTGCTTGTGGGTCGAATTCTGCCACAGGAACCGAAGAGTCTGGACAAGGCCGGCATGCCCGTCGGGCAGACAGCCAAAGAAGCCCGCATCGGCTTCCAGGACCGCCGGCATCGCGTTGTTCAGAATTTCCGCACCGCGATCGGATACCTGAAGCGATCGCGCCCGGCGATCGGCCACGCTTGACGCCCGTCGTATCATGCCTTCGCGTTCCAGCGCGCGGACGACCTGGCTGGTCATCATGGCGTCGGTCTTGCAGAACTGCGCCAGCCGCGCTTGGCTGACATTGGCCTCGCGGGCCTCCAGCCAAGCAAGGCCCGCCAGCAACACGAACTGCACATGGGTCAGGCCATGCTGTTCCAACGCCGCGCGCAAGCGACGCTGCCAAAGATTGGTCACCTGCCACAGCAGAAATCCGGGGCTGTTTTCCGGTCTGAGGGTGCTTGTCAGCGTTGACCAGTCGATCTGAGGGTGTCGCCCCACGGGCACACCGCCAGCGCAGGCGGCATCGGCTTCTCGTGTTGATCGGCCACCCGTGGTCTTGCTGACCGCGCCGACCGGGGTATCGTCGCTCTGGCGAAAAAGGCCGTCGCTCGCGCCAACGGTCTGATCCGACCTCATCGTGGAAGCGGTATCGTGACCCATTTATTGCGTTTCCTCCGCCACTGGGAAGATGCGGTGATGCGCATCCGTCCTCGGTCATTCTTGGGCTTCGGCCGACAATGAAGCCTGTTTGCTCATCTTAAGCGCGCATAGATAAATGTCAAGGGTCTAGCGGGAATCGCCACGGCCCCTCAGGCAGCCACACTGAGTGGGAAGGGCGCGGCCCAAATGCGTACAGGCAGGGCACCGATATGGTCGCCATCGGCCTGCACTGCCGACAAACGATTGGCTGCGCCCGGCGTGGCGTTTGCCACGATCTCGACCGAGCCTGCGGGAACGACCGCATAATCCCGAGGCGGCAGAGCCCCCATCCGGCCGCTCACCATGGCAACGATGTAACGAAGCGCCGCCCATCGTCCGGCCGACTTGAACAGACAGGCTCGCAACATCGTATCATCGGTTTTCGCATCGGGCGCGAGAACGAAACGGCCACCGTAATAGTGGGTATTGCACACGACAATAGATGCCAGCGCGACCGGATCGCCGCCGTCGATCCGCACCAACAGGCCCCTTGGGCACGGTTGCAGCAACCGATAGAGCGCCATCAATGCATAAGCCCCTTTGCCGAGCTTGTCTTTCAGGATCGAGGGAACCGTGGCCACGACATCGGCGTCGAATCCCGCCCCAACCATCGACATGAAAGGCCGCCGCGGGATTCCAGCATCAGGATCAAGGCTCTGTACGAAACCGAACCGCACTTGCCGGGTGCTCCCCGAAAGGATGCGGTCAACGGCGGTTTCGCAGGATGTGATGCCCAACTCGGCCGCCAGCACATTCGCCGTGCCGACAGGAAGGATACCGAGCAAAGGGGCCGATGAAGACCTCGATGCCAAGGGGACAGCGGCCGTCAGACCGTCTACGACTTCGGCGATGGTGCCGTCGCCCCCGGCCGCAATAACCAAGGGCGCGACGTCCGCTGCCGCCCGCGCCAAGGCCGCTGCATGGCGGGGATGATCGGTCTTGAGAATGTCTACTGTCGCGATCTGCGTCCGCAAATGCGCCATGGCGGTTTCGAATCCGGCCCGGCGGTGCGCCCCGGCTTTTGGATTGACGATAACGACAGCGTGATCGGGCACCGTCACGGCATCCGAATGGGTCCACAATGCCGTCAACGGCCGCCTCCGCGTCTCGTGAAAATCGCGTCTCGTGAAAATGTCACGACAAAAATATTAGAGAAAATGTACGAATGGATGACAAAATCAAGAAGTTTTCGATTTCATCGCCCCATTCTCATTTGTCTGTATTGTTGCTCATGGCCGTCAATGATCCGAAATCGCGCAGATCCCCGGCTACGGTTGAAAATTGTTAGGGTGGCGGGGAAGCGCTCAATCGCGCGCATCAAGCAGCGCCAGGATTTCCGCCGCGGCCAAGGGAATGTTGGTGCCCGGCCCATAGACCGCGGCAACGCCGGCCTGCATCAAGGCATCATAATCCTGGGGCGGAATGACGCCGCCGCAGACAATCAGAATATCGTCGCCGCCTTCGGCCTTCAACGCCGCCGCCAGCGACGGCACCAGCGTCATGTGTCCGGCTGCTTGGCTCGACACGCCGATGACATGGGCGTCGTTCTCGATCGCCTGCCGGGCGGCTTCTTCCGGGGTCTGAAACAGCGGACCGACATCGACATCGAATCCGATATCGGCAAAAGCGGTCGCGATCACCTTGGCCCCGCGATCATGGCCGTCCTGGCCAAGCTTCACCACCAATAAACGGGGCCGCCGCCCTTCCCGTTCGGCGAAGGCCGCCACATCGTCGACGATTTTGCGATAGCCGTCATCGCCTTCATAGGCTTGGCCGTAAACACCGCTCACCGACCGGGTCACGGCACGGTGGCGGGTGAAGACCCGTTCCAGCGCCTCGGTGATTTCACCGACGGTCGCCCGCACGCGGGTTGCCTGAACCGACAACTCCAAAAGATTGCCCGTGCCCGATTGCGCAGCCTCGGTCAGGGCGGCCAAAGCGGCCTCGACCGCCGCCGGATCGCGCGCGGCACGCAAGCTCTCGAGCCGCTTTGTCTGCGATGCCAGAACAGCGGCATTGTCGATGCTAAGAACGTCGACCCGCTCGGGGTTTTCCACGGCATAGCGATTGACGCCGACGATCGTCTCCTGGCCCCGGTCGATCCGGGCCTGCCGCCGGGTTGCCGATTCCTCGATCCGCAATTTCGGCATGCCGGCCTCCACCGCCTTGGTCATGCCGCCGAGGTCGTCGACCTCCTTGATCAAAGTGCGCGCAGCCTCGGCCAGGTCACGGGTCAGGGCCTCGACGTAATAGGACCCGCCCAACGGGTCGATGACCTTGGGAATGCCGGTTTCTTCGGCCAGGATAAGCTGGGTGTTGCGGGCGATGCGGGCCGAGAACTCCGTTGGAAGACCCAGCGCCTCGTCGAAGGCGTTGGTATGCAGACTCTGGGTGCCGCCAAGCACGGCGGCCATCGCCTCGATCGTGGTGCGTACGATATTGTTGTGTGGATCTTGTTCGGTCAGCGAAACCCCGGAGGTCTGACAATGGGTTCGCAGCATGGTCGAGCGTGGATCCTTTGGCGCGAATTCGGCGTTGATCATTTCCGCCCAAAGCACCCGCGCCGCCCGCAGCTTTGCGATCTCCATAAAGAAGTTCATGCCGATCCCGAAAAAGAACGACAGGCGCGGGGCAAAGGCATCGACATCCAGCCCGCGGCCGACCGCCGCCCGAACATATTCCAGCCCGTCGGCCAGGGTAAAGGCCAGTTCCTCGACAGCCGTCGCCCCGGCTTCTTGCATGTGGTAGCCGCTGATCGAAATCGAGTTAAAGCGCGGCATATGGTCGGCGGTGTATTCGATGACATCGGCCACGATGCGCATCGACGGTTCCGGCGGGAAGATATAGGTGTTGCGGACCATGAATTCCTTCAGAATGTCGTTCTGAATGGTCCCGCTCAGGGCCGACACGGGCACGCCCTGTTCTTCGGCGGCAACGATATAGCCCGCCATGACCGGCAGCACGGCGCCGTTCATGGTCATCGATACCGACATCCGGTCCAGCGGAATGCGGTCGAACAGGATCTTCATATCCTCGACGCTGTCGATCGCCACACCCGCCTTGCCGACATCGCCGACGACGCGCGGATGATCGCTGTCATAACCCCGATGGGTCGCCAGATCGAAGGCCACCGACAGCCCAGCCTGTCCGGCCGCCAGATTGGATCGATAGAAGGCGTTGCTTTCTTCAGCGGTCGCGAATCCGGCATATTGGCGCAGTGTCCAGGGCCGGTTGGTATACATGGTGGCGCGCGGACCACGCACATAGGGCGGCATGCCCGGCGCCGAGTCCAGGCCGGGGACGCCCGCCAAATCGGCCTGTGTGTAAAGCGGCTTGATCGTCAAACCCTCGGGCGTTTCCCAAACGTGACGATGCAGCGGCCTGTCCTTCAACTCCCGCTGGGCCGCATCCGCCCATGCCGCAAGGATTTCCGTCCGTGGTCCGGTCATCGCCCTATCCTGCTTGCCCTCGTTCTCGAACACACTAGCGCTCTCGACAGGGCGCTGTCGACCAGGGGGATGAGCATTCCTTGGGTGAGGCGGCGCCGCACCCAAAAACGCTTAAAAAATGTGTTGCATGCTCGGAAATGCAACTATAGTGATGCTGCCATTGCATGACCGACAAATCCCTTTAGACCATCACCGAAAGCCGCCGCGCATGAGGAACAAGCTACCCCATTATCCGTGGTCATTCAGCGAAGACCAAAGCCCGTATTGCCGCAATGTCACCGTCGGCGGACGGCGAACCAGCGTGCGTATGGAACCCATGATCTGGCAGAGCCTAGCCGAGATTGCGGCCGCGGAAAACTACACCATCAACGATCTCTGTACCCTCATCGACAGCCGCCGGGGCCCCATGGGCTTGACGGCCGCTATTCGCCTTTTCGTCCTGCACTACTATCGGCTCGCCATCACCACGGCCGAGGCGCGGCTTGCCCAGACGGCCAAAGCCGAATCCGACGTGACGCCGGCTCCCGGTTTCAGCGATCCGGGCACGACCGAACTGATCGCCGGCCCAGCTTCGGTCGATCAAGCGCTTGCGATTTTCGTCTGGACGGATGAGACGCTGGCCCGCATGAGAACTGACAGGGCCTCAATGCAGGGTTGACATGGATCATTCCCGCCCCGGCCCTTTGGTGATATTTATTATCGGGTACGACGAACCGCAGCCAAGGGCCGAAGGGCGACGATCATGACGGACTCCGCACCTGCGATCGATCAGGCGGGCGGCACAAATGGGGATGAAGATCCCTGCAATGCGATTCCGGCGGTCGGCAGCCGATTGATGCCATTCGATGATGCTTTGGCAACGGGGCTCGGTCTGGTCTCACGACCGGTGCCGATGGAAACCGTCCCGCTTGGGAGGTCGATCGGGCGTATATTGGCGGGACCCGCCTGTACGCCGGTTCCCATGCCCGCCTTTGACCACGCCGCCATGGACGGTTACGCGTTGCGCCATGCCGACCTTGTTGGTCCGGGCCCCTGGCGGTTGGCGGTTACGGGACGGATCGCCGCCGGCGATAAGCCGGCATCATCCAATGTCTTTCCACCCGGCACCACAATGCGCATTTTAACCGGCGCGCCGGTACCGGGGCCTTTCGACACCGTCGTGATGCAGGAGCATGCCACCCGGAACGGCAACGACCTGACGATTGCCCGGAAGCCGACTAAGGGTGACAATATTCGTTTGACAGGCGAGGATGGCGCCGCCGGTGCCAGGATTGTGGCCGATGGCACGCAGATTGGCATCCGCGAGGCCGCTGCCTTGGCCGCGATCGGGCAAGCGGCCATCGATGTCCGTCGCAGGGTCAGAATCGCTTTTTTCTCCAGCGGGAGCGAGTTGCGCGAGCCGGGCGAAACCGTGGCGCCCGGACAGATTTTCGATGCCAATCGTTATACCCTGCTCGCCGCGCTCGACCTGCCTTGGATCGAGAGTATCGATCTGGGAACGGTGCCCGATTCGCCCCAAGCGCTGACCCATGCTTTGGTCGAAGCCAGCCGCCGGGCGGATATGGTCATTTCGACCGGCGGCGTCTCCGTCGGTGACGAAGACCATATGCCCAAGGTCTTCCGCGAAGCCGGCGGCGACATCCGAGCGATGAAAATCGCCATGAAACCGGGTAAACCCCTGGCGATCGGGCGCATGAACAACGCCGTTTACCTGGGCCTGCCAGGCAATCCGGTGGCAGCCTTTGTCGGATGGCTCACCATCGGCGCGCTTATGGCGCGCTTGATGGCGGGCTTCGCCGACATCAATCCGCCGCGCCATTATGCGTGTTTGGCCACCCCCATTACGCGTCGGCCCGGGCGCAAGGAATTTCGACCCGCCCGCATGCTGGGGCGCGATGGGCAAGGCACGCCGTTGGTCGAGCTGCTGGGCGCGAGTTTTTCGGCCCGCATCGGGTTACTTTGTGCCGCCGACGGTTTGGCGGTAATTCCGGCCGAGTCCGAAACGATGGAAGCTGGAACCGTGATCGAGTTCATACGGCTCTAAGCTCTTTGCCCGAGCCGCAAGCGCCCATGATGGATGACGATTCCAGATTGTCGATGCTATATTGGCGCTACCAGTATACATCAATTTGGCTTTCGGGATTCATGAATGCGCTTGGCAATGCATACCGACTTTACGTTGCGGGTTCTGATTTATCTCGCCCTGGCACAGGATCGTCGAACCACCATTGATGAGATTGCCGACGCCTATGGGATCTCCCGCAATCATTTGATGAAGGTCGTCCACAACTTGGCCAAGGCTGGGCGCATCGAAACGACGCGCGGACGGTCCGGCGGCATGGTGCTGGCTGCCCGGCCCGAGACCATCAATATCGGCCAGATCGTGCGCCATTGCGAAGGCAGCACCACCCTGGTCGAATGCTTCGGTCCCGACAACACCTGCTGCATCGCACCGGCTTGCACCTTGCGCATGGCCTTGGCCGAGGCGCAGGAAGCGTTCTTCGCCGTTCTGGATCAATACACACTGGCCGATCTGGCTCGGCCGTCACGCTCGCTCGCGCGGTTGCTGGCCATTCCCGACCCGCCCTGAGACTAGGTTCTGGCCTCGAATTCGCTGCGATCGCACGGCATTTCAGAATATCTCTTGTTTCACGCCGGGGCCTGAACATCTATAAAGATGGATTTAAAATACGTTTTTTAAGCACGATTCATCACCTCTGGATGGAAAACCCGATGGCTACCACGACGACATCCGAGAAGAGACGTGAATTCACGGGGCCTGCGATCCTTGGATATGGATTTCGCCCGTTCTTCTTGTTGGCCGGCATCTGGGCTGCCGGATCGATGATCCTTTGGATCGTCGCACTGTCGGGCCGAATAACGCTGCCAACCCATTTGCCCATGATCGATTGGCATGTTCATGCGCTGTTGTTCGGCTTCGTGCCCGCCGTCATGGCCGGATTTCTGATGACCGCCATCCCGAACTGGACCGGACGGTTGCCCGTGATGGGCACCCCGCTGGCCGTTTTGGCGCTTGTTTGGATATTGGGGCGCTTGGTGATGCTGGTGTCGGCGGAAACCGGTCCGGCCGTGGCCGCCGCAATCGATATCGCCTTTCTGGGCGCGCTGTCCTTTGTCGCCGCAAGGGAGGTTATTGCCGGCCGCAATTGGCGCAACCTGAAGGTTCTCATTCCCGTTTCGGTACTTCTGATCGCCAATATCGTCTTTCATGTCGAAGCCCTACATGGGTCAGCCGCGTTCGGCTTAGGCACGCGCCTTGGGCTTTCGGCAACCCTGTTTTTGATCATGCTGATCGGCGGGCGGATCATCCCGAGTTTCACCCGCAACTGGCTCGTTCAGCATAATCCCGGCCGCTTGCCAACTCCCTTCGGGCTTTTCGACGGCGTGACGCTTGGCGTATCTCTTGTGGCTCTTATCGCCTGGATCGTCTTCCCGTTCTCCATAGCGGCCGGTGCGGCATGCGCCTGTGCCGCTCTTTTTCAAACCGTACGGCTTGCCCGCTGGGCCGGCGATCGCACGTTGGCCGAACCGTTGCTGCTGATCTTGCATGTGGCCTATGCCTTCGTGCCCATTGGTTTCGCGTTGACGGCGGCGGCCGCCGTCGCGCCGGCGACGGTGGCGGTGACGACCGCGGTTCATGCCTGGACGGCCGGGGCGGTAGGGCTCATGACGCTGTCGATGATGATAAGGGCAACACGCGGCCATACCGGGCAGGCATTGACGGCCCCGCCGGCAACCTGCTTGATCCTTGGCTTGATTTTGGCAAGCGCGTCACTACGAATATTGGCGCCTTATCTGCCCGCCGGTTATCTCCTTTCGATCCAGATCGCCGGAACGGCGTGGATCCTCGGTTTCGGCGGTTTTGTGCTTGCTTACGCGCCATCCTTGTGCCGCCGGCAGGCATGAAGGCTCGCGATCATCGCAAAACAACGGCCACGGCCCATATTTCTGGTAACGAGCCCTTTGACCACCGGGAGATTTACAGCCATGGCCTCGATGTCCGCTCGCGGGATCGCCGCGCCGCGTCGCCGCTGGGGACGGGGCGTCGACCGGGTCACCGCCGTTGCCATTCCGCTGACCCTCGTCTTGCTTGGCGCATTGGCCGGGTCAGCCACCACCGACGCCGCAATGGACTGGTATCGGGGCCTCGATCGCCCGTGGTTCACGCCGCCGGGGGCTGCATTCGGCATTGCCTGGACAATTCTTTACGCCCTGATGGGAATCGCGTTCTGGCGGATTATCCGGATCGCTCCCGGCAGCGCGCATAAGATCTGGCACCGGCCGGCCATCGGCCTGTTCTGCGTCCAACTGGTCCTGAACCTCGCTTGGAATCCGGCATTCTTCGGCCTGCAAAGCCCTTTTATCGGCGTTGTCCTCATCCTGCCGCTACTCGGCCTCATTGCCTTGACCCTGGCGGCGTTCTGGGCGGTCGATCGCCCGGCGGCCCTGCTGCTCGTACCCTATTTGGCCTGGGTCAGCTATGCGACGGTTCTGGCCGTCACGATTTTTCTCATGAACTAACGGGGGCGTCGGTGCGGTCCGCCTTAGCCGCCGGATCGGCATCGAAGCTTGACGGCACCCTTGGAATGACTGCACGCTTGGGATGCCGCATCAAATCACCATCGAGCGTTTTTGAGTGGCCATGCATCAATGCGTCTCCCATAATGAAACCTGAAGCAGTTCCCAAACGCTGTCCTGGCTATCTTCCGCGAGAAAATCTCCAGTGAGTAAAAAATTACTCAGTCAGATATCAGAATTTTTGATTATGCACTCAATGGAATAAATAGGACAAAGAATGACGGTCGAGTTTATTTTTTTACTGAGAGACTTAGCTCTAAACATTGTTGCCGTAAGCATACTTGTTTTCGCATTGTATTTTGCACGTTACCGTCGGCGCGATTACGCCGTTGGCTACATTGCGATCAATATCAGCCTCTTCGTGGTTGCTTCGGTCCTCACCGCCTCTTCCGAGTTCACGATCGGCATAGGCTTTGCCCTTTTTGCAATCCTGTCGATCGTACGCCTGCGCTCGGATGAGGCAACCTGGATCGAGATCGGCTACACGATGGTCGCCCTGGTGCTGGGCCTTGTGAATGGGCTTCCCGGCCCCCCCTTCGAGCTTAAGCTGCTCTTGTGTATCGTGCTTGTGGGGGCGATGTTCATTGCCGATCATTTCGCCCTGCTCGCACCATCGCGCCACCAGCGCTATCAGGTTGTTCTGGAAACCATCATCGTCGATCGGGACAAGCTCTGTGACGAGCTCAGCCGCCGGCTGGGCGGTACCGTCCAGCAACTCCTGATCCTCGAGACCGATTATGTGAACGAGAAGATGCGGTTGGATGTGCGCTTCCTGGCCGATCCGGCGCCTCCCGGCGCGGAAAAGGAAGAAACACCGACCGCAATCGCGCCAGCACGCACTGCCCCCGATCGGTCTGCCGGGGAGACAACATGATGGCAAGGCCGCTTAACGCCGGTCCTGACCCGGCCGACGGGCTGGAAACTCTTGTCGCCAGCCTGAATACGGTGAGCTTGGCGGAATGCGTGTCGACCGGCACGCGCCGCTTCGATCGGAAATTCATCGTACCCATGAGCGCCTTCGGCCAGTTGGTGCGGGCACTGGAGAAGCCACGCCACGACGGGCAAGGCTGGCGAATTCTGGAAATCGAGGGGCATCGCACCGTCCAGTATCACACGGTGTATTTCGATACGCCGGACTTACAGCTTTACCGAGACCACCTGCAGGGTCGGCGCCGGCGATTCAAGATCCGGACGCGCCGCTACAGTACTGGGGCTCACATGCTTGAGGTCAAGCTAAAGGGCATTCGCGGGCAGACCGAGAAACTGAGACGCGAACGAAAGCACGATGACAGCGGGGGCCGACTGGATGCGGCCGAAAGGCTGTGGCTGACCGAGGCATTGCAAGCCAGTTTTGCCCGGCCGGCGCCGGAGCCGCTGCACGCCTCGGCGCAGACATCTTACCGACGGACATGCCTTGTCGGCCCGAATGGCGAACGGCTGACCATTGACCGCGACTTCGCCGTTGGTTCCGCAGAAGGGGCCGTTGGTTCCGCAGAAGGGGCCGTTGCCCCCGCAGCAGGGTCTGAATTGGCCGCACCCCCGACTGGCCACCACACGCGCGGCAGGCTTGATCTGGTCAATCCCGGCATGGCGATCATCGAGAGCAAGTCCCCAAAGCCGGCGAGCGGCACCGAAAGGCTGTTGCGCCGGATCGTGCACCGCCCGGACAAGCTCAGCAAATATGCGATCGCCCTGGCCCTTACGCGCAATG
>LFIK01003493.1_pt1 | contig 12756 bp, 3 predicted proteins | sample 643401 | NCBI WGS metagenome assembly LFIK01 (sample SAMN03777447, study PRJNA286221) | soda lake metagenome | biome: soda lake; feature: Kulunda steppe; material: water; isolation source: sample T5-Br brine of Lake Tanatar-5 | place: Russia: Kulunda steppe | collected 2010-07 | reverse complement strand
GCCACGCTCTCCCAAGCCCTGCGGGACCTCCCGGAAGCCGAGGTATTTGTTTCCCAGCCGCCCACCCTGCGTGTGGGTGGACGTGGACTCCCGGTACAGTTCGTGGTACAGAACCCGAACTTTGATCAGCTTAAGGATGCCCTGCCCGATTTTCTCGAAGCCGCCCGCAACCGTTCGGAGTTTGGCATTGTCAACGTCGACCTGCGATTCAACCGCCCGGAGCTGCGAGTCGACATCGATCGCGACCGCGCCGAAGCCCTCGGGATCAGCGTGCGCGACATTGCCGAAACCCTGCAGGCCTCGCTGAGTGAGCAGCGTTTCGGCTATTTTCTGCGCGACGGCAAACAGTATCAGATCATTGGCCAAATCGAACGCGAACTCCGCGGTGAACCGCTCGACCTCACCCGCATCACTCTGCGCAGCCGCAACGGGCAGATCGTGAGCATGGACAACGTTGTCCGCGTTGGCGAATCCACCTCGCCAAACGTGCTCTACCGATTCAACCGGTTTTCATCCGCCACCTTTTCAGCCAGCCTCAACGACGGCTACACACTGGCCGAAGGCATTGCAGCGATGCAATCCGTCGCAGACGAACTGCTCGACGAAAGCTTTTCGACCGAACTCGCCGGAGAGTCCCGCGAGTTCACCGAGTCCGGCCAAAGCCTGCTGTTTGTATTTTTCTTTGCCCTCGTCCTCGTCTACCTCGTCCTCTCGGCCCAGTTCGAAAGTTTCCGGGATCCCTTCATCATCATGTTGACCGTGCCCCTCGCCCTCAGCGGCGGACTCCTGGCCCTTTGGTACACCGACCAGACCCTGAACATCTTTTCCCAGATCGGCCTCATCATGCTCATCGGCCTGATCACTAAAAACGGCATCCTTCTGGTCGAATTCGGCAACCAGCGCCGCGCCGCCGGCCTGCCACTGCGCGAAGCCATCGCCGACGCCGCAGCCGCCCGCTTCCGGCCCATCCTGATGACCACCATCTCCACCATCCTCGGCACCCTCCCCATCGCCCTCGCCCTCGGCGCCGGCGCCGAGAGCCGCAAGCCCCTCGGTATAGCAGTCATCGGTGGCCTCATCCTCGGCAGCATCTTCACCCTCTACGTCATCCCCGCCGCCTACTCCCTCCTCGCTTCCCGCGAAGCCACCATCGAACTCGACGAAGACGAAGTCACCCGCCTCCGCCAACAACGCAACCGCGAACTCACCAGCCAACAGTAACCCCCTCGCTTCAGCGGAGGGGGGCCGGGTCAGCGCTCTTATCTCCACGCACCCCGAGCTGAAGCCCGGGGCCTACGCAATTCCCGGCCAACAGTAACCCCCTCGCTTCAGCGGGGGGGCCGAGTCAGCGCTCTTATTTCCACGCACCCCGAGCTGAAGCCCGGGGCCTACGGGGTTTCCGACGGGGTAAACCCAAAGCCCGAGTCCGTTCCGTATAATCGTTTTCCGTCCTTCGAGGTCGCGAGCTTGTGGCGGCCGTTTGTGCTCGTGAGAACATGATGTTCCCGAAGTTCTGTCGGTGCCGGAAACCATTCTGGGCGATACGCTTCATCGCTGGAATAAACCTCGCCCGAATCCGGCCGCAATCCGAATGGATTTTCCGCAAGCCAATTCTGGGTCGCGGCACCGGACTCCACGACGACGAACCACTGCCACTTCACAACTTCGCCGGACGCATTCGTCCACTCCAGGCGCTCCGCGTGAAGCACCTTGTCTTCCACGCCGGGCCTTCGCCAAAAGGCACGTTGAAAAACGATCCCCGGATCGGTAGTAATGCGTAAGGTGGTATCTTCCACCGTCTCGGGCACCCGCACTTCGCGCGATGGCGCGGACTCCTCGGATTTGGAGGGCATGAGAAGAAAAGCGACAATCGCGACCGGGAAGAGAACCAACGCGGCAACCAGATATTTGATACGCGGGGAGGTTTTCATAAAAGTTCGCGGCGATGATCTTGTAACTGCTGGCGAGAGCCAATGGACGTCGGCGGTAGCCGAAGCTCATGTCCGTCCACGCCCTCACGGGCGCGGCTACGGGGATAAGAATCGTTCGGTTTCATTTAGCGGGAGGAGAGGATGAGTTCTTCGAGGGCGGCCAGGCGGGCTTCCAAGTCGGCGATCCTGGAATCTTTCTCGGCATTCTCGTTTATCAGCTCCTTCATAGCAACGACCAGCAGCGGGGTGATTTGCTCGTAATTGAGCGAAAGGCGGAAGCCATCGGGCGAGGTGAATCCAGAGTCGTCAGTGATTTCCCGCATCTCAGGATCGATTGTGTGGCCCACCAGGTCGGCAAAGCCCGCCTTGGCCACGTCTTGCGCGAGAAATCCGAATTTCGTGCCCGAATCTTCACTGTCGATCCAGTTGTATTGAACCGCCTCGACCATCGCAACAAACCGGAACGCTTCTTCCGTTGTCAACGGCTCGATATTGGTTTTCAGACGGGCATCGGAGAAGGCGTTAAACTCCGGGGCGAGAATTCGGCCCTCGGCGTAAATCGAGTAGGGAACACCACTATGGGAAGTGTTTGTTCCAGTACTCCCGGATCGGTTAACGTAACCGTAGCCGATGCCGCCCACATTTCTCGTTGCATGAACATGCAGCGGATAGGATGGGTTCGTCGTGCCAATACCGACCCGGCGACCGGTCGTCACAAAAAGGGCATCGTCCTGAAGGCTCGCTCCACCCACTCCCCCCATAACGCCTGCTCCGGTCTCCGCGTAAATCCCATACTTACCCCAGGCGGTACCCACCCGCAGGCCGTTGCCATCCGATTTCTCCGTGTCCTTGAAATAGTTTCGTCCGGCGGTTCCATTCAGTAACACACCTCCTCCGATATCCAGCCGGGCGGCGGGGTTGCTTGTGCCAATACCGACCCGATTGGCCGAATCAATGGTCAAACCCGCGCTACCGGTTCCAGTTTGGAGGTGGAGGTTTCCGGTTTGTGTACGCAGGATGGCGTCACCGGTGACGGCGGAGCTGGACCACGAGCCATTACTTGCTGCAATACCAAAATCGGCTTTGTTCGAATCTCGCCTCAGCAAGAGACCCGTGTTACCCGTGCTCTCGATCATGGCGTAGCCCCCAGAGACATGCAGCTTGGCGCCCGGAGTGCTGGTGCCAATGCCGACGTTGCCGTTGCCCCTGACGCGCATGGTTTCCGTGAAATTGCCGGAGTGTCCATAGCCAAAGGCGACATCCGCCGACTGTCCGCTGGTGTAGATTTGGAGGAGAGATCCTTGGATACCCAGGCCGTAGTGATTCCCACTGTTGCCATAGAGGGCGATTTTATTCCCGGTAGTATTGGCAAAATTCAGCGGAAAGCCGGGATTCGACTGGCCGATGCCGACGTTGCCGCTTCTCCATACATTGTTCCCGCTGGGCGTCCAGACACCGATCTGGTTCGTATTCAATTTGTCGAGCGTGATGGCGGAGTTGGCAATGTTGAGCGTTGAGACGCCACCGTCGGCGATCTTAGAGCTATTGATGGCTTTGGTCTGAATATTGCCGGTGGCCACGGAGGAATCTCCAAGCATGGCTTCGGTGACGGCACCGCTGGCGACGGTTTCGGCCATGCCGGCGCGGAAGGCGTAGGCTCCGCTGACCAGTTGCTGACGGGGGGCGATTTCGGCGCTGACGGTTGCGCTATTGCCGTCATCTACCGTGATGCCGAGATAGAGGGGGGAATCCCCTGAGGTGTTGATCGCCTCGTTGAGGGTGAACTGGGTGGTGGCCGGCGCGCTCGGGCCGGGAGAACCCGAGATGCCGGTGCCATTGCCGATCAAAACACTGAATTCGCCGGCGGAGATGGTGACGCTCTGGATCTCGGCATAGATGGCCGTGCCGCCGGTGGCATCGGTGTAGAGACGAAACGTGATGGCGCGGTTAACGGGCGCGGTGTTTCCGATCAGCGTCCCGCTCGCGTCCGTGACTCGCCCCTGATAACTCATGAGGGCGGGAACGGCGGAAGCCTGGGATGCGGCGATGACGATGGCCAGCGCGACGAGCGAGGTAAATTGGAGGAGTTTGGTATTCATAAGTGGATGTTTAAGGATGTTCGCGCGCATCTCAATTCCCCGCATTTGAATACGTTCTCAGGAACAGCTTGATATCGCTCACACTCTTCGCGAAGCGGTCCAGGCCTTCTTGTTCGTCGTTCAATAACGAATACGCGGGAATGACGATCTTCCACTGACTGTTCCAGACGCTCCGGCCAATCAGGCGACGGTTGGTGAACTCGCTCGGCATGGAGCTGTAGAAATAGACCGGGTCGTCCACCGCACGGAATGCCTGGTGCTTCCGGCGAATCCAAAGATCTTCGTTCAAACTTCCTTCCGGTGTGAAGAACTGGATGCTGGAGAAGTCCATCAGGCCGATATTCTTCGGCAGGGGAAGCGCCTGGTCTTTAACCGCCCAAGAGCGAATTTGATTCGTATCCCCAAGAGGCGGATTCCTCATCGTATCGACTCCCGTCGGAATGATGTAGGCATACGGGGTGGCGGAGAGAGCGTGCGGGTGGGAACTGGCCGGTCCGGTGGCGCCGGGTGTGCCTTCCGAGTAAGGGTCCATTCCTATGTAGCCTTCAAAGACCAATCCGGATGCAAAGATCTTGGTCGAGAAGGAGGACTGCGAGTAGGCGTGATCTCCCGGAGCGAGCGGCCAGCCAAAGAAGTTTAGGCCGGGTTCGATCGTGGTCGCGAAGGAGATGACAATTCCGGGTACGGCGGATCCGTCGGCTTTCCGGATGTTATTGGCATACATCGCCACGTCCGGATCGTTCATGACGTTGCTCATCATGTGCTGTTGGATGACTTGTCGCCAGACGAGATCGTCGTCCTCCGTCGGTTCGTCGGTGCGGATCCGGAAGAGTTCCTGGCGGAGGGAGAAGACCGTTCCATTTGAATCCGGATTATTGATACCGAGTCTTCCCTTCGCCACGGACCAATCGTCCTGCAGGCTTCCCAGAATCGAAGCGAGGCCCGAGTCGCCTTTGCCGGTTTCGATCGGGTTCATTCCGTCCCATGCCCCGATCGAATAGGTTCCGATGATTTGGTCAATGAAGGACGAACCGGCCGTGCTTCCGAGGAGCCCGGTTTCATAATCATAGGCTTTCGCCGCCATGTAGGTATAGGTCTGGGCGAGATCGAACAGAGACTTGTATTGCTCCAACTCCTCGTTGCGAAGCTGCCGGAAAACGAGATCGCGGGTCCGGTAACCTTGAATCACCGAAGCGGCGCGCTGGCGGAAGGTTTCGCGCTCGGATAGAATATGACTGGCCTGGGCGTAGAGTTGGGAAACCCGTTCGTTGGCCCGCTGGAGTTCCGTCAGTCGCCGACTGATCTCGTATCCGGTGGCCAGAACTTCGTCATACAGCCGTTCGAATTCGACGACATGTTGTTTCTGAACCGAATCGAATTCGTATTCCGCGATGAAGGAATCGGCCTGGCTAAACAAATCCTCCGCCGCTCCCTTCAACACGGCTGAGATGTTTTCCGCAGCGAGAGCCTGCAGCTCCTGGGCAAACGAGGCGGTTGCCCCGCTCAACAACGCGGCCATACGGCCGACCGAGGTGGCATCATTGGAGAAGCCGACCGAACGCGGCAAGGCTTCCGCAGCAGCGGCGGCCAGGTTTTCGAGATTATTCGCGACCAGTCGGTAGGCCGCCTGCTGGGCCGACGCCTTGAGCATGGAAGCGGCCGATTCCCGTTTCTCCGCCGAAGCCTGATTGGCGGCGTCGTATTCGATCATGAATTCGGAATAGAGCTGATAATCGCGATCGAACCGTCGCAACAGAGTCGAGTATTGCTCGCTGGCATCCCGCAGATTGAGCTCAGCTTCATAGCTGTCGAGGAGCGCGCTCTGAATGGCTCCGGTTTGTGAACGTCTTCCCATGTTGCTGGCCACGGTGTCCGAGAACTGGGCGAGCGAGAAAGGCGACATCTGATAGCTCCGCACGACGTATTCAGTCGGTTCGGACAAGCGGTTGTACACGTTGTCCACCGACCATTCCACGAAGGGATCGATGTTTACCGGTTCCCTGAAGTTGACCGTGACATCGGAACTCACGTCCACCAGCTGGGAAGGGCGATCGATGAAATAGGAGTGATACAGGTCCGGTCCGGTGTATCCCTGGGCGTAGAGTTTGCCCGGGCCCATGTCGCCGGCGTAGGGGGTGCCGTAGAGCGTGATCAACTGGTAGCGGTAGGCCGATTCCTGCCGTGTGATGGCTTCGTTGTATTCGTCCACGCTGGTGCTCTGTTCGCGCAAAAGATTATTCATCTTGGCCGCGACCTGGAAGGCGTTCTTGGCGTTGACGGCCGAGCGCACAGCCCGGTCATAGATCTGCTCGAAGAAGCTTTTTCCCGCCGCCATCTCACTCGGGGAGATGTCAAAGGTCATCGCATCCGGAGCGAGTCCGAGAGGATTCAGGAATGCCTGCTCGCCAACCGACAGGCCGAGAAGACGATGGGCGCTGGTAACGAGTTCGTTGAGTTCCGGCACCGTGGTCCGATCGATTTTTTGAATACCTTCGTTCTGTAAATCCAGATCGGGCAACATCGCATTGGCGCTGACCCAGTGATAGTAGGCTCCTTGAGACGTGCGCGAGGCCCACTCATCGGTACCCCAGTGACGGGTCCGGTTGGTGGCGCTATTGTATCTACCGTCGCGCTTGGAGGACCATCCTTCGGCCGGGTTTTGGACGTGTATTTTGCGGGCGGTGAAGTCGAGAATATCGACTCCTGTCCGGGCTACCGCCGCGGCGGCAGCGGCGAACTTCCGCTCGTCCATGTAATCGACCTGGACGGTCTGCCCAAGAACGGTAACCCCTTCCGTTGACGGCAGCCAGGTGAAGCTGTCGAGGGTCAGCAACTGATAATAACCTTTGAGCGCGGTCAGGTAATGCCCGTAAGCATCGCCGTGGCCTTGCGGGAACATCCACTGCGCGTCCGCCGCGTCCAACACGCCGTCGGCGTTCGGGCCGCCGGACTTTTCCCTGATGTTGTAGTTGACCGCGTAGAACGGTTCACCGGAGTTGATTCCGTTGGTGTAGTTCCAATAGAGGCGATTGTAGGCCGGCGCGATGGCGGTGCCGGGACTGAGGAAGTCATCCCGTCCGCGAAGAAGGGCGAGCGTTTCCTCCTTGAGGTTGGCGACTTGCCCTTCGAAGGAGAAGCGAGCTGTATCGATATCCTCTATGCGAGTCGCGGTATCGACTTGGAGGGTTGGATTGCGGGCATCGTCCCAAGCCTCGTTTCCGAGGGTCATGTAAAGATCGTTGAGGTAGCCGGCCACCAGCAACAGCGTGCTATCGACCGCCTCGGTGCTTGCGCCCGCGTCGAGGATCTGGTTTTTGACCCGATTCAATACGGTTTCATAAATCTCGATAAGCCCGAAGTCCTCGATCGTATCGAGGTTCAATGCAACGTCTCCCTCCCAGCGGGTGCCGGCCTGAGTGAGAACGCTGACGTCGGTGCTGATCGGATTGTTGTAAAGATCGGTTTGGCGCTGGTTGAACGGATTGATGCCGTCGAGGACCCGCTTGACCCAACTTTCGACTAGAACTGGGGTGTTCCATTCGCTCCAGCTTTCGCCGGTCACCAGGTCGGCGGAGGCTTTCGCTCTGTATCGCATGGTGAAATACGCGTCCGAGAACACGAGCAACGGATCACCCAAAGGAGAAGCCGCGGAGCCGCCGATCACGATGTTGTTGGTAAATACGCCATTGGGCAAAATCCAAGGGGACCCATCGGCTGTTACCCGGTCGATCTTTCCCGGGGTATCGATTCGGAAGTCGATGAGGCTGGTGCCTCCGCCGGCGGCCCGAGTCGAGTAGAGCGCGACACTGATTTCGTTCTCCCCGGAGGAGAAGAAGGTCGGATCCACTTCGAACTGGTAAGCCAACCCTTCGGAAACCAACCCGGCCCGAGGGGCCTGCGAAGTCGCGGCGACACTCACGCCCTGAGGAATCTGATACGCAAGCGCGGCGACGTCGTTAACATAGAGGACAAAGCCGTCCACTGTTCCGAGTTGCGCGCTAAAAATAACTTGGTTTGGCACGGGACCGTCGAAGGTAAGGCCGCTCACGCTCTTGAGCATGTGGCCGGGCAGGCCACTGGAGGCATCATAGCCAACAGTGTTGATTTCAATCGCCCGTCCCAGAGGTACAGGAGAGCCCGGATAGCTGGCGGGTGCCACACTGTCGGGATTAGCCAACAGATGCCACATATTGGTCGTGGTCACGGTGCCGGTCCCCAGACGATGATCCATGACGAATTCGTAAATCGGCGGGGCCATGCCGCCTACGGGCAGGGAATATTGCCATTCGAAATCATAGTTTTCGGGCCTGGCGGCAAAGTCGCCGCTGTGGCGGAGGGAGGTCTGCTCATCCAGCGGATTGGACGCGGAGATCATTTTCAGATCCCCTTGATAAAGCTCCGGCGCAACCTGGATCACCTGCATCATGATCGGGTCTCCCGAAAAGGTGAAGGCCTCCCCGTCGGCAAACAGCAGGGAGACGTATCCGCTCCCTTTTCCGAGTGCGGTAAGGGCGTAACTGTCCACGGCGGTATCCGAATAGGTGACGATGGGGAGCGCATCATGGCCGACACTTTCGGTCTTGCTGCCATCGACGATATAGGTCCCCTTTAAGGCAGGATCCTCCATGAATGTCTCCATCGTGGTCGATAACCGGGCGATGGCGGCCTCCCATTTTCCACGATCCGGATCGCTGGCATCGACTAAAACTTCCAGGGCGTGAATATCGGCGGCACTGAGCGTGTTGAGATTGAAATAATCTTCCCCGGCGATGGCATTCACGAACTCGCCTTCCAAGACGAGCGCTCCGATGTCACCGATGAACGGGTCGAAGTAAAACCTCTGCTGCAGATGCGGCTGCGCAAGCTGGAAGTAGGTTTTGCCCTGCTGGATGGTGGTCTTAAGAGAAGCAGGTAAAGCAGTGAGGCCGACATTGGAGTCGTTGAGCCAAACCGTTTTTGCCCGAGTCGGATCGTGCAGGACGGCGGTCTCCGTGCCGAGATTGGCGATCGATTGTTGATAGACGATGGTGGCGCTGGTCTGGCCGCGGACGGCTGGCAAGCCGCGCTTCGGCAAGGCCAAGGTTTCGCCGACGGTCAGGACCGGAGGACGTTCCGGCCATCTCGGATAGTAAAGGATGGTCAGCGGCGTTGCTGTAGCGGGATCTCCAATGTAGTTACCCTCTTCGTCGATTGCCCGAAGGTAAGGAAGCGTGGTGCCGACGGCTGGCTGGGTGGACATACTCGGAAAGACGAAATCGGAACGCATCGTGTAGTAAAACTGCATGCCGAGCGCCGGATTTTCGCCGTCAACGTGCGGACCGCGATAGACCCAGACGTAGCCCTTGCGATCCATCAAGGTGAACGGGTCATACGACGCCGGAGCACTGGCATCTTTCGCGGGGTCCGTGTAGCCATCGCCGAGCTGAACCTCGGTGTTCCTGGACAAGTCATTTTCGTCGAGCGGCAACGGCAAAAGCGGCAGCGGCATCGGTGAGCCGAGGATGGTGCCGGCCGTGGCCGGATAGGCGAAGCTGTGAGTCTGATTTTCCCGCAAGACTTCGTAAACCGCCATGGCGGGACGTTGGTCGGCCGGGTCGGTGTATTGGATAAGGACGCGTGGCAAGGAGGTAAAGCTGTCGCCGACGACGGTCCCGTCGGTGCGATTGAGGTCGTCTCGCATAGCATAGCCGCGTCCGCCCTGGATCAAGGCGTGTTCCTCATTCGGATTGTAACCGGGTTGGGTTGGATCGGGCTGATTGTAGATTTTACCAGCCGAGACGGCGGCGGCCAAAGCACCGGTCCCGGCGTTGGATGCCAACACAATCTGTTGTGGCAAGGGTACATCGATGGAGAGTCGCTCGATGCCGAAAGACTCGTCGTTGGTGGCGGAATCCAGATTGCTGCCAAATCCAAGGGTCAGCGTTCCGGCCACGGGCGCATCGGCGGACGTGGCGGTGATATGCACTTCGAACGCCTGATCGTTCCATCCGCCGCCGTACGAATTCCCATAGGTTCCCGCCACCGGAATCATGACGTACTCGTAGTGAACGTGGCCAAAGCTGATCGAACCCGAACGCGTATCGACGACCTCCGACGCATTGAATCGTTCGTTAATCACCCGGTTTCCGTTGATGAAGACGTGAAAGTATTCGTTGTCCCATGAGTCGAAACGGAGGAAGCTGAAGGAGACGGTTGCGTTGTTGGCGTCATAGCCTCCCATCGAGAATGTTTTCTGGGTGGAAGGTTGAGCCCCCCTTGCGAACGGCCCGAGAAACCGGTTCGGGTATCCGGGAATGACATCGGTCCGGTTATCGCTCCAACCGCTGGTGCCTTCGTTGAACGACTCGGCCACGACATTGATGGAAGAACGGTAGGCGACATTGTAGCGCCCGACTTTCGCCGGAGTGTAGAAATTGGAGAATTCGGACGAGGGGGCTTTGACCTCCTTGAACCACCAAACCGTGAGGGGATTGGCGTCACCCGGCAGGGCGTTGACGGGAATGATCGCTCCGCGTTCCGCATTGGGAATACCGCTCTCGAACGGATCGATGTAGGCTGTAGGTGAATAAGAGGTTCCGCTGGCGACGTATCCGGCCAATGTGTAGTCCGATGAAGGGGGAGGAATTCGTTCGCCGACATAGACGGTGGTGTTGATCTCGCTTCCGCCGTCAACCTCCTGGAAACCGTCCCACTCGTCCGCTTGGGTGAGGAGACGGACGTACCAGATGCCTCCATTGTTTCCAACAAATTTGAGCAAGGTGCGGTTCTGTTGATCGACCCCGCCGAGACCGACCATCAGGCGCTGGCTGATGGTGTCGATCTGCGCGATGTTTCCGCCGGTGGCATCCTGATAGACAATTTGCGGAATCTTTCCGCCCTCGAATTTAAGGCCGGTCCCGCTATCGACGGAGCTGCCGCCCAGGCCAACCGTATAGGAGGCGAATTGGGTGACGTCGTCCGGCCAAACCAGGAGGTATTTGTTGAGATGTTTGGGCCAACTCACCGTCAGGCCCGGGGGCTGATCGGCAATGGCGGGAATCGCGGCGTCGTGAGTCTCCAACCAGTAGAAGACGATGCGGTCCTCGATGAGATTCTCCCGTTCGGCGTAATAGGCCAGCGAGCCGTCGGGCCGCGGGTTCGATCCGTAAAAGGGCGCGGTGTCTCCGGAGTTGGCGGTGTTGACGGGCACCGGGATTAGATTCTCGTCCGGCATCGGGCGGATTTCGTTTCCGAGGCTCACGGTGAGGGTTTGCGGTCGGGCTGTCTGCTCGACGCTCACGATGTCGGCGCCGAGGAACTCGTGACTTCCGTCATCGCGCAACTCGCCCAGGTATTCGATCAAAATTCTGCCGGTGACGTTGTAGGCGTACAACTCCCCCAGCCCGTTCACCTTCTTGTACCAGAGAGTCCGGAGAACGGTGGAGGCTTCGGCGTTCGGGTCGGCCTGAGAGTCGCCGACGACGGTGTATTCCTCCGAAACGGTTTCGGGGAAGACGTTGCTGTAAACCGGATTGACGGTGACAATGTTTCCGGTCGGGATGGCGATGCGGGGAGCGCTGAAGCTTTTTTCCGTCCAGAAAATGGTGCGGACGGGACGGGAGGTGGCAGAGGAAACGACGAAGCGTTCCTCGTAAAAGACATAACTGTTTGTATTCGGATCAGGAATACTGGAGCGCCAGGTGATCGACACCGTTCCGGGGGTGTTGGCAAAAACGCGCCGGGCATGAGGACTGTAATAATAGTTGGTGAGCATCCCCTCCGCCAAAGGAGTGATGGCGGCTGAATCGCCGGTCCGGTAATCGACGGCGGGATCGCCGCTCGGGTTGGTCAGCACCTCCCCCGGGCGCACCGGTTCGGCGCGCCAGTAGGAGGAAGTCACCGTCTTCTCGATACCTTGCTGGTTCACAATCACCGTCGGAGGAACGATCGTGTCGCCATAGGAATAGCGGGGAACGCCCGAGGCGAAGGTGGTTCCGATTGAAGCGCTTTGAAGAATGACGCCGGCGCCGGATTCCGCATTCACGCTGTTCGGGTAACCGGATGAGATCGGTCCCGCGCTGCCGCTGGCTTCGACGACGTTTGAATATTGGGGCGTGATGGTCGGATCGCCGGTAGGAGAAGCGTTTGGACCGACCGGAGCGATCCCGTTCGGGTTCGGCTCGGGCACGCGCTCGCTCAGGCGGTTGTAGACGCCGCTTTTGATCTCGTATTGGGCCTGGAGGGGAGAGAGGCCGCCGAATCCGCAAAGCAGGATGAAGAGGAGGAGGCGGGTCAGTGGCCGAACCACCATGCCTCTTCCAATTTGGAGGGGCGGCATCTTGCTACCCACGGCGGCTGGAAGCCGCCGCTCCGAGGGTCCTCTTTGGACGAAGTCTAGGTGTGTGATCATACGGTGGTCCAGGTGTGGCAGGAGTGGATTAGCGGGAGGAGTGGATGAGTTCTTCGAGGGCGGCCAGGCGGGTTTCGAGATCGGTTATCCTGATATCTTTCTCGGCCATTTCGGCGTTGAGGTGATCGATTTCGGCGTCCGTGCTGACCTTCAATTCCTGAAGGGCTTTCGAGGCGATGCTGGCTAATGTCGAGTAATCGACCGCGAGCATGTCATCCATACCATCGATCACGAGCTCGGGGAAGATCGTTTGAAGTTCTTGAGCGATGACTCCGAATTCCTTCGATGGGTCGTCGCGGTCGATCCGGTTGTAGCGGCGGAACTGCACCTGCATCAG
>LFIK01003490.1_pt1 | contig 12760 bp, 13 predicted proteins | sample 643401 | NCBI WGS metagenome assembly LFIK01 (sample SAMN03777447, study PRJNA286221) | soda lake metagenome | biome: soda lake; feature: Kulunda steppe; material: water; isolation source: sample T5-Br brine of Lake Tanatar-5 | place: Russia: Kulunda steppe | collected 2010-07 | reverse complement strand
CCTTCTCGGGTGCGCATGACAACTCGATCCTCGGGGTCGCCAATCAGGACTATGACGCCGCAGCCATCGCCAACTCGGTGCTGACGCGCATGGTTGCGCGCGATGTCGTCAGCCTCGACGATCTGGTGACGCTCTACAAGTCCGACACCTTCCCGACCTCGGGCTACGGCACGGTCTACAACCTGCATCCCGAGCTTCAGGAGCAGATTCAGGAGGCCTTCTTCACCTTCGATTGGGAGGGCACCGGGCTGGAGCAGGAGTTCGGCGCGCAGGGCGAGACCCAGTTCATCCCGATCACGTTTCAGGAGCACTGGTCGGTGATCCGCCAGATCAACGAAGCGCAGGGCGTCGAATACACCTGCAACTGATCGTTCAGGCGAACGATCACCTGCAACCGGCCGGGTCCGATCCCCGCCGGTTGTATCCCTTCAATCATGATCGCGGGGCAGGGCCGGAATGCTGAAAATCGAGAGTCTGAGCAAGACCTACCGCACCGGGGACAAGGCGCTCGACGCCGTCACCTTCGAGGTGCCGCAGGGCCAGGTCGTCGGGCTGATCGGCCCGTCGGGCGCCGGCAAGTCCACGCTCATCCGCTGCATCAACCGTCTGGTCGAGCCCACCGAGGGGCGTGTAATTCTGGGCGAGCGCGATATCGCCCGTCTCGGCACCGGCGATCTGCGCCGCGCCCGCCGACGGATCGGCATGATCTTTCAGGAATACGCCTTGGTCGAGCGGCTCACGGTGATGGAGAATGTCCTCTCCGGGCGGTTGGGCTATGTCGGCTTCTGGCGCAGCTTCACGCGGGGCTATCCGGCCACGGACATCGAGAACGCGTTCCGCCTGCTCGACCGGGTCGGGCTGTCGGTGCATGCCGACAAGCGCGCCGATGCGCTTTCGGGCGGGCAGCGCCAGCGCGTGGGGATTGCGCGCGCGCTCGCGCAGCACCCCGAGTTGCTGCTGATCGACGAGCCCACGGCCAGCCTCGACCCCAAGACCAGCCGCCAGATCATGCGGCTGATCGTCGAGATCTGCCGCGAGCGCGGCCTGCCCGCGATCATCAACATTCATGACGTCGTCCTCGCCCAACAGTTCAGCGACCGGATCATCGGGCTGAAGGCCGGGGAGCTGGTCTTCGACGGCGCCCCCTCGCGGCTGAGCGAGGATGTGCTCACCACGATCTACGGCGAAGAGGACTGGACCGCGATGCGCAACGGCGCGGGCGAGGATGCCGAGGCCGAGGCCGAAGAGCACGCGCAGGCGCAGAAACTCATGAGGGCGCTGTGAGCGAGGCAAGCACCCCAACCTATGCGACCACATGGCGGCGCCCGCCGCAGATGGTCAAGTCGCGCTTCTGGCGCGTCGCGCTGACCATCGGGGCGATCGTCTATCTGGTGCTCGCCATCGGCACGGTTGAGGTCAACTGGAGCCGCGTGATCGCCGGGATGGAGCGTGCGCAGCGTTTCGTTATCGGTTTCCTTCAGCCCGATTTCACCACGCGCTGGCGCGAGATATCGGTGGGGCTGGTCGAAAGCCTGACCATGACCTTCACCTCCACGGTGGTAGGCGTGCTGATCTCGGTCCCCATAGGCGTCGGCGCGGCGCGCAATCTCGCGCCGCGCTGGGTTTACCTCTTCTGCCGCGGGATCATCGCCATCAGCCGCGCGCTGCAGGAGATCATCGTGGCGATCTTCTTCGTGGCACTGTTCGGATTCGGGGCGTTTGCCGGCTTCCTGACCCTGACCTTCGCCACCATCGGCTTCATCGGCAAGCTGCTGGCCGAGGATATCGAGGAGATCGACGAGGCCCAGGCCGAGGCGATCCGCGCCACCGGCGCCTCCTGGTTCCAGCTCATCAACTATGCCGTCCAGCCGCAGGTGATGCCAAGGCTGCTGGGGCTCTCGCTCTACCGGCTCGACATCAATTTCCGTGAATCGGCGGTGATCGGGATCGTTGGCGCGGGCGGCATCGGGGCTGCGCTGAACACCTCGCTGAGCCGCTACGAATACGACAGCGCGGGCGCGATCCTGCTGATCATCATCGCCATCGTGATGGTGGCGGAATATTCCTCGAGCCATCTGCGGAGGTGGGTGAAATGAACCTGGCCACCCAAGACCCCCTGCGCCAGGGCGACAGCTCCGTCTGGCACCACCGCACGCCTTTTTCGCGGTTGATGCTGTGGATGGGCTGGCTGCTCTGCGTGGCGCTCTTCGTCTGGTGCTGGACCCTGATGACGGAACGCACGACATGGGCCTTCGTCCATGATGCACCCACCGCCGCCGCGGATCTCGCGCAGCGCAGCTGGCCGCCGCGCTGGTCCTATATGGAACGGCTCTGGGGTCCGCTGTGGGATACCATCAACATCGCCACGCTGGGCACGCTGCTGGGGATCGTCATGGCGGTGCCGCTGGCCTTTCTGGCGGCATCGAACACGACCCCGTCGAAGCTGATCCTGCGCCCGGCCGCGCTCCTTGCCATCGTCGCGTCGCGGTCGATCAACTCGCTGATCTGGGCGCTGCTGCTGGTGTCGATCCTGGGTCCGGGGATCCTTGCGGGGATCCTGGCGATCGCGCTGCGTTCGATCGGGTTCATCGGCAAGCTGCTCTACGAGGCGATCGAGGAGATCGACGAGTCTCAGGTCGAGGCCGTCGCCGCCACCGGGGCGCGGCCCGCACAGGTGATGCATTACGGGATCGTGCCGCAGGTGCTGCCGGCCTTCTACGGGATCAGCGTGTTCCGCTGGGACATCAACATCCGCGAAAGCGCGATCCTGGGGCTCGTGGGCGCCGGCGGCATCGGCGCGCAGCTTCAGGCCAGCCTCAACGTCCTGGCCTGGCCCCAGGTCCTGCTGATCATCCTGGTGATCCTGGGCACGGTGGTTGTCAGCGAATGGGTCTCGGCCCGCGTGCGCCATGCGATCATCTGATCCGGTGGTGCGCCTGTCCGCACGGCGAATGGACGCGTCATTCTGCGGGGCGCGCATGGGCCGCTCCGTCTGCCTGCCATGTCGAGGTGTCGGCTCCACTGCCGGGGGGCATCACCGCCGGCGCGCGGCACCGCCCGCGATCAGGATCCGGCCTGCTCGCCAACCGTGACAGGCCCGGCGGTGTCGTGCGGGTCCGGCGCGCGCCTGAAGACCGTGTACTGAAAGCTCTGCCGGTGTCCCTTGGGGGTGACATGCGCGTGCCGCCGCGCTTCGACCGGCGCGAAACGGCCAGGAAGCAGCCGCTCGAACTCGCCCGCGAGTTCCTGCGGGGCGTAGCGCATCACCGGCAGGCCCGAACACGTCTCGGGGCCGTCTTCGGCGAAGGTCGCGACGATCGCGATTCCGCCCGGTCGCAGCGCCTCGGCCATGCTGCGCGCATAGGCGGCGCGATCCGCGGCCTGCGTGAGAAAGTGAAACACCGCCCGGTCGTGCCAGAGGGCGTAGCACGTATCGGGCCGCCAGCGGGTCACGTCGGCTTCGATCCAGCGCACCCGGTCGGCGCGCGTGCCGAGACGCTGCCGGCTGGTGGCCAGCGCGGCGCCTGACAGATCCAGCACGCTCAGCGGACCGAACCCTGCGTCGAGCAGCGCATCCACCATCCGCGAGGCCCCGCCGCCGACATCGACGATGGGATCGCCGGGCCGCAGATGCCGCTCGATGAGCTCCAGCGACAGGGCGGGCGTGGATTCGAACCATGTCAGCGCATCTTCGGCGCGCGCTTCATAGACACCGTCCCAATGATCCCTGTCGCCTGCCATCATACCTGCACCCCGCCGCATTGCGCGACCCTGACCTAGTGGCCCGTCCGCCGTTGCACAATGGGGCGCGTGCCGGCGCGGCTCATTCCAGATGCCCCAGATCGCGTGACAGGGTGCCGGTGAACGTCAGAAGCCGCTCGACCGCCGCCGCGCCGGGATCCAGCCCGATCAGGTTCGTGGGGCCGATCACCGTCACGGCCAGCTTCATTCCGCCGGTATGATCGAAGACCGGCGCGGCGACCGCGCTCACCCCGGGGATCGGCGCATCCTTGGTCGTGGAATAGCCCGCCCCGGCGATCGCTTTCACCCGCTCTTCGTAGCGGGCGCGTTGCGTGTCGATGTCGCGGCCGGGGTCGCGCGCGTGTTCGGCGAACTCCTCCTCGATCAGCGGGCGCGTGCGTTCGGGGGTATCGAAGGCGGCGAACAGCGCCCCGGTCGCGGTCGTCGTCATCCGGAAGATGCCGCCGGGCTGTACATTGGCGTGAATGCGGTGCGGGCTTTCGGCGACATACACGATGGTGGGGCCGTGCAGACCCCAGACCGTGATCGCCGCCATCAGCTGCAGCTCCTCGACGAGCCGTCCGATCCGGCGCAGTGTTTCGTGATAGGCGTTCTGATGGCGCAGCCGGCTCAGCCCGATCTCCAGCGCGAAGGGGCCGAGGGTATAGAGCCCGCGGTCGGTCTGCTCGACCAGCCCGATCTTGCGCAGGCTGACCATGTAGGGGTGCAGCTGCGACGGGACCATGTCGATGGCCTCGGCGATGTCGCGCAGCATCATCGGCTCGCGCGCGCGCGCGAGACAGCCGAGGATGGTGCCGCCGGTTTCCAGGGTCTGGACGCCGCGTTGCGTGCGCGGGGGCGATGCGGGTCTTTCCGAGGTATCTGCCATTGCTGTACCGGGTGTGGAGGGGCCGGGAGTCGGCGCGCCAGTCAATGCAGTGACATAAGGCGGCGGCCGACAAGATCCAAGGACACTGTCAGCCCGATGCTGACCAGCGCGACACCGGTCCATTGCAGAGGCCCGGGGATCTGCGCGGCCATCGGTATCGCCAGCAGCACGGCGGTGGGCGGCACGAGTGCCGAGAACAGCGCCGCGCGGCCGGCCCCCAGCGCGCCGACCGCTGCTGCGTAGAAGACGAAGGCCAGACAGCCGCCGATGGCGCCCTGATAGAGCGCCTGCTCCACCCAGAGATGCGCGGGCAGCGGCGTCGCCCCCCAGATCGCCAGGTACACCGGCAGGAATGCCGCCGTCGACAGCGTGGCGATACCGGCCGTGGTCCGAACCGGGGGCAGCCTCCAGCGGCCCATCAGCCAGGTGAAGGTGCCCCACAGGGTCCCGGAGGCGACAAAGCAAAGATCGCCCAGAATGACCGAACCGTCGACCGTCTTGGGTGGCGGCTGATCGGCCGCGATGGCCATCAGCCCCAGCAGCAGAATCCCCATGCCCACCCGCCGGTTCAGGCTCAGCGGGCGGCCGGTGGAGAGCCGTTCAAGGGTGTTGGCCGTCAGCATCGACATGCCCGGCGCGATGACCACGCATGCGCGAGCGGGGCCATCGAGAACCCGGTGTTGAGCAACATCGCGAAGCCCGGGCCGATCAGCGCCGACAGAACTGCGATCTGCCACAGGGGCACATGGCCCCGCAGGCCGTGAAGCGCCACGGGGGCGAGGAGCAGCGCCGCCACCGCGTAGCGCAGCAGCGTCAGATCGGCGGCGTGGAATCCGCTCGCATGGCCGATCTCGACGCCCACATTGTAAAGCCCCCAGGACAGCGCCGCGGCGAGCCCCAGGAGTATCCCGCGCAGCAGCCGTGCGCGCGGCAGAGGCGCGGCCTCAGTCATTCGCGCCGGACATATGCCGGGCGGCGATGTACCCGAAGGTGATCGCGGGCCCCAGCGTGATTCCGCCGCCGGGATAGTTGCCACCCATGATCGAGGCGGCGTCATTGCCCGCAGCATAGAGTCCGCCGACGGGCCGGCCGTCATCGTCGAGGACACGCGCCTGGGCATCCGTGCGCAGACCCGCGAACGTGCCCAGATCCCCGATCACGAGCTTGACCGCGTAGAACGGTCCCGTCTCGATGGGGGCGACGCAGGGGTTGGGCGTGTGCTCGGGGTCGCCCAGCGAGCGGTTGTAGCTGGTCGAGCCCTTGCCGAATTCCGGATCCTCGCCCTTGCGGGCGGGGCCGTTGAAATCGCTCACTGTCTGCTCGAGCGTATCGGCATCGGCGCCGATCTGCTGGGCAAGATCGCGCAGGGTCTGGCCCCGGATCAGGTAGCCGTCGCGGATCAGCTTGCCGTAGGGGACCGGCGCGGGCTTGGCAAAGCCCAGCCCGTATTTGCGAAAGGCCCGGTGATCGGTGATGAAGTAGGCGCAGATCTCGCTGTCCTCTTCCTCGCAGCGCTTTACCATCGCCTGACAGAAATCGTGGTAGGAATGCGCCTCGTTCACGAAGCGCCGGCCCGAGCGTGTCACGGCGATGACGCCGGGTTTGGAGCGGTCGACGAAGTGCGGAAACGTGCCCAGAGTGCCGTCGGGGTTGCGCGGGCGCGAGATCGGTACCCAGGCGGCGGCGTGCGGCAGGCTGTCGTCAACCTGCGCGCCGACACTCTCGCCCAGACGCAGGCCGTCGCCGGTGTTTCCGGGCGGCGCCGGCGAGGCGTGCTCGTGCCCGCTGGGCGCGTGGGGCATGAGGGCCTTGCGACGCACCGCGTCCTGCGGAAAACCGCCGGCGGCGAGCACCACGCCGCGCCGCGCGACCACCTTGACCCGGCCCTGACGCGTGTCCACCATCGCGCCGGTCACGCGGCCATCCTCGTCATGGGTCAGCTCCTTGACGGGTGCCTCGGTCCAGATCGGCACGCCCTTGTCGAGCGCCGATTTCGCCAGCCGTGCAACCAGCGCATTGCCGTTCATCAGCCGCATCGGGCGGCCGTGAAAGGCCATGTCGCGCAGGAACTTCATGAACAGCTTGACGACATAGAAGGCCGAGATGGGCGAGCGGGTGACATTGAAGAAATGCAGCAGCTCCTTGCCCGAGCCGATCATCATGCCCAGAAAGGTGATCTCGCGCAGGGGCGGGCGCAGGCGCTTGATCTCCCAGCCCAGTTCGCGGCCGTCAAAGGGGCGCGCGACGATGGAGCGGCCGGCATCCATCCCCCCCGGCGCGTCGGGGTGGTAATCGGCGAAGGTTTCGCCGAGGTCGAACTGAAGCGCGGTCTGCTCCTCGAAAAAGCGCACCGCCTTCGGGCCGGCCTCGAGGAAGGCGTCCACGCGGTCGGGGTCGAAATGCTCGCCGGCCTCATGCTGAAGATAGGTGCGCGCGGCCTCGGCGCTGTCCGTCACCCCGGCGCGCTGCGCGGGCGCGTTGCACGGCACCCACATCCAGCCGCCCGATCGGGCGGTCGTGCCGCCGAAGACGGGCTCCTTCTCGACGACGAGCACATTGAGGCGGCGGTGCGCCGCGGACACGGCCGCGGCGAGCCCGCCGCCGCCCGATCCCACGACCAGCACATCGCATTCGTGGTGTTTCATGAATTCCTCTCCTTCATGCGGCCAGATAGCCGCCATCGACCGGCAGCACCGCGCCGGTCACATAGCTTGCCATTTGCGAAGCCAGAAACAGCACCGGCCCGACGAGCTCCTCCGGCGTGCCGGTGCGCCCCATGGGCGTGTGGGCCATGAACCGGCCGATGGCCTCGGGGTTGGCGCGGGTCGCTTCGGTCATGGGGGTTTCGATGACCCCGGGCGCGATTGCGTTCACCCGGACGCCGTCGCCGGCGAAGTCATGCGCCAGCGCGCGAGTCAACTGTGCCACCGCCCCTTTGGAGGCGGCATAGGCGGCCAGGTTGGGCCCGGCCGAGAACGCCAGGATCGATGCCAGATTCACCACCGCGCCGCTCTCCCGGCGCAGGTGTTCGGCGAAGGCGCGTGTGCAGTGCATCACGCCGGTCGCGTTCACGGCCAGAACCGCGTCCCAGTCGCTTTCGAAGCTGTCGGCCGCGAGCGGGGTGCGCCGGATGATCCCCGCATTGTTGACGAGAATCGCCGTTGCGCCGAGGCGCGCCTCGACCTGAGCGGCCACCTGTGCGCAGGCCCGCGCGTCGGTAACGTCGAGATCGAACGCGGCCGCGGACCCGCCCGCCGAGGTGATCGCCGTCGCTGTCCGGGCCGCGCCGTCGCCGTCAATATCGCATGCGGCGACATGCGCACCCTGCAGCGCCAGACCCTGTGCGATGGCACGACCATTTCCCTGCGCGGCCCCGGTGACCACCGCGACGCGGCCGGATACTCCCTCCATGTTTCGCCCTTTTTGTTTCGTGCAAATCATTTCGATTATATCTAACCTTGGAGCCGTGCCAAGGAGAAATCCTTTGCCACCACCAAAGCGATGACGCAGCCCGACGGCTCCGCGTCTTTAGGGAGGATCGAATGAAACGACATCTGCTTTCCGCCGCCGCGCTGGGCGCCGTGATGGCCGCCATGCCTGCCCAGGCCCAGCAGACCTTCGAACTGCAAAGTGTCTTCGGGCTACAGGTGCCCTCGATCGGCCCGAGCCCGCAGCTCTGGGCTGACCGGGTCAACGCGATGACCGGCGGCGAGATCACGGTCAACGTTCATGGCGCCGGCGATTTCGTGCCGCCCTTCGAGGTTTTCGGCGCGGTCAGTTCCGGCGCGCTCGACATGGGCTTCGACTGGATCGGTTACTGGGCCGATTCCATCCCGGTGGCCAACCTCGTCGGGTCCATGCCCTTCGGTCCCTCGCCCGAGGTCGCCATGGGCTGGATGTTCGAGGGTGGCGGGCTGGAAATCATCCAGCGCGCCTACGACCCCCACAACGTGAAGGTTCTGCCCTGCCATCTGGTGGTGCCGGAGGCCGGCGGCTTCTTCAACCAGGAGATCAACGCGCCCGAGGATTTCGAGGGGCTGACCATGCGCATCGCCGGGCTCGGCGGGCAGGCGGTGGCCGAGCTGGGCGCGAATGTGCAGATGATTCCCGCGGGCGAGATCTATCTCGCGCTGGAGACCGGGCGCATCGACGCAGCCGAATTCTCCGCGCCGCAGCTCGATGTCGGCTTCGGCTTTCAGGATATCAGCGACTACTACTACTTCCCCGGCTGGCACCAGCCGTCGAGCTGGGACAGCATCATCATCAACATGGATGTCTGGAACAGTATCAGCGAGGAGAACCAGCACCTGATGGAGCAGGCCTGCCTGGCCAACATCGCCTACAACATGCACAACCAGATCCATGAGCAGGCACCCGCGATCGAAGCGATCCGCGAGGCCGGGACCGAGGTGCGCCGCTTCCCGGACGAGGTTCTCGACGCGCTGCGCGACGCCAGTCACAAGGTGATGGCTGAAGCTGCCGAAGAGGATGAGATCTTCGCCGAGGCGCTGGAATCGCTGTACGATTACATGGAGTCGGTCGGCGAGTGGGAAGAGCTGCAGGTTCTGCCGCGCTGATCGGCGCGCCGACTGTCGGGCGGGCGGTCCGGGCAACGGGCCGCCCGCCCCCTGGGAGGACATGGAATGCGCAAGCTGGCGGAGGGCCTGCTCGACCTGATGAGCCTGCCCGGCAGATGGGTGGGCTGGCTCATCCTGCCGCTGATCCTGTCGGTGATCTTCGGGATCGCGGCGTCGGCGATGGGGTTCAACGTCCTGCTCGACTGGGACGGGCGGATACCGGTGCTGGGACGCCGGATGACGGTCAACACGCTGATCGACATCCAGTGGTACATCTTTGCGATGATGGTCCTTTTCGGGGGCGTGTACGCGCTGCGTGACGAGCGGCACGTCTCGGTCGACTTTCTCTATCAGCTGGCGCCGGACCGGGTGCAGATCGTGCTGCGCCTGATCGGTGATGCGCTCTTTCTGGTGCCGTTCTGCCTGATCATCACCTATTACGGGGTCGGTTTCACCGTCACCTCCTACACCACCGGCGAAGGCTCGGCGCAGGGCGGCTTGCAGAGTCGCTGGCTCATCAAGGCCTGCATCCCGATCGCCTTCGGCCTTCTCGCCGCGACCGGGCTGGTGCGGATACTCACCGGGCTCGGGGCGCTGCTCGGTCCCGCGACGCGCAGGAGCTGACCCGTGGACGGACATTTCTGGCCCATCCTGATGCTGATCGGCCTGATCGCCGGAATCTTTTCGGGGTATCCGGTCGCCTTCGTGCTTGCCGGTATCGGCGTGAGCTTCGCCGTGCTCGCCGATCTGCCGATGCTGTTTCTGTCGATGGGCGTGCAGCGCATCTATTCCGGGGTTCTTACCAACTGGCTGCTGGTGGCGATCCCGCTCTTCGTGTTCATGGGGTTGATGCTGGAGCGGTCGGGCGTGGCCGAGCGGCTGCTGACCTCGCTCGCCGCGCTGTTTCGCGGGCTTCCCGGAGGCTATGCCTTCGCCGTCGCGATCATCGGCGTGGTCATGGCGGCCTCGACGGGAATCATCGGCGCCTCGGTCGTGCTGATGGGGATGATGGCACTGCCCGCGATGCGCGCCAATGGCTACGACATGCGTCTGTCGAGCGGGCTGATCGCCGCCTCCGGCACGCTGGGCATCCTGATCCCGCCCTCCATCATGCTCATCATCCTCGGCGATCAGCTGCGCATCTCGGTCGGTGATCTGTTCATGGGCGCGCTGGGGCCCGGGCTGATGCTCGGCGGGCTCTATACGCTGTTCATCATCGCGGTCGCCATCTTCGCCCCGCACCGCATGCCGGCCCCGGAGCGGTCGATGGAAGGTCAGACCTTCTGGCGCACGCTGTGGGCGCTCACGCGCGATCTCGTCGCACCGGTCGCGCTGATCGCGGCCGTTCTGGGCACGATCATCATGGGCGTCGCCACCCCCACGGAGTCCGCTGCCATCGGCGCGGGCGGTGCGCTCCTGCTGGCGCTGCTGTCGCGCCGCCTCACCGTGCGGGCGCTGCGCGACGCGTTGCGCGACACGACCAAGACAACGGCGATGATCGTCTTCGTGATGATCGGGGCGACCATCTTCAGTGTCGTCTTCCGCCGGCTCGGCGGCGATGCCATGGTCGAGCAGATATTCCGCGTGGATCAGGCCAACCCGTATATCGTGCTTCTTGCCATCATGGCGCTGATCTTCCTGCTCGGCTTCTTCCTCGAATGGGTCGAGATCACGCTTGTCGTCGTGCCCATCGTCGCACCGGTGATCCTGGCGCTGGATTTCGGAATGCCGTCCGATCAGGTTCTTGTCTGGTTCGCGATCGCGCTTGCGGTGAACCTGCAGACCTCGTTCCTGACGCCGCCATTCGGATACGCGCTGTTCTATCTGCGCGGGATCGCGCGCGATCTGCCGATCACGACGATCTATCGCGGGGTTCTGCCCTTCGTCGGCATTCAGCTGCTGGCGCTGGCGCTCGTGCTGGCCTTCCCGCAGATCGTGCTGTGGATTCCGCTGGCGGTGCGCTGACCGGGCACCCGCGGCGCGCGCGCAAAGCCAACCCGTTTGTCGGCACTTGTGGTCGCGTGCTAGATGCGGGACACGGGCGGCTCCGGCGGGCGACCGATCGTGAACCGGTTTGCGCGGCACGAGCCAGCCGAGCCACCAGCGCAGGCGTGGCGCCGGATCGTCGGATCATGGCCCGCCATGACAACGGAGACGGCCGATGTTCACGACCCCGCGCGCCGCCCCCAACCCCTGGCTGGTGCTGACCGGGCTGGCGCTCGGGCTGCTGGTGACCAACGGCTTCGGGCGTTTCGCCTACGGATTGATCCTGCCGGCCATGCGCGACGATCTGGGCTGGAGCTATGCCCAGGCCGGCTGGCTCAACACCGCGAATGCGCTCGGCTACATCCTGGGGGCTGTCGCCACGATGATCGCGTTGCGGCGCATCGCCGCCGGCGCGCTTTTCGCCTGGGGCCTTGTCGCGACGGCGCTGGCGCTGGTGGCGACAGGGCTGGTGCCTGATCTGTGGTGGCAAAGCGTCTGGCGGTTTCTGACCGGGGTGGCCGGGGCGCTGTCCTTCTCGACCGCCGGGGCGCTGGCCGCCCGGCTCTTTGCCGAGAATGCGCGCCACAACGCGCTCGCCATCGCGATCCTGTTCGGGTCGGGCGGCGGCATGGCGATCGTGCTGTCGGGCGCGACGCTGCCGCCGATGCTGGCCATTCACGGCGATGCGGCCTGGCCCTGGGCGTGGATCCTCGTCGGCGGGCTGAGCCTTGCCTGTCTGCCGCTGGGCCTTTGGGCGGCCCGCGTGGCCGAGCCCGCCGCGCAGCCCGATGGCGGCGCCGCGCGGCTGCCGGTGCGGCGGATGCTGCCGCAGCTCGTCGCCTATGCCAGCTTCGGGTTGGGCTACATCGTCTATCTGACCTTCCTGTCGGCATGGATGGCCGAACAGGCGGCGGGCGTCGTGCAGGTCGCGCTGGTCTGGGTGCTGCTGGGCGGTTGCATCACGCTGTCGCCGGTGTTGTGGCGCGGGGTGTTTGCGCGCCATGACGGCGGCGTGCCGCTGGCGCTGGTGCTGGGCGGGATCGCGGTCGGGTCGGCGCTGCCGGTGCTTTGGTCGGGGCTGGCGGGTCTGATCCTGTCGGCGGTGGTGTTCGGTGCGTCGGTCTTCATGGCGCCGGGGGCCGTGACCCATTTCAGCCGCCGCAACCTGCCGCCAGACGCCTGGGGCCGCGCGATCAGCCTGTTCACGGTGGTGTTTGCCTGCGCGCAGACGCTCGGCCCCTGGGCGGCGGGGCTGATCGGCGATCTGACGAGCAGTATCGGCGCCAGTCTGCTGGTGGCGGCTGCGGTTCTGGGGACGGGTGCGCTGGTCGCGCTTGCGCAAAAGCCTTTGTGAGCAAGGCCCGTTCGGACCCGGGCGGCGCCGGCTCGCCCTTCAGTCAACGGGCTCGATCAGCTCCGGCCCCTGATTGCGCACGGCGCCCACGGCGCGCGGGACCGGGTGCCAGGCCAGGCCGCTGACGGGCAGGCGGGGCAGGGCGTCCGCCGCGCTGCCGTCCAGCCACTCCTGCGCGCCGTCGGGGTCGACGATCACCGGCATTCGGTCATG
>LFIK01003489.1_pt1 | contig 12761 bp, 17 predicted proteins | sample 643401 | NCBI WGS metagenome assembly LFIK01 (sample SAMN03777447, study PRJNA286221) | soda lake metagenome | biome: soda lake; feature: Kulunda steppe; material: water; isolation source: sample T5-Br brine of Lake Tanatar-5 | place: Russia: Kulunda steppe | collected 2010-07 | reverse complement strand
CCCCCGCCCTCCTCCTCTTCACCGCTATCAGCCCCCTGCAGACTCCCCGAAGCCTCCCCCATCTCCACCTCCATCCCCTCCACCGCCTGTCCGTTGTCGCCCGCCCCCCCCGCCACGAAGAGGATGTACCTGCAGGCGGCGCGATGCCACAAAAAGGTTGCCCACATCATCTTCAGTGCCTTGTTGAGGGCACATGCTTCTGCTGAGACGTTCCTGCCAGGGCTTTAATGACCGTCCAGGCACGCCTGCGAAAGCAAGCCGCTTGCTCCCGGGAACAGCCGCCCCCGCTGCTGCAGGCGTGGCAGCCGTGGCTTATAAACAGGCACACACACACAGAGTGGGCACACGTGCCTGGGCTGCGCTGCGCCGCCCCTTGACGATGCTGCATCATCCAGTTCTGCAAACTCCTCCAAGCTGCCCTCCTCCCCTGCAGCCACAAGCAAGGCCCAATGCATGACTTCCCTGGTGTGGGGTTCCTGCGCCTCAACGTCTCAATAGAGGCTTCCATACCACCCGGAGCCGCCGTCCTGCTCCCCACTGCAACTGCGATGGGCAAGCCCGCCTTTTTGCACACAATGCAGCGGACCTCTCCTTCCTCTTCTCCCATCCATGGTGCTGCCAGTCGCCCTTTGTGCAGCGCTTGTCAGCGACAGGCAGCGCCGCTTTGCGGATGGCTGTGGGATGAGCATGCAGAGCCTCGTGCTCACAGAACCAGCTGCACATTCTTCCTGTCAATCTCACCATGAGGGCATGCTACACACTCACTATGAGGGTATGCTGCACACTCACTATGAGGGTACGCTGCACACTTTTCCTGTCAACCTCACTATGAGGGCATGCTGCACACTCTTCCTGTCATCCTCACTGTGAGGGTATGCTGCAAACTCTTGCTGACACCTGCTGCACAATCTTCCTGTCATCCTAAATGTGAGGGCAGCCAGATGCCCCTCCCACCCACCAGCCCCTTAGCGTGCACACGTGTGTTGGTGTGCGCGTGCATGTGCACATGTGCGTGTGCGAGTGTGTGTGTGTGCGCATGCGGCAGGCATTTACGTTCATGAAAGTATGCGTGTACGCGGGCGCATGTATGCATCACTCCCCTCAGCCACAGCAGCCTCCATTGCAGACCATCAAAGCACGCCACGCTCACTCCAGCGTGGCAAGCTGGAACCCTGCATGGTCTCCTCGCAGCGCGCTTCCGCCGACAGCAAGGGCGCGCACCAATCTTTTCAGCCCGCTGCGCCGCATCTAGCGTGGCCGCCGTGTACAGCGCCGTGAGCTTGCGCTCAAAAGGGGCTGAGCGCGTCGAGGACTGGGCCTTCAGTGCCGCGCTCTCAATCTGCAGTTCCAGCGAGCACATGGGAGAGCACCTCCAGCTGGCATGGCTGGCCAGTAGCTGGGGAGCTTGGGTCTTGCTTGCGCCAAGGAGTATGCCAGGCACGCAAGCAGGGCGTGGACAGGGATTCTCGTACGCAAAACTTTGGTGTGAGTCAACATGCCATGGAGCAGCCAGGAGGGCATGCACTTGCATGGCCAAGGTACTCTGCATCCCTAGCTGCCTCACCTGGCGAACAACGCCCACTTTGTACCCAGCATTGACGAGGCGGCGGGTGTAGACAGGCAGCCGGTACACAGGGAACGAGGCAGTCAAGAAGTTGTGGTCTTGCTGCAAAAGGGGGTGGGGGGGCAAACCAGGCAATGCGTCTGAACAGAGGAGGCGGCGTGAGAGCAACCAACCCCGTAGCACACGTGTGCCCGCCCAGGTGAGCAGGCATGAGGCGCAGAAACGGCGGCACACAGCGGCACAGCATGGGCTAGGGCGCGGCGCACTCACATGGACGTAGATGTTGCAGACATCCGCTGCGATCTCCGCGTCCTGCGGCGATGAGCGATGAGGTGCAAGACAGGTGCAAGACAGGTGCAAGACAGTTGAACAGCAGTTGGAGGGAGGCCAGAGGAGGGAGGAGGGAGATGCAAGTTTCCTTGCTAACGAGCCATCAGCGATCTGCAGGATGAGTGATCGCCTTCTGCGGCACGGGCAACTGGGTGGCGGGGCCCTGGATACTCAGTTACAGTCTGCAGCACAGCCTATTTGACACGCGCTGAGGCGGTGCTCTCGCAGTAATTCACAAGCGCACCTTCCCAAAGAGGCGGAACTTGTAGCCCACCTGCACACGGCGCACGAGGTGGCGGAGGCACCGAGCTGAGTACACACTGTGGGAACAGCCGCTGCAGTCAACGAAACTAGCATTGCATTGTAAACTCTGCAGCTGGCTTGGCCCTGCTACCCTTTTGTGTCATCAGAAATCAGCTTAGGTGACAGAGCCTGCAGACCTCCACTAACTAAATGACCAGCATAATATTTATGCTGCAGGGTGAGGTAAACACCGGAACTCATGTAAGTACCTAAAAATACACTTCATCAGGATGACATACACATACCTCTACCAGAAGGATGACATCTGGATGGCTGCTCCTGATCTCCAGGACCCGAGACTCGAGGGGAGTGTATCTTTTAGGAGCATTAGGGGAGCTCACAGGCTTGCAGGCCTCCGCCGGCGGGTCAAGGACTCTTTTGGCTTTTGCAGCACGCCTCACATCTGGTGCCACATTGGGGGCGGGGGGCGGGTGCTGCTTAACAGGTGCCTGGGGCCTGTCCGGCTGTCTTTGCGCTCCGGCTGTCTCTGCTTTTGCCTCACTGCTTGCCTGAGCACCGGCTGTTGGCGGTGCTTTGAAGAACTTTGAGAGCAAGGCTTGCTGCTTGCCCCCTGCTGAGCTGCTCTCCCCTTTCTTCTTGGGGGGCATCAGAGCATTGATGACAAACAGTCCACGTTCATCTAAATTGCTGCTCAACAGACTTCAAATTGTTCTCAAACCAATTTATAAAAGAAACTGCTCCCTGTAAAGAGTTGCTTGGTTGATACTTATTTGCTAGTTGAGAAGGGAATCAACAGCTCGTGGAAGTTACTTTTAATTGATCTACGGGCGCCATGTCGCTGCGCCAGCACTTGGCAAAAGTGATTGAGGGGAATGAAGTCAAGGACCTTAAGGGCTTCGCGAAGTGGATGCTGTCTTGGGAGGGCGTTAAGATGCTGGGAGATGGAAACATCGGGTGAGTGTCTGCCAGCGAGCTGAGACGTGTCGGAGCCAAATTCCTGCAAGGCAGGCATGCACACCCAGACAACAGCACTGTCAACAACGCACATTACTCTGACACCTTGCTCCTCGTTACCCTTGTAGCTTCATAAAGCTCATCAAAGGCCCCACAGCTGGCACCTTGGTTGGCCAAGACCAGTTTGGTAAGTGCAGCACCTCACTTTCTCTTTCCGTGCCTCCTACATGTTGCCTGCTCCCTCCTTGCGCTAAGCTCCGAATTCTCTCAAACCTCGATGATTGCATATATATTGCAGGAAACAAGTACTACGAGAACAATGAACTGCCTTACGGTGCGGAACAGCTGTAGTGCGTGTGTGCACAAGGGGGGCTTCATTGCTGCATCACAGCCAGCTCCAGCTTGTGCACGGATGTGGCTGCCTCACTTTTTAACCTGAAGAGCGTAGCTGAGATGAGGGACCTCACTGTCATGCTGAAGCAGTTGAGGGCGCTGTGTCTGGGTTGGTCGTGACATTGGTTGGACCTCATAATAGGCTGACAGGCGTTGCTGGTAGTCTGTTGCACATAAAACTAATTGTGCACTCCATAGGACTTTTTGGCAGTGCCAAGCTGAGCGTGGAATCGTGTACATATGTGTTGGCCTGGGGCGTGTCTCCACCAGCGCCTTATTTCACATGCCAGGGCCAGCATGCACCTCAGCACCGCATCTTCGCACCGTATACAGCTAAGGAGCCTCAAGGCTGCGCCTTGCGCAGTTTCAAACCTTACCCAATGGAGCGCGTAGGCTGTACTGGGGTATTGCAAGAGCCTAACCCTTGTGCTTTGCATTCATGTTGAGAGAAGATATGTGTTGAATATGTGTGAGCGCACTCCAATCACATACGTGGATACCTGCAAGGCCAACATCCAAATTCTAAAGGCAGTTAGCTTGGTCATTGCCTACCTGCCCCGCAGTTCATCCATGCTAATCTGTATCGTTCCAATTTTAACATTTGTCCCAAAGGACCCACCTGCCCCGCAGTTCCTGTGTGCTTCTAATTTCTGTGTGTGGATTCTGTGTTAACTCCAGCTCTCAGACAAACCCTCCTTGCATGCTTTGTAGATCGGAAGCGCTGGGTAATGTACAAGGACACCTTTGACTACTCACCATCCCAAATCCCCCCTGAATGGCACGGCTGGATCAACTATGTCAACGACTACACGCCCCACAACCACAAGTTCACAAAGCCCATCTATGCGCTCGAGGCGCACCAGACCAAGACCGGCACGGATGGCGCTTACCAACCCAAGGGCACATGGACCACACAAAAGAAGAGGAACTGGGTCAAGTATGAGGTATGCCCACCTCGCTTTTCCTTGGACGTTTTGTGCATAACAACCTACAACTCATTTCATCCCAATTTCCAGCTCGTTGTGCCATCCATTAACTGTCCTCACTGCACAGCCGAGCTGTCTGAAGTTTTTTCAAGCCTGTTTAGGCGATGGTTATTGGCCATCATACATGGCACAACCGTCAATCATGCTAGAGCACGCTGGATTTGCATGCAAGACTCTAGATATGGTTTGCCATTGTGCATGTAAGGAGCATTGTAAATCCACAAGTTTACTCCACCCACGAGTTATGAGATGGCTCGCACATCTGTGGACATCTCCATGCACACCTAGGGTGTGTGCAGTCATTGAATGGTCATCCCCACCAACGGCCCCCCTCAAACCATCTCACTCAGTCATTTAGTGCTGTTATCATTTTCTGAGCGGCCGGTGCAGTTGAGGGCACCCCAGGGGCCATCCCTGAGATGCAAGTCCCAGCCCGCAGCAATTTGCTTCCCAGATAGAATTTCAGTGGTTCCCGGAGTTGGCTGTCTTTGCCCAAATGGACATACCTGGGCTATTGGGTGAATATATCAAGATGCAGTACCCTCTGAGGAGGGCCAGCAAGGCACAACTGTCCTCAAAGGGTGACTCAAGTCAAATTGCCCGCTAACAGATGCGCGCCTTTGTCGCATCCGCTGTATCGCAAAGAAATATGGCAGTGAGAACGAGGCTGCTACATGGGAAAAAGGTTGAACAGCCTGCTGACCATGCGAGCAACTGACCCTGCTGTGCGCTCTGTGAGCCCTCAGTTCGTCAAAGCCCTGATCCTCTGCACAACCACATGGCCAACTGAGCAAATGCACGCGTTTGGCAATCAATACGCTCTTCAGGAAAATCAACCAGGTCAATCATTGGCCTGTGCAGGATTTGGCAAGGATTTTCTTATCGCACTTGAGAGGGCCCCTTGCTTGCCCTTGGAAATAACACCTGATTTCCGGGCATGAGCGCTCGGTTTCTTGAAATTGAGGGTGCCTGGTTTGTAAGAGTGCGCGAGATGGTGCTCTGTCCACCTCCTCCCCCCTTCCTGCACCCTGGCCCACACACAGCCCCTCCCCTTGCCCGCTTGGCATGCCAGATGCAGCAGAAATACAGGTGCACTTGTGGACAAGGAATGATACAGAGGTTGCAGTAGTAAGTTGGAAAAACGAAGTGTGCGATCGAGTGAGTTAAGCTTGGTGGGGAGTGGGTTATTGGAGGGAACAGTTGAGTGCACAGTTGAGTGCACGTGCTAGACTAGCACTGCCAGTCCTGTAACTTTCATTCACATAACCAAGTCGCATTTTCAGGCTCTGCACCATGCACTGCAATGAGTAAACCAATGCTTCTCATTGCTGGCATGAGTGCAGGCCTGGCAACCACCCAAGGCATGATTGCCTTGGACTGAGCTGGAGGCACACGGAGTCAAGGTGGTAGCATTGCATCTCAAGCACTTGAAAACAACCAAGTAGCTCCAGCAACTTGCTGAGTTGAGAGCTCTATCATTGAGGCCTTCTTAGGGAGAAGGAAAATTGGATGATATATGGACTTAGTTTCCTATTTTGCTTTTCATGGTTTGCTTGTGTGTGAGCCTGATGGTTTTTTTGTACAATCAAAATTATCATGGACATCAAACAGGAGTTTGAAGTTAACTAATAGAACATACACTTCAGAAGACATCATGCCAGAAAGAGGATTTAAAGGTCAGCTTATCACACAAAAGTGATGGATCACAGAAGACACGAGTCATTACAGATCACCTCTAAATCCACCAAAAATAAATTTTAATTTGTGTAAAGTTCGAAATGCAGTCCTTGGTGCACCGCCAGAGCGGTGCCTCCCTCCGGGGTTGCGCGCAGCCGGCAAACAGGAGCTCGCGATGCGTTGTAAATAGGGCTGCAGCAGCTCAGCCCACTGCTGCAGTAGCGCAGCAGGACACCGCATCCAGCAGCAACGACCCGCTCATGCTGCGCGCCCTGCGGGGTGAGGCAGTGGAGAGGCCACCGGTGTGGATGATGCGCCAAGCAGGGCGTTACATGAAGGTGGTTTCTTGATGACAAATGCTATGGTTTTAGTTGGGCGGGGTGCTCAGGGAGGGCAAGAGATAGCAGGTGCCAGATTTTTTGTATGTGAGCGCATTGTTGCGTGGTTGCCTTGCAATGCATGCCTGGATTGACAAACAGGCAGAAGAGTGGGAATTAGGCTCGTTCATGCAAGTGTTTGGGTCCAGGCCGGGTGCAGCTGTTGCTGCTTTGATGTGACACTGGAAATGCAATCTGGCTGCACTATACCTACTACCACCTCCATCCTATTGTGTGCAGGCGTACCAGGAGCTTGTGAAGAAGCACCCCAGTTTCCGTGAGCGGTCTGAAACGGTGGATCTTTCGGTGAGGGAGCCCGAACGGGTTATGTGTGCTGATGCTCCGGGCAAAGCCTACCCTAGCTCACCTCCTGCATGTGTGGCTCATGGAGTTTGATGCGCTGTGCAAATCGCAGGTAGAGATTACCCTGCAGCCTTGGCACGCGTTCAAGCCCGATGGAGTGGTCTTGTTTTCAGACATCCTGACCCCTCTGGCAGGTGCGCAGTATGATGGGTGGTCTCTCTTGTAAGGACAAGCCAGGTGAAGGCGCCTGCCTGATGCTTGATTGATCCCAAACCTCTGAGGTGTGGTGGTTTGCAAGTCATGCTGCAGGTATGGTGAGCCCGCCCTCCTTAACATGCTGATGTGCTTCCCATGCCGCAGGCATGAACATCCCTTTTGACATCGGCTCTGGCACAGGGCCTGTCATCTTCGAACCCATCCGCACCATGGAGGTATGTTGTGTCCCAAGTTCTGCATGCAAATATCTGCTCTTTGCTGCATTGCTCCAGTTTACCCAGTCTACACGGGCTTGCCAAATTTAAACTGGGCCAGACGTGCTGCAAGGAATCAGTAGTGGTCCTGTCTTGTTTTCCTATGTGCCTGCTTGTGCAGTGGCCATGCAGGGCCTGAGGCTGAATTCTTGCCATTCTTCTCTGCTCACACCAGCACCCACCCAGCGGCTCAGTCCCTTTCCCTGCCTCCCCCGGGGCACGATTCTTTCCTTTGCGCCAACGCCGACATGCGCCAATGCGTTTTGGTGGATTGCGCGCAGCAAGTGGACAAGGTCACCAAGCTCGATGCTGAGTCCTCTTGCCCCTTTGTGGGCGAGAGCCTGAGGCAGGTACGCGCTTCCACCCCCCTGCTGATGGGAGCCCTCTGACGTCTCTGCCCAAAGACTGCAGTCTTGATGAGGGGGAAGCCATCCAGTCTAGTCCTGTGTGAGGCTCTCTTTTCTTTCCTCTTTTGACTTTCATCCTTTCCCATGGCCCTGTGTGAAGCTCTCCTTTGTGTTTTCTTGGGTGAGGGTTCCACTCCCCTTGCCCTGCGTGGAGCCCCATCGTGTCCACCCCTGCACCAGGCAGGGCGAACACTCCAGCGCATGTGCCTGCAATGCTCAGGCGGCACTGCTGGCAGCATCCAGAGGGGGGCCGTCCTTCTGGGACTGAACACCACCTGGATGCAAGGATGCGAGTTCGTGTGCGCGCCCCTGTGCGTACGCGTGTGTTCAAGTGCGTGCATGTGTGTGTGTAATTGCGCCCTTGCGTGCTTGTGTATTGTGCCAGTGCGCGCGTGCGTACAGCTCACCCAGCTGCTGTCGCCTGCCTAGCCGCGCTCATCAGAGGCGCTGGGGCCTCCTCCATGGTAGGCACCTTGCTGCACCGCAGCCATGCAGACCGCCCGGCGCTAGGCGGCCCCTGCAGCACGCGCACGCGCACGCACCTGTCATCGTGCGGATGGGCCCTACTGAGCGCACCCACTGCTCACGCATACGTGGTGACCTGGTGGCTGCATGCGCAGGTGCGCAAGGCCGTGGACGGCCAGGCGGCTGTGCTGGGCTTTGTGGGCGCACCCTTCACGCTGGCCTCCTACATCGTGGAGGGCGGCTCCTCCAAGGACTTCCACAACCTCAAGCGCCTTGCCTTTGGCAGCCCAGAGGTGCGCGCAGTGCAGACCATGCTCAAGCGACAGCAGGGGGGGTTTGCATGCACGTGCTCAAGCAACAGCAGGGGGGGGGCGTGGTACGACAGGCCGCCGTGCCTTGTGAGGTCGGGGGGGGAGAGACGAGCGCGCTTGCACAAGCAGTGGCAGCTTGCACGCCCGCTGCCACCTGCGCATGCCAACCTGACGCTCCTGCCTGCAATCCTTGTTGTGTGCCCCGGCATGGAGTTCACTGGCGCAGGAGCTGCAGCACTCGGGGTATGAAGCATGCGTGCGGACTGGCAGATAAAGGGGGGGGGCGCACCGCCATGCGTGTGCGGCACAGGTGCTTCTGTGTGGTCAGCAAGCACTGCACATGCACACACACGCGCGCACACACACACACGACACACAAACACGAGACGCACGCAGACACATGCACACACACACACATTCACGCAGTGCATGAATGCAGGAAAGGCCTGCAACTTGCGCAACTGCGCATGCGTGCTTGGGACCAGGCATGGGCGTGCCGTGCCCCCCCCTGACATGAAGTGGCGCTTGCCCATGGTGTTGTGTGCAGGTCCTGCATGCCCTGTTGGACAAGCTGGCGGACAATGTGGCCGACTACTGCCGTTACCAGGTGCGGTGTGCTCCGCAGCCTGCGGCTCCTTGGTGATGTGTTTGGCCCCTCGTGCTGCGCCAGTGCAGCCCGCAGGTGGGGTTTGAGGCAGTGAGTGTGTATGTGTGTGAAAAGACTCTCTTGACCCCCTCTTGACCCCCTCGTGTATGTATGTGTGTGAAAAGACTCTCTTGACCCCCTCGTGCTGCACCAGAGCCGCCCATGCTACGCAACTTGGGCAAGGATTAGTTTTTGACCTCATGCTGCAGCGCACCCCTCTCATGGGCCCCGCTCACAACCGCTCCCTCGGCCCAGGTTCCCTTGTGTGCGCATGGCGCCTGCAGGCGGACCATGGCGCCCAGGTGGTGCAGATCTTTGACAGCTGGGCATCGCACCTCATGCCGCAAGACTTTGAGGTTTTTGCAGGGCCGTACATCAAGAAGGTCATTGACAGCTTCAGGTGCGGCGTGCGCACCTGCAGCAAAAGGCTACTTTGAGCGTGAGCAAGGCCAGACCATGAACGGACATGCGGTTGGCCAACTGGCATTGGTATTGCCCTGGGCCTCCCCACCAACGGCCCACCACCAAAAGGCCGCTGGGCCCCTGCCCCAATGCCGCCGCCGTGCCTGTGACTTACCCAAGCATGTCGCGCTTGTAGACAAGCAAGGCATCCGCGTGTGGGTGTGCATGTGGGTGGGTGTTGGCTGACATAGGCTTGCATTCGCTGGAGGCGCCGCCACTCGCCCAATTGGTCCTGCCCACAAAATGTCATCGATGTACCCCTGGCCTGGCCCGGAAGCACGCGCTGGCGTGTGCGCATGTGCGTGCGTGCATGCACGTCCCCACGCCTACCCAGACGTGCATGCATCCACGCAACCTCTTTCGGCCCGCACCCGTGCGGTGCGCGCAGGTCCACGCACCCGCACGTCCCCATCATCCTGTACATCAGCGGCGGCGGCGGCCTGCTGGAGCGCATGGCGGCGTGCAACCCAGACTGCATCAGCATGGACCAGAGCGTAGACATCGCCGATGGCATTGACCGCATTGGCACCAGCTTTGCCGTGCAGGTGCACGCTCCTGCAGCGGCCGCTCATGCTCACCCCGCAGGCTGACACAGGCAACGTGCAGAAATGCTGACGCTTGGGTTGCGCCTGCAAGCCCCCGCGTGTGGGCTGCTTCCCTGGCCGCTGGGCATGGCCTGAAGCAAACAGGTCAAGCAGGGCTGACATGTGCACATGCACGCACGCACGCGTATGCGTATACATATGCACACGTACACACACCGCTGAAGGACTGGAGTGTTTGGTGTCCTTGCAGCGCATGGCGCTGCTTGCAAAAGCAAGCACCAGGCGCATGCGTCCCCTTCCAGCAGCGTTGTGCATTTCTGCGGCGATGTGATGCGTGTGCCCTGTGCTGCTGCTGGTGTCTCGCTGCTGGCCGCAGGGTAACATGGACCCAGGCATCCTGTTTGGCAGCCCAGAGACTGTGGAGAAGCGCGTGATGGATGTGATTTGCAAGGCCCGCAGCAAGGGTGTGAGGTGAGGTTGTGGTGGATCGGTCACCCATCTCCCCGGGGCTCCCTTCACAAGGCTGACCCCGCAGCAAGGCCGTGCGGACCACACATCTTTTGATGGGTGTCCTCGGTACACCCCAGGCTGCCTGTTGCGCAATCGTGCCTGCTGCGCAATCACCCCAGCGTCAGCGTAGTAAGCTGTGATTGCACACAAGTCGGCAAGTTGACAAGTTAGAAGTTGATCGCCGGCTTGGTCGACAAGCTGGCCGGTTTGTGGCTGGTCATAGCAAGCCAAAAGGTAGTTCATGATGCGTGCGAGTGTAATAGATGAGGCATGGGCAGCCTGCCGCACTCACGCGCCAGGAGACAGAGGGAAGGCGCGTGCCGTGCAGGGTTGCTGAAAACAGATTATACATGCAGTCGATTTGCCAAATTCTGCGCCGATTTGCCGAAACATACGGGGTATATAACAAGGTTTCCAGCGACCCCCTTTGCATGCGCATGTTTGCATTAATATCTGCCCCGGGTGAGCCGGCAGCTTCAGGCGGGACAGGGCAGGATGCCCCGGGCCTGCGCACGTGAGGCCGCACATTCGCCACTTGCTTGCATGCCCATCCTGCGCGTCCACCCACACCCTTCTTTCCCCCCTGCCCTGCTCCTCCAGGCACGTCATGAATTTGGGGCATGGCGTCCTGCCGGGCACCCCCGAGGAAAATGTGGCCAAGTACTTTGAGGTGGCCAGGACGGCCCACTTGAGGTGGTGAGCTGACATGAGCTGCCACTGGCGGAGGCTGTGGTCGGGTGTGTTGGGATTGACTTGCACAGCCCAACAAGGATGCCAGCTGCCAGCACAACGTCTGGTGGTGCTTCCTGCAGGAGTTGGTGAGAGAATGGGGTCGCCCTCAGTGACCATCTTGCTGGTTGCAGGGATGGTCAGAGCACTGAAGCGTGCCCGTCCTCGCCTGCCCTTATCAGCAGCATGCGGCTGCCCCCCCCCGCTACATTTTGTAGGAACCAGTTGCTTGTGTATGAATAATGCGATGCTGCTGGCTACAGACAGCAGTCCAACTCCGTTAATTGGCTGCCCCAGGGGTGAGCCAGACAGAGAAAATGCCAAGTGTCTCATTGGCATACATGTAGCATTCATGGAATTGAGTGCCAACTGAGTGCTGCCCCCTCCTGCATGTCTGCAAACAGGTTCATGTTTGATATCTCGACAGGATGTTATTGTACTTGTTACATTTCTTTATGCTTATCGTTCAACGGGGAATACCCTTCCGTAAATTCATGCGGTAGGCTTCTGGCCTAACTCCTGGCAGCCAACAAGTAGTTGACTGCCAGCCTGATTAAGGCTGATAGCTTTGTGGCTGGTCGTTGCTAGCAAAAAAGTAGTCCATAATGTCTGAAATGAAACAGCTTAGTTCGCTGTGCCGCTGAGAAAAGACTCATGATGATAATTTACGTTACGTTACGTTACAATGGGTTTATGCCTTCAGCCGGATGGGTTGACTGCTGGGCTTGCTGGACACTGCCAGCCAGACAAAATATCCATAGTCTTAGAAAGGAAAAGAAATGATTTGTATGTCCGCTTCAAGAAAAACAATGTCACATCCTCAGCTACGATGTTGTCAAAATAAAAAGCGCCTGTGTCTCCATTGTTAGTATAACCAGTAGAATCAGCGAATTGTTCTGTGAATCTTCTTCTCAAATAGCACATTTTTAAGGTTAGGTTAGGTTACATAGCTGTATCTGCCAAACGAGGGCAGCTTAGCTGAAGCCAAACAGGCCTACAACCGAGACCAGTAAAAGCAAGCTAGGTAGTGTTCTGAGGACTAGGCACAGCATTCAAGGCACTCATGCACATATAAGGCTAGGCCTTTGGTGTCTGCCTGGCTTATAAAGACTCTTAGCCTGTTTGAGCTTCTAGAAGGGGCGCGGAAGAGGTGGTGGTGCTTGATGCGCAAGTTTGCCAAGTCAGCACTTGGGCAATCTAAGAAGACATGTTCATCTTACACACAGTGCCAGTTGCATTTAGGTTAGGTTACATAGCTGTATCTGCCAAACGAGGGCAGCTTAGCTGAAGCCAAACGGGCCTGCAACCGAGACCAATAAAAGCAAGATAGGTAGTGTTCTGAGGGCTAGGCACAGCAATCAAGGCACT
>LFIK01003487.1_pt1 | contig 12768 bp, 11 predicted proteins | sample 643401 | NCBI WGS metagenome assembly LFIK01 (sample SAMN03777447, study PRJNA286221) | soda lake metagenome | biome: soda lake; feature: Kulunda steppe; material: water; isolation source: sample T5-Br brine of Lake Tanatar-5 | place: Russia: Kulunda steppe | collected 2010-07 | reverse complement strand
GAGCCGCCGAACCCGATCCCGGATCTGCAAAGCGTCACTTCGTGCCGCATTGCGTCCGGGAATTGGAGCGGGTGGAAAGTTCTCTTCTCTCATCCCCGGAAACGCGAAGCGTTGTCCGGGGTTCACAATCTCCGCGAGAACGGTGACAGTGTGGGCCCCGGATCAGCGAAGCAACATTGCATGTTGCATCGCGTCCGGGGCAGGGGAATTCTTTGCGGCGCTGCCCCGTTCTGGAAACTCAGAGCGCTCCCGGGACGATCAGGGCGTGGAGATCACCATTCCTGCTATCGGTGCCGATGTGTGAACACCGTATGACTTGATCGGGGACCCCGTGCCGGACGAGTACGGGCGGCGGATTCCGTGATGCCTGTGCTCGAGAGGCCGCCGGACGAAATGCGGCAACGAGCGGCAACGGGCAGTGGCTATGCCACGGTCGCCAAGCCGCGATCGGTGATGGCGACCAGTTCTTTGGCAAAGTCCATATTGGCTTCAGAACCCTTGATCGCCCGCTCGGTATCTTGTTCGATCTGGACCAGCTTATCGACCATGGCGCCGAAAACGGCCATCTGAGCGTCGGCTTGCGTCGTCGTTTGCTCGGCCATGGTCGCAGCATTGCCCAGGGTGTCGGATATGGTTTCGATCAAGAGGTGGGCCTCTTTCCCGGTCTGATCGAGCGACGCCATACGATCGGACAACTCCGACAGCCGCGCGGTTAGGCCCTCGGAAACCGTCGATAGGTCCGATATCAATGCATTGATTTCGCTGGCCGAGGCGGATGCGCTGCGTGCCAGAGATTTGACTTCGGTGGCGACGACGGCGAATCCGCGCCCAGCCTCGCCCGCTCTTGCCGCCTCGATCGTTGCGTTCAAAGCCAGAAGATTCGTTTGCTCGGCAATGCGCGAGATGTCGGTCGCCATCCGGCCGATATCCTTGAAGCGGCTGTTGAATGCGCTCAGCTGCTCGGTCGCCTGCCTGGTCGTCTCAGCCCCGGTGGAAACCGAATTTGTCATGCCGGCAACATGTTCATCGGCTTGGCGAGCCTCGCTCGTCGCCGCCAACAAGGCTTCCATGGCCGTTTGTGCGGCCTCCTTCGTCTTTCCCGCCTCCTCGGAGGTCTGCCGGGATTCGGTCACGACCTCACCGATAAAGGCCAGCCGTTCCCGCGAACTGGCGTTGACGGTCTTGGCCGTGTCGCCCATTTCGCGGCCGATTCGGTTGGCGCCCTGCAATGCATCGATCGTTTGCGGCAATGGCGTGGCCATACTTACCTGATCGCCGGCCCCCTCCTCACGCTCACCATGTTTGAAAGCCGGGACCAAGACGCCGGCCTCGGGAGCCGGAGCCACGGAGGCCGATGTCGAGGGCACCGTCGCCGCCCCGATGGTGGCAACGATGAACGGCACAAGAATGGTCAATAGCGCAACCGTCCAGGAAACCGGCGCCGGACCGGTCAAAGCGTCCCACTGGTTCAGAGCGATCAGGATCGGACCGACCACAATGGCCGTGACGGCCGACCGGCGCAATGTGCCGAGTTGCAATGCCTTTGATATGATTCCCGCCCCGCCGGACATCCCGCGCCCTCCGCTGATGGATGGATTTCCCACTATGGTCTGATAGGCATAGCGAAATTGAGGTTTGTTTTTCGTAAAGACCGATGGCGATGACCGGCCAATGCTTTTCTTATCCTTGCGATACCGCGATTTTATTGCGATAGGCCGTCGAGGACAAAGCGGTGCGAACGAGATCGGACGCCGTCGTGCATTCCAACTTGCGCATCAGGTTGGATCGATGGATCTCAACGGTCCGAATGCTGACATCGAGTTCATAGGCAATCACCTTGTTCGGGCGGCCATCGAGTATCAATCGCAGGACATCGTGCTCGCGCGCCGTCAGCCTGTCCATCCGGGCGTCGATACCCGATTGGACGATATCTTTCGACCGGCGCTCCCGATCGACCTCGAAGGCGCGCTCGATCCTCTCGATCAGCGCTGCTTCGTCGAACGGCTTCTCGAGAAAATCAAGAGCACCGGCCGCGACCGCCCGGACGGCCATGGGAATGTCGCCATGCCCCGTGATGAAGATCACCGGCAGTGCCGGCCCGCTTGCCAGCATCGCCTGATGGACGGCCAGGCCGTCGCGGCCGGGGAGCCGAACGTCGAGCACGCAGCATCCGGCGGCTTCGGCCGAGAGTGCCGCCAAAAAGGCATCGCCGTCCCGGAAACTCTCCACGGCAAGGCCGCTGGCCCGAAGCAGCATGGTCGTGCTGTCTCGGACATCGTCGTCATCTTCGACCAGATATACGGTTTCAACCGGTTCCGGTGTGGGTTTTCCAGGCGCGCGCACGTGTTGTCTCCCTTTTTTGGTCGTTGCCTTTAAGCGGCTGCCCGCCCCAAGGCTCTTGCAGGGGCGGCCGGCAGGCTCAGCGTCATGCGCGCGCCCCCGAGCGGACCGGCGTCCCCGGTCAAGGTGCCGCCATGGGCTTCGGCGATCCGCTTGCTGATCGCAAGGCCGAGCCCCAGCCCGTCGGGTTTTTCGCTGGCGAATGGCGTGAACAAATCGGCCCGATCCGGCAGTCCGGGACCGTCATCATCGACCGTGATGATCAAACCGCCTTGCGGCTCCGTCCGGGCGCATAGCTGAACGGTCCCTCCCTGCCCGGCCGCTTCGCAGGCGTTGCGGATGAGGTTGACCAGAATCTGCTGGAGCTGCACGGGAGCCCCGTGGATTGACGGCAAATCATCCGCCAAATTGATCTCGATCGAGACGTTCCGGCGAACCGGATCGTGGCTCAGCAGACGGATCACCTCGCGCACCGACGCCGCCGGATCAATGTCCTCGAAACGATCGCCGCGGCCGCCGATATAGCCGCGAATCCCCTGGAGAATGGCCGCCGCCCGGTCGGCCATGGCGGCGATCCGGGTCAGGGCATCGCGCGCGCTCTTGGCATCGCCGGAATCGGCCATGCGCACAGCCGCCTGCGAATAGCTCTTTAGTGCGGCGAGTGGCTGGTTCAGTTCATGGGCAAGACCGGCGGCCATTTCGCCCAGCGCGCTGACACGCCCGGCCTGGGCCAACGCCGCCAGGTTTTCCGCCGAGCGCCGGTCGGCACGCAGACGCTCTTGCGTGGCCGCCATGATGACCAGGATCGTCATCGCCAGAATCGTCAAATGAACATGCAACGACAGCAGGTCATACATCGGGTCCCGGCCGGCAAAGGGACCGTGCCCCCAGGCCGTGCACGTAATGGCGATCCCGGCAGTGACCCCCAGCAACGTCGTCGTGATGCGGGTATCCAACCGCACCGCCGCCCAGATCAGTCCTGGAAACACGGCATAAGACAACGTCTCCATCATCGCGCCGCCAATAAAGCTGGTATAGCCGATCGCGGCGAGCGCCAGAATGGTCGCCACGATCAAACACGCTTCCGATGTAACCGGAGGCAGCCGGTCGCGCCGGCGGCCCCAAACGAGAATGAGCGGCGTAATAAAGGCGGTGCCGGTGAAATGGGCAACCCAGCAGACCCACCACATTTCGGTGAACATGATCGCACCATGCTCGCCCGCCATCGCCGCAGCGCCGGTCACGCCGGAAATGCCGCCGCTGACAAGCGCCGCCATCAGCAACAGAATGGCCGGGTCGGCCGTGCGATCGAGCGCCGTCTCGCCGGCAAAGCGATCGAGCAGCCAAGCCCCCGCCGCCGCCGCCGCGGCAGCACCGCCACCGGCCAACAGGGCAAAAGGCACGCCAATCCCCATAGCATAGTGAGACCATGCCGCCGCCAAGAACAAAGGCGGTATCGCCGCCGGGCCGGCCAAGGCTACCGCCGCCAAAGCCACACCGCTGGACGGCCAGAAAAGACTGATCGCCATCGGCTCAATGCTGACCCGAATGCCGATCTCAGCCGTGCCGAGATACCCCGCGATCACCAGTGCCCAGATACCGGCAAGTCTGGCCAGCCGCTGAATGGCGTCGCCACTGCGATGTTGATTGCCAGGAATGCTGCTGTCCATATTCGCCCTTGAGTCTTCAGCCATACTCATAACTTAGCCGTGTTTGATCGCTGTGCCCATCGGGGTAAACCGATATCGGCCCCCTGACGCATTGCCGATCCGCGACATACTGGTTGACGGCGGTATTCCGGCCCAGGCTTGACGTTTCCCTATAAAATTGCCGTTTCGTTCATGATAATCTACTTTCTATGCCCGGCAAATTCAGTAAACTATGTCGCGGTTCTCGCAAGAAACTGAATGAATATAACACTTGCTGGCTTCAGCTCGGAGGCGGCGAAAAATCTGTGGGGTAGCCATGACCGACCTTTCGATGCTGCTGTCCGATCCTCGGGAATTCTTAAAATACAATTTATTGATAATGGACACGTCCGCCAATGGCGTCTGTCCGTTCGGTACGCAGGCCGTCGGAATGTTCCGCATTCGGCCGGACGATCGGTTCGACAATGTCATCCGCAAATCCAAACGATTCTGGAAAAGCAGCTATCGGGTCTCAGCAATGAAGGTGTCCTGGGTCCATATGGATTCTGGTGACGACACCCTTGCGGCTTTCTGGCTGCCTTATGAAGAGAATAACACCAAAGTCGCAACACTCCCGAGCGCCGGGCGCAGCGATGCCCGGCTAATGTTCACCGCCCCGCTCAGCGGCTGCACTTTTGCCAGTTCGACTTACAAGAACGGGACGGCCAAGGTCGCCCATTCGAACTACCAAACCACTGAAGGCGCGATCGACCACACCCAGATCGCCGCCAATACGGGCGGATTTGCCAATGTCACGCATCGCGACAGCTACAGAACTCAAAAACACGGTAATGCCGTGTCTCCGTCGCAGCAAGCAGGTCTGCTGATGACGGTCGTCGGCGTCAATCTGCCGAAAAAAGGGTGGAAATTCTACGGCCAGCAGTTCGAACTCGACATGATGACGGCTCAGGTCGAGTACATCAAACTGCATTACCTGAACTGATCATTTTCGAAGGCAAATCGCATCCGCGCGGTTACATATATCCCATGACGTCTTTTTTGAAATTCTCGGGCTTCTCGCCGCCTGAGAGGAACCAATACGGTTTTACGACGGCGAATTGCTGCTGGTCGTCGCGCAAAAGTACATAGGCGCAAAAAACCGTATCTTCACGCGGCCTCAAGAATGCGGCGATCCATGGGTTCTGCTTGGTGCCGATATTGGCGGCATGCCCGAGTTTTCTCTCGATATCATTGCGATAACCGGCCAGAACCGCCTTATGGCCAGGACGGAAGTTCTGCTGATAAAGCTCGGCATAGTTTTGCAGCACCAGCGGGTTATCATAGTCAGCTTCTTCTACATACCACTGGACAACGGACATGTAATCGACCGCCCGTTTGTTTGCTCGATCGTATCTGTTCTCAGTTTGCCGTGCGGTCTTGCCCGCCGACACATCTTTCAACCAAGAAATGATCCCCATTGCGCCATCCTCAAAAGGTTTTATTTAATTTTTATTAATGCCCGAAACGGATCGGCATTTTAGTCCGCATAAGTCAGGGCAAATCGATTGTAACCGCACTTTCAAAAAATTCCACACTATACAGAAACGCGGCAACTCTTCTATCATAAGTAGAGCATGGCGGCGTCGGATGATTAATTGGTAGAATTGTTGAACTTTCCGTCAAACGAAGGCAGGCTATCGGCACTTTTCACTCTTGATTCGGCTCTTCCCCCTATGGACAACCTTATCGTGGCGATCCTGGTCGCCAATGTCGTTACGTTTTTCGGCGGCTTCTCAAAGGGTCTGACCGGATTCGGCGCCCCGTTGGTCATGGTGCCGCTATTCAGCCTATGGCTTCCGCTTACCATGGCCGTGCCCATTACGATCTTGCTGAGCTTGGTCGCAACGGTACCCATGTTGCGGGTGGTGCGCAGCCGAATAATGCCGCGGCGTGATTTCTTCGTTGCCGGCTGTTTTGCTCTGGGCGCCGCATTCGGCGTGCATCTCTTGGTGTCACTGCCGGAGTCGTTGCTGCGGGCGGTGCTCGGCATTGTTTTATTTGCCTTTGTCACCTACATGTTTCTGCGCACCCCGACCGCGACCGAATCGCCGCCCTGGACGCCGGTCGAAGGCACGATCCTCGGATCGGCGGCCGGAATGCAGGGCGTCTTGTCCGGCGCTGTCGGCGGCGGTGCGCTGCCCATGGTGCCTTATCTGGCCATCCGATATGACAGGTCCGATTCCCGGGCGATCTTCGTGGTCGTCTTTACCGTTGGGACCGTGGTGCAATCCGTTGGCTATGCCCTGTCGGGCCTGATCGATAGAGAACTGCTGATCATCACCGCGGGCGCGCTTCCGGGCATGCTGATCGGATTGGTGTTGGGCGCCTGGTTGCATCCCAGAGTTGACGCCCGGCTCTTTGGCCGTCTGATCGCGCTTTTGCTCTTGTTTCCGGCGCTGAATATGATCGGTATCCTGTGACCAAATGCATCAGCCTGGGGCGACCGTGCCGAGTCATATTGCTTTGAGAGAGCGAAATCATAATATAAGAAGGTGTTGGCTCGTATTTTTATCCGGCGTTGAATTTTCCGCCGAGGATGGGGGCACCACTGAAATAGATAATAGGCGTCATCGAACGCCACCTATGTGACGAGGAGTGAAGTTTCATGTTGAGGCGGCGAGAATTTGTACTGGGCTCTGGCGCGCTTGCCCTTGCGGCGCCCGCCCTGATCCGTCAGCCATCAGCGATGGCAACCGATCTGGTCGATGACATGCGTTCCGACATCATCGGAACACCCCGTGTTCATGTGGCCCGCCACGAAGATACGATGATCTCGATCGCCCGCGACCACAATGTCGGCTTCGTTGAGTTGCGGCTGGCCAATCCTGGCGTTGACGTTTGGTTGCCCGGCGAAGGCACGCGGGTATCGCTGCCGACACAGCGTATCCTCCCCGATGCACCGCGCGAAGGAATCGTTCTTAACCTCAGCGAAATGCGGTTCTACTTTTACGATCCCAACAGTTCCGAAATCCGCACCCATCCGATTGGAATCGGCCGCGAGGGACGCGGCACACCAACCGGAACAACGCGGATCGTTCGGCGTCAGCATTTGCCGACATGGTATCCGCCGGCATCGATCCGGGCCGAACGCCCCGAACTTGCAGCGGTTGTGCCTCCGGGACCCGAAAATCCGCTGGGTGAGCATGCGCTTTATTTCGACTGGCCGGCCTATCTGATGCATGGCACGAACACGCCTGAAGGGGTCGGACGGCGCGTTAGCGCAGGCTGCATTCGCATGTACCCAGAAGACATCGAAACCGCTTATGAAATCGTGCCGAACAATACGCGGGTCACGATCGTCGATCAGGAGGTTAAACTCGGCTGGCATCAGGGGGAACTGTATCTCGAGGTCAATCCAAGCCAGGATCAGGCCGACGAGATCGAAATGTCGGGCGACTTTACCCAGCGTATGCCGTCAGACCTTATCGGCCGCGTGATGGACGAAGCGGGTGACCGCCGCAATGACGTCGCGATCGATGATGTCCGGCGCATCGGCATGTTCCGTCCGGGATACCCAATCCGGATCACGTGAGCCGGGATTTGCCGGCCTCATCACCAATCTCGCCACCGGCCGGTTAACTCCGGCCGGTGCGTGTTTGCGCCGGACCGGTTCCGATGGCGAAGTTGATGATTTATCCCTGTTTCGACCGGGCGCCGATCTGATACCGTTTCGGGCAAGCGGGCTGCGACCGACAGATGCGGCGGGTCCATTTTCGAACCTGAATGCCGCAGCGATACGGGGTGGCACATGGCTGATTGGATCGAAACCTCGATCATGGCCCGAATGGGTATCGCAAAGGGGGCCGTCGGCCGGCATCACGATCTGGATGAGTCCCTCCAAGGCGGGCGCTATCACTATGTCTACGGTCCCTATGCCGAGCCGATGATCGAGATCGACCCCGGCGACACGGTGTCGGTCGAGACGATCGACGCCTTCGCGGGGAAACTGAAGACCGAGCAGGACCGGCCGACCGAAAAACTAAGCCCGCCGTTTCTGAACCCACAAAGCGGCCCGATCCGGGTCAAGGGCGCGGAAAAAGGCGACGTGCTCGCGGTCCATATTCGCTCGATCGCGCCACGAGGACCGCAACCACGCGGCACGACGGCCCTGATCCCGGAATTCGGTGCGCTGACCGGCACGGGAATGACGGCGTTGTTGAACGCCCCGCTACCGGAACAGGTCAAGAAAGTGAACGTCGACGAAAACGGCGTCTATTGGTCGGAGCGGATCACCCTTCCCTATGAACCGTTTCTCGGCACCATCGGCGTTTCACCGGAAATCGAGGCGATCACCTCGCTGCAGCCGGACTACTACGGCGGCAACATGGATCTGCCCGATGTGGCGCCGGGCGCAATTATCTATTTGCCGGTCCATCATGCCGGCGCGTTGCTGTATCTCGGCGACGGCCACGCCATTCAGGGCGACGGCGAGTTATGCGGCGTCGCGATCGAGCAGGCGACCACCACCACCCTTCATGTCGACTTGATCAAGGGCCTCGACATTGCGTGGCCACGGCTGGAAACCGAGACGATGTATATGGCGATCGGCAGCGCCCGCCCGCTGGAAGACGCCGCCCGCATCGCCTATCGTGAACTTGTGCGCTGGGCGGCGGCCGATTTCGGCTTCGATACCATGGACGCTTATATGCTGCTCACTCAATGCGGCAAGGCCCGCCTGGGCAACATGGTCGACCCGAAATATACCGTCGGCGCTTCGGTCGCCAAGTGGATCATGCACCAGGGCGGGGGCGATTGACCGAAACCGGGCTGGATGCCCGCCTTCGCCTTAACTGCTCGGCGCAACCGCGTATTGTTCATCGGTAACCGGCTCCATCCAATTGGCATGACTGCCGTCGAGGGCTTCATGAATGGCCAAGTGCACCATGCCGATGGTCGGCGTCGCGCCATGCCAATGTTTCTCGCCCGGCGGAATCCAGATCGAATCACCGGGCCGGATCTCGCGGACGGCTTCGCCCCAAACCTGGACACGGCCGACACCAGTCAGAACATGAAGGGTCTGGCCGAGGGGATGGGTATGCCAGTTCGTGCGGGCACCCGGCTCGAAGGTGACGCGCACGGCACGCACACGGGCCGGCTCGGGGGCCTCGACGATCGGATCCTGCCAAACGGTTCCGGTGAAATAATCGGCGGGAACGCGCCGGGTCGGCGTATCGGCGGCGGGACGAATATCCATAAGGGTGCTCTCCGTTTCTGAATTGGGGAGATGGGGTTTCCGGAACTCGACTATGGCGTATGACTTAGTTGGGAATCGGGCGCACGCCAACCCTAACCGTTTTCGATGCCCGCCTCATACCCGGAAACTCAGAGCGCGTTGTCCGGCAACTGTGCTTCTTCATACGGCATCCGCCCCCTGTCTCATCCCCGGCAACTGTATTGTTTCACGCGACATCCGCCCCCATCTCATCCCCGGAGGCGCGAAGCGCCATCCGGGGTCCACACGTGCCGGATGAGCCCGGTTCGCGTCTCTGATCGAGAGAGCCGTCGAACCCGATCCCGGATCTGCAAAGCGTCACTTCGTGCCGCATTGCGTCCGGGAATTGGAGCGTGTCGAAATTGCCCCACCTATCTCATCCCCGGAAACGCGAAGCGTTGTCCGGGGTTCACAATTTCCGCGAGAGCGGCGATAGTGTGGGCCCCGGCTCTGCGAAGCACCATTTCATGGTGCATCGCGTCCGGGGCGGTGGATTTTTCGTTGCGGCATCGGCCCCCTATCCCCTCCCCGGAGCCGCGAAGCGGCGTCCGGGGTCCACAATTTCCGCGAGAGCGCTGATAGTGTGGGCCCTGGCCCTTGCGGCGCGGTATTTCATACCGCATCGCGGTAATTTTTCGTTCGCCTTCAAATCATGATTGACAAACCCATTTCCCGTCGATAGGCATGTTACCCGTAACAGTTACGGGTAACATTGTCCGGCTGATACACAGGAATGCGACCCGGTTACGGGCGGATGACGGTTCGGTTGGCCAAGCTAGGCCGAACGGGGCCGGGTTGGAAACGAGACCCGAGAAGTGACGCGATGCTTCAAAATCTCATCCTTGGCATTGTGCTGGTCGTCTTTGCCGGATTCTTTCAGTATCTGGCGGCGGACCTGCCCTATCAGTCCCGACTCCTGCCCTCGGTCGTTCTGTGGGGCATCGGTCTTTGCGGCCTGCTCATGGCCGGACAAGCGGCCTTCCTCATGGCCCGCCGGCGTTCGGCAGAAAACGGGGGCAGCGAAAACGGCGGGGAACCGCCCATCGAAATGGGGTCGCTGATCCATCAGATCCTGATCCCCGGCGCAACATTGCTGATCGGCTTTGGCCTGCTGACGCTGTTCGGGTTTTATGTCGCCTCGCTTTTCGTTCTGTTCGCCATCTTCTGCCTTCACATCCGAGGGAGTGGCGGTGCCGCCGAGGGCGGCCGGGCCTATCTGCGCGGCGCTGTCTACACCGTGGCGACCACAGCCTTCATGTACGCCGTCTTTACGCTTCTGATCGGCCTGCCCGCACCGTCGGGCCTGCTGTTCTGATCCCCCAACCGACAATCCGGAGGATCGAATGTGACGCCATCATGAGTGCATCCCCAACCCTTTACCAATAGCCGGTCTACCCAAGGATCGGAAGTCAACAGACGACCCAAAAGGAAGGAACCCCAATGAAATACGCACTTGCAACGCTGGTTAGCGTCCCCGCCCTCGTCGCTGCCACCACCATGGCCGCGGCCCAGGACGGTTATCCGACCCAGAGCATCCAGCTCATCGTGCCGTACAGCGCCGGCGGCGGCGGCGACACCGTTTCGCGGCTCGTCGCGGAACCGTTGAGCGAGGCCCTTGGTGTTTCGGTCAATGTCGTGAACCGCGACGGCGCGGGCGGCGAAATCGGCATCTCGGAAATGGCCAATGCCGATCCCGACGGCTACACGATCGGGGTATTCGGCTATCCCGACAACGTGGTTCTGGCGCAAACCCGTGACACCGACTTCGATTTCGACAGCCTGGAATATCACGCCCAGTTCGACAGCATGCCGATGGGCATCTTCTCCAGCCCGACCAGCGCCTTCCAAACGCCGGAAGACGTTCAGGCCCATGCGGAAGAAAATCCCGGCGAAATCGTGGTCGGCCAATCCGGCGCACTGGGCCTTCTGCACATAATGGCCTTCGCCGACGAACTCGGTGTCCAACTGACGCCGGTTGCCTATGACGGCGGCGGCGAGCTGATGAACGCCCTGCTCGGCAACCACATCGACCTGGCTTCGACATCGTCCATGAGCCATGATCCGATCGTCGACGCCGACGGCACACCGATCGGCTTCTCGTCGACCGAACGTATGGACATGTTCCCCGACGTTCCGACAATGCAGGAGCAGGGCCTTGATCTCGACATCGGGGTCGGACGGGTTCTGGTCACGCCGGCCGGCCTCCCCGATGACGTGCGCGAGGTCCTGGCCGAGGCGCTGGCCGAGATCAGCACCAACGAAGAGATGATCTCGCAGTTCGAAAACGCCTCGCTGCCGTACGACTATCTCGACGGCGACGCTCTGCACGAAAAACTGTCGGCCCAGAACGACATGATCAGCAGCCTGATCGAAGCGAACATCGATCAGTTCTAAACCCGTATCAGGGCTGACGGCAAAACCGGCGGCCGCGCGCAAGCGCGGCCGCCGGTAGGCCGCATGACGGGGATATCCCTCTTCGAGATCAGGGCGATCATCGCCCGCTCCTTTCCCATTGGTTCAAGAGGCGTCGGCGCGGATCATGGAACTTCTAACCCATTTGTCGGGGCTGGCGTCTCTCGACGTCATCGCAATCGTATTCGCCGGCGTGCTGATCGGAATCGTTGTCGGCGCCATCCCGGGCCTGAACGGCGCCGTCGGCATTTCGCTGCTGCTGCCGCTGACCTTCGCCCTCGAACCGCAACTGGGTCTGCTTCTGCTTGGCGGTATCTACATGGCCGGCATGTATGGCGGATCGATCACGGCCATCCTGATGAACGTGCCCGGCGACGTGGTCGCAGCACCGGTCGCCATGGAGGGCCATCCGATGACCAAGAAGGGCCGCGCCAAAGAGGCCCTCTATTATTCGGTCTTTTCCAGCATGTTCGGCGGCTTTATCGGGGTTTTGGTGCTGATCCTGTTTACGCCGCCGCTGGCCCGGCTCGCCCTGCAATTCGGCCCGGCGGAAATGTTTTTCGTCTCGCTCAGCGGTCTGATCATCGTCGGGGCCTTGAGCGGCAGCATGTTGAAGTCGGCATTCGCCGTCCTGTTCGGGCTGTTCATCAGCACCATCGGCGTCGACGCGATCGCAGCCCAGGAGCGCTTTACCTTCGGCAGCGCGGAGCTGCGATCGGGCATATCCGTCGTACCGGTCGTCCTTGGCCTGTTTTGCATCGCCGAAATGCTGACGAATATCGGCAAAAAGCCCAGCGAGCAGATTCAATATCGCGACCAAAGCATCGCCCGCCTGACCGTGGTCAAGGACATCATCCGCCAGAAATTCCTGGTCATCAAATCGGGGCTGATCGGCACGATCGTCGGCCTGTTACCCGGTGTCGGCACGACGCTGGCCGTGTTCATGTCCTATGGCGAAGCAAAACGATCCTCCAAGCAGCCGGAACTGTTCGAAAAGGGCAACCCGGAAGGCATCATCGCCGCCGAAACCGCCAATAACGCCACGGTCGGCAGCGCGCTGGTGCCGCTCCTGGCGCTGGGCGTGCCCGGCAGCCCGACGACGGCGATCATCGCCGG
>LFIK01003486.1_pt1 | contig 12769 bp, 17 predicted proteins | sample 643401 | NCBI WGS metagenome assembly LFIK01 (sample SAMN03777447, study PRJNA286221) | soda lake metagenome | biome: soda lake; feature: Kulunda steppe; material: water; isolation source: sample T5-Br brine of Lake Tanatar-5 | place: Russia: Kulunda steppe | collected 2010-07 | reverse complement strand
TCTCTCTCTCTCTCTCTCTCTCTCTCTCTCTCTCACAACCAAGTCACGCTTGCTACTGGCAAGGTTAGTAACCACTGATAAATCCTTCATCAAGAACCTTTAAGGCAATGAGATCAGATGATGTACTAGATGTGTGCATCGTTTTGTGTCTGTTAGGTACAAGTAGGCTACCTGTGCAGGGGAAGAGGGATTGAGGAAGGGAGGTGGAAGTTAAAATGAACTTGTGTACACATGCTTTTTGTGCATATGTCTAGCGTCCCAAAATGCACATCTAAGATCTGAAGTAATATACTTGCTTTGCTTGGCACCCATTTCAATGTGATACCCGGGTGCAAGATACATTCACGTTTCACTCACCAAAACTTCTAGAGCCGTTGCCTTCTTGTAAACCTTGCTGTCCGTGCCTTTGGGGGGGCTCACAGCGCTGGCATTTCGTCCCCAACGGAGCACATCCCTTTCCTCCTCAGTTAGCATGTATCCCTGCATGTTTGAATTTCAAAAGAGCCACAGCGATCAATATGAAGGAATAACATGTAAACAAAGCATGTAAATCAAATGCTAGTATGAACGTCCAGTAAAAGTTGCCGTCAATTTAGGAGGCACAGCTGCCCTTAAGCAATTATATCTTAGGCTCATCCTTTGCGAGGTGCTCTTGTGGCAGGTTTGAACATTCAACCCTTGCATCGACCTTATATTTAAACTGAGTTAGCTGACATGCCTTTCCTACAGGAGAAACGGTGGCTATTGTTGTTCCAAGTCTCAGCAGCAAGTAAGTGCCATTTTTTACTTTTTCTCAAGTTTAAGCCCTGGGTTATGATTAAGCAAGTAGGATCTAAGGCAGGTGCTATACCACCCAAATGGCGTTCATAATTCTATACGAGCTCAAATTGTGAACGCCCTGTAGGTCATGAGAGTGTTCACTGCCTGCATAGTTGTTCTCTTCTCTTTTTATGAGTGGCAACCAAAAGGCTGCAGGCCAGTACTAGATTAGCTTATGTGCAGTGAGCTTGCCTTTCAAAAGAGGAAGCACGGTGGAGACTGTTGACTCAGTAGATGTCTCACACTGGCAATAAATAGGGTGTTGGCAAAGGCAGCAGAAACAAGACCCCACTCGAAGCCCCTCCTCAATTTGTGGGACAAAGAACAAAAAGGCCAAATGCTGCTCAATATGCACTATATTTGCAAGGGTTCTTTAGACCTCATACTCTTAAGGCAAACGGGTCAGCAGACCCAGCAGACATAGCGACTTTTCAGTCTCAGATGGGGCATCTTCTGTGTATCCTGCTCTTGCTTAGAGCCCGGTCCATCCCAGATATCTCATGAAAGAAACACTTCCTTCAATTTTCACTCAAGGGAGGATGGGCATGCTCTTGCACGCTCCCTACGTAGGCGCCCCCAGACTGGCAGTTTCCAAAGCTGACCACTAGCAAGTATATGAACACAAGCAGGGGTTGAAATTGATTACATAGCCAGGAGGCAGAACCATCTGTTTGACTACAGGCTTACCTAGTGTGCACAATTTGCTGACAAGCACAAGCACATCTTTTAAAAAGAACTTGGTGTTCTATTGGTATTGTCTCCTTGAGAGAGGAGCACGCCGGGACTTCCTGTGTCAGTCAAACCAGTGCCAAGAATTGACAGAGACGTGCAATGTGCATCACAAATGGAGCGCATGCCATAACTTAGATCCGGGCGCTCTCCTCAGATATTCAACTCTTCTAATGTGGAGTTTGCTGTGCCTGGCCCACACCTCACGGCCTCGCCTGCTGCTCCCCCTCAACCGGATTTTTTTTAGGCTGCAGAGCCTCCATCTTTTGGCAGCCCACCATGCGAGGCAAAGCCCTGCAATCAAGCCCTTCCCCTTGCGCGCTACAATGCACCCTCACCTTCCTGCAATCACGCCCTGCCCCTTGCGCGCTACAATGCACCCTCACCTTCCTGCAATCACGCCCTTCCCCTGCGCGCTACAACGCACCCTCACCTTTCTGCAGCCGCAGCCCGCAAGATCCTTCGTGCCCTCCCTGCAGCTCGTTCCAGTCCTGCCCGCCCCATCATCATAAGGGGCGCTGCCATCGCCTGGCCTGCCTCCGCTGCTGCCACCCTCAGCCGTGCCCAAGCTCGCCCCTGGAGGTGATGGCCCAGAGGCCTCGGCCTGCCCTCGCGCAGCAGGACTGAACGAGCTCAGGGCTGCATCAGGTGTCATAGCCGCCCCCTGCTCTGCCGTCTCACCCTCCAGGCCATCAGCCCCGCCATCAGCCCTGTCACCAACACTGCCAGTAAATCCACTCTGATTGCCTCCAAGCGCAGACCTGGCGTCGAAGGCGACCCCGACGCCTTGCTGCAACGGGCGGCTGGCAGCCGCAGCACGGGCTCCTGCCTTGGGGATTCCGAACCCTTTCCCACCCCTGCTGCTGCCTGCTCTAAGGCGGGTCCCACTGCTGGCCGCCTTGCCCATAGCATGCCCATCCGCTTTGTCCTGTAAGAGCACGGATCAGTGATAACACAAGGCGGCAGCGGGTGCAGGCCAGCAAGATGTGCCAGCCGTGAGCAGAGGATGAGGAGACAAACTTGGTGCAAGTCAGCGAGACATGCCAGCCACCTGACAACTGGCAGTCCACTTCTACTTCTACGCCCTGAGCAACTCCACAGCAATGAACAAGGCGATGGCACCACAGCAATAAATGAGGTGACAGCACAAAGCGGGCTCACACAGAATGCACCAAGCATAAGCAGGATGGCTCGAAAAACTCGAGTCGCAACTTCGCTCTCTTGTCAGGAGGCGCCCGGTCCTTGCTCGACAGCTGTCTCCTGCTAAACCGTGCGTCAAGTTGTGCCACTGCATGGGAATGCCAAATTCAGACCCACTGTGCAATTCATCACACCTTTTGTGTCTGGGATTCTTCCTCCCATAGGTAGTCAAAGTATTGTGCCTGTCGCGCAGCATTGGCTTTTGCACGCGCAGCTACAGTTAAGTGGTGGCCGCTCTGGGGTCTGTGCTGTAGAGCCCCATTTGACTTGGTGATGGGGTCAAAGGAGGCACTTGTCCCCTGACTTGTTGCCGGGTACACTCCCATGACATAACTCCTCAAAAGCACCTGGACATATGGGGCAGACCCAACCAGTGCCTTGCTTGTCTCTCAGTGTTTTTGGGAGTTGTGCCGGCGAGCTTTGAATGGCTTCTACGGCAGGTACAAGGGCTAATGCAGTGCAAGAAGATTCCAAACAGATCACGCACTTGTGTTGAATTTCAATGGCATCTTTGGCATTGTGGTAGGCAGAGGACTGTGCGGAAGCCTAAGGCTAAGCAAAGGCTAAGCAACAAGTTGATTCTGATAACATGATATTGAAAGGACCGGCCACATCATACCTCCCAGATAGAGTCTCCAAGAAATGCCAAGGATGTTGCGTTGAACATGGCGCGTGGATTTCTGCCTTGCATGCTAGGCGGTGGTGGAAGGCATGCTGCTGTGCTGGCCAGAGTGATTGGATCCGGCTGCTCTTTATTTGGAGGTGTAAGTCCTGTGGGGGGCCTCATGCTGCAGGAGGGAGGCTGCAGTTGAACCTTTTGCGGCACCCTCCTGGTGGGGGTTGAGAATTTCACAATGGGAGCATTGCCGGGAAAAAGGCGAGCTGAGCTGCACGGAAGCTGCTGCATTGCGTGATTAGTGGCTTATAGGCCCCCCATGATATCTCACACAATTGCAGCCCGTCAAGGGCTGCTGGGCATGCCCAAGCACCGAGCAAATATGAGCAAAATTGATGGGTTTTGTTCCTTTCAATGTCATGAGGCTAAATGTTACTTTTTGCTCTCTTCCTTCAATTCGGTTCGACCGTTAGGTTGCTTAACAAATAACTGCCAACCGTTATAAATGGCGTACACACAATTTTACAATTGTTCAAAATTTATTAAACTTATATGGGAGACGTTTTCAATCAGAAGATTAAAAGTTTAAAAGATTAAAAGATTAAAAGTTGTGGCCCCAAACAGCCACAACTCGGATCTGCCTTGTGTGTGTATGTGTGTGTGTGCTTATGTGCGTGCATGCGTGCGCGCTCATCTATGTGTGTGAGTCTGTGAATGTTTGGCGGGGAAGGGAGAGGGCGCATCTGTGCATGCATGTCTGTGTGCGCGCGTGTGCGTTGTGCTAACAACTCTGTTTGTGTGTGACTCAAATGTGTGTGGTAGTGTGTGTGCGCGAGTTCGTGCTCCATTGTTCAAAGAAAATAAAGAAGTACAGGACAGAATAGTTCGCTAGGACCGAGCCTGCTTTAGGTGTGAAACTCGGGTGCGCTTCGTACGAAGACGTGTGTTCACCATTCTCCTTGTATGTTTCATGACCGGTATGATTGCTGAGGGAATACAAGGTGCAGTTGCTGGGTCAAAGGATGTGCATTCTACCCATGTGTTGTATGCAGACTCTGCTGGCTCATGCCCTGGGCGCCTTGCAAACCATGCTCAACAGGCTTGCAGTGCAACGGTCATGCACGCTCCAAACATCACAACATGAACACTGCAAAGTCAGATTGTCTAATTCAACTCCAAGCGCGGTGCTGAGGTGCATACTTTACTGTTAGCTATGTTCCTGCTGGTATGTATGGCGGTCAGGTTTGGAGTGAGATCCTTTTATGCTAAGGTGATAAATTCATGTCCTCCCTGGTTTTTCCCTGAAGGGCACAATTTGTGTGAAACAGTCTGGGCCTAATTGGGTTCCTGTGTGAGTGTGTGCACAAACCTATGCGAGTTTATTGGTTAAGAGCTTTTCTACAACCGCAGCATGCTGTCCTGCAATGGTATCACCCTTAGGAAGGTTCTTAGAGCTGATCTCAAGCTTCAGTAGCGTACTAAGACCTGTAGCAATTCTGACATCTTGCGTGCCTTTGAAGGTCTGTGGGGCTGTGACACATACACACAAGCCTTCTTGCTGGGGAACCCTGTTTGTTGTCTATTTGACTGCTGAACTCTAGTCAGTCCACACCCAATCAGCTGCAAATCCATTCCAAAGCTTGTGGAAGCAAAGTATTGCAAAGAGCCAGCTCAAAGCCGCCGACCAACAGCACAGCGTGCTTTATCATTACCTTTGCTGAGCTGCAGCAGCAGAAGTTCACCTCCTAGCCTTCATACTGGGATGGGTAGAACCAAATACAGCCCCTACAGCAACTTTTTATTGAACTCGAATGAGTCTTGCGAGAATCTTGGTTTTGATCCTAAAAGAGCTACCCGGCTTGCTTTGATGCTTCATGCTCAATTGCTTTAGTATTGATATGAGCTCATGGGTGCCAGATGTGCTTTTGAGAAGACTTCTGGCACCTCTCATTGTCTAGGACAGGACCTGGAGCGGGGCAAGCTAGACAATCCTCCTGATCCCCATTCAATGGCAACTTGGCTTCTTCCGTCTTGTGGTTCTGGTGCCACGGTGGAGGGGGCCCTGGTACTTACCCTCTCAGGTTGCCCCTTTTACGTATTCTCTCTGCTTTTGCATATATTGCCTATCCAAGCTGTCTTTAATTTATTCTCAGTGACACAACAAGTTTGCCCTTTCATCGCAGAATTGATGGATTAAATTAATGGATTCCTTTTGCCAGAATGGTTTTGGCAGCGTCGTACCACCCATCTCATTGAGATCAAGCACTGTGAAGACACTCGACCTGAGCAGCAGCTAGAAGCTGCCCATGCTCAGCATGGTCACCGTGACCTTAGACGCAGCATTGCAGGAGACCATGTTCTTCATGTCACTCTCTTAGGTGTAGGGGGTGTTATTTACATACCTCACACTTTGGCTCCTCTGAAGAGTCTCGGCCTTGATTCACAGAGTCAAGAAACTTGCTCTCAAGCTCCATGCTCATTCTGTGCACTATGCTCATAAGCTTGTTCAGACCAGATGTTCTCTTGAGCATTCTCCTCACCTTCAAAACAATCAAGAGAGGTCTGCTGGCTTGTCTGCCCGCAACCCTCCTGATCCTAAAGGAAAAGCTACGCACACAGGATACACCCGAGGCGTGAATTAAGGAAGGTGGTTTCTCTCGCGAAAAACCCCCACCGTTACCCCCAGTCCGAGTCAAACTGGGGACCTTTGAGGACAAGTCCTCCCAGCTGCAGTTTAACGTCATGCTCAGGACAAAAATCCTGATCCTCACTAACTGCTTTCTTCTTTTCTGGTGAAGGGACTTTTCTTCCCAAGTGGCCCCTTTCCCTTAATTGATGTGAGGAACTTTTCGCTACTTGCATAGTTTTTCTTTTCTTTTCTTTCTTTCTTTTTGGTTTTGGCTGGCGCTGAGCAGCCACAAGCCTATCAGCTTAATGACTAGGCTGGTATTAAACCCCAAACGTGTGGAGTCTTTAGACTCATGTGTGTTGTACAAGTACTTGTGTTCAGGACAACGAATTGCTTGTCTAGAAGATCAATCTAGCCAGGATATACTCGCTATAATTCCTTGCCATGGTTGACGTCAATTTTTTGACGCCATTTGGCTCGGGCAAAATCCAAGAATCTGACCCTTAAGAGGCTGGTGCGTACAAGTCAGTGATGATTACAAACAAAGAAATCCGCAAACAAGCAGAAGAGACAGCACTTAAAGAGTACACAGGGGAGGGTGTCCATGCAAAAGTTCTTTGGTCACAAGGAGCGTCAGTTTATGGAATTTCTTGGCTGAAAGAGGAGGGGTGCTGCCTTGGCCACATCATACTTATGATAAGCATGCACATAACTTGAGAATGGCAGCACCTAGCAGCAGCCACATCACAGGTCACAGGCCTGGATGGCGACATCTTGGGAGCTGGGGCGCGTGTACAGTGCAACACCCCTCGTGTTGCAAACCTCAGGCTGCTGCTCCTCTTGCTTCCAGAGCGACCTGAAACAAGTGGCAAGCACGGAGTGCACAGACGCTTGGTTAGGACAGCAAACTCACTGTCAGTGGATTGTTGGCCTACCAAGAGCACCAATGTAGGCCAGCACAAAGCAACTGGACGCCTATGCGGGCTCGCAAACAGTGCATGAAAGAGACGCGGCTCAATTGTAGCAGCGGGTCAAACACGCAGCGCCAAGCATCTGTTCGGGTCCCGTGCATCTACTCGTGGTGGGCTAACCATACGCACGCGTGTGCACTGGCTCCCTGTACCCCACATGGTGAGCCAACCAGCGCACAGGCTTAACTGCGCACCTCATGTCTGGCTTGTTCTGGCGTGAAGCCACCCAGCCCGGGTGCAGCTGCTTCTGCACTCTGCGTACAAGCATGGGCGAGTGGGGTGACATGAGCAGCTCTTGCCAGGAGGGGCTGTTGAGCTGGAGCAGCAGAGGCCTGGGTGCAGCTGCCTGCGCGCAACCCTGCTGCAACTCTGCGCGCAGGCAGGGGCGAGCACGGCCTCAGCATGTCCTCCAACCCTTCAATCTTTTGCGCAGAGAACAGCGTGAGGAGTGCGGCCGTGGCGGCACAAATGCAGGAGACCATGTACGTATGTCTGCGCGGTCAGAGCACCTACAAGAGACTGCATGTGCGGTCTGAACAAGATGCAGCAGCCCAGGGGCAGCCGCGCAGGTGCAGCCCAGCTGGCACACGCGCGCCGCCAACGCAGGTCAGAGGGACTCAGCTCACGGAGCTTGCGTGCACTGACAAGCCGACCTTTTGAAAGACATTCCCAAGCATGCATTCATGTGCGTGCAGACATCTCCCCTCACACAGACGCACACGGGGCGCCATCCCCAGGCAGCGATCAGCCCACACAAGGCGTGCATGTGCACACATCACATGGCACTCGCCACTCTGGCTGCGCCCGCCTGGCAGCCATGCCCAACACCTGCCCCTTCCCCCCCGCCCCACAGCTGTGCGCCGCACGCCCATCACATGTTCCCGCAGCAGCGAGCGCGCGCGCCTCCCCCACCCTCTCTCCGCACCTCAGTGGCTGGGGCTCGGGGTCAACGGGCGGAAGCGGGCCGTACAGGTGCACGTGCAGGGGGATGTTTGCGGTCAGCGTGGCTGCACGGCGCACGACCTCCTCATGCTCTGCTGCAGACAGCCCAGGGCCAGAGGGCGCCTCCGCCTACGTGCGCATGCGCAGCACATGTTTGCGGGCAAACACACACGCACGCATGCGCCTGTCTGCGTGCCACACAGCCACACAATCTGTCGGGCTGGGCGCGTGCCAGGCAGAAGGGCCAGGGCAGTGGTGCAGCAGCGCACAAAGGGCTGGGGCAGAAGGGCCCCCATGGGTATATGCGCGATAGCGAGCCCATGCACTTGTGTGTGTGTGTGTTTGCGTGTGTGCATGTGTGTGCGTGTGTGCGCACGCGTGCATGCGTATTTATGTGTGAGCGCGTGTGTGTTTATATGTGTGTGTGTGTGTACGTGCGCGTGTGCATATGTGTGTCTGTGTATGCACGTGTGTGTGTGCATGTGTGCGTGTCTGCACATGTGGGGCCCACAAAAAACATCACCCGCATGCATCAAATTACACGCATGGCTGTGTGTGCACTGCAGCAGCACCCAGGCCGCAACACCTAGGGAGTGCGCACAGCAGCGGCACCCGGACCCTCCCGGCCCCCCACCCCCTCGCCTTGCACTGCGCCTCAGCTGCATCTGAGCAGCCACCACAGGCGCGAGCAGTCGTGCGCGGCATGTATCGGTTGCGCCGCATCCCTTTGCCATGCTTGCGCTGCATGTATCAGTTGCGCTGCATGCATCAGTTGCGCCGCATCTCTTTGCCATGCGTGCACGAGCCCATTGCGTCTTGCCCCTATTTGCCCTGCTTGCCCTGATTGGCAGAAACTGCCTATGCACACACATGCAAGCGCATTTGTGCTATGGCACTCCTGCATCCCCCCCACCCCCACCCCTGCCCCACAGCCACACAAGCGTGTGTGCGTGCACGCACCATGCCCAGCGTCTCCATCTTGCGCAGCAGGTGTGCAGTGGACAGCAGCGTGGGGCGCTGTAGCGGGGGTAGCGCGTCGGCCTCTGTGGTGTGCGTGCGCGTCATGCCGCTGGCAGGCGAGCCCAGCAGCACTGAGGACGCCTGCACGCTGGGCTCTGCAGACACATCCATGCCTGCAGCAGCAGCAGCGGCAGCGGCGGCAGCAGCATCAGCAGCAGTAGCAAGGTCAGCCGGTAGTGCATGCCTCCCCGCACCAGCAGCGGCGGTTGCACGGCAGTGGTGGCGGCAGGGGCGGAAGTAGTGGCGGGGGTCCTGCCAGTGGCAAGGAGGCTTCCTGACAGTGCCCGAGTGGCATCAAGAAAACAGGGAGTGGAAGCAATAGCAAAAGCAAGCGCGCGCGCGCGAGAGAGACAGAGAGAGAGAATGAGAACAGGAAGGGGAGAGGTTCAGTGGCGCAATGTGCACATACATTGTGCACAAGGTTGCGTGAAGGTACGGCAAAGCAGTGGCGTGTGCGGGAAAGAGTGCACGAGGCATGATACACACACAGGGTGAGGAGGGCGCAATGAGCAACGAAAGACGTGCAGCTACAGTGCGCGAGGAGGACACATGTGCGCCGCAATTTTTGTAAGGAAGAAAGCCCCATAGAGGGAGCGGCGGAGCTGCGCAGCAGCCCTCGCATGCTTTTGGTGCATATGCGTATCCACACTGCCTTGCATCCTCAGCAGGCCCCCCACCCCCATCACGCGGGGTGTCTGCCTTCGCGCCCCGCCAGCGCTTGCCAGGGCCTCTGCCTTTGTTCTGCGCCGCCTGCCAGCACTTGCCAGGTCCCACCAGCAGAATGGCCAGGGCCTGTATTCTGTGTCGCTGCCAGCACTGGCTACGTCCTCTGTTCTGCATCGCCCGCCACCTTCGAACAGGCACCGCAGCGTCGGCACGCCCATGCCCCAGCGGCGGCACGCCTTGATGCCTGTGGCAAGCACAATCGCTGCAAAGGGAGCAGCAGGCTCGTCCCTGGCATTCAGTACCTGGGTGCGGGTGGCCGTGCCCCTGCGGGTGCTCCTGGCGCCAGCTCTCCGCCTGCTCTTCACCGCCGCCGCCGTCGCTGCCACTGTCACCACGCTCCCCACTTTGCCAACCACCCAACAGCAGCCTGGCTGCGCCCGGGGCTGCCTGGTGGGCACCTGCAACCTCCTCCTGCTGCTGCTGCTGCTGCTGCTGCTGCTCATGGTGTGGACGCTCATGATGGGATTGCCACAGTGTGCTGCAATCCCCCTGGCCCTGCGGCTGCCTCTCAACCTGCCGATCCTGCCGCTGCTGGCTGGGTGCCTGCTGCTGCTGCGGCTGCTGCTGCTGCTGCTGCTGCCGCTGCTGTCTGGGTGCCTGCTGCTGCTGGCTGGGTACCTGCTGCTGCTGCGGCTGCTGGCCCGGCTTGGGGGCTGCACCGCCGCGGCTGCGGATCTCTTTCAGCAGCACCGCCATGTTGGGCTTGTAGCCGCGGTAGTGGTAGCCCTTGGACGGGCTGCTGTGCGTGCAGGCACCCCCTGCTGCTGTGCCAGCCCCCCCTGAGGCCCTCTTGGCAGGAGAGGCCTGCAGGCAGGGAGGCAGGTGCCAAAGGGGCACGGCGGCAGGCGGGGCTGACACTGCAGCTGCTGACCCTGGCGCAATCAAGCCCTGGTGGCAGGCAGGCAGGCAGGCAGGCATGTGCCGCAGCGGCATGGCGGCAGGCCTGAGACCGCGGCAGCGGGCTCAGAGGCATGCGAGGGCACACAGCAGGCCCTCCCACGCGCGCATCCCTGTTGTGCGCCTGCCCCCATCCCATTCCTCACTGGGGCTGACCGAGCCCGCGCCGGGCCCCCAACATGCTGCCGCCTGCAAGGGCCCGCAGGCCTCAACAGAGCTGGTGCGCGCGAGGGAGGGCCTGCTGTGTGCCCCTGCGGGCCTCGACAGAGCAGAGGCTCGCCTGCATAGGGCTGGGGCTGACGCTCACGCGGCATATGCCTGGCATGTCCAGACACCACACGTGCCAAAGACCCACGTGCCCAAGACCCCCCCTATGACGCACCCGCATCCAAATCCAAATCCACACCCACACTCACACCCACACCCACACCCACACCCGCATCCATACCCGCATCCACACCCGCATCCACACTCGTACCCACACCCGCACCCACACCCATACCTACACTTACACAACAAGCCCCCACGTGAGCCCTGCACACTCCACACAAGCGCCTGGCCTGCACACACATCTGCAGGCGCACACCTGCTGTTGCGCGTGCTGGATAGCGGCGCCTGCTACACCAGCGGCACCACCCTGCCCCGCCCCCTCCAGCACCTGCGCATCGGCACAGCAAGCATGGCACAGCAAGCGGGCTGAGTGCAAGCCCTCCACCACAGGGAGGGAAGGGCCCCAGGGACGGCCTCAGAAAGCGTGTACGCTTGCCATTGGTGTGTCAGAGAAGAGAGGCCTGCGCTGTTCCCCCTGAAGAGCGCTCTTTGCTCAAGCCCTCGGGTGCACGTGCTCTGGCACAGGCGCACATGCAGGTGCACGTGCTGGTGTGGGTGCAGAAGTTGGATGGCCTTGCGGAGATTGGAGGTCCCAAGCACCACTTGAGGCCTGGTCAGGTGCTTCCGTGCACTTGCGCACTCACAATTCCTGTGCACGTATGTAGCACAAACGCACACATACATGCAATGCACACACACACACGTTTCAACACGCACGTACGCACACACCTGCAGGCGGTGGTGCAGGTCGGCTCGCACCCGGGGGGCACGCAGCGCGTAGGGCAGCGCGCGCGCCATGGAGCGCTGGTCTCGCTGCGAGCCGCGTGCGGCGACGTCCTGCTGCTGCTGTGGTATACACACAAATAAAGGCACGCATGTGTAAGCACACATGTGTAAGCATACGCGCACATGGTCCCCAAGGCCGCTCAGCATGCGCACACAGTCAAGCACCCAGTCAAACATATACGCACCCAGTCAAGCATATGCGCACACAGTCAAGCATACGCGCACATGGTCCCCAAGGCCGCTAAGCACGCGCCATGTCCAGCCCAGGCCTGTGTCTGCATGAGGTGTGTGAGTGTCTGCATGAGGTGTGTGAGCGTCTGCATGAGGTGTGTGAGCGTCTGCATGAGGTGTGTGTGCGTGTCTGCATGAGGTGTGCCTGTTTCTGCATGAGGTGTGCCTGTGTCTGCATGAGGTGTGTGTGCGTGTCTGCATGAGGTGTGTGAGTGTCTGCATGAGGTGTGTGTGTGCATGAGGTGTGTGTGCGTGTCTGCGTGAGGTGTGTGAGTGTCTGCATGAGATGTGCCTGTGTGTGCATGGGGTGTGTGAGTGTCTGCATGAGGTGTGTGTGTGTGTCTAAATGAGGTGTGTGCGTGTGTGTCTACATGAGAGGTGTGTGTATGTGTGTGTATGTGTGTGTGTGTGTGTGCGACACAGGGGTGACCAGGAGTTTGGACGCGCCGCACAGCCTGCCAGCTAATGGCGCCGCCCAAACATTCCCGGGGGGTTGTACCCAAGCGCACGCGCTCGCACACACACATGCACACACGCACACACACGCGCAATGCACACTGCACGCGTGCAGCCTGCGCCCAAGCCCCGCGTTGCAGAGCCCAGCCCTCAATTTAAGGCAGAAGGGCGTCCCCCATCCTGGAGCACATGCGCCGCTGCCCCGCTCTGCACGCACGTGCGCGTGCGCACCTGCTGCGGAGAGGAGGCGGGCTTAGGCTTGGGCGGGGTGCGAGGTAGCGGGCGCGAGGGGGAGTGCAGCGCGGGTGGCACGCGGCTGATGAAGTCGGGGGGCGGCGCGTCGTCATGGCTCCTGTGTCTGAAGGGGGCAGCAGCAGGGGCTGCCACAATCACGGCGGGGGGGCCTGCGCATGTGTT
>LFIK01003484.1_pt1 | contig 12776 bp, 18 predicted proteins | sample 643401 | NCBI WGS metagenome assembly LFIK01 (sample SAMN03777447, study PRJNA286221) | soda lake metagenome | biome: soda lake; feature: Kulunda steppe; material: water; isolation source: sample T5-Br brine of Lake Tanatar-5 | place: Russia: Kulunda steppe | collected 2010-07 | reverse complement strand
GATCGTGGCGGTTGCGGACGCTCAGATCGCGGGCGGGTTCGCTGACGACACGTTCCGGCCCGGTGAGCCGGTCACCCGCGGGCAGATGGGCACGTTCCTGACCCGCGCCCTCGACCTGCCGCCCTTCTCCCCCGACGACGGTGCCGGGCTGCCGGTGTCGGACGTGGCTGGGACCGCCCACGCAGACAGCATCCTGGCGGTCATCCAGGCCGAGATCGCTGGCGGGTTCCCTGACGGGACCTACCGGCCCGGTGAGCCGGTGACGCGCGGGCAGATGGCCACGTTCCTGACCCGTGGGCTGGGCCTGCCTGACGGCGACGACAGCTTCCCGGACATGGTCGGGACCACCCATGAGGCTGCGATCGCCGCGGTGCTGGAAGCGGGCATCACCGGCGGGTTCGACGACGGGACCTACCGGCCGGGTGAGCCCGTGACCCGCGGGCAGATGGCCACGTTCCTGACCCGCGCGTTGAACCTCGAGGACGCCAGTTGAGCTAGTCCGGTGTGATCGCGAGCAGCCACCAGCGGCCCGCTTCATGGACCACGAACACGGCCACACGGTCGCTGCCGTGGTCGTGGCGGAGCGTGGCGTGCATCGCGCCCCGGCCACCGTCCCGCACCCACGTTTCAAGGTGTGGGACCAGCTGGCTGCCCGCGGGGAGTGCGACCTGTCGGCCGCCCAGGTTCGGGGCGTCTCGAACGCCCGGTGGGAGCGCCGCAGCAGCATCATGGTCGGAGGAGATGCCAACGAGCAGGTCAGCGACGTGCGCGGCGTCGCTGTCGACCAGCATCGGGCCGTCCGCAACGGGTGTGGCAGCGGACGGTTCGAGGGCTGGCCCGGCCAGTTCCCGCGTGCTGTTGGCGCAGGCCACGGTGAGCGCAACTACAAGGCCGATGGCTACGGCAGCTGCGGGGCGCATAGATGGCCTGACTGGCGGGGCATGTGCCAGTCATGGTCGGCCGTTACAGGTGTCTGTCAGCCGCCGTTCGGGCGGCGGGTCCGCTTGATGCCGGTCTGTTTCAGCACCGCGGCGGGCACACCAAGTTCGCGCCATGCGGGCCAGCCGATGCGCTTGCGGTCGGCGTAGCCGGCTGCGGCGTCGATGAACGCGGCTTCGAGGACGTCCAGGTCGGTCTGGTCGCCCGCAGCGGCCAGCTCCTGTTCCGTGTCGAGGCGCTGCTGGATCAGCTGCAGCCGAGCAACCACGTCGCCTTCTGCGTCGATCTTGGCCTGCAGGTCATCGACCTTGGCGCGGAGCTGCTCAGGGTCCGCGGTGGACGGCGGGTTGTCGAGCGCTTCGAGATAGTCACGGACTGCTTTCGACTCGCGGCGGCCTTTCGCGAGCGCTTCCTTGTGCTGGTCGGACATGCCCTTGGAGGCCTTCTTCTTCGCCACGTCAGCTCCATCTAGGTCGAGACGGCTTTCGCGGCAGGCTATCGGCATCGAAGCGGGGCTTAGGTGGACGAACGGCGGCAGGTTGCGCTGTCCGGTCGCGGTCAGCGTGCCTGCGTTTCGCTGTCGGCGCCGGGTTCGGCGCGGGCCCTTTTGTGGCGGTACAGGGCCCGGAACGCGTCGAGGCGTTCCTGCTGCTCAGGTGTGTTCTGCCGCTCAACAGCTTTCACGTAGTCGCTGAAGTTGGTTCCCACGAGGCCTCCTGCGTCGGGTAGCTCGCACGGTATTGCTGGCCAGCGCACGCAGCGTAAGCCAGCCATCAGGTGGGGTCACGCGCCACCCCCCTTGCGGCTACTTCGGACGCTATCGTGGCGTCATTGGTCGTTCACGGGGGTTGGTTTGCGCAGGGTCTTGGTTGGTGCGGGTGTGGTTGCGACGGTGCTGTTGGCCGGGTGTGGCAACGGGCCGGAAGCTGTCTCGGACGTTGAGGATCCGGCCGTCGACGACAGCGCCGTTGAGGGGGTCGACGAGGCTGACCGCCCTGGTGTCGCCGACGAGGAAGACGAGCTCGCCGACGAACCCGAGCCCGAACCGGAACCGGAGCCGGAGCCGGTGGTGCCGTCGGGCCCGCGGGCGTACACGTCGATGCTCGAGGTCGGCGACCCGGAGCCGGAGTTCGACCAGGTCGACGGCGAGGTCACGTTGACGTTCGGGCCGCAGCATCGCAACGTGCTGCCGTTCCTGGTCCACAACGGCACCGACGAGTTCGTGGTCCGGGTAGAGGTGTCGGGCCTGGCAGTCGATGCGGACGGCACCACGATCGGCGCCGTCCGCTCGCCCGCGCTGTCGTCCCACCCGAGCGTGCTCGAGCCCGGCGCGTACGGGTTCGGAGAGGTGTACGTCGAGGCCAGCGACGTGCCGGACGGGCTCGTCCTTCGTGATCCGACGGTCGATTACCGGACGGTGGCGCAGGAGGACCGGGTCGTGGTGGTCGACGTGACCGAGGTGAACGAGGTCGCAGACGGGTTCGCTGGCATGGTCGCCAACCCGCACGCACGGCCGGTCGACACCCCCGGCATCGGGATCGCGTGCCTGGACGCCGACGGCCAGTTGGAGCGGGTGTTCTCCGGGTACGCGAGCCGCAACGAGATCGAGGGTGGCGGGTCGTCGTCGTTCACCGTGTCGGCGTGGGACCGCGACGGGGTGTCGTGTGCGGGGCTGCTGGCGGGCGCAGCAGCGTTCCAGTGGTGATCGCCGTTGGTTGAGTGGTGCGGGAACGTGCCGACGGGGTGGGTGCGCGGGCCGGTGCGGGTCCCGTGCGTCTCACTCCCCGGTTCTCCCATCGGGTGCGGCCGTCACCTTCGGGTGGCGGCCGCCGTCGTTGCTTGGGTGCGGGCGGGGGCGGCCGACGGGAACGGTGTTGCCTCCTCAGCGATCCATGACCGCCGTTCGGCTGTTGTCGGACGGCGGTTGTGTGTTGCATCCGTCCCACCTGCCTGTTAGTATCACTAGCAGTAGACAGGCAGCGGATGGAGCGCCCGATGACCAGCACCGCACTTCGCACCGACCAGTACGAACTCACGATGCTGGCCAGCGCCCTCGCGGACGGCACCGCACACCAGCCCGCCCGGTTCGAGGCGTTCACCCGCACCGGCGAAGGCCTCACGGTCGGCATCGGCCGCATCATCGACGCCCTCGACACCTTCACCTTCGACCGCGACACCCTCGACTGGCTCGCCGACATCGGGGTCGCCACCCCCGCCGTCGTCGACTACCTCGACGGCTGGACGTTCACCGGCACGATCCGTGCCCTGCCCGAAGGTGACCGCTACACCGCCGGGGTGCCGGTCCTGACCGTCGACACCACGTTCGGTGACGGGCTGCTGCTCGAAACGCTCATCCTGTCCATCCTGAACCACGACAGCGCCGTCGCAACCAACGTGGAACGCATCGTTGACGCCGCAGCCGGCCGGCCTGTCCTCGAGATGGGCTCGCGCCGCGTCCACGAAGACGCCGCCGTTGCGGCCGCCCGTGCCGCCATCATCGCGGGTGCCACCGCCACCTCGAACCTGGCGGCAGCCCGCCGCTACCAGCTGCCGTCGTTCGGCACCGCCGCCCACGCATGGACCCTTGCGCACCCCGGCGACGGTGGCGAACAGGCCGCGTTCGCTGCCCAGCTCGACACCTTCGGGGTCGGCACCACCCTGCTGGTCGACACGTTCGACATCGCGACCGGCATCCGCCGCGCGGTCGACGCCGCCCGTGACCGCGGCGCGAGCGGCCCCGGCACGATCCGTATCGACTCGGGCGACCTGCACGACGAAGCCGTTGCGGCCCGCACACTGCTGGACGAACTTGGTGCGACCGGCACCCGCATCGTGGTGTCGTCCGACCTTGACGCCGACCGCATCGCCGCACTCGTTGCGGCCGACGCCCCCATCGACGCCTTCGGGGTCGGTACCCGCGCCGTTGCCGGCCTCACGCCCCCAGGGTTCGTCTACAAGCTGACCGAGATCGACGGGGTTGGGGTTGCCAAGGCGTCGTCTGGTGGCAAAGCGACCGTGGCGGGCGCGAAGGACGTGTGGCGGCTGGCTGACGGGACGCTGGTCACAACGCTCGATGGCGAGCCCGTCCCGGCCGGTGCCACCCCCGCGCTCGCAACCGTGTGGGACACCGCCCTGGCCCCCGCCGCCTGAACGGAGACACCATGCCTGCTGCACCAACCATCGCCCGGCACGACGGGACCTGCCCGGCCTGCACGGCTCCGATCCGCGAGGGCGACCAGATCGTCCACGACGACATCGGCCGGTGGGTCCACGCCGGCGGATGCTCCGACGGTGACGACATGCCCGACAGTCCGCCCACCAACCCGCTGTGCCGGTCCTGCTGGACCTACCACGCCGGCGAGTGCGTCTGACAGGAGCCCGCATGGAGTGTCGGATCGGCGCCTGTGGGGCGAGCCGGACGAGGACCAGCTGGACATGTGGTGGGTCGCCCTCGAGGTTCCGGGTGACGACGACCTGAACGGTGGCCCCTGGGTCAGGGTCGCTGAAGCCGCCCTGTACGCGATGCACCCGGAGCGACAGGTGCTGCTGGGCGCGTCTCCGTATGGCGCGGCGGACGCTCACTCGTCTGACACCGAGATGTACTACAGGTCGGTGTTCGAGTACGGATGGTTCAGGGAGGACGTCGAGGAACAGTTTGGGTGGCCACTGGGCCAGGTGGTGTTCCTCGACGACGTGACGGTGCCTGCCAACCTGCGGGGCCGGGAACTCGGGTCGCTGCTGGCAGCAGACGCGATCCTGACGTTCGCAACCTGCGGGACCGCCATGTTCGCCCACCCTGGTCCGACCGAGATGGCAAGCGACGTCGATGGCCGCTTCTGGAAGAACACGGCCAGCACCCGGTTCCTTGCCAGGCTGGGGGCTTGTGCCGTTCCGTGATCAGCTGTGGACCCTCGACCTGGCTCTGCAGCGAACCAACCGCGCCCTTGCGGAGTTGCGTAAGCCGCCTGGGTGGTGACAGTGGGCAGGGGCGGGCGACCATGCTGGCTGCAGAAGCAAAGGGAGCGTGGTGGACGCGATGCTGGCAGGGCCTGCGCGGCTTATGGACGGCACCTGGGGCGTCCGGCTGTTCGGACCCGCAACGGTCGGCCAGATCGTGCAGGTCGACGTTGGCGGCACGGTGCCGGAACGGGCCCGGGTCGTTGAGATCCTCGACGTTGGGCACGATGGGGCGGAACGTCCCGTCACGATCGCGCGGACCGTGCCGGCCTGACCCGGCCCGGTGGGGAAGGTCCAGGTAGACGACCTGGAGAACCTCGCATGCCTGCCACTGCTGCCCGCGGTCCCGGCTCGAACCAGCATGGCGACAAGCCGCCGCAGACGGGCACACAGCCGCCCCCGGCCGCGGTCGACACCGACGCTGCCGCAGGCGCTGCCACCGCCGCACCGTTCGGACGTCCCGACGGTGGCTGGTACGACGAGGGCACGATGGGCCCTCATGAACAGGCCCAGGTCCCGCCAGGTACCGCAGCGTCGCTCGACACGGTCCGGCGCCATTACGCCAGCACGCTCGGTCCGGCCGAACAGGTCCACGGCCCAGCGACACGTGCGGTCGTGAGCCGGACCGCGCACAGCGTCGGGCGGGACGGCGGGCTGCGCATGACGTCGTACGCGCCCGAGTTCGACGTCGAGTTCGACGACGGCGCGATCGTGTGGATGTCGGCCCCGGGCGGGATGGCTCACGCCGGCCGGTACAGCGACTTCCGGGACGGTGCGGCCCGTGCGAAAGCTGGGATGGACGCCGCGCACCAGCCAGGCTGACCGGGGCTCCTGGGGGTGATCGCCCTTTGGCCGGGCTCGAGCAGCCCTCCGGCCGCCGGCGAGCTCGTTGGGAAGGTCCCGGTAGACCATCCCTCGAGGAGCTGTTGTGCGCCACCGTGTACTGCGTGGTCCCGGATCCAACCAGCACCAGGACAAACCGCCGGTTGCGGCACCGTCCGCGCCGCCATGCCCCGACAAGGCCGGTGCCGCCGGTGCCGCTGCGGCCGCTGCCCCGTTCAGCGACGGCGGCAGCAACGTCGCTAGCAGCGCCCCGGAAAGCGTCCCCGCGGCCCAATGGGAGCCTCATCAGCGCCGGTTCGCTGACCAGATGAACCGCACGTTGCGGCAGCAGGGGCTGAAACGCACACATCGGGGCGAGCAGGTCATCGAGTCGCGCGAGGGCCTCCCTGCCCAGTCGACCACCCAGCTGCGCACCCAGGTCGAGGGCTTATCAGACGACGTCTCGGTCGTGCAGTACACGGCGGGCCCGCTGGGCTACGGGCGCCCGGAGGTCCGCACCGAGGTGCATCTGGGGCACGACCAGGTCCCGGACGGTGTGCCGCGCCACATGAAGGCCGACAGCCGGCAGGAGATGGACGCGGCGCTGTCCGCAGCACGGCAGACCGACTTCGAGCAGCAGAAGCGCCAGGAGTTCCGCGCAAACGCGTTCAAGTACGCGCCGCCACCGCGGCCTGGCAGCAGGCCGCCGCGGGACGAGTGATCGCCCTTCCTCGTTCTTGCGGGCCGTTCACCCACCCACCAGGAGGACCAGCACATGAAGCCCCCCAACGTCCGCGGTGTCGGATCGAACCAGCATGGCGACAAGCCGCCCGAAACCCGCACCGGCCAGCCCGTCGCTGCGGGCGACCAGCAGCAGGCCGAAGCTGCCGCGTCCCACGCCCCGTTCGGCCTGGTGTGTGGCGCCCCCACTGGCCGCGGCGGGGACTGCCACCATTTCAGGATGCGGGGACGGGACGACTGCGGCCGCCACAACCTTGACCCGGAACTGGTCGAGGAGGCCGAGCAGTACACCGAACAGGCCCGCGATCCGTTCTGGCGGGGGGCTCCCTCCCGCGCGTTCTACGGGCATGCGGTCAGGGCCCGGTCCGAGGCCCGTCGGCTGTCCCGCCAGGGTGCACGGCAGGCCCGCACCGCACACCGCCGTGCCAGCAGCGAGCTCGCACAGCTGGGTTACGACCCGGAGCAGGCCGCCACCGTCACCGACCCGCACCGGGTCGGTGGGCACTGGACCCAGTCGGTTCACCCGCCGGTCCACGAGACGCGCGCGCCGGCCGGTGACGGCCTCGAGGTCGTCGTCCGCACCGAAGGTCGTGGCACCAACCCGGCGTTCTCGCTGGTGGGCGCCCGCCCGGACGGCACGACACGTCGGCTGGCGTTCCACCCCGATGCGGCGTTCGCCGCCGACCCGGAACTGGTGGGCCAGCGGCACCAGCAGGCGCTGAGCACGATGCGCAGCTGGAAGGAAGCCACCAACTGACCTGGACCTGGACGTCGTGTCGCACGCGTTGTGGACGGTGGGCAGGCACGGGCGACCGTGCCTGCCAGACCCGCACCGCACAGGCCGGAACATGCCAACAGAACCCGCCGCCCCTGCCGTTGTCTGCAACGGCCACGGCTGTCAGCGGCCCCCGAAGAACCGGGGGCTGTGCTCACGCTGCTACCAGCGCTGGTGGAAAGCACAGCAGACCGACTGGGACGCCCACCTTGCTGCCGCCCAGGCCCGCATCGGCGGCGCTGACGGCGCCCTGGAACGTCTCGAAGCGATCCAGGCGCTCCATGACCTGCAGGCCCGTGTTGCCGCCATCCCGGTGCCGGTCGAGCGGCCCGTGCCGGACCCGGTGGCACACGACTGCGGGCGGCATCCGGCACCGTCAGCGGCGTGCGCGAAGGTGTGCAAGTGCGGCTGTGACGGCTGCCGGAGCAACTACAAACTGCAGCGGCATCGTCACGAGCAGGCCGCCGCAGCTGGCCGCAGCCTCTGGGCCGACCCAGCAACGGTCCGTGCCCACCTGCAGGCCCTTGCAGCAGCGGGCATGGGGCGCCGCCAGATCTCCCGTGCCACGAACGTGTCCGAGTCAGCGATCGCGAAGATCACCCATCCGGACGGGCCACGGCAGGCCCGGGTGCGCCGCGAGGTGGCAGAACGGCTGCTGGCATGCCGGCCGACCCTGGCCGACGGTGCCCACATCCCGGTCGGTCCCACCCTCGGCAAGGTCGAGGAACTGGTCGGTGCCGGGTTCTCCCGCGGGGAACTGGCCCGCTACCTGACCGGCAACCCTGCCGAGTGGCGGCTCAACATCACGCTGGCAGGCCGCCAGATGGTGACGGTGCGCATCGCCACTGCCGTTGACCGCCTGTGGGCCGACTGGAAAGCGGGACGGGTCGTGCCGCGCGGCAAGATGCCGCCGAACTGGCATGGGCCGCACAGCCATCTGCCGCGACGGGTCACCCCTGCTGCGGTGGCGGTCCCGCAGGCCAACACGCCCGGGCGGCGTGGCTGCCAGGACTGCGGCGCACCGCCGCTCGCAGGGGGCCGCTGGTGCCTGCCGTGCTTCCAGTCGCGCGCGAACCCGAAGGCACCGACCGGCTGCGGGACCGACGCCGGCTACGCCGCGCACCGCCGTGCCGGCACCGACCCGTGCCAGGCCTGCCGGGACGCCCACGCGAACCGGAACCTGGCACGGCCCTCCCGGACCCGCCGGGCCCTCGCCGCCTGAACGCCGTCGCGATGACACAGCGCCGGTGCATGCTGCCGGCAGCAGACCGACAGCCGACCGAGCGCACAGAACGGGAACGTCATGGACAGCCCTGTGGTGGTCGTGCCGTGTTCCGGCACGAAACTGGACCGGCCTGCCCCCGCCCGCGAGCTCTACACCGGTTCGTACCACCGGGCAGCGATGCGGGCCGGAGAGACGCTGACAGCACCCGGCCGCATCGTGATCCTGTCGGGGCTGCACGGCCTTGTGGACCCCTGGCAGGTCCTTGCACCGTACGGGCAGCGGATCGACCAGCCGGGCGCGATCGACGTCGAACAGCTGGCCCGGCAGGTCGCCGCACGCGGCATGGACCGCAACCCGGTTGTGGTGCTGGCCGGGCGGATCTACGCGGACCGGCTCGTCCAGGCTGGGGTGACCGCAGTGCGGCCGCTTGACGGCACCCGCGGCATCGGGGAGCAGCTGGCCCGCCTGGCTGCGATCCGCACCGGCCAGCTTGCTGTCGTGTGACCGCCACAGCTCGTGGGGAAGGTCCCAGTAGAGACCGAACCAGGAGCGCGACGATGTGGAACGACCACAGCACGATCGTGACTGCGTCCGACCCGACCGTGTCGCCCACCGTGCTGCGGTGGCTAGCTGATCACCCGGATGCGGAGGTGCGTGCTGCCGCGTTCGGCAACATCGCGCTCAACACTGAGGTGCTCGATGACGGGTCGTACGACCCGGACGCGCGGGTGCGGGCTGCGGTTGCAGCGAACCCGATGACGCGGCCGTTGACGATCGCGACGTTGACGCTGGACCCGCACCGGCTGGTTGTTGTGGCGGCGGAAGCGAACCCGATGCGGCACGTGGTCGAAACCCCCGCGGTTCCGGCGCCCCCAGCGAAGCTGGCGCCGCAGCGTCGTCTTCGCCTCGCTGCGTAAGGCCGACACATGTCGACATCGCCGCTTCGTGGTCCCGGATCGAACCAGCATCGGGACCGGCCCCCACAGACCACCGTTGCTGCCCCGCCCGCTGCGGCACCCGCAGCTGCTGCGGCTGCCGCAGCGAACGCACGGGCGATGTTCCCCCGCACCGACGTGCACGGGTTCGCGTACGGGACCGGAACCCACGCCGCGACCGGCGGGGACCGGGACCCGGACGGGTTCGACCGGGACGGCAACGACCCGGACGGCTACGACCGGCATGGTCGCGACCGGTGGGGGTTCCACCGGGACGGCACCTACGGGCATGCGTCGGCCTACGGGCCGCGCCATGACCAGCACGGGTTCGACGCCCGCGGGATCCACCACGCGACCGGCACTGACCGCGACCCGGACGGCTACGACCGTGAAGGGGTGGACGTCCGCGGGTTTGACCCTGACGGGTGGCATCAAACAACCGGGCAGCCGTTCGACGAGCTCGGGTTCGACCGGGACGCGATCCATCACGAGACTGGCACGGTCTGGCATCCCGACGGGTTCGACCGTGACGGCCGCTGGCAGGACGACAGTTGAACACCGCCGGTAAGCAGCTGGTGCGCCGCGCCCGGGCCGCAGCTTGGGCTGCACGGCTGCGGCGGCTTGGGCCCGGCACGGGGCACCGGGAGGGCCCGCAGGTCTGCCGGGTGGAGTTCCGGCCGGCTGGGCGCCCGGTCGTGCTGCAGCGGTTCCATCGCCGCCGCGATGGCCGCTGGAAGCCGGACGATCTGCTGGTCTGCCCGGACGGTGCTCCGTCGCTGGTGGCCGCATGAACCGTCGGTTCGTGCACCGCCCGCAGGTGGGACCGGAGTCGGTTCCGGCGCTGCTGCCGTCCGGGCAGGGCCCGTTCGGCCGACGGCGGGCACCTCGCCGCCGTCGGTGGTCCCGGCTGCTGCGCCACCGCTGAGACAGACGGCAGATCGTGATGGTGCCCGATGGTGGCCGTATTCTGCTGGCAGGGACATCGCCGAGTGGGGGCAGGGCCGTGGCGGACGGGCAGTTGCCGTTGACCGTGCCGCAGCTGCGACACATCGCTGCGCGTGCCGCCAGGCTGCCCGACGGGCCGTGGCGTGCTGTGGAGCTCACCGCCCTCGAGGTCGGCGGGCCGCGCCGGTGGGACCCCGACATCGACCCGGACCGGGCCCGGTTCGACCAGCAGGAGCAGGTCCGGGGCCGCGAAGCCTGCTGGCGTGGCCTGTTAGCTGAAGACGGCCGCCGGCTGGTGGGGCAGCCGCTGAAGGGCGGGCGGCCCGAAGAAGTGGTCGACCCGGTGTGGCTGTTCGCCGCGGAGGCCCGCACGGCGGTCCCTGCACTGCTGGACACGGTCCGTGCCCTGTGGCCCCGACCTGCCGGCGGTGTTGCCCCGGTCCCTGTGGTGGACGAGCCCGCTCCCCCGCCACCGGTCGATGTTGAGATGGTGGCCCGCGCCACCTACGGCGCGGTGCCGTGCCCGACCAGCTGGGATGAGCTGCCAGAGGTGGTCCGTGACGAGTGGCGGGTCCGGGCGGCAGCTGCCACCAACGCCTGCATGGACATCGTGTCGCAGTAGGGGGTGAGTGTGGCGGCACTCAACCTTGGAGACGACCGATGAGTGCCATCCCTGCGACCACGATGAACGACACGCTGCTGCACCAACAGGTCCTGGCGGAGCTGCGTGAGCTCGCCCGCACCTGACAGGTGCAATCTTCGGGCGACCATGGCTGGCCAACACCCGGAGCAGCTATGCAAGCCACTTCGCTGCCAGCGCAGCCCCCGGACGACCGTCCAGATCCACAAGGCCCAACGGTGGATCGTGCCGAGGTGCTCGCTGCGCTGCAGGCGCTGGCTGACGGCCGATGACCGTCTGTGACGATGTGGCCCGGGACGTGGTACGGCTGCGCCGTCGGCGTCGTGCCCGCACCGTCGGCACTGCGCTGACCGCCGCCGCGATCGTGGTTGCGCTGGCAGTTGCGGTCCCGACCGGATGGGACCTGTGGGGCACCGGGCGGGACACCGCCCGTGCGCAGGCGCAGCTGCTTGCGCAACTGCAGGCCGGGATCCACACCCCGATCCCAACTGGGGTGTCCGCCGACGTCAACATGGTCGAAACGTCCACCATGGACGTGCCCGACGCCCAAACCGACAGCAGCAGCGATGGTGGGACACCGGTGGGTGCACCGTGGGCCCTGGTCCGCATCGACGACGCGGACAGTCGCACCATCGTCGGGCCGTACGCCGTGGTGTCCGGGGTGACCGACCACCATCTCACCCTCGGGCCGGGCCACTACCCCTCCACCCCTGATCCGGGCGAGCCCGGCAACGTCGGGATCGCAGGACACAGGGTCACCTACGGGCAGCCGTTCCACGACCTGGGCGACGTCGACGACGGCGCGACCGTGATACTGGTCGACCGGCACGGGATCGAGCACCGGTACGGGTACCACTCGACCCGGGTCGTGCGACCCGGCCAGAGCGAGGTCCTCGACCCGGACCCAACCGGCACCGGCCGCCCGACCGTGACGTTGACGACCTGCCATCCGAAGTTCTCGGACCGTGAACGGCTCGTGGTTCACGCCATCGGATGACAGCTCGCCCGGACGGACGACCATGCGTGGCCGCGACCATCTGAGGACCATGATGCCTGAAACGCCCCGCACCTACACGTCCCGGGCCGGACTTGTTCCTGCCCCGAGCGCAGCTGCCCAGCAGCTGCCGGCAGCATCGCCGGCACCGCGAACGTCCCTGGCACGGACCGTGGCCGGGTTCTTGGTCGCACTCCCGTTCGCAGTTGCGCTGCTACTGATCGTCGCAACCGCGGTCGGGCTGCGCCCGTTCGTGATCCTGTCCGACTCGATGGCCCCCGCAATCCAGCGTGGCGACATGGTGCTGGTCGACCCCGACCGGCGCGACTTCACCGTCGGCACCATCGCGACCTACACGCTCGGTGCCACAACCGTGACCCACCGCATCACCCCGTACGACGCGCCCGACGGCCATTACGTGTTCAAGGGCGACGGCAACGGCGGGGCGGACTCCACCCCGATCCCCGAAGACGCCATCGAGGGAACCGTCCGGTTCCTGATCCCCCAACTTGCGCTACCGGTGCTGTGGGCCGACCAGCCCGACCAGTACCGACTTCATCTGTGGCTTCTCGGTGGTCTGTACCTGACGGCCGTGGCCATCTACCTGCGTCCGCGACGGACCCCGCCGACCGAACCGCAGCACCCGCCGGCAACCACCGGCAGCTGAACAGCCCGATGAACCTCCCCCACCTGAAGGTGGGGGTTTCTGGGCGCTGCCACCGGTGCCGTGGCGGTCATGCGGCGGTCTGCGTGGTGCTGTGCCCGTTCGTTTGTTCCTGCGTCATCGACCCGACTGGTGTCTG
>LFIK01003483.1_pt1 | contig 12778 bp, 18 predicted proteins | sample 643401 | NCBI WGS metagenome assembly LFIK01 (sample SAMN03777447, study PRJNA286221) | soda lake metagenome | biome: soda lake; feature: Kulunda steppe; material: water; isolation source: sample T5-Br brine of Lake Tanatar-5 | place: Russia: Kulunda steppe | collected 2010-07 | reverse complement strand
GGGGGGGGGGGAGGGAGGCAGCGGCGCAGTTGTGCGTGTGGTGTGTGGGTCGTGCGCCTTGCTCGGAGTCGCTGTCGGCCCACAAGGCTGCGCCACTGCCTGCTCCCTGTGTTGAGCCATTGTGCCCACATGAGCCATAGATCCCAGGGACGGCCGTAGATCCCAGGGATGGCCGTAGATGCCAGGAATGGCCGTAGATGCCAGGAACGGCTCTAGATGCCGGAGATGGCCGGAGATACCAGGGAAGGCTGCCAGGGATCGCGGGCTGGCGCGCAGTGGCCATCTTTGTGAGGACGTGCTGGCGCGCAGTGGCCATCTTTGTGAGGACGTGCTGGCGCCAAGTGCTGGGCTTCCCTTAGCACCGCAAAGCTGTTTTTCATACACAAGTTAAACAAGCTCCTCCAGTGCTCTTGGCTTCCTCGACCTCTGTTGAGCTACATGCACAGACACAGGCGTGCGAACGTGCCTGTCCCCCCGCGCGCATTCCACCTGTGGTTCTTTCCACTTGGTGCAAGCAGCATGGGTCGGCCGTGTGCTGCGCCAGCTGTGGTATGTCTAGGCATAGAAAGGCGGCTCAGAAGCCATTAGCATGGAACTCTGCACGCCATGTGTGTGTTTGTGTTAGCGTGAGTGTGTGTGTGTGCGTGTGCAGCAGTACGCAGCTGAAGGCCATCAGGCGCACAAAAGCTCGCGAAGCATGGGGATCTACATCCCATGACTAAGGTGCAAGGACTGCACAGCTCCTACGCCCGTGCCGCAGTACACAAGCTGCTGAGCAAGCATGGCTGGCTGATGGGCATGTGCATGAGTACACTGACCGCACTGCTGCCGCGTGCGTGTGCGCCGCAGTACGAGCTGCTGAAGAAGTGTGGCAAGCTTATGGGCATGTACGTGAACCGCGTGAATGGGGGCTGGGCAGAGGCACGCAAGTGGGGCCCCCCGGAGGTGGCCAGCTGCAGCGACGTGTCCAGCTGGGCCAAGGGGGACCAGTACACAATCTACAGGGCTGATGTCATGTGAGTGGCTAGAGAGACCAGTACACAATCTACAGGGCTGATGTCATGTGAGTGGCTGGAGGGACCGGCACACAATCTACAGGGCTGATGTCATGTGAGTGGCTGAAGAGACCAGTATACAATCTACAGGGCTGATGTCATGTGAGTGGCTGGAGGGACCAGCACGCAATCTGCAGGGAGGCTGCCTGCCGTGCAAGTGGCGGGGGGGGGGGCCGGCACGCAATTTACACAAGCAGATGCCGTGTGAGTGGCGGGGGGGACCAGCATGCAATCTGCAGGGCAGCTGCCTGCTGTGTGAATAGCTTGCAATGTGTGAGTAGCTCGCATTGTGAGGCAGCCCAGGCTGCATTCCCATGCTTGAACCTGGCCAGCGCTATGGTGTACTCTCCTTATGAGATCAGCGATCCAGCCATTTTGAATGGCAATGCCCATATCGCTCATACCAGTCAGGTGCCGTGTTGGCGAGGGCGGTGGAGGCCACACTCGTTTGATCGCACGCACCGCATGAGCTGTTGCGGTTTGACGTCCCAGTGAGCGCTGGTGGCTGTGCTTGCATGCGGGACCGTGGCATCGTCAGGTCTTGTGCATGCAAGCATGTGTGCCGTGCAGCCTGGTGCATGCAAGCATGCGTGCCGCGTAGCCTGCCCACTCAGAGGCGCAGTGACTCACATGAGCCGCATGAGCTCAAACTAGGCTGCAAAGTAGGAGGCCTGAGTACGCAGCCGCCTGCAAAAGATAGGGCCTTGCTCAGCAGCTACTTGTGACCCAATTCCTGTGTGCGTTGGCCACACCCTCTGCCGCACACAGCCGGCAACTCCGCCAGGGCCAGATTGCGGTGCAGCTGCTGGTGGGCGAGGACGCGGTTGTGGTGCCGCAAACAGCGCCTGCGGGCCTCCATATCCCGCAAGGCAGCAAGCGCGTGCCGGTGCCGTTGTCGCCCCAGAAGGGGCAGCCGCAGCATGTGGTGCAGGACCTGTGGACCGCGGACCTCTGGGAGCTGGTGGACCAGTGCAGGTGTGCGTGCGTGCGTGCAAGTCGTGTGTGTCATGTAGGTGTGCGTGTCTTTTGTGCGTGGAGGTGCGTGTGCGTGCATGTATGACTTGTGGTGAGGACATCTGGGAGCTGTTTGACCAGGGCAGGTGTGAGCATGGGCGCATGTTGTGTGCGTTTGTGTGTTGGTTGTGTGCATTCGTATGTGACCTGAGGCCTCGGACGCATGGGAGCTGGCTGGTGGACCAGTGCCAGTGTGTGCCTGCACTGTGCATGCGCAAGCATTGCGCGTGTGTATGCGTGCGTGTACATATGTTGGGTGTGTGCGTGTGCACACATGGATGGACATGTTTGTGTGTATGTGCATGTGCGCGCATGTGTCTGTGTACATGGGCATGACGCTTGCTTCTGTGGTGCGCACGCCTGTACATGCTTTTGTGATGGTCAGACGTAGTGCATTAGCAAGCGGGGCACAGACAACATGTGCACGCTGGTGTCCCCCTTCAACCGTGGGTGTTAAATGTGGCGCGCAGCGGGGGCAAATATCAAGAGCGCTTTTGCTGCGGTGCGCCTGCTCGTTTACACATCACTGCAGTGAATTGTCCCCCAGTGGCCTCCGGCATGCACATCATGCCGCTTGCATCGCTGAGCCTGACATGAGCAGCGCGGCCTACCGTGCCCACAGTTCAGAGCGCACCTCGCACGCCAGCGCAGCCCGTCTCACCTTCCTTGCAGGCCCAGCATGAGCAGCGCTTCCCACAAAGTTACAAGTTAGGGTTAATCGCCAGCCAGGTCCTTAGGCTGATTGGTTTGTTGCTGGTCTTTGCCAGCCCAATCATGCCTCCCACAAAGCCCCTCTCTGCCCCCCACCCCCTTTATTCCCCCTGTGCGCACCTATCATGCGCTGTGGCCCCCCCACACACATGACACTAAACCTCGTTGTTCACAGGCCCAGCACATGAGCTCTGCCACCATACCTCGTTGTTCACAGGCCCAGCACATGAGCTCTGCCACCATACCTCGCTGTTCACAGGCCCAGCACATGAGCTCTGCCACCATACCTCGCTGTTCACAGGCCCAGCATGTGCGCACCACCACCCACTCAGCCCCCCGCCGACCCTTAAGGAAGGCCCTGTCAACTCCACTTCCTTTTTTGCAGACCCAACATGCGCTCTGCGATCCACCGTTTGGAGGGTGTGAGCCTGGGTGGCCGTGCGCTGGGCCAGATGGTGCTGGCGTTGCAGGCGCTGGCAGGGGAGGAGGCCGTCAAGCGCCTTCATGTGCTGCTGCACGTGAACGAGGACCAGGAGGAGGAGGTGGTGGCGGAGCTGCACCAGCACAAGTGGTTTGGGTGCGTGCGGGTTGGCTGTCAAACAAGCGCTGGCATGGGCAAAGGCATGGCACGGTGCCGCCATCCTGCTCACAGCCTGGTGCTCAGGACCATGAGCTTAGTTTAAATTTGAGGGGCCCATCAAACCGTAGCTGTGCATGTGCCTGATAGCCTGCGTTCACGCAGTGCTGTGCCCGCACCAACACCCTCTGCGCCCCCCATGCACTCCCTCCTCATCCCCCTCCTTCCTGCCCCGCCAGGCTGTTCCCCCACTGCGTGCTCATCATCCCATGATGCAGAGCCTGCACATGCACCCGCTGCTCCTTTCCTGCGCCTGTAGGCTGTCCCCCGACCGCGTGCTCATCGTCATGACGCAGCGCCTGCCCTCGGGCCTGCGCTTCAACCCAGAGGATATGGCCTTCCAGCCGGAAGCGGTGCCGGGCAGCACCGCTGCGTGGGCAGCAGGCAGCGTGGGCGCAAGCGTCGTTGCTGTTGACCCTCAGCAGGTGCGGCCGTGGGCGCTCCGCTGGTGCGGTCTGCCTTGCGCCGCCGGTGCACTTGTGGCTGAGGGTGTTGCGCTGGGCAGCCTCTGATAGCCGCACACGCCGGTGGACGCAGCTCGCACGCATCACTTCAGCACAAGTACAGCTCGTTCTGGACGCCCCTTCGCGCGTGCACTTGCCCAGCACTTGCGCACGAGCACATGATCTTTTGCTATGAGGGCACGCATGCATGTAAGGGCACGCATGCATGTGAAGGCGTGCACACACAAACACACACACACACACTCGCTCGCTGTGAGGGCATGTGTGCGTGCGCGTGCGTGCAGGGGCCCCGCAACCTGGGCAGCGGCCACGCCATGGCGCAGCTGGGCTGGGCGGGGCATGCGTACACCATTGGGCCAGAGGGCTTGCACCAGCCTGTCGAGCTGCCAGTGCTGGAGCTGCTGCAGTCCCGCAAAGTGCAGTGAGTGGCGTGCACGGCTAAGGGGGGTATGCGCACAGCCCTGCGAGTGGTGCGCACCATCGAACAAAGTGCGCGTCAGGTCCAGTAAGGTTGAGCGAGTGGCGCGCACAACCGCGCCTGGCGTGCACAAAGCCCTGTAAGTGGCGAGCACCGTCAAGGAATAACGTGCGCAGCCCTGTGAGTGGCACGCACAACCGAGCAAGGCGTGCACGAAGCCCGGTGAGGCGGCATGTGTTATGAAGGGCATGTAGCACGGCTTTGTGTGCACAACAGCAACTGTGACACTAGGATGTGTTGCAACTGTGGATGTGACACTAGGATGTGACACAACAGCAACTGTGACACTAGGATGTGTCACTAGGATGTGTTGCAACACTGTGACACTAGGATGTGTTGCAACACATTTGCTGTGACACTAGGATGTGTTGCAACACATTTGCTGTGACACTAGGATGTGTTGCAACACATTTGCTCACACTGGCTGGGGCCAGCAAGCGCACGCTGCTGGACGTCTGTGCTGGGGCTCAGTGGGCGCATCCCAGCAGAGGCTAAGAGCGCACCTGTATGCAACCTGACACAACGTGATGCGACCTGATGCAACGTGATACAACCTGATGCAACATGATGCAACCTAAGAGCGCACATGTATGCAACCTGATGGCAGTGCGCCTGCCTTGCCCTTCGTGCTAAGCCTTGTTCGCCTTGTTCGCCTTGTTCGCTTGTTCGCCTTGTTCGCGTCACTTGCCCCCAGCCCACAGGGTAATCCGTTCAGCCCCGTAAGTTCCGCAAGTGCTTTGTTGCCTCATTGCGCAACACTGTTGCCGCTGGCGTGTGCCTTGTTGCATGACACTGTTGCAAAGTGGCATGAGACAGGAGCTTGCTTTTGATTATGGTCGAGTGCCCCCTCTAGCCATCTAGCATGCATCTCATGTCCTCCCTTTGGTATACACACATGTATATGCATACACATGCAAACACGCATGCACGCATGTACACACATGTGCACACACACACACACATGCACAAAAACACATGCACACACATACAAGCAAAAGCACCCACCCACACACACACACAAAAGGTGCGCACAATCACGCACATGCATGCATGCTCCCGCTTGTAGGTGGATGCTGAGCCGCCGCGCCCGCGACCTTGGCCTGCTCACCAAGGAGGGCGTGTGGGACATGAATCAACTTGCGTACGCCATGCACCTCAGGGACCACGCGCGCGCCTCGGCTGTGCTGGAGGTGAGGCGGAGGCAGTGCCAGGACAGAGGGTGTGTGACTCACACACCCCAGCCAGTGCTGCGTGATCAGGGCCAAGACAGCGGTGCTACGGGATCAGGTAGCAGGAGCAGATTGCGGCACCAGGGTCGATGCAGAGCACCGGCAGTGGCCAGGCCAGCAGGCTGGCTGGCTATGGTACAACGTGCGCTGCGCATGCGTGGCTGGCCGGTGGGCAGGAAGGCTATGAGTCAAGTCAAGGAGGCCCTGCGCATGTGCAGCAGGGCGTCAAAAGGAGAGGCAGGCTGGACAGCGGGCAGCCCTGCAGCCATTGCAGCCCTGTTTTGAGGTTGCTTTGGCTGGGGTTGTTTTGTGCACGCAACGTTGGTCTAACTTTGAGGGTGTGAACTCGGGTTGCAAGCACTGGCGGGCAGCAGTTGCTTTGCCGTGTGCCCACAGGGGCCCCAAACGTCCAAACGCTGACTGTGCAAAAGTGTAATTGGGAGGCCTGCTAAGGAGAGCTGGAGGCCTCTCCACTTGATGCCAAACTTGTTTGGGCGCCAGGAATTTTGGGGGGAAGGGGAGAGGTGATGCCTGTGCGCCAATTGACGCCCAATTCGGGGGGCCTGCCTCCGCAGCCTGAAGCCTGGGAGCTGGACGCCCTTACAGCAGAGCCCTCAGTGCCTCTGGCAAAGGCTGCACTGCAAGAGCCAAGCTTGGACGTTGCTTGGCTCCCACTCCCACTCCCAACATTGCCTGCCAGCTCCGGCAGACACTCGTCCAGAGATGTCTGGAGATCATATTCTTGCCCACCTTGTTCATTTGCTTGGGCGTGTGGCACCCAACGCAGGTGTGCTTCTCAGGCAGCGCTTCGGAAGCCAGGCAGTACGACAGCGTTATTATGCAGCAGAAGGGCGGCGCGGTAGGTAGACAAGCCGCTTTGGAGGCGGCTGAACAGCGGTTGTATGCTCAGGAGTAGGGCTGTCCAGGGCATTGATGTTGCGCTGAGCACAGGGACTTTGGGCCTTCTCATGCGCACACCCGATGCTCATCCTTTTGTGCAGTCCCTCACACACTAGGTACGCTGCAGGCAAGCTTCATCGGTGCTGCCCCACAAACCCACCCATCAACACGTCGGCGCCGGCTTGGCCTCACACGCTGCAGGGGATGGGTAGGATTAGGGTTGCTAGTATGTTTACCCTAACCCTAAACCCTTCCTCCTTCATGCACGTACACATGAACATGCCCTGCTCGTACAGAACAGTTCAGGTGAGGCTGTGTGCCGGAAAGCGCCAGAGCGCGCTGGTCTCACCCACAAGCGCACCAGCGTGCCTTTGCATGCACAGCACGCACGTGTCCCAGCAGACTGCTGCGCGCATGCACGCACGCAGGGCGGCCCAGCAGACGGAGGCTGCGTGTCAGATCTGCGCCAGAGCGAGCTGGTCACACCCAGCGTGATTGCTGCCGTGGAGGCGCAGCGCACCGCGCAGGGCGGCAGGGGCCTGGCGCTGGGCCTGGGCCGCTGCCTTTACCACCTGCCTACACTCAAGGGTGTGTGTGCTCAACCAGGCGTGTGCGCATATGTGTGTGCATTGTGTGTGTGTGTGTGTGTGCCCACTATAGCATGTACTTATGCAGGGACACATGTGTGTGCATGCAAGCAGAGGCACACGTGTGTATGATTCACTGCTGCCGCTGCCTTGTTGAGGGTGGACTGGGTTGCTCTGCTGGTGAGGTAGCGGCAATCCAGGAATGTGTGCCCTGCAGGCCCAGCGGCCTGCCGCTACCCAAGCAGAGGCAGCTGCATGCATGAACAGGGTGTGCAGACGGACACCATTTGGAGACCAGCGAGTTGCTCGCCCAAGCAATACATTTTTGCCCGAGCAGACCACTAGCATGAGCAGCGCTTGTGAGCGTGCCAGCAACTCAGATGCCAGTGTTGCCTGTGTTGAAGCAACCCACGTACACAATCACATGCATGTGCCTCACCGGTGACCTTCAACGGGCCACTCCCTCACCACATTCCCCTGCCCCCTCTCCTCCCTCGAGGTATTTGCCGGGAGGGAGTCAAACACGCACATGCCTGATGGGAAGGGGTCGAGCATGCACATGCTTGTTGGGAGGAGGTCAAGCAAATACATCCCTGTAGTAGAGGCACTGCAGGCGCTGTGACAAGGAGCATGGTGGGCTCTCAAGAGCAAAGACAAAGGCAGGCAGCGATCCCCTGTTCCCCCCTCCCAAAACAAACTCCCAGCGGTGCAGTTTCTTTGTGCCTCGCTCTCAAGCAGCCCCCCCCTGCGCCCCGCTTTTTGAGCCAGCTTCCCTCTGTTCCCCGCACTTTGCACTGCCTGCAGGCGCGATGACTAGCCTGGCGGTGTTCCGTCCGCGGCTGCAGCTTAGCAAGGACAGCATCAATGTCAGCCTGGACGCAGCAGACCTGGCCACAGGGCATGACAGAGCGCGGTCCAGGGCGATTGAGGCCAGGTGGGCTGGCAGGCAGGCCGTTGCGACACAGGACCCGCGTGTTTTTGGTTGTCCTTGCTTTGCGCCTAGGTGCATACGGCTGCATGCCTTCCTTGACCACAGGAGAGGTTGGAGGGGCTGGGTGGGCCTCTGCGCTAGGGCTCACTGCCTTCTGCCAAAGAGGCTCTGCATTTGCAAGCGTTTGCCCGCACAGCTAAAATTGCATGCGCACCTGCTTCTCTGTGCACACGCACAAGGGGCTGCACTTCGTACCAAATGCAACCCCTTCCTGCCAGCAGCACATGCTGGGCGCTCACCCCTTCCCCCACCTGTCTACGCGTACGCAGGTGTAGCCCCGGCGTGCTGACCAGCCCTGCCTCGGTGGACGCGCTGCTGCCACTGCTGCATGCCCAGGACCACGACGCCGCCTTCCATGACCTCGTCATGGACATGGTGGACGATCCGGAGCAGGAGGCGCAAGTGCCGCAGGTGCGGCGTGTGGGCGTGTGCCCTTGCATGTGCGTCTGGCGTGCGTCTGGTGTGTGGGTGTGGGCGTGCGCGTGGGTGTGGGCGTGCGCGTGCCGTGCACAGAGGTGCTTGTGTTTGTACTAGCAGCATGCTCATGTACGCAGGCGGAGTGTGTTTGTGATTGTGTGCTTGAAGGGGATAGATGGTGGAGCACCAGATGTAAGCGGCACCAAGGAAGCCAGCCACAGTAAATCTTGTTCTTGACGCACGCGAGTGCGCACACAGGCCTGAGTGTGTGTGCATCTTGTGTGTGTGAGCGTGTGTGTGTATGTGTGCGTGCATGCCTGTACCCTTTTCCCTTACTTATACTTACCCATGTGGTTGTCCACCATGAGCCCAGCCTTCAAGTTCTCCTGGTCTGCGCTTGTTCGCACCCAGCTCATGTGTATGTGTCTTGGTGCCTGCTTCCGTGCACTAAACCCCCTTGCAGGCCCGGATGGTGGCGCACCAGGAGCCCAGCCAGCTTGCGACAGGCACGCCCATCATTGTCTTCATCGCGCGCAACAGCGTCGCGGCCGCCGCTGTGAATGTGGCGGCCAACCTGGCGCGCGGGGGCAAGGACACGATCGTCCTCGTCACATTTGTGCCCACGCCCATGCAGGTGGGTGCGACCTTGGGTACGTTCAAGAACAGGTGCAGGAATGGGTGCAGCAAAGCGCCTTGCTGAATGCTGAGAAAGGCGCGCAGGTGCTCAAGATTTGGCTGCTGTACACATAGTCTTTGCCAAAATCTGAGACAGCACGCTCAGGTATGACAAGGTTCAGATTCAGCAAAGCAAGTGCAACAACTCTGCCGTCGATCTGATCAATTGCGCCACTTGGCTGCACTGTTACAAGGGCGCAACCATGACTCTGTCCATGATTACGTCTGTTGTATCTGCCTCGTCCGCACCACTCCCATTGCTCCTATGGGTATCAGTGCAACGCTCATCCCCATTGGTTGCATTTCTTCGGTGTCTGATTCATGGTTGTGTCAGTAAGCGCCCTCTGTGTTTTGTGGGGGCATGCGCGCTGCATGACGCCGCGAGACAGGACTTAATTTCCAACTGCAGCTGCTACTGAGTGCTTCTGGTCTGAGCCTTTGCATTCATGATATGTGTGTGAGTGCTTCTGGTCTGAGCCTTTGCATTTATGATACATGTGTGTGTGAGTGCTCCTGGTCTGAGCCTTTGCATTCATGATGTGTGTGTGCTTCTGGTCTGAGCCTGTGTGTTTGCATTCATGATGTGCGTGTGTGTATGAGTGCTCCTGGTCTGAGCCTTTGCATTCATGATATATGTGTGTGAGAGTGCTGGTCTGAGCCTCAGCCTTTGCGTTCATGATATATGTGTGTGTGCGTGGGCTTGTGAGATGCGCATGTGCGCAAATGTGTGTATATGCAGCACCCCATACCAATCGATGGGTGCGTGCATGTGCCTATGCTCTGCCCGCAGCAAACGGAGGGCGAGGAGCTGCTGGCCACACACCGGCGGGTTGCCTTCCGGTCCATGGCCCCAGTGGAGACCGTGTGCGTGGTGGGTACCGGTGCTTCCATGGCCTCGGTGTTGACTGAGTGCGTGGTGGCCAAAGGGGGTTAGGTGGCTGCTGGGGCCATGCAAAGGCAGGTCGCCCATGCGTCCATGGCCAACAGTGGAGGCCGTGCACATGATGGGTACTAGGGCTACCCGGAAGGGGGGGTAGGGGGGTTAAGGGTCCCTTGCCTGGGTGGTGTGGGCGAGCGGCCGGCAGAGGTTGGGATGGGGCTATGGGCAGATCAGCAAAATGCGATGCCCAGTGGCCAAGCGTACAGCCCCTGCCCCCAAGCACCTGTTCAGCTTGGCAGATCAGGGGCACCAAGAATGGACCCATGGCTGTGCGCGCCTGGCTGTCGCTGCCCAGGTGCAGTGGGCCCACAGGTTGGCTTCAGGCGGTGGCCCTATAGGGCAGCCGGGCCCTTCCTCCGCATGTCCCGCAACAATGTAGGCCCACATGCATGCATTCCGCGCGTTTGCGTCGCAGGTGCGGGGCCCTCTGGGCCTGTTGGACAACATGGAGCGGTTCGTGGAGCAGCGCAGCGCCGCACACCAAGGGCGGCGCCCTATGGTAGTCATGGGCAGTGTGCAACTCACCAGCGCGCTGTTTAGGTGCGACGCAGCCCCTGCCTGCCTGCGTGCGTGTGCATGTGTGTGCGTGCGTATGCGTGCATGCGCATGCGTGCATGTGTGTGTGAGTGCGTGTGTATTTTGTGTGTGCACGTGCGTGTGAGTCCATGTGTGCGCAGGTCCATGCGTATGCGTGGCCATGTGTGTCTGCGCTCGTGCACGCATCATACCTGTGAGTGCGGACATGCACTGGACAAATGCGCACTCCGGATCAAAGGGAGATGTGGGCACTGGGTGCGACCTGATGGTGGGTGCCAAATACATGGAGCTGAGTCTGGAGCAGGTCTCCGTGCACACCTCCATATCCCCTACCCCCCTTCCTGAGCATCCAGCCATCCTCTCTCCTTGCCAAACTTTCCCAACTTCCTCAGCATCCCCGCCGCCTCCTGCCTCATCACCGTTCTCTGCTTCCAATTCCACACAGAGTGCCAAGCCTGAATGCTTAAGAGCGCACCTCCTTCAAGCACCCACACAAGAGGCGCCACTTTGGTGTGCAGCATTTCCGCCGGCCTACATGGCATACATGCTTTGTTGACGCCACTTGCTCACCTGGACCTGATGCGCACACACACACCCTGGGTGTATTGTGCCCTGCTTGCACGTGCCGCTGCAAACTTCTTCTGGCTCTCTGTGTGTGCCGAAGCTGACCTCTTGCCCCTCCCTCCCCTGTTTGCCTTTGCTATGCGGAGGGCTCAGTGGTGCTGTCTTGCACTCTTCCACTCCATTTTCTCTGATGCTGTGTTGCTCCCCCTCAACACGCGCCCATGCAGCAGGGACAGGCACGCACGCACGCCTGCACACACACATGCACACACACATGCACGCACGCATCTTGCTGCGCAGCTACGTGGCGGGCTCGGTGACGCTGTCTTTCATCCGGCGCTGCGGGGGCACACCAGTGGTGGTGGTCACCGCAAACTCAAAGCAGGTGAGGAGAGGGGTAGTGCAGCTGCAGGTGTGTCCCGCTTGCTTTTGCTCGCTCTGCCCAACATGTCCCTTGCATGTTTGTGTGTACGTGTGGGTTCTGTGTGCGTGCGTGCACGTACACATGTGTACGTGTGCCATTGGCTGGGCAGGCGGGCGTGTGTGTGTGCAGGCTTGCGTGCTCTTGCCCGCATCACAAGCGCGTGTTGAGGGGCATGCGGTGCCTGGCGTGCCTGCATGCACCCACGCATGCATGTGCGCACACGTGCGGCCACACGTGCACATGCCTACGCCTGCACTGTGCAGGTGCCTGACAAGGCGGGCATGCGGTGCCTGGCGTGCCTGCATGCACCCACGCATGCATGTGCGCACACGTGCGGCCACACGTGCACATGCCTACGCCTGCGCTGTGCAGGTGCCTGACAAGGCGGGCATGCAGTGCCTGGCGTGCCTGCATGCACCCACGCATGCATGTGCACACACGTGCGGCCACACGTGCACATGCCTACGCCTGCGCTGTGCAGGTGCCTGACAAGGCGGGCATGCGGTGCCTGGCGCTGGTGGAGGGCCACAGCAAGCCCATGATGACACACCTGTGCAAGGAGATTGTGCAGGAGGGCAGGGGCGACAGGCTCCTCCTCACACAGGTGATGCCGCGTGCGCTTGCAAGCGCGTTTGACGTGTGCTTGGGCGCGTGCGCTCGTGTGCATGTGTGCAAGCCGCTCTCTGGCTGCCCACCCATGTGCACCAAGCGCGCGCATGTGTGTGTATGTGTGTATGTGTGTGAATGCTGCTCGAGTGCACATGTGGCGCACCTGGCGTTGGCTCTGTGACGGCCAAGCCAGCAGCGTTTATGGAAGTGCGTGAGCGAGCTCGCGCTGGCGGTCGCGCTTGAAGGTCTCCTGCGCAGCGGAAAAGGAGCGTGTGCAGAACCGGGCGGCATGTGAAAGGGAGGGTGCGCAAAGCACAGCACACTCATCGAGTGAATGCTCCCTTCTGGGGACCTCTGCAGCAATCCTGCGCGTTCTGCATGCTCTGGCGCGTGTTTGCATGTGTGGTCTCATGTGCATGGGGATGCACATTTCCCCATGGACCTGCAGCAAGTGAAGCTCACCAAGCAGACTGATCCCCTGGCGCAGCCATGGCTTGGAAGAGGTGGTGCTGGTGCTGGTGCTGGTGCTGGTGCTGGTGCTGCTGG
>LFIK01003482.1_pt1 | contig 12778 bp, 16 predicted proteins | sample 643401 | NCBI WGS metagenome assembly LFIK01 (sample SAMN03777447, study PRJNA286221) | soda lake metagenome | biome: soda lake; feature: Kulunda steppe; material: water; isolation source: sample T5-Br brine of Lake Tanatar-5 | place: Russia: Kulunda steppe | collected 2010-07 | reverse complement strand
TGAGTGTATGGGCGACCGTGCAGTGCGTGGCCGGGGACATGGCTGAGTGTATGGGCGACCGTGCAGTGCGTGGCCGGGGACATGGCTGAGTGTATGGGCGACCGTGCAGTGCGTGGCCGGGGACATGGCTAAGTGTATGGGCGACCGTGCAGTGCGTGGCCGGGGACATGGCTGAGTGTATGGGCGACCGTGCAGCGCGTGGGCAGGGACCTTGGCTGACGCCTACTGACAACAACTGAGCGTCTGGGTGCCCAGCCGCCTGCACAGGCCTCAGCGACGTGCTGTTTCCTCAATTATTGCGCGAGGGGCACGCCAGCCCTGTGGGGATGAGCGATGGTGATGCCTTCCAAGAGCATAGGGGCTCTTGTGGTGTAGAGCCCACGGCTGCCGGCAAAGCGCAGTGTGCTCACCCCACTCCCCCTGCACATCCTGCCAAGTCCTGAACACGCGCGTGACGGCACAGCAGCTGACAGACGCACGCCACAGCCCCGGTCCCGTGGGGGCAAGCCCGCAAGTTGCGTGCGCAGCCAGCTGCCTCACATGACACGCGTGCTGGCGCGCGCGCACGCTGGCATTTGGGTGCCCATCCGCGCACCCACGCACCTCGCCCTTTGCAGAGATGTCAGACAGCTCAGACAGCGGCTTCAGGCGCTCCACCTCCGCCGCCGCCACGACGCCATAGATGGCGGGCATGCCGGAGCGGTTGCTGGTGGTGCTGGTCATGCTGAGGATGAGGTCCTTCAGCTCCTGGAACTTGGTCTCAGGGATCTGCGCGAGCGCGCGCGCACACGGTAGACACGCAAGGCGCCACTGGTCACGCCCTAGCACACCACTGGGCATGCTCACACTGCACTACATCACGCGTGCCACGCCGCAAGCTGATCGCGCACGCGCCACGCCGCTGGATGCGCACGCCACGCGCCGCACTGCAGGCCACGCACGCCACGCAGCAAGCTGCACTTGCCGCGCAGCTGGATGGGTACGCAGGGCCCCCCGGCTCCACTGACCTTCTTGTTCCCCTCCTCCATCTGGATGTGGAACGTGTCAAACACACGGCCGTCATGATTGGAGATCTCGGCGCTGACCACCTGCGGGGGGCACAAGCAGGCAGGCACGGCATGCACACCAACCCTGTTGCCCAAGCCGGCTACAAGACATAGGCATGGGGCGCAGCACACCAGGCAGCGTGGCTGCAGTGGATGCGCGCTCTGGCTGTGGCTTTGGCTGCAAGGACACCCAGGTGGACACACACACCAGGGAGGGCGTGCCACTGGTCACGGTAATGCAGGAGGCCCAAGAGCGGAGGCGGGCCTTGCCCTGCGCAGGCCTTCCAATTTTTTCTAAGGCTGGGACACGCGTCAGGCCAGGCCAGGGGGCACCAGCGAGCCCAGCAGTTTGCCCTGCTGGCTGGAGGGCTGACTGCTGCCTTGTTTGCCAAGTGCTGACATATGTCAGCAACGGGCCCCGGTCCGACCCCTCTACGTAACCCTTGCCTTGCCTGTCCAACCCCTCTGCAACCTCTGCCACAGGCAGAGCCCAGGCTTACCCCCGTGCCCCTCTCAAGAGCCCAATGCACATTAGGCTGGAACACAGGGGTGGTAGAGCATGGTGCTGGCTTGGCCGCGCAGAGGGCACAGGGTGGTCCTGAAGTTAGGGTGTGCGGGACTTGCACCACAAAAAACACACGCATATGCGCACGCGTGCGCTGTGTACGCACCAAGAAGCCAGCCGTGGTGAGGGCGCCTGAGAGAGTCATGAGCAGGTGGGGTTGGTCCTTCCCCTCCACAGTCAGCACCGTGCACTCAGGGTCACTCTCGTTGTCAATCTTGACATTTAGTGAGCCCTCTTCGTCAAGGGACTCCGTAGTGGCCTGGGCAGCTGTGGCCATGTCCAGCCGTACGCGGTGCTGCTGCGTGCCACGGGCAGGGGCGCATGCGTACACAGGGGGCGCATGACACACTTGGCAGGCAAGTATGAGCATACCTGAGGGATGTACATGGGGCAAGCAGTACAGTAGCTTGGGGCGGGCTATGTGTGCGTGTGCAAGGCAGAAGGCGCTGGAGGGTTGGGGAGAGCAGCCGCGACAGGAGGGGAGCACTGGGTGGGTGGAAGGGATCAGAGCAAGGATGTGAACAAGGGTACAGCGGGAGCTTCCCATCGTGCTGCCAAAGCGCTGTCCTGCAAAGCAACCGCGGCTCACTTTGGAGGGGAAGGTGTTTGACTGCCAGCGTCCGGAGCAGCCCCCTGTGCAGCATCTGAGCTACCTCTGCTGTCATGCCCCACCAGCTCTTGATCTAGGGCATACATCTGCCTATAAGCCTAGTAGCAGCTGCCTGATGCAGCATCACCAAGGAGAGCGAGTCAGAGATGCTGCTCAGTCATGCTGCCTCAAGCTGGTTGAGGCATGGTAAACGGCACCCACATTTGATGCTGCCCGGCTACTCCGCAGCGCCAGAGGCAGCACGGGACGCGCACACAGAAGGCCGGAAGGACCAAGAGATGGGGGAGTCAGGAGGGCTGAGGCGTATTTAGGGGCACACCGAGACGAAAGACAGGGCGCTCGTATGCCTTGTGCACTCCTGCTGCTGCTGCTGCTGCGGCCCAGTGAGGGCAAGGGCTGAGTGGTCGTTCTACCTAAGAAGCAAGCCATATTCCCAGACTCCCGGCGGAGGGCGTGAGGGGCCTCCCCGGGTACCTCGGGTGATGTCGCTGTTTTGTGCTCGAGAGGGGTGATCCGACGAGCCGTTTAGGCACACATTATCCTTACCTAATTATTCAGCAATCAGGTGAAAGGATCAAAACTTCACTGTAGATAACGTGAATTTGTGCTAGACAAGTAAACGTTCTGGTTTTAGATTATACTATATTATTAATATATTATATTCATGTCGTGCATCCATATCCACCGTCTCTGCATATTGTGCAGTCAACCCTTTGCACGTTCAGGTAATACCATACCGTATATTTTCAGTGCATGATTGGAACAAGGTGTTCAGTTGTATTTGAACCTTTGTAGGCTTGGTACCCAAGTTAATCGTATTGGGACATGTCTAGTTGAGTAGGCTTGGTACCCAAGTTAGTCGTTGGAACCAACCTTGTGTTGTTTGAAGTTAGGATAGATAGCACTGACTGTGCTCATGAGCTTCGCAAGCATTCCTTAGACAGCAGAAGCGGATGAGGCTCTTGGTGAACTGCCCAAGCGGAGAGAGCCGTCTCCTGGTAGAGTATTCGTTATCAATAATTATTCTGTTTAGCCTGGTGGCAAAGACTGACTGCCGCTCACACAGTTCCACTGATGAGCGACGTCTTTGAAATGAATACACTTGCAGCAAGTTCCTGATGAGTGCACTGTGCTAGAGCTCAAGCACCTCCTTGAAGAAGAAGAAGGTCAGTTTTTATCGATTGCAATCAGATGCCAACACGGCTTGCCCTTGCTTGTCAGGGGTGAAACCTTTGCGCTGTTCCGTTACATGCGCTGTGTTTTGTTTTGCAGGTATCCCTGTCAAACAGCAAGTACTTTGCTATGCTGGTCAGCACCTCCAGGATGAAGTCGCCCTGGCAGACCACCACCTTGAGGAGTATACTTTGTCTAACGAGGTATGGGCATACTCCAATCTTGTATCATTTTGCTAAGCGACCATTACAGAGAAAGAAGAAGAACCAGCTTTGCCTCGGCTCTTACCTGTCAGACATATTTGCTGCAGTCTCCTGTGAAAAATGCACCTGCTGCAGTGTGCTGCAAGCACTGGCATCTCCTGCCGCTCCTCCCCTCTCCCAATGTCGACCACTGGACCAGCCCACGCATGTGAGCAGATGTGGTAGCTGTCTAGGTTGCTGAGTCCCGCAGGAGAAGACAAGCCTCACAGATTAAACAATTAAAATAGGACCAGACAGACCTTTCCCTATCAATCTTGTCATCCAGGTGGTCCTGTACCTGACTCGCGTGCTGGAAGCTCCCAAGATGGTGTTTTTGTGCTCGCGCTGCAAACCAAGCCAGCGCGTGCCGGAGATGGTGGAGGCGCACATGCCTGTGGGAGAGGCCATGCAGCTGCTGGTCAGCAGGTGCGGCATAGCGTGCAGCGTGGACCAGAACATTTATTTTTCAGATTAATCATGAGCAGTTCAGTAGAATGCTTCCAAGAGTGCAGGGAGTTTGGGGATAGCATGCTTGAATGTCTTCAGAATCAGGATTGCTGAAGTGCAATGATTTGCAGTGACTGCAATCTCTGTTTGAATGGCAGCTAATATGATGCCAGCTTGTATGAAGCCCAGAAGGGCCTCGTGTTGCTGTGCCAAAGGGGTCCATTTGGTGCCCACACAGCAGTTGCACCAAGGACCGTCAACATGGCCAAGACACAGGCGCTTCACATACGAGCAGAGGTGCCTGAGCTGTCCAGAAGAGCTAGGCACCATCAACCCACATCTCACACCCATTCTCTTTAAGGCATCAGCAGTCTTGGGTTTCTGTCCACCTTGCCGCTTTGGAGTCGCATTTTGCGCGTATGAGCCTAAGGGGAAGTTGCGGGGGCCATGCCTTTCCTACACAGTTGTGGGTGCCAATCTGCATTTCACGCCTAACAACCAGCATGAGCAAGCATTTAGCCAGCTGCAGCGCTCTCAACCCGCAGGAACTTGGCCGGCCCATTCCCGCCTAATGCCCCCATGCTTGCCAAACGCCAAGATGGCACAACAATCCTCCTGAACATCAACCCTATGGAGGGCCTTGCAGAGCTTCTGGAGCGCATAGCTCGGCATGAGGTGAACATATCTGTCTTGATTGTTGATGGCCCGTGCACGTGCAAAGCAGACATAGGGGGGTTGAATGATTTTATGCATGCTAGCTGCAACATTGTTGAGTGATTATGTGACACATGCGGGTATCCGTTGGCTCAATATTTTCTTGCTTCAAGCAAGTGAGCACCTTCAATGGCCAATGCAGGTTGTAATTCTCATTGGTGCCTTCAGGGAATGGAACCAGATACAATGACATTTAACCAGGCTCAGGATGGAGCGCTTCACATCCATGTTACACCGTCAAATGACTCCCTGGCTGGGCCACAGAACAGGAACTGCTATCCTGTTTATAAGAGGAATGTTTTGCCCCAGCGGAAGATGCCAAACATGACGGATACCCAGGCTGGGAAAACAATGCAGCCACTGCCGGACGTTTCAAAGGAGCTCTGTGTATTTTTTCCTTCGTGTTGATGTTTGAGGCATACATGTGCCCATACCAGCATCAATGCTTGGGCTGTGTGAGTGCTTTTGGACACTGCTTCATTGTGTCCAACTTAAAGTAGGTTTGGCAAATTGCGCTATGTTGCAGGCTTTGCAACCCCTCCAAAGAATAGTGTGAACATGCACTCAATTTAAGGATTTTGCTTCAACAATTCGTCATGCAAACGGATCTGGACATTGTAATAATGCCGTGTCACGCCAGATAAGTGCAGCGCCAGATTTATGCTGCATAACAGTCTGGCGGTAGACACGCTAGGAAGCATCAAGGGCGGCTAAGCGCAAGTTGCTAGAAGCTGTTATGCCAGTTAAGCCAATGCTGCAACAAGCTGTGCCAGAGGATCTAAGTTAAGGGGGAGTGTGTCGCGCAAGGCGCAACCATCGGCACACGCCCACACTGTAACGCATGCCTGCCTGTAAGCGCACTAGGCGGCCAAGGGCCATTGTGCCTAGGCAACTGCAGACTTAGGACTAAGTGGTAGGCTGGTGGGGACAGACTAAGGAAATCGGAGCTGACCAGATCAACAGTGACGGTCATGCAGAGTCTTTTTGGTTTGCAGCAGTCTCTCAGCGTGGCAGCCTCGTTGGGGGTACTGATGGCTTGTTGGAGGTACTAATGCATTAGTGGGACAGTGCTAATGCGGCTGAAGCCTGCTTTTGGATCTGTAATGGCTTGTGGGTTTTATTCAAAACATGGTGACTGAAAGACAAAACATTGCTCCCAGGCTCATCATCAAAACCGTTTTGGTGACCTTGGGCAAAGGTGATTTTGGAGGAAACATCATGTTCACAGGTTATGGAAGTTGTCAGGCCGAGAGTCTGCTTGCAGAATAGCCTCAGGCTCTAGACATTACCACTACATACGCAGTGCAGCACACTTCTGGCTGCAGCATTTATCTGGCGTGACAAAGTGGAAAATGGATGGCTCAACAAAGTCTGCTCTTCTTGCCGGCACATGTAGCCAACAGGACTCTACCCCAATGGCTTCAACCAAATCTTTCAGCAGATGAACTTCGATCCTGCTCTAGACCAGATCATCATGATACTATTGGCATACTGCCAGTTGAAACGAAAAATGGCCATCAAAGAGACATATAGGCCGTACAAACTTCGCTCTGGGATGTACACCTCGTTGAAGTTAAATGTTTTGATGACACACGACCAGAGCAACAACTAGAAAGAGCAACTGAACAGCACACTTGATTGAAACACGCCCTTGCACAGCAATGCTACAAAGTGCGCCTACATGCCTGTCACGCCAAGAGACTGCTGCACACCAAACAGGCTCATAACATGACCATAACGATGGACGGACTGGATTAAACTGGGCGCTGCCACGCCTGTTACGCCCCAAGGGCTAGCGGGGTCTACTCCCTGGCGTACATGTTACAAGGTCGCTAGGAGCAGGCAAGGTAGAAATGCGAGTTTGTCTTTGACGTGTAATGACTGTATTCAGCGATAATACAACTATAGCTCAACTACCAACAGGATCAAATGCTCCACCAATTGACTCAACCGACCTGCGGGTCACATTGCAGCATAAATTTGGCACTGCACTCATATGGTGTGACATACCATCCTGAATGGAGTGATGGGGACCATCTATAAATGTCATACTGAACTACCCCTCAATAAGCTTGGTCTAGACCGGTGTAGAGTAAGAAAACTTACTCTTGATATAAATACTCATTCTATTCAATACGCAACAAAAATCAAAATTACGAATAGGAGGTTTAAAAATATCAAGGAAAGAACAAATGGCTCTTTTCAGAACCCTCCCAACCTTTTTCCTTGTTTGAGGGTGGAGGTTTGCTTGGTGCTTGCACCAGATGTAAACTTCTTCCTTAATTCACGCAAACAGGGGTTAACTTACTGGGGTAGTCATTTCTTTTTATTTTGTGGGACATGAATTAAGCAAAGATTTAACGTCCTGATATGGAGTCGAGCTCGCAGTCTAACGATTGCTAGTCAGCCCACATTCTTCCCGCCATATGCATGCATGGACTGCCTGGCACAATCGTATTTTACAAGCAGAAGCTGCAGAACAGTGAGCCCATCGACCTCAGTCAGTTTGTCATGGATCTCAGGGAGGGAGACTTGAAGAATCCTGATACAAATCCAAGTATACACAACTGCAACCGCTCCAGTCATCACCAATGATGTGCTGTTTTATGCATGGGGCCAACTGGAGATATTACAACGAGCTTTCCTTGAACTCGTTCTTTCTATAAATGATCTAGGAGCAGGCCAGTCGCACTTCTCGACTGCTCATCATGCCACAGGCATGCTTCTACAATTATGAACGTCTACGTTCCACGGATTATTATGAGAATGTAGATCACAAACATCCCATCTCTAGCATGGCATGCATCTGAGATGGAGACATGCTTCTGAGACTGGTCTCGCGTTAGCCTCACCAGCGAGTTCTGATTTAAACAAGTAAAAATACTTATTGGGGTGGAAAGCAGCCGCGTGCACCTTGCACCATATGATTGTTTTGATGTCCACAGCCGTATGGAGTCCTAGATACTACTTCCATATTTTTAAAGAAAATCAATTTTCTTCTAACCCTCATCCACAACCCGTACGCATCCTCCTTGTGTCTTTGTGCTCCTCTAAGGCATTAGGGGAAGGGAGGAAAGGGCATGTCAGATAGACAAAGGTTTTGTTTGAATGGTGTTACCTTGAAGTTGTGATGTGAAGCGCGCGGAAAAAGAGACAACAATGAATGACGCCATACCCCCCCTGCCTGCTGCCTCTCAAGCTAGGGATAGCGCTGTTGCTCAAGCTAGAGATGCACGAATCCTTGCCAGAAGGAAGCGGATTCAAGAGAGGCTTGCTGCTCTACGGGAAGGAGATGTGACAGGCGCGTTGCATTTGCGTTGTTGTTTACAGGACGAGGCATAAGGGCTGGAACTTCTGTTGGGACCTTTTTGCCTTAGCTGTCTTACTTACAATCGTTAATGTCAGCATATTTTGCATGGGGTTTGAGAGTGCTCCCTGCAGCGTCTGCAGAGGGCACATGTTTGTGGGACGCGCATTGCACTGCTCACTTGCAGGAGGCAAGGAAGGTGAAAAGAAGGAGGAGATTGGAAAAGGCAAGCAGCAGCTTGTAGAAAGTAGGCGCAGGCTGTACCGCGTGAAGCTCAGGACTGACCAAGATACGAGCTCTGTGCGCGTGGCCGGAGATGAGCGAGAGAATGTCCACAGAACTTTGGAGGAGATGGCGCGGCAGGTATGACCAGGTTGGCCTTCCGTTGCATCTTCCTCCATCCTCAACATGGCATACCGCACCTCCATCACATCATGTTCATGCAGCATGTGTCTCAATTCGAACTTTCGTGCTGCACGCGGGCAAGCACTCGCTCGGCAAGCTTGTGTGTGCATGCAACTTTGCAAAGGAATGGCGGGGTCCTGGCGCTCCCATGACCAGGTCGATCCACACCACTTGATTGCACAGCGCTTGCGATCTTGGCAAGCTAGGCCTGTTAGAGGCCGCTCGCGCAGGGTCATGCAAGCCAAACTGACTTTGTTCAATGATGAGGATGGTCAACTGTATGCAATTGGAACGCACATGCCTGCATTTGGCGAGCCAGGACTGTCAATATAAGTGGATGTAATTGGCGACCCATCTGCGTGCATCCTGAGTGGGAGGGCCGTCTGATCTAGGAGTGTATACGAGAGGCAGCAGCTTCTGGGATGGGGTGATGCTCTGCTTTCCCTCAAGGCAGGCCAGTGCGCACGCATGTGTACATATATCCTCAACACGAGATCATGTCGCCATCAGAAGCGCTGACGCCTTGGTCGGCTGTTGCGTGCGCGCAGGAGCTGCGTGGCAAGCTTCTTGCGGAGGCTGAGCAGAGCGCCCGCCACAATGCGGCTGTGGCGATGCGGTGGGCCGACCTGTTCTCCATCGAGGTGCCACAGGACCTGTACCAGGAGATTGAGAAGCAGCGGCAGTCCTGCCAGAAGCTTATCTCCTCCAAGGACAAGCTCATCGCAGGTACGGGCTACGCTGTGCACTGCTGTCGCCCAGCACAGCCGCGGCAGTTTGGAGCCCGCCGCCTCATGTCTATTGGGCTGTGGATGCAGGGTCCGCACTCCTGACTGAGCTCAGTGCAACATCCCCTGCCCTGCATGCTGTGCGGACAAGCTCGGTTCAACAGCAGCCGCCCTGCATGGCATGCCTCAGAGCTCAGTGCACAGTCCTTGCGTGCCAAAGCCAGGGAACTCATTGCAACAGCAGTCGCCCTGCGTGCTGAGCCGCGGAGCTCAGTGCTCCAACATTTGCCCTCTATGCAGTGCTGACAAGCTCCAAGGTCCAACAATAGTTACGAGCGTGCCATGCAGACGCACACAGTGCAGTAGCATCTGCCTGCATGCCACGCAGACATAAAGACGGAGCTGAAGAAAAAGGACGACGAATTTGTGCGGACTCTCAAGAAGCAAGCAGAGGACATTGACACGTTGCTGCAGTTCATGAGCCGCCAGTTTGTGGAGATGCAGAACGCATACAAAGATGAACTGGACGAGATTGAGAACGCTTTCTTGGCGGTGCGTGCCTTGTGCGTGTAAGGGCCAGAAATTCACTGAACCTGCGTCTGCGTTGGGGGGGACTTCAATGCTTGGGCAGGGGCTACATCAAGTCTTCATGTATTTTTGTTGCTGAGGTCAGTTCATTCTTCTGCGGCTTGATAGAAGGTGTGCAGGGGAATATCTCCAGCGTCTGAGGCTTCGGGCATCTGATTTGGAGATGCTGCCCATGTGCGAGACAGAGCAGTGTTGAGCCCACCATCTGGGTCCAATCCATGGCATCCTGTCTCTCAAAGCAGACAGCTTGCTTCATGCTTGGTTGTCACTCAGCTGGAGGTCCAAAAGCTAGACGACTGCAGCACGGGGTGGGCACATTGACAGGGATAGGGATTGTACACACTGACAGGATTAGGGGGTGGGCACATTGACTGGGATAGGGATTGTACACCCTGACAGGATTAGCGTGTGGGCACATTGACAGGAATAGGGGGCGGGCACATTGACAGTATTGTGTGGTGGGCACATTGACAGGATCAGGAGGTGGGTACATTGACAGGGATAGGGGTTGTTCACACTGACAGGATTATGGGGTGGGCACATTGACAGGGATAGGGGTTGTACACACTGACAGGATTAGCGTGTGGGCACATTGACAGGAATAGGGGGCGGGCACATTGACAGTATTGTGTGGTGGGCACATTGACAGGATCAGGAGGTGGGCACATTGACAGGGATAGGGGTTGTTCACACTGACAGGATTATGGGTTGGGCACATTGACAGGGATAGGGGTTGTACACACTGACAGGATTAGCGTGTGGGCACATTGACAGGAATAGGGGGCGGGCACATTGACAGTATTGTGTGGTGGGCACAATGACAGGAATAAGGCCCGTGATCGCCATATGGTACTGGCATGGCTTTCTCTGTGCTGCTGGTAGACTCTGTGCTGCTGGTAGACTCTGTGCTGCTGGTAGACTTATCCACAACACGACTTGTCGTTTTGTGCTGCTGGTAGACTCTGTGCTGCTGGTAGACTTATCCACAACACAACTTGTCGTTCTGTGCTGCTGGTAGACTCTGTGCTGCTGGTAGACTCTGTGCTGCTGGAAGACTCTGTGCTGCTGGTAGACTTATCCACAACACAACTTGTCGTTGCAGGAGCGGGACAACACGCTCTTGAGTGGAAACAAAGCTGAGATTGAGAAGCTGTTCACGACGCGCTATGAGAGGGAGGATCAGCACTTGAACAGGTGAACGGTTGCTTTAGTCGATGGAACTTGTTTGCACTGGCCTGCGGTGACAGTCTCTGCATCAATACTAGCACCTGCATGATCATGTAGCAGTATCATAAGTTATGATTCATAACAGATGGTTGTACGTCAAAATTGGCAGCAAAAGCTTTTGACGGCATTGCCAAGCACTGTGCTCAGTGACACAGCGCTTGCTTGCTAATCACGTGCATGCATGGCGAGGCTCGCCAGCAGCTGGCAGAATGTGCCTTGACGCGAATGGACTAGATCCTTGAGCACCAAGTTAATTGTGTTGAAGTTTTGCACTGCCTTATTAAGAAGGATGACGCCTGCATGTGTGCTCCTGCAGCTACCTAGAGGCTGTGGCCAATTACCAGCACCAGCTGGAGGAGCTGCGGAAGTCTGATGCCGAGGACTACCACATTCTGAAGATCCGGCTGGAGACAGACATCCAGAATCTGGAGCAGCACTTGGAGGTGTGTGAGAGCATTGATAGCTCTGGATACTGGCTAGCAACTGCTTTCTGCGCCTGCTTGCTTTCACACATGGAAGGCACAGTGACACTTAGCTGTCTCAAACGAGCGTCGCTCAAACATATTTGCAAGCTACATGCGCGTATGCTTATGCCCTCACGTATATATACACCGTACAAACACACCTGCGCGCGCACCTGCGCGCACACACACCAGGCAATGCGAGCCACGTACCAGCTCAACACCGAGAAGCTGGAGTACAACTACCGCGTGCTAGTGGAGCGGGACCACGAAAACCAGGTGGGGTGCAAGCAGTGGCATAGCTTGGCATTACTCTCTGCATTCATCTGTGACACACTTTCATTTGCGGCGATGCTTTTAAGTGGCTGCTTTACAATGCTGTGGGCTCCGGAGCCCCCTCAAAGCCTGCATTGCAGGTCTGCAACATAAGCTTTTGGCTTCTCACCAACATACAATTAGAGAAGCCGACCTAAAGAATGAACTGTGCAGCCTCGTCTCCTTTTTAGTTAACGACCTTTTGTCGCGTGCCGGGTGCCAGTGCCGTGTGTCCATGCACGTGTCCACCAGCCACCTGCCCATGCCGACTGAGACCTGCATTGGGCATGCAGGCCACCATCAATCAGCAGAAGCGCAAGATCAGCAGGCAGCGCGACATCCTCAGCAGCCTGAAGGCGCGCTACTTAGAAACTGACCGCAAGTACATGGAGGTGCGAGGAGGCATGCCAGCCTGCGTGTCTCCCACAAGTACTCAGGCTGCTGTCTGCGTGCGCGAGTATGTGCACCAGTGGGCTGCCTGTGTGCATGCATGGGTGCGTGCATGCAGTGCACACCTTAGCATGTACAGAAGGGAAGAGCGCGCCGAGGGCACCCAAGAGCAGCAGCTTCAGCAGCAGCAGCAGCAGGGTGTGGAGAGGCTCTAGGTAGCGTGCTGGGACAGGCTGAGTGGGAGCACAGCAGCGTGCTCAAGTCCATGCATGTTGATGTGTCCAAGCATAGGTAGCGTGCATGTTGACGTGTCCAAGCATAGGTAGCGTGCTGGGACAGGCTGAGTGGGAGCACAGCAGCGTGCTCAAGTCCATGCATGTTGATGTGTCCAAGCATAGGTAGCGTGCATGTTGATGTGTCCAAGCATAGGTAGCGTGCTGGGACAGGCTGAGTGGGAGCACAGTAGCGTGCTTAAGTCCATGCATGTTGATGTGTCCAAGCATGTTGAACAAAAAGCTGAGTGAGAGCACACCGGCGTGCTCAAGTCCATGCATGTTGATGTG
>LFIK01003481.1_pt1 | contig 12781 bp, 12 predicted proteins | sample 643401 | NCBI WGS metagenome assembly LFIK01 (sample SAMN03777447, study PRJNA286221) | soda lake metagenome | biome: soda lake; feature: Kulunda steppe; material: water; isolation source: sample T5-Br brine of Lake Tanatar-5 | place: Russia: Kulunda steppe | collected 2010-07 | reverse complement strand
CCTGAAGCGCTGGAGCCGGAGGCGACCCCCGAGGCGCTGGAGCCGGAGGCGACCCCCGAGGCGCCGGAGCCGGAGGCGGCCCCTGAGGCCGTCGAGCCGGAGGCGACCCCCGAGGCGCTGGAGCCGGAGGCGACCCCCGAGGCCGTCGAACCCGATGCGGCACCCGAGGCGCTCGAGCCGGAAACCGCGCCCGAGACCGTCGACCCCGAAGCCCAGACCCCCGAGGCGCTCGACCCCGACGTGCCGCAGGATCTGACCGTCGACGACCTGCGCCAGATGCTTGAAGACGGCGATGTCAGCAGCTTCGAGGAGCTTGCGCTCGAACAGCTCATCGAAGGCGCCGAGCAGAACCCCGATCTTCTGCCCGAAGCCTTCCGGCAACTGCGCGACGCGCTCGGCCGGTAACGTCCCCGGCGAAGGGCGGCACGCCATGCTGCCGCCCTTCGACCCGCTGCGTCAGGGACGCTGGACGCGTTCCAGATACGCCATCAGCGCAACCATGCGCTCGGGCACCTGGCGGCTTGCCCCGCGGTCGAGTTCGACGCGCGTCAGACGCCCGGTCATCAGGTGACCGAACTCGGGCATCGCATCGTCTTCGTGCAGCCAGCCGCGGCCATAGCCATCCAGCCGGTCGAGCACCGCGCGGCGCGGAAACGCACCGTCGTTGCGGCTGGCCATCATGGTCAGGTCCGGCCCCCCGGGGCCGCCGCGCGCATCCGTGCCGTGGCAGGCGGCGCAATCCTGCGAAAAGTGGCGTGATCCTGCCGCTGGTCCCGCGAACGGGTTGCACGCCGCCAGCGCCAACGTTGCCAGCGCGACAAGCGCCATGCGCGGCGCGCGCTCTGTGATGGACTCCCTCATGCAATCGTGATGCCACAGCGCGCGGCGCGCTGCCAAGCATTTTCGCGCCCGCGCGGCTCAGCAATTGGGGACGTTCACCGCCAGCCCGCCCAGCGCGGTTTCCTTGTATTTCGCGCTCATGTCGGCGCCGGTCTGGCGCATCGCCTCGATGCAGTTGTCGAGCGGCATGAAATGCGTCCCGTCCCCGCGCAGCGCAAGGCTGGCCGCCGACACCGCCTTGATCGCGCCCAGCCCGTTGCGCTCGATGCAGGGCACCTGCACCAGCCCCTTCACCGGATCGCAGGTCATGCCCAGATGGTGCTCGAGCGCGATCTCGGCGGCGTTTTCCACCTGCTCCGGGCTGCCGCCCATCACCGCCGCCAGCCCCGCCGCCGCCATGGCCGCCGCCGATCCGACCTCGGCCTGGCAACCGCATTCGGCGCCCGAGATCGAGGCGTTGTGCTTGATCAGCCCCCCGATCGCCGCCGCCGTGAGCAGGAACGCACCGATCCGGTCGCGGCTTGCTCCCGGCACATGGTCCAGCCAATAGCGCAGCGTCGCCGGGATCACCCCCGCCGCGCCGTTGGTGGGCGCGGTGACGACCTGCCCGCCGGCGGCGTTTTCCTCGTTCACGGCCATGGCGTAGACGCTGATCCAGTCATTGACCGTGTGCGGCGGGGCGAGGTTCAGCCCGGCCTCGGCGCGCAGCGCGCGGGCGATGGCGGGCGCGCGGCGGCGCACCTGAAGCCCGCCGGGCAGCGTGCCCTCGGTCGCGAGCCCCCGGTCGATGCAGTCCGACATCACCGCCCAGATCCGGGAAAGCCCGGCGTCCAGCGCGGCGGGGCCGTGCACGCGCAGTTCGTTGGCGCGCTTCATCGCAGCGATCGACCGCCCCGAGGCGCGCGCCATCTCCAGCATCTGTGCCGCGCTTTCGAACGGGTAGGGAAAGGCCTGGGCCGCGGACGCGGCGGGCGCGGCCAGTTCAGCCGCGGTCAGCACGAAACCGCCGCCGATGGAGTAATAGGTTTCCTCGGCGATCACGTCGCCCTGCGCGTCGGTGGCGCGCAGGACCAGCCCGTTGGCATGCCCCGGCAGCGGCGGGCCGTAATCGAACACCAGATCGCGCGCCGGGTCGAAGGTCAGCGCGCCCAGCCCCGGAACCTCGATCCGCCCCGTCGCCGTGATGGCGGCCAGCGCGGCCTCGGCCCGGTCGGCGTCATAGGCGTCCGGCGTGACCCCGGCCAGCCCGAGGATCACCGCCCGGTCGGTCGCGTGCCCCACACCGGTGAACGCAAGCGATCCGTGCAGCGTGGCGTGCAGCCCGTGCACCGCGAAGGGCTGGGCGCGCAGATGGTCCAGAAACCGCGCCGCCGCCACCATCGGTCCCATGGTGTGCGACGAGGACGGGCCGATGCCGATCTTGAACATCTCGAACACGGACAGGAACATTCGGGGCCTCCGCTGCGGGTTTGCGTCCCATTACGCCGCACCGCCCGCCCCCGCGCGCCCTGATGCGACCCCCGGCGGCGCGGCGCCGTCAGTATTCGACGCCCAGCTGCGCCTTGATGCCGTCGCGGAACGGGTGCTTGACCAGCGTCATCTCGGTGACGAGGTCGGCCATCTCGATCAGCTCGGGCTTGGCGTTGCGCCCGGTCAGCACGACATGCGTCATCTCGGGCTTCTCGTCGCGCAGGAAGGTCAGCACCTCGTCGAGCGGCAGGTAGTCGTAGCGCAGCGCGATGTTGATCTCGTCCAGCACGACCATCCGCATTTCCGGGTCGCGAATCAGCGCCTTGGCCTGCTCCCAGCCATTGCGCGCGGCGGCGATGTCGCGGTCGCGGTCCTGCGTGTCCCAGGTGAACCCCTCGCCCGACACCACGAACCGGCACTGATCGGCGAAATGGGTGCGCAGGAAGCGCTTCTCGCCGGTTTCCCAATTGCCCTTGATGAACTGGACCACGGCGCAGGGGAAGCCATGCGCGATGCAGCGCATGATCATCCCGAACGCGGACGAGGACTTGCCCTTGCCCGCGCCGGTGTGGACGATGATGAGGCCCTTCTCGCCGGTCTTGGTCTCCATCATCCGCGCGCGCGCGGCCTTGATCTTCTGCATCTTGGCGCGGTGGGCTTCGGCGTCGGTGGTATCGGTCATGGGGGGCCTCCGGAGGATTTGGGAATATGTCGCAAGCGGCACGGCGGGGCGCAAGGCTCAGCGCGCGATCCAGTCCATGACCGAGGCAACCGCCTGCGCCTCGGGGCGCGGGGGGATGGCGGGGCGGTCGATCATCACCACGCCCACCCGCAGCGCGCGCGCAGCGTCCAGCTTGGCGCGCGCCCCGCTGCCGCCGGCGTTCCTGGCGACGATGCGTTCGGTCTTGTGCAGGCGCAGGAGCATGGTATCCGCAGCCTCGGTGAACGGGCCGCGATCGATGACCAGCTCATGATGCGGCAGCGGGGGCGGCTCATGCGGGCGATCGACCAGGCGCAACAGATAGTGGTGCTGCGGCTGCGCGGCGAAGGCGGCCAGATGCTGCCGCCCGATGGCCAGCATCACCCGCTGCGGCGGGCCGTCCAGCGCGGCGACGGCGGCGGCGATGTCGGGCACATGCTGCCAGCGGTCCCCTTGCCCGGCCTGCCACGGCGGGCGGGTGAGCGCGATCAGCGGCGTGCCCGTGGCCTCGGCCGCGGCGATGGCGTTTGCGCTGATGGTCGCGGCGAAGGGGTGCGTGGCGTCCACCAGATGCGTCACGGCATGCGCGCGCAGCCACGCGGCCAGCCCCTCGGCCCCGCCGAAGCCGCCCGTGCGCACCGCCACCGGCTGCGCGCGCGGGCGCTCGACCCGGCCGGCATAGCTCAGCGTGGCGGGGATTTCGGCCTCGGCCAGCGCGCGGGCCAGCGCGCTGGCTTCGGTGGTTCCGCCCAGGACAAGGACGTGGCGCATGGCTGAGGCTCCGTGGCTGACGATCATCGGTCTGGGCGAGGATGGCGCAGACGGGCTGCCCCCTGCAAGCCGCGCCGCGCTGGCCCGCGCCGAACTGGTGGCCGGCGCGCCCCGCCATCTGGCGCTGCTGCCCGACCTGCGGGCCGAGCGGCTGGAATGGCCTGTCCCCTTCGCCGACGGCGTCCCGCGTCTGCTGGCCCATCGCGGGCGCGCCGTGGTCATGCTGGCCTCGGGCGATCCGTTCTGGTTCGGCGCCGGGACCAGCGTCACCCGGCATCTGGCGCGCGGCGAATGGACGGCGCTGCCGGGGCCGTCGACCTTTGGCCTTGCCGCCGCGCGGCTGGGCTGGGCGCTCGAGGCAACGCCGTGCCTGGGCCTGCACGCCGCGCCGCTCAGCCGCCTGCGCCCGCATCTGGGGCCGGGCGCGCGCGCGCTGGTGCTGCTGCGCGACGGGGCGGCGGTGGGGGCGCTGGCAGCGTATCTGGACGCCTTGGGCTTTGGTGACAGCACGCTGCACATCCTCGAAGCGCTCGGCGGCCCGCGCGAGCGGGTCCGCACCCAACGCGCCACCGATCCCGTCCCCGAGGACATCGCCCACCCCGTCGCCGCGGGGATCGACGTCGCAGGCCCCGGCCCCGCGCTGCCGCTGGTGCCGGGCCGGGCGGACGCGCGGTTCGCGCATGACGGGCAGATCACCAAGGCCCCCATCCGCGCGCTGACGCTGGCCGCGCTTGCGCCCCGCCCCGGTGAGTTGCTGTGGGACATCGGCGCGGGGTCGGGGTCGGTGGCGATCGAATGGCTGCTCGCGCACCCGTCGCTGCGCGCCATCGCGGTCGAGGCTTCGCCCGAGCGCGCCACCCGCGCCCGCGCCAATGCCGAGGCGCTGGGCGCCGACCGGCTTCAGGTGATCGAGGGCCGCGCGCCTGCGGCGCTGGCCACCCTGCCCCCGGCCGACGCGGTGTTCGTGGGCGGCGGGTTGTCGGCGGCGCTGATGGACTCGCTCTGGCCCGCGCTGCGCCCCGGCGCGCGGCTGGTCGCCAACGCCGTGACGCTGGAAAGCGAGGCACTGCTTCTGCAATGGCATGCCCGCGCGGGCGGGTCGCTTTTGCGCGCCGATCTGGGCCGCGCCGCGCCGCTGGGCAGCCGCACCGGCTGGGACGTGGCGCGGCCCATCGTGCAATGGAGCGTGACGCGGTGATCGTGGCGGGCTTCGGCTGCAGCACGCGCGCGGATCTCGGCTCGCTTCGGGCCGCCTACGCCGCCACCGGCGCGAAGGCCGACGCGCTGGCTTGCCCCGAGGCGCGGCGCGCGCAGCTTGCCCCGCTGGCCGAGGCGCTGGGCGTGGCGCTGATCGCGCTGCCCGATGCCGCGCTGCGCGGCGTCGCCACCCCCACGCAATCGGCGCGCAGCCTTGCCGCCTTCGGCACCGGCAGCGTGGCCGAAGCCTGCGCGCTGCTGGCCGCCGGTCCCGGCGCGGTGCTGCGCACGCCGCGCGTGGTGGCGCGGGACGGGTTGTCAACCTGCGCGATTGCGGCAAGGAAGGGAACATGACGGTTCATTTCATCGGCGCCGGCCCCGGCGCCCCGGATCTGCTGACGCTGCGCGGGCGCGACCTGATCGCGGCGTCTCCCGTGTGCCTCTATGCCGGCTCGCTGGTGCCGCAGGCGGTGCTGGCGCATTGCCCCCCCGGCGCGCGGGTGGTGAACACCGCGCCGATGGCGCTCGATGACATCATGGCCGAGATCGCGCAGGCCCACGCGCGGGGCCTCGACGTCGCGCGGCTGCATTCGGGCGACCTGTCGGTGTGGTCGGCGATGGGCGAGCAGCTCCGCCGCCTGCGCGCGCTGGACATTCCGTTTACCGTCACCCCCGGCGTGCCCGCCTTCGCCGCCGCCGCCGCCGCGCTGGGCACCGAACTCACCCTGCCCGAGGTCGCGCAATCCGTGGTCCTGACCCGCACACCGGGCCGCGCGAGCCGCATGCCCGAGGGCGAAACGCTGTCGGCCTTCGCCGCCACCGGCGCGACGCTGGCGGTTCACCTGTCGATCCAGAACCTTGCCCGCGTGGTGGCCGATCTGACCCCGCATTACGGCCCCGAATGCCCGTCGGCGGTGGTCTGGCGCGCCAGCTGGCCCGACCAGCGCATCGTCCGCGCGCCCTTGGCAGGGATCGAGGCCGCGGTCGCCGGCAGCATGGAGCGCACCGCGCTGATCCTTGTCGGCCCCGCACTCGCCGCCGAGGGCTTCGCCGAGAGCGCGCTCTACGCCCCCGACTACGACCGCCGCTTCCGCCCGCAATCGGCGGAGTCGGTCTACAGGGACAGCCGCGAATGATCCCCGGCGTGATGATCTCGGCCCCCGCTTCGGGCACCGGCAAGACCACGGTGATGCTGGGCCTGCTGCGCGCGCTGGCCGAGGACGGCGCGACCGTCCAGCCATTCAAGAGCGGGCCGGACTACATCGACCCCGCCTTTCACCGCGCGGCCTGCGGGCGGGCGTCATTCAACCTGGACAGTTGGGCAATGGGGCCGGCGCTGCTGGACGCCATCGCCGCGCAGGGCGCGGGCGCCGATCTGGCGGTGGCCGAGGGCTCGATGGGCCTTTATGACGGCGTCGCGCATCCCGGCGCGCTGGGGCATGGATCGAGCGCCGAGACCGCGGCGCGCATGGGCTGGCCGGTGGTGCTGGTGATCGACGCCTCGGGGCAGGCGCAATCGGCCGCCGCCGTGGCGCTGGGCTTCGCGCGGTTTCGCCCCGATCTGCCCTTTGCGGGCGTGATCCTGAACCGCGTCGCCAGCCCCCGGCACGAACGCCTCGCCCGGCTGGGGATGGAGGAGGCCGGCATGCGCGTGCTGGGCGTGCTGCCCCGGCGCGGCGATCTGGCGCTGCCCGAACGCCACCTGGGGCTGGTGCAGGCGGTCGAGCACCCCGATCTGGACGCCGCCATCGCGGGCTACGCGGCGTTCCTGCGCGATCACGTCGATCTGGCCGCGATCCGCGCCGCCGCGCGCGCCGGGCACACCCCCGCCCCCGGCGCCCTGCCCCACCCGCCCGCGCAGCGCATCGCGCTGGCGCAGGATGCGGCGTTTTCCTTCACCTACCCGCATCTGCTGGAGGGTTGGCGCCGCGCCGGGGCCGAGGTGCTGCCGTTCTCGCCGCTCGCCGACGAGCCGCCCGCCGCCGACGCCGATCTGGTCTGGCTGCCCGGCGGTTACCCGGAGCTGCACGCCGGGCGGCTCGCCGCTGCGTCCCGCTTCCGCCAAGGCCTGATCGCGCACGCCGCCACCCGCCCCGTCCACGGTGAGTGCGGCGGCTACATGGCGCTGGGCACCGCGCTGGTGGACAAGGCCGGCACGTGGCACGAAATGACGGGGCTTCTGGGGCTGGTGACCAGCTACGAAAAGCGCAAGCTGCATCTGGGCTACCGCCGCGCGACGCTGGACGCGCCGATGCCCGGGCTTGCCCCCGGCGCCACGCTGCGCGGGCACGAATTCCACTACTCCACCATCCTTGCCCAGCCCGACGCCCCGCTTGCGCGCGTCACCGACGCCGAGGGCACGCCGGTCCCCGAAACCGGCTCGGTGCGCGGCCCGGTCAGCGGCACCTTCTTTCACCTGATCGCCGAGGATGCGCGATGACCGGCTTCGTGTCCTTCGTGGGCTCGGGTCCCGGCGATCCGGAGCTGCTGACGCTCAAGGCCGTGGCGCGGTTGCAGGCCGCCGACGCGGTGCTGTTCGACGACCTGTCCTCGGGCCCGATCCTGAGCCACGCCCGCGACGGCGCCGAGCTGATCGCGGTGGGCAAGCGCGCCGGGCGCCCCTCGCCCCGGCAGGACCATGTCAGCCGGCTGGTGGTGGAATTCGCGCAGACCGGCGCGCGCGTGGTGCGGCTGAAATCGGGCGATCCCGGCATTTTCGGCCGGCTGGAGGAGGAGCTCGACGCCTGCCGCGCCGCCGCCATAGGGTTCGAGGTCATCCCCGGCGTCACCTCGGCCAGCGCCGCGGCGGCGGCGGCCGGCATCCCCCTCACCCGGCGGCTGAGCGCGCGGCGCGTGCAGTTCGTCACCGGCCATGACGTGCGCGGCGCGCTGCCCGACGGCCTGCGGCTCGAGGCGCTCGCCGACCCCGAAGCCACGACCGTGGTGTTCATGCCCAAACGCACCTTCGCCGCGCTGGCCGAGCAACTGCTGGGCGCAGGGCTGCCCGGCGACACCCCCGCGCTGCTGGCCGAAAACGTCAGCCACCCCGACCAGCGCCTGACGCGCAGCACCCTCGCGGCGCTGGCGCGCGCGCTTGATACCGGCGGCACCGCGCCCGCGCTGATCCTCTACGGCCCGCTGGCCGGGGCCTGAGCCTTACAGCGGCCAGACGATCAGCAGCAGCGGCACCGACACGGCGACGACCAGCGCCTCCAGCGGCAGGCCCAGTCGCCAGTAATCGGTGAAGCGGAACCCGCCGGGGCCCAGGATCAGCGTGTTGTTCTGGTGCCCGATGGGCGTCAGGAACGCGCAGGACGCGCCGATCGCCACCGCCATCAGGAACGCGTCGGGGTTGACCTCCAGCGTCCTGGCGGTGCCCAGCGCGATCGCGGCCATGATCGCGGCGGTGGCGGCGTTGTTCATGATGTCCGACAGGAACATCGTCACGATCAGGATCACGGCAAGGCTCGCCACCACGTGCCCGCGCGCGACGGTCTCGACAAGCTGAAGCGCCACAAGATCGGCCGTGCCCGTGACCTGAACCGCCTTGGCCACCGGGATCAGCGCGCCCAGCAACACGATCACCGGCCAGTCGACCTGCGCCCAGACCTTCTGCACCGGGACCGTGCCCGCAACAATGGACGCGACCACCGCCAGCGCAAAGGCCGGCGCGGCGGGCAGCAGCCCGAAGCTGACCAGCGCCACCGCCAGCCCCATGATCGCCACCGCCAGCACCGCCTTGCGCCTGTCGGGGATGCGCAACGCGCGCTCGGCCAGCGGCAGACAGTCGGTCTCGGCGGTGAAGTCGGCCAGCACCTCGGGGTCGCCCTGCAGCAGCAGCAGGTCGCCTGCCTTCAGTTGCACCGAGCGCAGCCGCGCCTGCGTGCGCCGACCCTCGCGCGCCAGCCCCAACAGGTTGATCCCGTAGCGCGTGCGCAGCCGCAGCCCCAGCGCGGTGCGCCCGATCACGGGCGAGCCCGGCTGCACCACCACCTCGCGCAGCGTGGCGGGGCTCCTGCGCTTGCCGCCGTCGCGGTCCTTGTCGGACGGGGCGTCCCCCTCCGCCGCCTCGTCACGTGCCGCGTCCCTTCCGCCCGAGCGCGACGCGGATTCCTCGAGCTTCAGATCCAGCCGCGCCAGCGCCTTGGCCAGCCCGTCGACCTCGGCCTCGATGGTCAGCACGTCGCCCGGGCGCAGCTTGCGCCCGCCATGCGGGGCCTGCATGCGGACCTCGTTGCGCACCAGCGCGATCACCTGCGCGTCGGCGCTCTCCATCTCGCGCTCGAACGCGCGCAGGGTCAGCCCGGCGGCCTTGTCCTTCTCGCCGATGCGCACCTCGGTCATGTAGGGGGCGGTGCGGAAATCCTCGTCGCCGGCGGGGCGGCGCGCGGGCACCAGCCGCCAGCCCAGCAGCGCGATCAGCAGCACGCCCGCCAGCGCGACCGCAACGCCCACCGGCGCGAAATCGAACATCGCGAAGGCGCCGAACCCCTCGTCATACCGGAACCCCGACACGATCAGGTTGGGCGGCGTGCCCACCAGCGTGGTCATCCCGCCCATGATGGTGCCGAAGGCCAGCGGCATCAGCACCTGCCCCGGCGTCAGTTCCAGCCGACCCGCCAGTTGCACCGCCACCGGCATCAGCAGCGCCATGGCACCCACGTTGTTCATGAACCCCGACAGCGCCGCGCCCAGCAGCAAGAGCGCGCTCATGCTGGCCAGTCGTCCCGCGCGCTCGGGGATCACCGCGCGCGACAGGATGTCCACCGCACCCGAATTCTGCAGCCCGGCGCTGAGGATCAGCACGCAGGCCACGGTGATCACCGCCGGGTGTCCGAACCCCGAAAACGCGTCATCGGCAGGCACCAGCCCCGCGATCACCGCCGCCAGCAGCGCGGCCAGCGCCACCACGTCGTGGCGGAAGCGGCCCCAGATGAACAGTGCCATCGTGACCAGCAGGATCGCCGAAATCAGGGTTTGCTCGGACGTCACGCCGATGCCTCCGGGCGGTGGGGCGAACATGGGTTCGACTGCACCAGCCCGGCACCGGAATGACAAGCCCGAAACCGGCTTGGCATCGGGGCGCCCCCGCGGCTAGGCTGACCTCCGCTGCGCGCATCGCCCCGCCCGGGCGGCGCGGGGCGGGTGGGTGGGCGCGCCGCCCGGGCGGGGCGATGCGCGCTCTAGAAACGGACGGACCGCGATGCTGAACCAGGAGATCATCCGCCGCAAGCGCGACGGCCACACACTCGGCGACGCCGAAATCCGCCAGATCGTCGCCGGGATCACGAACGGTCACCTCAGCGAGGGGCAACTCGCCGCCTTCGCCATGGCCGTGCTCTGGCGCGGCATGACCCGCGACGAGCGCGTGACCCTGACGCTGGCGATGCGCGATTCGGGGACCGTTCTGGACTGGCCCGAAGCGGCGGGGCCCGTGGTCGACAAGCACTCCACCGGCGGCGTGGGCGACAACGTGTCGCTGATGCTGGCCCCGGCGCTGGCGGCCTGCGGAGCGTGGGTGCCGATGATCTCGGGGCGGGGGCTGGGCCATACCGGCGGCACACTCGACAAGCTCGACGCGATCCCCGGCTACATCAGCCAGCCCGATGCCGCGCGGTTCCGGGCCGCCGTGGCGCAGGCCGGCTGCGCCATCATCGGCCAGACCGACGACATCGCGCCCGCCGACCGGCGCTTCTACGCGGTGCGCGACGTGACCGCGACGGTCGAATCGATCGACCTGATCACCGCCTCGATCCTGTCCAAGAAGCTCGCCGGCGGGCTGCAGGCGCTGGTGCTTGACGTCAAATGCGGCAACGGCGCCTTCATGGCCGACGCCGAGGCTGCGCAGACCCTCGCCCGCGCGCTGGTGGATGTCGCCAACGGCGCCGGTTGCCGCACGGCGGCGCGGATCACCGACATGGACCAGCCGCTGGCCTCGGCCGCCGGCAACGCGCTCGAGGTCGCCAACGCCGTGGCCTTCCTGACCGGCACGCCCGACCCGCGACTGTGGGAGGTCACCTGCACGCTGGGCGGCGACCTGCTGGCGCTGTCGGGGCTGGCGGCGAACGCCGCGGAGGGCCGCGCGCGGATCGAGGCCGCCATCACCTCGGGCGCGGCGGCCGAACGCTTCGGGCGCATGGTCGCCGCGCTGGGTGGGCCCGCGGATTTCATCGACCGCGCCGCCGCCTATCTGCCCGCCGCGCCGGTGATCGTCGACGTTCCCGCCCCGGCGGACGGGGTGCTCGCGCGCTGCGACACGCGCGCGGTGGGCATCGCGGTGATCGAACTTGGCGGTGGGCGGCGCCGCGCCAGCGACGGGATCGACCCGCGCGTCGGCGTCGACCGGCTGCTGCCGCTCGGCACGCGGGTCGCGCGCGGCCAGCCGCTGGCCCGCATCCACGCCGCCTGCGCCGACAGCGCCGCGCGCGCCGCCGCCGCGGTGTCGGACGCCTACACGCCGGGCGACGCCGCGCTCGCCCCGCCGCCGGCGGTGCGCGACACCGTGTCGGGATGAGGCCCGCGCGCCACGCGCGACGCCTGTTACAGCCTCGTTACTTGCGATTCGCGCGGCTTTGACGCATCCATGCGGCGGAAATTACCGAATGAAAGGGTCCGACCATGTCATCCAACCGCCTTACCCGCCGCGCGCTTCTGGGCACCGGGGCAGCGCTGCTGGGTGGTCTTGCCGCGCCTGGCGTGCTGCGCGCCGAACTGCCCGATTACGAGGCCGAGGCCCCGGTGCGCACCGCGCGCCGCAACGTCATGGGCTTCCGCAACCACGACTGGCGCGATCACTTCGACACCCTGCGCAACGGCGCGATCCTGTGCGACACCGACTCGCGCGCGCTTTACTACTGGTCCGAGGATGAGAGCACCACGCTGGTCTACCCGACTTCGGTGCCCATGTCCGAGGAGTTCACCCGCCGCGGTCACACCCGCATCACCCTGATGCGCCGTGACCCGGTCTGGATCCCCACCCCCAACATGCGCGAACGCGACCCCTCGCTGCCCGCGCGCGTGGAGCCCGGCCCCGACAACCCGATGGGAACGCGGGCAATGAACCTGAGCTGGCAGTTCTACCGGATCCACGGCATCGACAACCCGGCCAAGATCGGACGCCGCGCATCCAACGGCTGCATCGGGCTGATGAACGACCACGTGGAATACCTGTTCGAGCTGGTCGATGTCGGCACCCAGGTGCGAGTCATCTGACCCGGCAGCATCCGCCGGACGATCGCGCACGCGCCCGCCAGTGTTGGCGGGCGTTTCGCATTCAGGGCGGTCAGCCGCTGGGCGCGGCACGCGAACGCACCAGACCGACGATGTCACGGACCTGTTCCATCACCGGCCGCGCCAGCGCATCTGCGCGATCGGCACCGTCCCCCAGAAGCCGATCAATCTCGGCCGGGTCGGCCATCAGCCGTGTCATCTCGGCCGAGATCGGCGCAAGCGTCGCCACCGCCAGATCGGCAAGTCTGGGCTTGAAGGTGCCGAAGCCTTCGCCTGCGAACTCGGCCAGCACGGCGCCGGGGGTGGTGTCGGCCAGAGCTGCGTATATGTTGACGAGGTTGCGCGCCTCGGCGCGGCCCTCAAGCGCGGCAGGCGCATCGGGTAACGGGTCGGGGTCGGTGCGCGCCTTGCGGAACTTCTGCGCGATGGTGTCGGCATCGTCGGTAAGGTTGATCCGGCTCATGTCCGAGGCGTCGGATTTCGACATCTTCCTGGTGCCGTCGCGCAGGCTCATGACGCGGGTGGCCACGCCCTCGATCACCGGCTCGACCACGGGAAAGAAATCGACCCCGT
>LFIK01003478.1_pt1 | contig 12783 bp, 9 predicted proteins | sample 643401 | NCBI WGS metagenome assembly LFIK01 (sample SAMN03777447, study PRJNA286221) | soda lake metagenome | biome: soda lake; feature: Kulunda steppe; material: water; isolation source: sample T5-Br brine of Lake Tanatar-5 | place: Russia: Kulunda steppe | collected 2010-07 | reverse complement strand
TGCCCATGCGACTGCTGCCCTGCAGGCGGCCGCCGGCCTCGATGATCAGCTGGTCCGTTTCGACTTCCCCCTCTACCCGGCCGCTGGCCACGATTTCCAGCCGGCTGCTGAACAGGCCCCCCTGAAAGCAGCCGGCGACCAGGACCCGGTGGGCGCGTATGGTGCCGCTGACCTGTCCGCGTTCGCCTATGGAAACCTCTCCGGCCGTGGTGATCCGGCCTTCGACGTCGCCATCGATGTGGAGTTTGCCGGTAACGGCCAGATCACCGACAAGGCGGGTTCCCCGAGCGATGAGGGTCGCTCCTGAGGGTGTGTCAGTCGCCTCACCGCGTCCGCCAATGATTGCCATTGCACTCGATCCTCGCGTTCGAACAGCAGGTCATAATCTTCCAGTGACCAGCGCATGAAGGGCGCCGGGTTCAGCCGGCGTTGCAGATAGCGCACTTCGTAGTGCAGGTGGGGCGCCGTGGCGACACCGGTATTGCCGGCGGCGCCCAGTTGATCACCCTTGCGCACGTACTGGCCCGGCTTGACCTTGATGCTGTCCAGGTGGCCGTAGACGGTCGTGAAGCCATGGTTGTGGACCACCTCCACCATCTTGCCCATGCCGCTGTCAGCATGGCGCGCAGCCCACTGAACCACGCCGTCTGCCGTTGCATGGACCGGTGTGCCGCGTGGTGCGCGCAGATCGATGCCACCATGAAAGGCCTGACGTCCGTGAACCGGGTGGGTACGGTTGCCGAAGCTGCTGGTCACCCCGCGTCGCTCTACTGGAGAGCCGTTCGGTATCGTATTCAGCATCAGGCGCTTTTCCATCGCCGTCTGGGTGGCGGTCATGACGCGCTGGGGCAGAGGGGCGTGCTCGTGGCCTTCTTCCAGGCCGATGATCGTCTCGATGTGTGCCAGTTCTTCGCGCAGCTGCACCAGGTCGTCCGACTGGGCTGCGACGGCTCGGTCCAGGTCGCGCTTGGCGGTCAGCAGCTGTTGTCGGGATTGCTCCACCCGCTGACGTTCCAGGTCCAGCTCGGTCAGTTCGACCTGCAGGCTGGTGACCTTTTCCGACAACCAGTGAATTGCCAGTCCGCCAGTAAGCAGCGCCAGCGCCAGGCCCGCCACCACGCCGGCGGCAATCCTGCGGACGAACTGGGTGAGCGTGAAGTGACGCGCTCCCCGGTAGGTCGTTATGGTGATCAGGCAGCGACTTCGCATGATTGCGGATGCCGAACCGGCGCTTCCTCCTTCCCTTTCCAGTCTTTCGGCTACAGTACGGGGTCCCGGCTGGCAACCGTCGCGACTACACGGCCTTGCCAGCAAGGAGCGTGCCGCTGGGCGCGGCGGCCACGCCGAGTCTCCCGTCTGCTGGTCAGTCCCGTTCCAGGATGTTTGCGCTCACCCGCGCAATGCGGTCTCCGGCGAAGGTGCCCAGATAGACATGCTCCCTGAAGGGCAGAGCAACGGTTGCCGCACCCATGGGGGCGCCCTCGTGTTCCAGGACGACGCGAGTCTGGTAAGTTTCCGGGTCGATGGCAACCAGGGCGAATCCGAACCCGCAACTGCCGGTCTCCAGATCCTGGCAGGTCAGACTGTCGCCTAGGGAGGCCGTGTGGCCGGCGACCAGGATCTCGCCGGTGGGCGCCCAGATGGAGTTGTCCGGGCTGGGAACCGGGATCTCGGCCAGTCGTTCTCCGCTGTCCACGTCGATCACTACCACCTGCTCGCCCAGATAGTCATTCAGGAACAGGCGGTTGTCCGGGGTCCGTTCAAGACCGTTGCCGAAGGCCACTTCAGACCCGGGGATGGGCGTGAAACCAGTCTCGGGCTGCCAGGCATAGGCCCGTCCGGGGCGGTATCCGGCAAGCTGGACCCGCGCCAGGGTCCAGAGGATGCTGGCATCGCGCGGGTACATGTGAGTGATCCAGAAGCCGCCGTCGGGGAGGATCACCAGGTCATTGAAGAACTGCTGGTCATCCGCCAGTACGCAGCCGCGCCAGGCCAGTGCCGGGCCGGTCTCGGTTTCCGCCACCTCGAACATCTCAACCGATTCCCGGGCGCCGTGATTGATGGCATAGAGTACTTCGCGACCATCGTCCAGGCTGGCAATGTCGATGCCATGGGGCGCGAACGCGTCCAGATCCGGGGCAGGGCAGGCCGGATCACCCCAGCCAGGGGCAGCTTCCAGCGGTGCCATGTCCGAGCGCGGGAACAGGGTGAGGATTTCGCCCGAATCCGGCTGAAAGGACACCAGGTTGCCAGGTCGGGTGCCTTCCATGTCGCCCATCTGGCTGATGATCAGGTGTTCGCCGCCGGGGCTGACCACCATGTCTTCCGGGTTCTGGAAGCGGCAGTCCGGCTCGATACCATGCCCGGGCTCGCAGGTGGTGATCGGCGGTTCGCCTCCGCAGGCGGCAAGCAGCAACAGCAGCATGCCGCCGATCAGTGCCGTCCGCAGTGTGTTGGCAGCTTTCATGGTGGTCTCCCTTCCCCTGGACCATGGATCAACATAAGTGCTGGCGCGGATGGCCACAAGTCCGCGTGTTCTCGCAACCGGGTTTCGGGCAGACTTGGCCGCACGCAGCGACCCGTTGGCAGGTAGTTGCCCTGTCATGGCAACGGCCTGATGCGCAGCCATCCGGCCAGCCATCCGGCCAGCCGTTCGGCGTACCTTTCGGCGTACCACTCATCAATTCTCAGCAGAAAAGTGGACAGTGCAGATGCATGCAATCTTTCAACCCCTGGAGTTCAAGCGTGGTCCGGCCATGCCGAACCGTTTCATGCTCGCCCCCCTGACCAACAGCCAGAGCCATGCTGATGGCACGCTCTCGGACGAGGAGCTTCACTGGCTGACGATGCGTGCGCAGGGCGGCTTCGGTCTGACCATGACCTGTGCTGCCCATGTGCAGCCGCTCGGGCAGGGCTTCCCGGGGCAGCTCGGCATCTTCTCCGATGCCCACCTGGCGGGACTGACGCGGCTGGCAGAGGCGATCCATGCTGCCGGCAGCCGTTCCTCGGTGCAGTTGCATCACGCCGGCATGCGTTCGCCGGAAAAGCTGATCGGTGCGCGGCCGGTGTGCCCGTCGGTGAACGAGGAATTCGGTGCCCGAGCCATGGCCACCGAGGAAGTGGACGAGATGATCGAGGCGTTCATTGCCGGTGCGGTTCGCGCAGAGCAGGCCGGCTTCCAGGGGGTGGAGCTGCATGGCGCCCATGGCTATCTGCTGTGTCAGTTCCTGAGTGCCGAGATCAACCACCGGGAGGACGTCTACGGGGGCTCGCTGGAAAACCGGGCGCGACCGATTTTCGCCATCATCGATGGCATCCGGGGGCGCTGTGGCCAGGATTTCCAGGTCGGCCTGAGGCTGTCGCCGGAGCGTTTCGGCATGGACCTGCACGAGGTGCGTGACGTGGCCGCCCGGCTGTTTCGTGAGGGGCAGATCGACTATCTGGACATGTCCCTGTGGGACTGCTTCAAGGCGCCGAAGCACCCGGACTTCGCCGACCGCACGCTGATCGACTGCTTCACCGATCTGGATCGGGGTGACGTGCGGCTGGGCGTGGCCGGCAAGATCAGCACACCGGAAAAGGCACGTCAGTGCATCGATGCGGGCTGCGATTTCGTCCTGATCGGACGTGCTGCCATCCTGCACCATGACTTTCCGCGGCGCGCGCAGGATCCTGACTTCATCCCGCGGTCGCTGCCGGTGAGTCGGGCGGTGCTGGCTTCGGAAGGCCTGAGTCCGGTCTTCCAGGACTACATGGCCAACTGGCCGGGCTTCGTCGCGGACTGACCGTGGCTGGCGTCGAGGGCCCGTTCAGACGTTGTCGGTTCGGGCCGAGCGACCCAGATAGCCGCCATGATGACGCAGGCCGAAGTCGTGGCGGCTGACGCCCTTCAGCTCCATCAGGCTGAGGGCCAGTGCGTCGCTGATTGCCAGCATCACCGCGATGCTGGCGCTCGGGGTCAGGCCGAGTGGGCAGGGTTCGGTGATCTGGCCCATGTCCAGTACCACGTCGGACAGCTCGCGCAGCGGCGACTCCGGGTGCGAGGTGACGCCGATGATGGTTTCCAGACCCAGGTGGCGCGACAGCTCCAGCATCTCGATCACTTCCGCTGACTTGCCGCTGGTGGAGAAGGCAACAATGCAGTCGTTCGGGCCCACCAGGCCAAGATCGCCATGGGCGGCTTCGGCCGGATGCAGGAAGTGGGCGGGCGTGGCCGTGGAGCAGAGCGTGGCGGCAAACTTGTTGGCCATGTAGCCGGCCTTGCCGATGCCGGTCGTCAGTACCTTGCCGCGACAGGCGGCCAGCAGCCGCACGGCTCGCTCGTAGTCGTGATTGACCTGCACCGCGGCCACCGCTCGGGCCTCGGCCTGGATGATCTCGCGCATGCGCGCCTGAATGTCCATGTCGACTCCCGATGCAGCCACTGTCCAGACGGCGCGAAGTCTCGCAGAACACCGATGGCCGCACAATTGCTGCGACCCGAGAATGCGTGCTGGGCAATGTTTCGGCGGGTGGCAGCAGTGGTGGTGGCAGGTCTGGTAACGTTGCCATGGAGCATGGTGGGCTTGAAGGCATGAACGTGCAGTCAGACTGGGACCTGGTACCCGCAGCAGCGGAGCTGACGGCGGCTGCGGGCAGCATCCCGCTGCCGCAGGGATTGCGCCTGCAGGTCGCGCAACCGGCCGCTGGGGAGCGCACCCGGGCACTGGCGGCCCGTTACCAGCGACGCATCGATCATCTGCTGGGCAGGCCGCCGGCAGCAGCAGCCCACTCTCTGACCCTGCAGGCGGGGCAGACAGCGCCATGGCCGGGACCGGAGATGGCCGAGGGCTTCGAGCTGTCGCTGGCTGCGGGTGGCAGCCGGCTGGAGGCGCCCAGCCACTGGGGACTTGTGCAGGGGCTGGAGCGGCTGCTGCAGCTGGTCCGCCCGGGCGTCAGCGAGCTGCAGTTGCCTGCCGGCAGGTTGCGCGATCGGCCGCGCCTGCCCTGGCGTGGATTGCTGCTGGATCTGGCACGACATTTTCTGGGTCTGCCAGCGTTGCTGCGCACCCTGGATGCCATGGCTGCAGCCGGCCTGAACGTGCTGCATCTGCACCTGAACGATGATCAGGGGTTCGCGCTGGAGATGCCCCGTCGACCGCTGCTGCATCAGCTTTCGGCGCCTGGCGGTCATCTCTCCGTGGCCGATGCCCGCACGCTGGTCTCGGAGGCGGCCCTGCGCGGCATTCGGGTGGTACCCGAACTGGACGTGCCCGGCCATGCCGGTGCCATCCTGCATGCCTATCCGGAGCTGGCCATCGGTGGCGCCCCGGACCGGCTGCCGCGTGCCTTCGGCCAGACCCGGGGTGCGCTGAATCCGTCGCTGGACGCCACCTGGTCGTTCCTGGATGCCGTGCTGGCCGATCTCTGCGAGATCTTCCCGGACCCCTGTCTGCACATCGGCGGTGATGAGGTGCATCCCCAGGCCTTTCTGGCTGCAGACCAGCGCCAGCGGGACTGGATGGCGGCGCATGGCCTGGCTGATCCGGCAGCGGTACAGACCTGGTTCCTGGCCGAGCTTGCCGGCCGCCTGCGCCAGCGTGGACGCCGCGCCATCGCCTGGGACGAGGCGCTGCACGAAGCGTTGCCGCGGGACATCATCATTCAGTGCTGGCGCGGCAGCGCGTCGCTGCAGGCGGCGGTCAATGCAGGCCACGATGCACTGTTTTCCGCTGGCTACTATCTGGACCTGAACTATCCGGCCGCCTGGCATTACCGCTTTGCTCCCGACGCTGGCCCGGACGCCCTCGCTCGGGCCGAGGCTGCGCTGCGAGCGGAGCCGGAGATCGCGCCGCTGGCAGATGCCCTGCAGGCGCTGCAGCGGGCGGCCGCCGAGGTGCAGCCAGCATCGGTTGGCATGCCCGGCCGCGTGCTGGGCGGGGAAGGCTGCCTGTGGGGAGAGCTGGTCGATGCCCAGGTGCTGGACCGGCGCCTGCACAGCCGTCTGGCTGCCGTGGCGGAACGCCTGTGGATGCCTGCTGCCGCAACGCCTGACTTCGGCGATCTTGCCCGCCGCCTGCCGGGCTGGCTGGCCCATCTGGAGGCGGTCAGCGACTGTCGTCCCCTGACCCTGCCCGGGGTGGCTCTGCGGCGCTGGGGCGTGCTGCCAGCCGAGCGGCCTGCGCTGATGCTGCTGTTTGATGCGCTGGCGCCGGTGCGCTGGTACCAGCGGCTGCTGGGCCCTGCCGCGGTGGCTCGGCGCCTGGGCGCGGCAGTCCCGGCCGAGGAGGGTGCCGGCAGGCCCTATGATGCGGATACGCCGCTGTCGGCGCCGGTGGATCAGGTCTGTCCGGACAGCCTCACGGCGTTGCAGCTGGAGGCCGACCTGGGGGTGCTGGCCCGCGCCCTGGCCGTTGGCCAGAACAACAATGATGCCGCGCGGGCCGAGGCAAGCGCGCGCTTGCGCGTCCTGGCGAGGGACTGGCAGGCCCTGCCCGAGTCACTGGCGCCGTTGCTGCAACGTTCTGCCGAGCTGGCGCCACTGGTCACGCGTGTCGACGAGCTGGCGGAGCTGGGTGAAGTGTTGCTGGCATGGCTGGAAGCACTGCCAGTGAGCCCCGATGATGCCATGACGCCTGCCGGCGCCCGTCTGCACGGCGCCCGTCTGCACGGCGCCCGTCTGCACGGCGCCCGTCTGCAAGCGCTGATCGCACAGGCCGGTCCGCCGCGGGATGACCTGCAGCTGGCGGTGCTGCCGCCCCTGCTCGGTCTGCTGGAAGCCAGCGCGTCGTGACGGGGGCGCCACGACGACCCGGAGTCGATGAAGCACTGCAAGCCGCTGCTGCCCTGGGTCTGGGGCAAGGGGCTCGGGTGGCCGCGCTGGTCGGTGGCCACATCAACGAAAGTTTCCGATTGCAGTGTGCACAGGGAGACTGGCTGCTGCAGTGGCTCAACCCGGCGGTCTTCCCGCGCTGGCGCGCCGTACAGCAGAACGTGGAGCGGGTGCTGGCCCATCTGCAGCAGGTCGATCCCGGCTACGGCTGGCCGGCCCTCTGGCACGTTCAGGGACGCAGCTGGATCGTTCATGAGGGCGCCCCGTGGCGAGCGCTGCAGTGGTTGCCCGGCCGGCGTACCCTGCTGCAGCCGCCGTCACTGGTGGTCGCCCACGCCGGGGGACGGGGCTATGCGCGCTTCATCAGCGCACTTCGCACGCTGCCGGTGGCGCGTCTGCAGCCGATACTGGTCGGCTTTCACGATCTGGACCTGCGCCTGGCGCAGCTGCGCCAGGCGGCTGCGGGGGCGCCGTCAGTGCGCCTGCAGCCAGCACGAGCGCTGCTGGCTGGCGTCCTGGAGCTGGGCGCTGAGCTGCGGCAAGCCATGCCCGCTGTCCTGAACGTGATCGTCCATGGCGATACCAAGTTCGAGAATCTGCTGTTCACGCCATCCGGCGACAGCGCCCTGCCGATCGACTACGACACCGTGATGGCGGGTACGCCCGGCTGGGATCTGGGCGACATGCTGCGTTCCATCGCTACGCCCGGAGACGAGGATGCGCCCGAGCCAGCCGCGGGCCTGGACGAGGCCAGCCTGCTGGCCTGTGCGGACGGTTTTGCCGCGGGTGTGGCCGACTGGATGGACGCCGATGCCCGTGCCGCGATGGCGCCGGCACCGGCCTGTATTGCCTGTGTGCTGGCGGCGCGTTTCCTGACCGATCATCTGCACGGTGACCGCTACTTTCGCGTCAGTCGTGGCGGCCAGAACCTGGATCGAGCCCGGCGTCAGCTGGCACTGGCGCGGCTGCTGCGCCCCTTCTCCGGGCCGTTAGCCGCCAGGCTGCGTGACCCTTGCAGCTGAGATCCGCGTGGATCGTGGAACCGGAGTGGTGCACAGAATTCGAAACGTGACAGGGTTAATGTTTCAGATTTGGCTGCATGTTAGCCTTTGCACGACTTTCTGCCTGGAGGACAAGATATGAAAAGAGCGACTAGCATATTGACCGCGTGGGGGGTGGCGACCGCGTTGCTGCTGAGCGGTTGTGGCGGTGGTTCGGGCCCGGCATCCGGCGAAGATGGCCCCGCTGGTGGCGAGCCTCCCTCGGCAGGTACCGGTTCGCTGGCCGTGACCCTGGGCGATGATCCCACTCAGCAGTATGACGAGATCCTGCTGACGGTCACCGAGATCAGTCTGCAGGGCAGTGACGCCCCCATCATCCTGCTGGACGATTCGATCACGGTGGATCTGCTGCAGCTGGATTCGGCTACCGAACTGCTGGCGCTGGTCGATGAAGTGCCGGTTGGCGACTACAACCGACTGTTCCTGCAGGTGGAGCGCATCGACCTGAACACGCTCGATGACCAGGGCAATGTGGCGACCAGCGAACAGGCTCGGGTGCTGGCCAACGGCCGTGTCAACCTGAACCCGCGTGGCGGCTTCACGCTGGGCGAAGATCAGTCCCTCATCGTCCAGCTGGACATGGATGCGCGGCGCTCCTTCCAGCTGACCCAGACCGGGGCGGCGGGCCAGGTCCTGTTCCGCCCGGTGGTGTTCGTGGACGTGCTCACGGTCGATGATGTCCAGCGCCTCAGCTTCCTGAGCGGCAACCTGCGCTTGCTGGGAGGTACCGAGGGTGACGGCGCGTTCGAGCTGTGCGACGTGGAACCGGTATCCGGGCGCGAAGTGCAGCCCCGGGAAGGGTGCCTGCGGGTCAGTCTGGCCGATGATCCGTCGATCTTCGATGCAGAGGCCGAGCCGACCGAGCTGGGCACCTTTACCGACGGTGACTCCCTGATCGTGGGTGGGCGCGTTGCGTCAGGCAATTCGGGCCTGCAGCTGCAGGCCGCAATGATTCAGGCCGGTGACCGTGACAGCTTCACTCGACTGGGGGGCACCCTGGAGGAGGCCGCCACTGACGAGGGCTTCCGGCTGTTGCGTGATGATGCTGATGCGGTGGAGGTAGTACTGCAACCCGGTGCCATCCTGTTCGACCACACTGGTGCTGCCGTCGAAGTGGATGCCCTGGCAGCAGGAACGCGGGTGCGCGCCATGGGCGTATTGTCCGAGCTGGAGGCTGCCAACGGTGAGGTCGACGCTGCGGTAGAAGATGAAGGCGAGGTGGTCCGTGCGCTGGAAGTGCTGCGCGCCACTGCTGTGGGTGCGGACCTGCGCGAGACCGGCAGCAGTACCGTGACCGGTATCATCGATGGGGTCAGCAATGGCACCGTGCAGCTGCTGGTGGACGGTGACGGCCTCTGCATCGGCATCACCGACGACACGCGCATCACCGTCTTCGAGAGCGGCGGGGACGGCAGCGGTTCCCGGGAAGGTGAGCTGGCGGATCTTGAGCTCGGTCTGGAGATGGAAGCCGATCTCTCCGAAGACACCGATGCCGAGGGCTGCTCGCTGGCCACCGATGTGGTCCTGCAGCCGGCGGACCTGGCCGACGAGGTCTGAGTCCGGCAGCGCAGCCTCACCCGGGTCAGGTGGGGCTGCGCGTCAGACCGGAGCCTTGCGGGGCAGCTTCGGGCTGCGTGCCGCCGGCAGGTGGTCCTGCAGATCGGTGACCAGGTCGCTGCGCAGGGCCCTGCGTGCCGGATCGTCCCACAGGTTGACCAGGGCGCCAGGGTCGTTGTTCAGATCGTAGAGTTCGCCTTCGCTGCCGTCATAGAGCGAGCCAGCCTCGTAGCGGGTACAGATCCAGCCGTCCCGGTAGATGGAGTCCAGCTTCAGGTTGACCGGGCCGTGCTCGCTTTCCCATTCGGTCAACACGCGCTCGCGCCCCTGCTGATGCGCTTCCTCTTCATTCAGGGGCAGCGGTAGACCCTCGTTCCAGGCGGGGCTGTCGATGCCGGCAATGCGGCAGAATGTCGCGCCCAGGTCCAGGTGGCCGACCGGTGCGTGCACCTGCGCAGGTGTCGCTGCCAGCGCCGGCGCCGGTCGCCAGATCAGCGGCAGGCGCATCAGCGCATCCACATGATATGCCCCCTTGAACAGCAGGCCGTAGTCCCCCTGCAGCTCGCCATGGTCGGTGGTGAACAGGATGTCCGTGTCCTGATCCCAGCCACGCTGGCGCAGGTAGTCCAGTACCCGCCCGCAGGCCTCGTCGATCAGCTCGTTCTCGATGTGGGTGATGGCGTTGATCTCGCGGATCTGGTCCGGCGTCAGGTCGCAGGGACGGAAGCCCCGGGGTGACTCCAGGTTGGTCCAGAGCGAGCCATCGAAGTAGCCCAGCCAGTGGCGCGGCTTGCTGGCGAGCAGTTCTGCTGCCTTCTCGGGACTGCCCGGGTAGAGTTCCGGCAGGGGCAGGTCGCGCCAGTCCACCCGATGTCGCTCCGATGCGGGCGGATCCCATGGATGGTGCGGATCGGGAAAGCTCATCCACAGGAACCAGTCCGCATCCGCATCCAGCGTGTTCAGCCAGTCTATGGTGCGGTCCGCGACCCAGTCGGTGTGGTAGCTCTCGCGACGAATGTCGGCAGGCCAGACCTGGATCGCCCCGGTGTCGCCGCCACCGGCCGTATTCTGCTGACCCTCCGGAGTCACCATGGGGTAGAAGCGCCCGATCAGGTCCGGATGGGTCTGCTTCAGCCAGACATCGTAATGAGCGTGGCCGGTGATGAAGTGGTTGGCCAGCTCCATGTGGTCGAAGCCACGGTGCGGGCCACAGGAACCCTCCAGCGCCATGCGGTTCTCGTAGAACTCGTCACCGGAACCCAGCCAGGGCTCGAAGTGGGCCTTGCCGATCAGCGCCGTGTGATAGTCGTGCTCGCCCAGCCAGTGGGCCAGGGTCGGGGTTTCCGGTGGCAGGCTGACACCGTTCATCCAGACGCCGTGGCTGGCCACGTGCTGGCCCGTGATGATGGTGGCCCGGGCCGGCATGCAGACCACATTCTGGTTGTGGGCGCGCTGGTAGTTGATGCCGCTGGCAGCAAGGCTGTCGATCACCGGCGTCCGTGCCACCTTGCCGCCGTTGCAGCCCAGCGCATCGAAGCGCATCTGGTCGGTGGTAATCAGCAGGATCTTGCGGCCCATGGCGTCGTCTCCGGATGGCGTTCGGGCCATGCTAGCCCGCGGTTTCCGTACGCGTCCATGGCCTTGCAGGGGGCCGCCCCAACCTGTCTGGCAGTAGCCATTTGAGCCCTGGGTATCCTAAGCTGCAACAGAAGCTTCTGATTGAAAGTGTTTCCGGGCGGAGGACTGAACGTGGAGTTGAAGGGCAAGGTGGCAGTGATCACTGGTGGCAGCGGTGGCATCGGCCGCGCCATGGCGCGGGCGTTTCTGGCTGCTGGCGCGCGTGGCGTCATGCTGGCCGATCTGGATGAGGCACAGGTGCAGGCTGCTGCTGCGGACATCGGCTGTCTGGGGCGTCGCTGTGACGTCACCCGGGAAAGCGAGATCCAGGCGCTGGTGGCGGCCACCGAGGCAGAGCTCGGCCCCATCGACCTGTTCTGTTCCAACGCCGGCGCAGTGGGCAGTGGCGGTGTGCTGGATGCGGATGACGCTGTCTGGGAGCTGCAGTGGCAGCTGCATGTGATGGCTCACGTTTACGCCGCGCGCGCGGTGGTCCCGGGCATGATCGAACGGGGGGGCGGTTACCTGCTGAATACGGCTTCCGCGGCCGGCTTGCTGGCAGCGCTCGGTTCCGGGCCCTATTCGGTGACCAAGGCTGCGGCAGTAAAGCTGGCCGAATACCTGGCCATCACCCACGGCGATGACGGGATCGGCGTTTCCGTGCTCTGCCCGCAGGGGGTGAACACGGCCATGGCGCCGCGCAGCCTGGGCGATGGTCAGACCGATGGCATCATCGAGCCGGAACAGCTGGCCGAGACCGTGGTGGAGGCGCTGCGGGAAGAGCGGTTCCACGTGCTGCCCCATCCGGAAGTGGCGGAATACGTGCGCCGCAAGGGCGAGGACGTGGATCGCTGGCTGCACGGCATGCGGCGGCTGCGCCGGCGTTCGCTGGGCGGCGACTGAGCGACAGGGCGCCACCCCGGTAACGCTGGCGCCGCGCCGGAGTGGGGTCGCTGGGGGATGGCTGCGGCCTGCACGTATCCTCGGTGCCCTGGGGCCCGCCTGACTGATGCCTTTGGCGGAGAGGGTCATGACCAGTGTGACCGTCAGTCTTTCCAGAGTCTCCCTGGCGTTCGGCGATCAGCCGGTACTGAGTGACATCAGCCTGACGCTCGAGGCCGGTACCGTCACCGCCCTGGTCGGTGAAAGCGGCAGTGGCAAGTCGACCCTGCTGCAGTTGATCAACGGTCTGCTGCAGCCGGATCAGGGCGATGTGCAGGTGTTCGGTGAGTCCCTCGGTGGCAGCGACCCGGTGCGACTGCGGCGACGCATCGGTTACGCGGTGCAGCATGCGGCGCTGTTTCCGCACCTGACCGTGGCGGCCAACATCGGCCTGCTGGCGCGCCTGGAAGGCTGGGACGAGGGGCGCATTGCGCGGCGGCTGGCAGCCCTGTTCAGCTGGATGGAGCTGGACGAAGCGCTGGGGCGGCGTTATCCCCACGAGCTCAGTGGTGGCCAGCAGCAGCGGGCGAGTCTCTGTCGCGCGCTGATGCTGCAGCCGCCCCTGCTGCTGCTGGACGAGCCCTTCTCGGCCGTCGATCCGATCACCCGTGCAGGCATCGTCGCGCAGTTCGCTGAAGTGGCGCGCCACGAGCGCTTCACCGCATTGCTGGTGACCCACGACATGCGCGAGGCCCTGCAGCTGGCGGATCGGCTGGTGCTCCTGCGCGGCGGCCGCATCGAGCAGCAGGGTAGTCGTGACCAGGTGCTGGCTGCACCTGCCAGCCCCTGGGTGGC
>LFIK01003476.1_pt1 | contig 12792 bp, 14 predicted proteins | sample 643401 | NCBI WGS metagenome assembly LFIK01 (sample SAMN03777447, study PRJNA286221) | soda lake metagenome | biome: soda lake; feature: Kulunda steppe; material: water; isolation source: sample T5-Br brine of Lake Tanatar-5 | place: Russia: Kulunda steppe | collected 2010-07 | reverse complement strand
GGGAGGCCGCCCGCCGCTTCGTATGTGGTCGGAAGGTCTCAGGAACCGAGACCTTCGCTGATGAGACTTATATTGTGTCGCATCATGTCGATGTAAGTCCCCGCCGGGCCATCGGGGGGAGAAAGTGCATCGGAATAGAGCGTGCCGGCCACCGGGACACCCGCCTCGCGGGCGATCTGCTCGATCAGCCGGGCATCGGTAAGCGATTCGGCGAAGACCGCGCCGATATCCTGCGCCTGGATCGTCTCGATCAGCCGCGCCACATCCCGCGCCGTGGCCTCGACCTCGGTGGAGGTGCCGACCGGCGCCTCGAATTCCAGACCATAGGCGTGGGTGAAGTAGCGGAACGCGTCGTGGCTGGTGATTACCAGCGCGCCTTCCGGCAGGGTCGCGACCGCTTCCCGGATCTCGGCATCGAGGGCCGCGAGCTCAGCGATATAGGCTTCCGCATTGGCTTCGTAGACATCCACGCCATCGGGATCCTTGGCGATCAGCGCATCCCGGATATTCGCGACATAGACCTTCACATTACCGACATCCTGCCAGGCATGCGGATCGAACTCACCATGGACGTGGCCATGGTCGTCATGACCGTTGCTGTGGCCATGATCGTCGTGGTCATGCCCGTGGTCATCGTGGCTATGCCCGTGGTCGTCATGGCTATGACCGTGATCGTCATGGTCATGGCCGTGGTCGTCGTGGCTATGCCCGTGATCGTCGTGGTCATGGCCGTGGTCGTCGTGGCTATGACCGTGATCGTCATGATCATGACCGTGGTCATCGTGGCTGTGACCGTGGTCGTCATGATCATGACCGTGGTCATCGTGGCTGTGACCGTGATCGTCATGATCATGGCCGTGATCGTCATGGCTGTGACCGTGGTCGTCATGATCATGGCCGTGGTCGTCATGGCTGTGGCCATGGCCCGCATCAGGGATCGCATCAATCCCGTCAGCCGCAGCGACGATGGTGGCTTCGGTGCCCGAAGCCTCGATCAGGCGATCGATCCAGCCCTCGAACAAAAGCCCGTTCTTGAAGATGATATCCGCCTCCGCGAGCGTCCGCGCATCGCCCGGCGTGGGCGAATAGACGTGACCGTCACCGTCGGGGCCGACCAGGGTCGTCACATCGACGCGCTCGCCACCGACCTGTTCGACCAGATCGCCGAGGATCGAGAATGTCGCAACCGCCTGGATGCGATCCTGCGCGAAAGCCGGCATTGCGCTGGTGCCAGCAAGCACGGTCCCTGCAAGTAATGTTATAATATAACGCCTATTGAGCATGATGCGCTCCCTTTCCGATTGCGTTTCAGGCTTCGAGGTGGCGGCGCGGAACGAGGCTCCAGACGAGCCCGCTCTCGCGACCGAGGAAAAGCGATGCGAGGTAGAACAACCCCGCGACCAGAATGATCGCCGGCCCCGCCGGCAGGCCATGATGATAGGACAGAAGCAGCCCCCCTGCCCCGGAAAGCATGCCGGCGGTGACGGCGATCAGCACCATCATGGTGACATCCGCGCTCCAGAATCGCGCCGTGGCCGCAGGCAGCATCATCAGACCGACGGCCAGCAATGTACCCAACGCCTGAAACCCGCCCACGAGATTGAGCACGACGAGACCGAGGAAGACCAGATGCAACGGTGTTCCCGCCCGGCTCACCGAGCGCAGAAACACCGGATCGACGCATTCCATCACCAGGCCGCGATAAATCATCGCCAGCGTCAGCAAGGTCACGCTGGCGATGGCGGCGATCAGCGTCAGCGCGGCGTCGTTGAGGGCGAGCACCGTCCCGAACAGGACATGCATGAGATCGACATTCGAGCCCCGCAGGGACACGATGGTGACGCCGAGCGCAAGCGACAAGAGATAGAAAGCCGCCAGCGAGGCGTCTTCCTTCAGCACCGTATAGCGCGTGACGAGCCCCGACAGCACCGCCACGATCACGCCGGCGATCAAGCCGCCCAGCGTCATGGCCGGCAGCGACAGGCCCGCGATGAGGAAGCCGATCGCGGCGCCGGGCAGGATCGCATGGGCCATGGCGTCGCCGGTCAGGCTCATGCGCCGGAGCATCAGGAAAACCCCGATCGGCCCCGCCCCGAGCGCCAGCGCCATGGCGCCGAACAGGCCGCGGCGCATGAAGTCGAATTGCATGAACGGGAGAATCAGTGCGTCATACATGGATGCCGCTCACACCCGTTCGCAAATCGCGGCGAAGGGATCATTCGCCTCGACCATGCGACGCGCGCGCAGGAGATTCTCGGGACGCAGCACCTGCCCGGTCTCACCCCAGGCGATGGGCTCGCGGGCGATCAGCAGCGTCTCGGGGAAGATCTCGCGCACGATGTCCATATCATGCAGCACCGCCACGACCGTGCGGGCCTCGTCATGCCAGCGACTGACGAGATCGAGCAGATCGCGTGTGGTGCGGGCATCGATGGCAGTGAAGGGCTCGTCGAGCAGGATGAGTTCGGCGTCCTGCAGCAGCAGCCGGGCAAAGAGCACGCGCTGCATCTGCCCGCCGGACAGGGTACCCATGGGGCGACGCTCGAAACCCGACAGGCCCACGGCGGCGATCGCCTCGGCGATGCGCGCGCGATCGGCACCAGCGACCCCGCCGAACAGGCCGCATTGCTTCCACAGCCCCATCGCGACGAGATCATAGACGGTGATGGGGAAGCTGCGGTCGAGTTCGGCCACCTGGGGGAGATAGGCAAAACGGGAGCGGCGGCGCGGACGCGCGGCGCGGTCATTGGCCGCCGACCCTGCCTCGGGCATGAGGATCCGACCGGACAGAGGCCGCAACGCACCGACAATTCCCTTCAGCAGGGTGGATTTGCCCGCGCCATTGGGCCCGACGATCGCCGTCAGGCTGCCGCGCGCAATCGCACCATCAAGGTGATGCACCGCTGGATGCCGCCCATATCCCAGGGTCACATCATTGAACTGGATCGCCGCAGCCATGGTCAGAGCCACCCCGCCAGTCGCCCCAGCATTGCCCAGAGTATCACCACCACGACCGAAGCGCCTGCAAGCCGCTGCAGCGCCGAGAGGCGCATCAGCGACCATGTCGGGCCGAGCGCCACCGCACGCGGCACCGCATGGGCATGCGTATGCGTGTGCATGGCGTCGTGCCGGGTCGCATCTGACGGCGGGATATCGTGGCGATTGGGGCTCATGAATGTTCTAATATTACATTCCTCCGACCCACGCTAGGGCCTGCCGTGGAAAAATGGTGGACTGCCGGGCGCTGACCATTGTCGTCTGTGTGCATTGCTGCGCCATCGCCCTTGGCGGAAACCGCGCGGCATTGCCTGATCGGCCATGGTAGCTTGCCACTGCCGATTTCTTGCGGAGAACAGCCCATGGCGCAGCAGCCCCCCGCCCATCCCGCCAATCTCTCCATGCTGGAAAAACGCCGTATCGAGGCGGAAATCCTCAAGCATGTCTATGACGTTCTGAAGGAGCGCGGTGACATGGCGCTGGCGCAGGAGACGATCCGCGAATCCGTGCGGCGCTCCTCCATCGAACAGGCCGGGCGTTTCGCCGCACAGACGCCCGGGGGCACTTCGCTCGACAGTTTCGTCGAGGCTACGAAGCTGTGGGAGAAGGAAGACGCCCTGCGCATCCGCGTCAAGGAGCGCACGGAGACGACCTATGTCTTCGACGTCGAGCGCTGCCGCTATGCCGAGATGTACAAGGAGATGGGGCTCGGCGAGATCGGCCATCTGCTCTCCTGCCAGCGCGACGCCACCTTCTGCCAGGGCTACGACCCGCGCCTGAAATTCACCCGCAGCCAGACCATCATGCAAGGCGCCTCGCATTGCGACTTCCGCTACGACTTCCTCACCGAGGAAGAAAAGGCCGAGGGGGCGGAGCCGAGTTAAAAGACAGTCGAGCGGTACCGCTTACCCAGCGTTGCTTACTCATATTATATATCGCTTTATTTTATATCTTTGATTGTAAATTTATTGTTGTTAACAATAGATTCAAGTCGAATGCTTACATCTCCGTCGTGCCATGCGATGCTGAAACATATCACGGGTAGCACCAGCACGAACTAACGGGTAAAGCCCATCGATTTCTGGAATAAAACATGCCAAACGAGGCAAATTACGTCATTGATCATGTCCCTGGCGAGAATTTCAAGAATATTGATACATCGAAATGGGAGCGCCTGCTCGCTTCCAGCATCGAGGCGAATCCGTTTTTCTGTGCAAAGATCATGGGCTCGGCGCATGATCATCTCTGCGACATGACCGAATTTGATGCCGTGCTCGTCTATGACGGAGCAAATCGGGATCTGGTCGGCTTCATCCCGTTCAAGAGACACAAGCCCGTCCCGCTCCTGCGCAAATCCGTGAACAATTCGCATCTGCATCTCTACCAGATGCACGGTGTTCCGTTGATCGACAGCGCAAGAGCGCGTGGGGTCATCGAGGCGTTTCTGAAACTGACCGCTGCGGAGCCAGGCGCGGCCCGGCGCTGGATCTTCCCGCATGTGCCGGCAGATGGTCCGTTTGCGAGGCTTCTGGCCGAATGCGCGGCCAATTCAGGTTACGAGACGCGCTGCATCAAGCGATACGACCGGCCTGTCCTCGTACGCGACCCTGCCGGCTTCGCCGCTCACGTCGATCGCGTCATCGGCAAGAAGCGCAAGAAGGATCTCGACCGCAATTTCCGCCGCCTGAAGGAGATCGGCACCGTCGCGTTCGAAAGGGCGACGGATCCCGACCAGGTGAAATCACGTCTCGACGACTTTCTCCGGCTCGAGGCGAAAGGCTGGAAGGGGCGGAAGGGCACGGCTTTCCTGTCGAAGCATTCCGATGCGTGCTTTGCCCGCGCGGCTTTCTCGGGCGGCGGCGAAGGGGTCGAGGTCAGCATCGACTCGCTGCTTGTGAACGACGTACCCGTAGCATGCAGCCTCAATCTCAAGGTCGGCGAGACGATCTTCACGCCCAAATGCACCTATGACGAGGATTTGCGGAAATACGCTCCCGGCCTGCTGCTCGAATACCTCGTCATCGAGGAATTCTATCGCGACGATGCGGTGCGCGCGATGGATTCCGCCGTTACCGTCAACGACCATGTCATCTCGGACTTCTGGAACGAGACGCAGGAGATGGGAACGCTGGTCCTGGGCCCCAAAGGCCCCTTGACCCGCACGCTCGCGACGCTCGAGACGATCACGCATGAAGCACGCGAGACGGCCAAGAACCTTCTCGCCAGCGCGACGAACCGGCTTCAGCTTCTCTTCGCGTCGCGAGCGACGAAATAGCTCGCCGATCGAGACGTCGCATCCGACACGACAGCCGTGAAGCGGACGCCACGGCGCGGCACACGGCATGATCGAACCGCGCCGCCTGTGCAATTCTACCCCTTGCGCCCCTCCCCGCCTTGGCCGATGCTCTTCCCATGCTGCTCGATTTCTTCACCACCCTGCGCGCCGCCAAGGTTCCCGTGACGCTACGGGAATACCTCTCGCTGCTGGAGGCGCTGGATCATGATCTGGCGGAGAAGCGCGTGGAGGATTTCTACTACCTCGCGCGCGCCATCATGGTGAAGGACGAGCGCAATCTCGACAAGTTCGACCGCGCCTTCAAGGCCTGCTTCGAGGGGCTCGACTTCATGCGCGAGGCAGTGGATGCGCAGGGCATCCCCGAGGAATGGCTGCGCAAACTGGCCGAGCGCTATCTCTCCGAGGAGGAGAAACGCGAGATCGAGGCGATGGGCTGGGACAAGCTGTTCGAGACGCTCAAGCAGCGGCTGGAGGAGCAGAAGAAGCGCCATCAGGGCGGCTCGAAATGGATCGGCACCGCCGGCACCTCCCCCTACGGCGCCTATGGCTACAATCCTGAGGGAATCCGCATCGGCCAGGACGGCAACCGCAATTTCCGCGCGGTGAAGGTCTGGGACAAGCGCGAATTCCGGGATCTCGACGATACCCGCGAGCTCGGCACCCGCAACATGCGCGTCGCTTTACGCCGCCTGCGCCGCTTCGCCCGCACCGGTGCGGCGGAAGAGCTCGATCTCGACGGGACGATCCGCGGCACGGCGGAGAAGGGCTATCTCGACGTGAAGATGCGGCCCGAGCGGCGCAACGCGGTGAAGGTTCTGCTCTTTCTCGATATCGGCGGCTCGATGGACTGGCATGTCGAACAGGCCGAAGAGCTGTTCTCCGCCGCACGGGCGGAGTTCAAGCATTTCGAGCATTTCTACTTTCACAATTGCCCCTATGAGGGCGTGTGGAAGGACAATCGCCGCCGCCGCACCGAGATTACGCCCACCCTCGACGTGATCCGCACCTATGGCGAGGATTACCGCCTCATCTTCGTGGGCGACGCCTCGATGAGCCCCTACGAGATCGTCATGGCCGGCGGCTCGGTGGAGCACTGGAACGAGGAGGCCGGCCAGGTCTGGATGGAGCGCCTGCTCGGCCATTTTCACAAGGCCGCCTGGCTCAACCCGGTTCCGGAAGCCCATTGGGGCTACACCCATTCCATCGGCATCATCCGCAAGCTGATGGAGGGCCGGATGTTCCCACTCACCGTCGAGGGTCTCGACGGCGCCATGCGCGCGCTAACGCGCTGATGGGGTTTGGCGCACGCTGACACGCCGAGCATGGCCGCGATGCACCGCGTCGGTCGCCGGACGGCCAGGGCGAGTCTTCATGCACATTCCGCTCCACTCCATCCGCCCTCCATCGATTCGCCGCAAACGAATCGCAAAACCGGGCTCGTGAGGCGCTCGGCACTGGACTTGTGGCGATTGCAGCGCCATAAGGTGCGTATCGAAAAAGGGCGACGATCCGCGATGACCTTGAAAGAGTTCTTCACCCAGTTCTTCACCTGGTGGAACGGCCAGACGCTGAACACGCGTTTCCACACCTGGCGCCATGGCGAGCTCGTCGGCGAGGACGAGTTCGGCAACCGCTATTATCGCACGAAGGGCGGCGCCAAGGATCCCGCGCTCGGCTATGAGCGCCGCTGGGTGATCTATAACGGCCTCGCCGAGCTCTCGCGCGTGCCCCCCGGCTGGCGTGGCTGGCTTGCCCATACCTACGCCGTCGCCCCCTCGCAGGAAGAGTATTCCCCACGCGAATGGCAGAAGCTCGGCGCAGAGAATCACACCGGCACCGCTCAGGCCTATCGCCCGCAGGGCTCGATCCTGACGCCGGAACAGCGCCCCAAGGCCACGGGCGATTACGCCGCCTGGTCGCCGGGCGATTGAGCGCCCTGCCCCGCCCATGCGGAACGCACGGATGCTCCCGAAGATGCTGATGCGCCGGCTGCGCCTGCCGACTGCTTTCGCCCTCGCTGCGGGGCTCTGGCTCGCGGCGGCGCCGGCGGCAGCGCAAACGCATATCGAGAATCCCATCGCGGTCTTTTCCGGGCTCGACAAGATCACCGCACGGATCATCTCCTTTGAAGTCGAGCTGGACGAGACCATCCAGTTCGGCTCGCTGTTGCTCACCCCGCGCGCCTGCCACACGCGCCCGCCGACCGAGAGCCCCAACACCACCGCCTTCATCGAGGTGGAGGATGTGGCCCTCGACGGGGAAGTCTCCGATCTCTTCAGCGGCTGGATCTTCGCCGAGAGCCCCGGCCTGAGCGCCATCGATCACCCGGTCTACGATGTCTGGCTGGTCGGATGTCGCCAGACTCCGCTGCCCGAGGAGACAGATGAGGACGCGACGGCGGATAACGGCCTGCCGCCCCTGCCTCCGCCGGACCAGATCCCGCTCCCGCCGCCGCGCCCGTTCTAGAGTATCATTCCGTCAGGTGGGTACCGGCTGACGGGTAGAAATGATGCGCCGAACAATAACTTAGAGCGCTCAGCCCGACTCTGTCAGGTCGGAACGCGTTCTAAGGCCGACCGCCCGCGCGCTCCTCCCGCGTCGAGACGATCAGCCACAGCAATCCCAGCGGAATCAGGATGTCCGACCACAGCGTCGGCCCGATATTGCCAAGCGCGAGATTGCCCGTCGTGATCACGTCGTGCAGATGTCCGATCGCGGCACCGAAGAGGAAAATGCCGTAGCCGAGCGACGCCGCGACGAGAAAGCCGCGCGAGGCGAAGGGCGCGATCAGGCCCAGAATGCCGAAGGCGAGATTCATCAGGCCGAGTTCGGCGACGAAGGGGCTGTAGGGCCAGTCGAGATAAGCCGCGATGCTCTCGCCGGTGAAGATCTGCTTCAGACCGGCCATGAAGCCCTGCACGCCCACGCCGATGAAGACGAGGTGCTTCAGGAGGATCGGGCGGTAGCGCGCCCCGATATCCCGGCGATGGTGCCACCACAAAGCCGCGCTCAGCGGTGGTATCAGCAGGAAGAGAATATGGAATGCGGCGATGAAGGCGCCGTGGGAGGTCATGATCGTCTCCTTCTCTCGAGGACCTTCGACGGATAGCGCGCGATCAGCGCGCCCTACCGAGCCAGCCGGCGCGTCAGCGCCGAGAGCGGGATCAGCGCGAGCCAGACATAGAGGGCGGCATCGGTGGAGAACGGTGCGACCGTGATCGAGGCAATGGCGACGAGCGGCCCGCTGGTCAGGCTGACGCGCAATTGCCGGATGCGCATCTGCTGCCCCTCATCAAGCCCCTCCCCGGCCAGCGCCGAGGTGAGGATCGCGATCAGCAGGAGCCAGGAGAACAGCAGCAATCCGGAAAAGGTCGCAACCGCAACGGCATCTCCGGGAAAGCCGGTGAGATTGCCCAGCGACCAAGGTGTCAGCGTGACTGTCGCAAGGAAAGCCAGATTGAGCATATGGATGCCGGGCACACCCCGCCCGATCCGCTCCAGCACCATGTGTTGCAGCTTCCACAGCAGACCGACGATGAAGAACGAGATCACATAGCTGCCGATCAGGGCCGCATTGTCGGCCATGACATCGGCGAAACCCGCGTCATGGGCGGCATCCGGCAGGCGCAATTCCAGCGCGAGCAGCGTCAGGACGATGGCGAAGACGCCATCCGACAGGGCTTCCAGCCTGTGCGGCGCCGGAGAGAAGCGCGGCAGGCCGCCCCCTTCACCGGTTGTGCGCCGCCATATCCCGAACATGTCTGCCCCCTGATGCCACATTATCCCGAGTGATCAGGTGCAGGCTGAGGCAGCAGAGCTTTCCGCAAGGTGAATGGCATGGGGGCGCAGCGCCAAGTCGCGCGTGCGCGTATGCATGGCGGAACCAGTGCGCGGGACGAAGCCGTCCCGCGCTATCCTGAACCGGGCAGAAGCTGTCAGCCTCAGCTGACGATGCGCCAGGATCCGTCAGGCTCGCGGCAGGCGGTGCCGAAGCCCTCCTGCGGGCGCCCGCCGATATAGATCGTATGAGTATATTCGCGGCAAAGCTGGCGGTCCTCGCGGAAGCTCGGGCCTGGGATCACCTCGCCACGAACCTCGCGGCGATCTCCGCGCCAGGCCGTCGGACGGCCCGTATCGAGCGCCTGGAACTCCGCGCGCGCCGCAAGCTGGCGTTCGCGCTCGTCCAGATCCGCTCCGATCGCGCCGCCGATGATCCCGCCGAGCAATGCACCGGCGAGCGTGGAAGCCGCGTCACCGCGCCCGATGACGTTACCGGCAGCACCACCGATCAGCGCCCCCGAAACGATGCCCACTTCCTGCCGCGGGCCCATGCCCTGAGGCGAACAGGCGCCGAGACCGATCACACCGATGAGCGCCGCGCCGACGGCGACCTTGCTGAAAGACATCATGAATACTCCCTGGAATGCCAGCAGCGGCGATTAAACCGATTGTGCGTGAACGCAGCCTGAACGGGATGATCAGGCGAAATCGCCGGGCAGGTCCAAAACGATCTGGAGCCCTCCGATCGCGGCGTTTTCAAGGCGAAGCCGGCCCCGATACAAGGCCACGAGATCATCGACGATCGACAGGCCGAGGCCGGAGCCGGGCTTCGTCTCGTCGAGCCGGCGTCCGCGTTGCAGCATGGCCTCGCGGGCCTGCGGATCGGGAACACCGGGCCCGTCATCGGCGATGACGAGGATCAGGCGCGGCGCCTGGTCATCACCACCGGGGCGCGCATGCAGCTGGACGCGCGATCCGGCCCATTTGCAGGCATTGTCGAGCAGGTTGCCGAGCATTTCCTCCAGATCCTGCTTCTCGCCGCGAAACCGCGCCTGCTCCAGACCCGCGAAATCGAACTGGATATCCTTGTCGCGATAGATCCGCGAGAACGTCCGCGCCATTGCCATGGCGACGGGCTCGACCGGGGTGATCACGCCGAGCGTTCCGGCGAGCGCCGCAGCGCGGGCGCGGTCGAGGTGATAGGTGACCTGGTCCCGCATGATGCGCGCCTGCTCCTCGACAGTGCGCGCGAGCCCCGATTCGTCGCCCTGCGCCTCGTTGACGAGAACAGTCAGCGGGGTCTTCAGGGCATGGGCGAGATTGCCGACCTGGGTGCGCGCCCGCTCCAGAATATCGCGGTTGCTCTCGATCAGCAGATCAATCTCCTCTGCGAGCGGCGCGATGTCACGCGGATAATCCCCGCCGATCGCCTCCGCCTCCCCCCGCCTCACACCCACGAGCGCCCCGCGCAGGCGCTGGAGCGGGCGCAGGCCGAACCGGATCTGGAACAGGGTAGAGAGGGCCAGCGCCAGCCCCAGAAGCGCGAAGGTCAAGGTGATGGCCAGGGTAAAGGCGCGCACATCCGAGGTGATCTCCTCCGAGGGCCCGGCCACCGTGATGGTGTAGGTGGTGTCGTCGGCGATGATGACCTCACGCTCGACGACCCGCAAAAGCCGCTCATCCGGCCCCGTGGCATAGCCGATGCGGATCCCGGTCTCGGGATCCTCGGGCGCGTCTGCGCCAAGGGGCGGCAGCGTGGCGCCGACGAGCGAGAGCGAGGTGCGCATGTCGCGCAGGGCCTGATCGGGCCGGGCGATCTGCCAGTACCAGCCGGAGAGCGGCAGATCGAAATACGGATCCCCCGCCGCCTGCGCGCCCCGCGATTCGTCACCGGCGGCGATATCAGCCGACAAGGCCGTGACATAGACCAGCATCCGCCGGTCGAAGGCGCGCTCGGTCGCCTCGCGATACAGGGCCACGAGAACGAGACCCGCAATCAGCAGGATCGTGATGCTCCAGAACAGGGCCGAAGCCGCGAGGCGAATCGCGATGGGACGGTTGGCGAGTGGATTCATGCGTGCATGTGAGCCCAAACGAGGCGCGGCAGCAAGCGGGGGTGGCGTGTCCGCACAAGCCGGATCAATCGTCTGATCGACCCGCAAACCACGAGAGTACGCGGCTTCGGTTCGGTTGCTGATCTTCTGCAGTGCCGTTGTTGCGCCCGCGAATGAGCTGGACAACGATGCTGGCCAAGGCAGCAATGATCAACAGAACAGCAATTGACACGAAGCCGAGCCAACCCGCTACCAGAACGGCAGCAAGGATGAGCACCAGCGCGATGATGCCTGTGATCCGCCCTTCTCGTTCGCTGCTTCGCTCGGCTTTCTCGCTATCGCTCAGGATATCGACGACCCTGTCCTGGCGATCCTCTTCCCGGAGATCGAGAGAACGGTCATGATCGATCCCTTCGAGATACTTGTCGATGAGTGCTTTCGCGGAGCCGGGAGCATATTTCTCGTAGGGCTCGAACAATTCGGGGTCAGGCGGGTAGGTCGACTTGTCGATTCGCATCGCAATGCGGTGCGCTACCTGCTTGCGCTGATCAGGCGTGACGTGCGGGCCGAGCTCTTCTTCGACCTGTTCGGCGATAGCCTCGGTGCGCATATGCGTCGCCGGCACCTGGCTCGCTGCATTGCTCCTTGCGTTTTCGTCTGACATCGTACCTCAAATGCACTGGCGATCGCAATCAAAGATTGCCATTGCATTTATATGATGTCCATAGGTTGTTTTTTGATCATTCGCAGATAAAGAGAACTCCCGCAGGATCATCACTTTCCCTGCAATGCGGCTTCAATCCGCTGCACAATCGGGGCTCGCCGCTTCGCAAACCCTCTTCGGCGCGCAACGAGCTCTTTTTCAAGGACAGGCCGCAGCTCGGAGGATCGTTTTTTCGATGTCTCCAACAGCTTGGCGGGACCGGCGATCGCTTCAAAGAAACCTTTCCTGAAGGCTCTCTTATTGATCCGATGCTTGATCCGCGCTCTCTTCTCCGGACTTTCAGCCGCATTGATTAATGCCAGGAGTTCTTTTCTGTCAGGCATGATCATTCCCGCCAGCGGCTGCGATTAAACATTGCATGAGAATATCAGCCACTGACACGCGATTCAATACAACGCACCACCCCCACCTCACTCTGCCTCCAGCACATAGCCCAGCCCCCTCACGGTCTGGATGACATCGACCCCGAGTTTCTTGCGCAGGCGCCCGACGAAGACCTCGATCGTATTCGAATCGCGATCGAAATCCTGATCGTACATATGCTCGGTGAGTTCCGTGCGCGAGACCACGCGGCCCTTGTGGTGCATCAGATAGGCCAGCAGCCGGTATTCGTGCGAGGTGAGTTTGACCGGCATGTCGTTGACCAGCACCCGCCCCGCGCGGGTATCGAGGGCGACGGGGCCGCAAGCAATCTCGGAAGAGGCGTGACCGGCGGCGCGGCGCAGGAGCGCACGCACGCGCGCGAGCAGTTCTTCCACGTGGAAGGGTTTGGTGACGTAGTCGTCGGCGCCGGCATCGAAGCCCTGGACCTTGTCGCTCCAGCGGTCACGGGCGGTGAGGATGATGACGGGCATGACCTTCTCCGCACGCCGCCAGGCGCTGAGCACGCTGACGCCGTCGATCTTGGGCAGGCCGAGATCGAGGATCACTGCGTCATAGGG
>LFIK01003474.1_pt1 | contig 12793 bp, 17 predicted proteins | sample 643401 | NCBI WGS metagenome assembly LFIK01 (sample SAMN03777447, study PRJNA286221) | soda lake metagenome | biome: soda lake; feature: Kulunda steppe; material: water; isolation source: sample T5-Br brine of Lake Tanatar-5 | place: Russia: Kulunda steppe | collected 2010-07 | reverse complement strand
GCCCGCCGCTACCCCTTCCTCCCTCAGGCCCTGCCCAACTCCCACATCCCCCTGGTGCCACCTTCTGTTTGCTGCTACCTCTGCTGCTCCAATTGTCCTTACTTGCTCTCATGTGCCTCTGCCCCTCCCTCCCTCCCTCCCTCAGGTCCTGCCCACCTCCAGCGACGATGGCCTGGTTGAGTTTGTGCCCTCCACGCCTCTGTCTCGGGTGCTTTCCGAGCACCGCACCATCCACAAGTTCTTCTCACTCAATGCGGCGCAGCCTTCAGGTGCGGACCTGTGCGCAGCGCGCCGCGCACAAACACTTTTCACCCACTTAGAAAAGCGCACCATCCACGAGCACTCTTCGCCCACCTCGCCGCAGCCCACAGGTGCAGGCTAGTTTGCAGTGCATGGCAGGCAGGGGAGGCGTACGTGTGGGAGGTTGCAGCACGTAGGGAAGGGGGGAGGAGGCAGAGGCGTGGTGTTGTGCAGCTGGCAAGGTAAGGAGGTGGAGGCAAAAAAAGGTGAGGGGGTCGTCAATTGGCGACCGAGGCGGAGGGTTGGTAGGGGAGGTGCAGGGGCATGCGGCACACAGGGTGGGAGCACGAAGGCAGAGGTGTGGTTTTGAGGGTAAAATCAGGGCAGATAAGGAAGAGCACAGGTGCAGTGGTGCATTGTGTGTAATTCAGGACCGATGCATCGTGCATTGTCAAGTGTCTGTAGTTTAGGGCTCCATGCATCGTGCGTTGGGAAGTGCGTGTAGTTCAGGGTTCCATGCATTGTCCATCATCGTGTAGTTCAGGGCTCCATGCATTGTCCATCGTGAAGTGTGTGTAGTTCAGGGCTCCATGCATCGTGCATCGTCAAGTGTGTGTTGTTCAGGGCTCCATGCATTGTCCATCATCAAGTATGTGTAGTACAGAACTCAATGCATCGTCCATTGTGAAGTGTGTGTAGTTCAGGGCTCCATGTATCATCATTGCTATTGTTGCTGTAAAGAGTCCCCCACTGGCTCTGAATGGCTGCGCCCCCTGGACCCTCCTGGTCGAGCAGCACTCCCCCCCCAGCCTGAGGTGGGGTCATCTAGTCCAGGCTCAACGCCATCTCAAGCCTGGGGCTCTGAATGGCTGTGCTCCCTGGCTAACCCACCTGTGGTCAAGCAGTCTGCCCGCATAGAGAGCACCTGGTCGCTCCCAGCCAACCCGCTTCCAACCCTTGCGTCGCATGGCCACGTTCACCCAAAGACGCAGAGATTTGCACACAAACAAGCGCACTCTGCGAGCGCAGGCCCCTTTGGGCTGCGCCCCGACGTGCTGGAGACGTTTGTGCGCTCGTGCGCGGGCTACTGCGTGGCCACGTACATCCTTGGGGTGGGCGATCGACACTTGGACAACTTGATGCTGTGCCCCGATGGCCGCCTGTTCCACATCGACTTTGGCTACATCCTGGGCAATGACCCGAAGCCCTTCCCACCTCCTATGAAGATCTGCAAGGTGCGCGCGCGGCTGCGCAACGCGTGCAGGGAGCGAGCAGCGTGCAGGGCTGTGTGGGAAAGCACAGGGGCTTATTTCCGGGCTGCTGCCAGCACCGCTTGTTGTACTGTGCGCATGTGCAAAAATGCTGTGCGTGTACGCCAGCACGCACGTGCTTTCGTTCGTATTGCACAGATTCAGGAAACGGTGGGCGGCGAGTGTGCAGGCACACGTGCACACACTCTCAGGACTAACACACACTCGCAAAAATAACACAAACTTGCAGGATTTACACACACTTGCAGGACTAACACACACCGCACGTGGCCAAGCAAGCAGGTTGCAAACAAGCTTTGCACACGCTGCGCATTTCAATGCTCAGCATGTCATCAGTGTGGGTACGCTTGCAGGCTAACACAGATGCACACAGGCGCACACATGTGCGCACAGGCACACTCGTGCACATGCTCACTCATGCACACACCGACGCCCGTGCTTGCAGGAGATGGTGGAAGCCATGGGCGGCCAGGACAGCGCGTGGTACGGCCAGTTCCGCATGTTTGCGTGCGAGGCGTACAACATCCTGCGCAAGAGCGCAGACCTCATCCTGTCACTGTTCCACCTCATGGCGGGGGCCAGCATCGAGGCCATCCGCGCAGACCCTGAGAAGGCCATCCTCAAGCTGCAGGTGTGGGTAGGGCTGAGCTTGTGCGTGCGTGCGTGTGCGTGTGTGTGTGTGTGTGAACGGAGACTGTCTGCACAGACCGTAAAAGGCTCCATGTGTGGGTGGCACGCGGGTGGTGCTCAGTGTTTGTGCGTGTGTGTGCGTGTGCTTGTGTGTGTTTGAACAAGTGTGCGGTGGCAAGCAGGTAGCGGCATAGGGGCTGTGTGCAAAGATGCAAAGGATGCCATCTACAGGCAGCTTGATGCAAGCGTGGGCTGTTAGGCGGGAGGCCCCCGGGCTGAGCTTTTGTGGGGTGGACAGGCACTTGGTGGTAAGCAGCCTTGATCACGGGGAATCACCTTCTTGTGAAGCATGAAAGGGCCATCACCGCAGCAGCAGGCAGACACCACCATGGGGAATCATCTTAGCAAAGCATGAAAGGGCCATTACTGGACCCACTCCCCCGGGCAGCCATGCAGCAGCAGAGGACATCTGTTGCATCATTGGCCCTAAGACTTGCATTTACCCTGCTATCATTGGCTGCAACCAAATTCCTGTCTTATTGCTTAAATCCCCACGTGAATGTGGGCACATCATCCTGCCACTGGCACCTCTCTCTGCCTGAAACTTCAACTGCACCACACTGGTGGCACACTGGCGAGCACACACCAGCAGGACACTGGCAGGCGCAAACTCGCAACAAACTGGCAGCGCCTGCTGCAGCGCACATGTCTGGCTACCCATTTGCATCCAGAGCGCCATACCATCCACTCATAAACAGAGCAACATGCCGTCACGAACTGCAGGAGAAGTTCCGCCTTGACCTGGATGACGAGGCGGCCGTGCAGTGGATGCAGGCCCTGCTGAATGAGAGCGCGACCGCGCTGATGCCGCAGATTGTGGAAACGACGCACAGATGGGCGCAGTATTGGAGATAAGCGCTGTGGGTGCAGGCCCTGCTGCATGACAGCGCGACTGCGCTGTTGCCAGTATGGCTATGGCTTTAACATACTGGCGCAGCATTGATGGCGAGGCTGGGCAGCCGTGTTGGGCAAAGACTGTACTTCTAGATGATGTAGGAGCAGGTCTGCGGGAAAGACTGGCAGACACATGCACACGAGTGTGTGTGTGTGTGTGTGTGAGAGAGAGAGAGAGAGAGAGAGAGAGAGGTGTTGGGGGTGAGTGCCCCATGCAAAGAGCTGGGAGTGAGCCTTGGCATGACCAAACCAGGATGCTGGGACAGCCAAAAGTCATTGTCTATCAAAAATGTTTTGTAACCCTATCTAATTCCGGCAGGTACAGCTTTATAACCTAACCTAGTCTGTCTAGTTCCACCAGGCAGCCATACAGGCGGTCCTGCATGCATCTTATGCTTGTTCCCTCTCGTCTTGGACTCTGTCTACATCGGATCGTTTCTTAGCCTTAGAGACTCTCTTGGGAGATAAGATGCTCTAAAGGAAATGCGTGGAAGCATGTGAGAATTTATTTGGAAGGGAAAGGTAAGCTTGACCTGTGCAACCTGAGTATAAGCTAGGGATAACCGCCAGCCTGGCCGTAAGGCTGATTGTTTTATGACCCCCCTACCCTTGTAACCCTTTTAAGGCTGATTGGTTTGTGGCTGGTCAGAGCCGGTCAAAAAGTAATCTGTAATGTCCGGGATAAAATAGCAAGGTCTGTTGTGCCAATGAGCAAGGATTTTAAAGACAGTCTGATTAGGCAAGGCTTGCAAAATATAAGGGGCCTCCACTGAAAGAACGGCAGAAAGGATGGATAGCAATCAAGAAAAGTCTCTCAGAAAGCAGCAAGTTTTGACAGTGAAAAAGAACATGCACCTCATTTTGCACAGCAGCACAAGAGCACTTGTGACAATGTTATAAGTCAACCTAACAACCAGGCTGGCGGTAAACCCTTACTTCAAGCCTTGTAAACTTGTAAGGGAGGGTTCCACTGCAGGGGTGTGCAGCGAACACTGTGCGCGCAACGAAATCTGCTCATATTCCTCAAACATGCTTAGGGAGGTCAAGGTACAAAAAGTGAGGTGGCATCAGAGGAGCCCCGTTCCGTGCACGAGTGCGTGCGTGAACCAGCTTGAAGATCCAGGATGGGAGAGGCTGTCACGCCGAGAGAGTGCTGCATCTAAACTAGACTCGTAGCATGGCCATAACATTTGAGCAAATGCGGTGTGTGGACTGGCTGCGGACAGCGACAGTGTACACCAAGCAGACAACAGGTTGCCCGCGATGAGACTGAGGAGCCTCTGATACCCTTATCCTTCCCTACACATTCTCTCTCTCGCTTCAGCCTGCAAATAGGCAAGGTCAGTGCTGCATGCAGCTGCTGTCAGATGCACTCACACTGGACAGTGGACTGGACTGGAGTGGACTGGGCGCTGCCACGCCTGTTACCCCCCAAGGGCTAGAGGGGTCTACTCCCTGGCGTACATGTTACAAGGTCGCTAGGAGCAAACATGGTATTACTGCGAATTCGTCTTTGACGTGCTCAAATACAGCTATAGCTGAACTGACAATGGGATCAAATACTCCTCCAACTGACCCAACCGACCTCAGGGTCACAATGCAGCATGAATATGGCACTGCATAAATCTGGCGTGACAAGGCGAACCAAGATAGAAAAGACGCAAGTTTGTTGTTGCCTCCCTGAGGGTTCATATCAGCAATGTCCCTCCAAACTTTCCACATCTGAAACCTCAGGTCAGCAGTGAAATTCGAGTATCAAAGTTTTTGTATTTGCCCTAGCTTGCTTGCTTGCTTGCTTGTGTATGTGTGTCGGCTGCACATGCGGGCGCCGCAATCCCTCAAGGCGCGCAAGATGTCAGAAGCCCATGCATGGGCCAACATGTCTAAGCCCAAGGCTGAAGCTTGAGGTCAGCTTGCAATCGTAGAACTTAACATCAGCTCGAAACCATGTGCCCACACTCACGCAGCACAGGCCGATGCCCTTAAGAAAATCATGTTACATCCGGAAGGAAGACTTAAATGCATCACATTCCCGCAAGAACCCTGAGCTCCAAACCTGTGCGACCTAATGCTTGCTCTGAGGCATATACACCGTATCTGTTATCAAGACTGCCTTTCTACCTGCCCTCTTTGAAGCACTTTGTCACTTTATCCACGTCACCATAAACCCTTGTTCTTACCTATACCTCTAGACGTCGAAATGTGGAAAGTGTTCTTATATTCTCAATATTTGTTTTAAATTGGTCGGCAACGAGATCGAGGACTTACAGCAGGATAAGGGCGTGCTAGGGTTCACACCCCGAAACATGGATTTCCCGCTCTCCCTTGTGTGTTCTGATCAGGCAGTTGTTTTGTACACATTGTTTTACACAAGTGAGGCCATCAACGTTGCAAAGACAGGGCTGTCCAAGGAGCAGGTAGGAGCTGTCTGCTGATAAGGCACGATCGCAAGCTTCATGCGCACACTACACACAAATGCGCACACGCACGCACGAACACCCACATTTGAGTACACGTGCACACTCACACATTCACACACACATGTACACAGAGGAACGCATGCACTCTCACACACAGCACATACACTCAGCACGTACAAACGTACAGACACAGGCGATGGCATCTGTGCATTGTGCCTGCAGGCTGCGGCTGTGGAATCTGCTTTCCGAGCGGCACAGGCACAGCCCTCAGGTGCAATGCCGGCAATTGGACAGCTGGCAGAAAGCCCCGCATTGCCTGGAATCCAGAGATCTATCATCTTGGCCATGCTCTGGCCTCTGATCTGTCCTGAAGGTAAGACAACGCAAACATAAATAGATTTTTTGTCTCCATATCCAATATAAAGCTGAAAATTACAAGCCTAGGCTAGTATTGCAGATATCCACCTCCAGTTTCACATTAGCCTGAAAACTAGGCCTGTTATCTGTCACCTGGTTTGCACGATCTGGCTACCTGGTGAAGACAAGTAGGTACGCAAATGATCGAGCTTTAAGTTAGGCCGAGACAAAATGATCTCGCTCTCCTGCACAAACCTATGCATTAACAAATTCACACGTAAATACGCACGCATGCACATGCACACACATGCCCACGCACCTGCATGCAACCTATGCATCCAGGCATAGATCAGCATAGAACAAGACTCAGATCTGCATTGCTGTCTTTGCCCTGAAGGTGGTCAGTGCAGCGCAGAGCAACAGATGCAGCTTGAAGCGTGGAGGGAACAAGCAACAAAAGTGAGCGTGCCGTCAAGTTCGTGTGTGAGCAGGCGCAGCTCAAAGTGTTGAGAGCGCAAGCAATGGGAGCGGGCGTGGGCTTGGGATGGTGTGTGAGCAGCCTAGGAATGCTGTGTGTGTGTGTGCATGCATGCAGCTGTAGACTTGATGCCCAGCCCAGCCACACAGGTGGCACGGTCTGTGCCGCCAGCCAGTTTGACAAACATGCAGCAGGCCGCTGCCAGCACCCCTGGGCATGCACTCACCACATATTCCTCATTTTGTCAGCCCTCATCGGTAGTCACCCATCGTCAAGCACCGTGCACACAGGATGTGTGGCCACCCCAGGTGCTGCTGCCCATGCTCGTGCTGACATTTGGCCTGGCACAAGTGCTGGCTGCAAGCAAAGAGCCCGTGCGCCTCGCCCTCTCGGAGGTGCGTGCCCTACCTTTTTAGTGAAAATGTGCTTCAAATCGGAAGTCTGCGCCCTCTCTGCGATGTGGGGTCCTCCTGCCAAAGTGGGGAAGTGTGCACAATTTGCGTGCGTGCATGCTCATTCCGCATGCCCTCAATGTGGCCGACCTAGACCTGCCTGACCCTGGATCGAGACGCACGTGGACAAGACTTGGTCTAGGCTTGTAGGGCCGCGTGAGTGTGAGTCAGACCTGAATCTGTTCCCCCCCTGGGATCCTTCTACTAGTACCCCCCCTGTGTGCCTCATACCCACCCCGTGTCTTCACGACAAGGTCCCCCTTACCTGCTCCCCCCTCCTGTTCATGACAAAGTCCCTCAAGGACCTTCTCCCCCCTCCTCTTCATGACAAATGGTCCTTAATGGACCCGCCTGCCTTCCCTTGCCACCCTGCTCACCCTGGCCCTGCGCCGCTTTTTTTCAGCTCTCCCTGGCCCTCGGCCGCTTCTTGTTCAAGAGCACGAAACACACTCCCTGCAGTGCCTGTCTAGCGTGCAGGTTTTGTAATTACGCAAGTGTTTGTGTGTTTGTGTGCACGCGTGTATACATGTGTGTGTATGTATGTGTATGTGTGTGCGTGTGTGTATGCTGCGTGTGTTTGTATGCAGTGTGTATGTGCTGGTCTGGCCTACTCCAGCGTTTCCAACCCCAACTGTCCCCCCCCTTTGAGCTTTGCTGTATGCTGGATGTGAAAAAGGGTGATGCTCCACATGCTTGTTTTTTTATTTGTTTGTCTATTTATTGGAGGTGGTACCAAAAACAACAAACAATGCACGAGCAAGCTACTGTGCTGGGCGCCTGTGCGCCTGCCTCCATCCTGAACTCCCTCAATCCCTCACCCCAAGCCCTGCCACTGCCCTAGGGCGCCTTTCCACACAGGGGCCGGCCTGCCATGACGAGGTCTGTGGCATGCCATGATGCTCATTCCTGAAAGACGCTGGCTTCACCCCACAGGTCAGCGCCATGGCGGGACAGGCCGCGCCTCTGCAATCCCAGCACCTTGGCAACAGTGCTGGCGGCACCTTGGCAGCACCTCTGCGACGAGTTGGCCCCCTCAGCCACTGTGGCCATCCCCAAGTCTCCTGTGCGCCAAACACCACCTTTGGCAGAAGTGCCACCACCCTTGAAGCCTGCACCCCCACTCGACCCCCGCTTGCCCCCCAGGAACAGGTGTGACCAGTGGTCACTGACCACAACCCACTGCACACACGCACGTGCGCATGAGCTCTTGTGTGCACATATGTACACATGTATGAGCACCGTTGTGTGTATGTGTGTGTGCGTAGCTTCGTTTCTCGATGTCATTCTGCCCTCTTCTGGGAATTGCTTCTGTGGGGGTGCTTGAGCACTCGCTCTCTGCTCCTGCTCATACCTTGTAAGAAAAGAAGAACAGATGGTAAATGGTCAGCCCAGCCACCTTGCCAGCATTCCCCCTAGAGGCCACGGGCAGTATCTGGCCCTGAGCACCACCATTGCGCGCACTGTGCGAGGCTGGATGATTACAAATTTGGCTGGATGCCTGGGCTCCATGCCTGTCCCTGGCCACACACCGCCCTGCCCGAGACCACGAGCGAGCACAGGGCAGACTCACCTGACTGCGCTCCTGAGCACAGGGCAGGCTCACTTGACTGCGCCCTCTAACACGGCAGGCTCATTTTGTTGGGCTTCACATTTTGCACATCTGCCTCCCCCCTCCCGTCCAGGGCACTCCCGTCAATCCAAAGCACTCGCGGGCAGGGCGGCAGCAGGGCAGCTCTGCTGCCGATGCTGGTGCGCCATCCAGGTGAGTGCTCATGCTGCCAAGGGTGGTAGCAGGCATGAAAGAAATGCTATGAAGAAAGGTCTTTTAATGGGCTAGCCGGGAACAATTCCGATTAATGAACTGGCCAATCCCCAGTCCAGCTTGAAGCCTGATGGTTGGTTAGGTACTACCTAATAGGTAGTTGGAAGCGACCTGGTGATCAAGGAAAGCCTGGTTTGCTACAGGGCAGGGCTGCAACAGTGCCGGTGCTGATGCACCATTCGGGCAGGCGCTGGAGCTGCCAGGGCTGCCAGGGGTGATAACGGCATGCGCATGTGCGTGGACCATATCATGGCAGCACCAGGGGCTTAACCAAGATTTGGGTGCAGGTGCCGCTCGTGCTGCTGCTGCCGCATGGTGTGGATGCATGTGTGCTCTGAGATGAACCTCGTGCATTGCTCTCCATACCTATTCATCTCTGTCCATTCAATGCACCCCAGCCACCATCCCTTGATAGCACGCGCCCTCCTTCCAGCAGCTGCCTTTCCCAAGTGCACTGAACTCCCTCTGGCTGCCATCCCTCACTTGCGGTGCACCAACCCCAGCCACCATCTTGTGATTGCACACTGCCCTCTCTGCAGCAGCAGCCCCTCCCAACCGCACTGCCCTCTCTCCGGCTGCCCTCCTTTCATGCAAGTCTACCTCCATCTGCCACCTCTAACATGTGCACTGCCTTCCCTCCAGCTGCCATCACGTCCGTGCTTTGTGGGGCATGCGGCCTGCGCTGCAGGGGTGGCAGCGGCAGCAGCGCCCGGAGGCGCCTGGAGCTGCAGGTGGAGCTACCGCCTGACATGCAGCGGGAGGTGGTGGGGGCCGTGGTGGAACAAGCGACGCGCATGCTAGAGGCGCGGCATGCCGCAGCTGAGGCAGAGGGTGCTGCCTTGCAGGCGAGGTGCGGCTGGGTGCGGGCAGGGAGCATGGGCTGGTTGCACATGGACAGCCGCATGCCCTGCTCTTGGGGGCGCTTGAGTGCAATGGACTATGGCTTGCAAGTTGTCAATGGTTGGGATGGACCCACGGTGCTTTGGACCTAGGTGCCCTCTTTTCCTTAATTGATGTAGGGAGTGATGCACCGCTGGCGTTGCATTCTTTTTTCCTGGCCTGCAAGTCTCTTAACATTGAAGTATTGGTAGGCAGCAGCTGTACTGTCTCACGGCTGGCAAGGCAAACTGCGCAAATCAAGCTGTCTTGTCAGTGACGAGTCGTCACTCAAGCATGGGGTTGTCTTTTTCGGAGGATTGCTGTGGATGGAGTCCTTTCTATGCCACACTTGCCAAAGGTGTGACAAGCATGCCGACCATGCTTACGATAGTTTTAGCAAGCAGCAAGAACAGCAAGCAGCAAGAACACAGATCCTTTGTCTGCAATCCGCGACAGCTCTTGTGGCTTTGTTACTCCTGCCAGACCTCTTGTGACCTGGCCTCTTTTGTGACCTGGCCTCTTTGTGACATGGCGCAACTTACCATGCCAAGGAGCTGTAGCAGGATCGCGTAACACGCACACACACCTTTGCGGACACACAGTAGGCTCGCACACTTATGCCTTAGCACACACACGGGGGCACACACAGGGGGCATCAGGCATTGCTGGCCTCAGGCTTATTCCAGCAGCAACACACACATATACACACTCACACATGCATACACACCTCTGCGCACGCGCAGTGGGCGACAACCATGGCTGGCCTCAGGCCACACCCGGCAGCGACAGAGCACCAAAGGCCGAGATCCCAAGGTGAGCAGACTCTGCCCCATACACATGCCAGGCTCTATCTTTGACACATGTCAGTGTTTCCTCTGTACCCAGGGCTGAGGCCCTGAGGAAGGCAGATTTTGTCTCACTGTCATAGGCACAAGCCAGCTCATATTCTGCTGATATTTGGCTGCAGCTTATCTGGCAGGCTGCCTGCCTGAGAAATTATGTGTGTGTTAGTCAATACAACATAGCCAAGGCATGGAAATTAAAGCTTATGATCCGCAGCCCTTTTGAGTGTTGATTGCTGGTGTAGAACTCTTTACTCCATACTCGACCTTCACATTTGGGTCCCATCATTACATGAAGGGCACTTTCCACCCTTTGCAATGTTCAAATTTTGCGCCCTCTGCAATGTGCACACTTTGCACCCTCTGCAATTTGCACACTTTGCACCCTTTGGAGTGAGCACACTTTGCACCCCTTGCGATGCGCGCTCTCTTCACCCTTTGCAATATGCGCCGCAGCATTCCAAGGGCTGCAGCTGCTATGTGTGGCAACAAGCGCGCGCAGGGCAGATTGTGACTGCCCTGTACAGCTCTGCAGATGATGGATGCATTGTTTGGTGCCTTACTCAGCAGCGCCACACCCATTGTTTGCCCGCCTTTGGGCAGCTGCCTGATCAGCGATGGCAGTGTGTGCAAGGACGCGGGCATGCTCCCATATTTCTGGAGCATGAGCGGCTCCTGGAGTGCTGGCCCTTGGCCCATCGGCTCCGCAATCCCCACAGCACCTCACTGCTGCAGGTGCTGCATAGCACAGCTGCCACAGCCTTTGGCTTAGGAGCACCAGAATTGACCTTTTCTGAAGGACAATTCTGGCTGGCGGTCAGCCGGCTGTGGTCGTTGCCCTTATTCATCTCCACAGCACGGGCGGCCCCTTAGCCCACGACCACAGAGGTGTAGGAAGAGGTGGGCAAGCTGTACCAGATTCTGACCTCCCCACTGTTTGCCATGAGAGCTGTGGCCGCAGGTGCTACAAGAGGCGGGCAAGCTGTACCAGACGCTGACCTCCCTATCTGCTGTGAGCCGCGATATGCGCGCATACATCCTGGGCCTGGAGTGCGAGATGTACTGGAAGCGGCTGCTGCAGGTGACGCAGCTGGCGGGTAGTGCTGAACATTGAGGTGCACTAGAGGCAGCTGCTCCATGTGGCGCAGCTTGCCAGCAGAGCCGTGGAGTGCGTGGCGTACTAAAGACAGGTGCTGCAGGTGGCACAGCATGCCAGCAGCGCTGTGGAGTGCGAGGTTTTTTGGAGGCGGCCAGTGTTACTTGACAAGCATGCATTACATCGTGCCGCCTGCAGCCGCCTTGAGCCTTGTCATGGTCCTCTTCTAATTCATCGTCAAATCACCAACCATTCAGCATTATTGAAAGATGGTCATTCCCGTAGCCTGCACGGTTTGGGCTAACTACATCCCATTAAGTTAGCTATGGATACCCTATTCTTGTGCGGCAGGTGTACGCCAGGTGTGTGTGCCCTGTTCTTGTGCTGCAGGTGTGCGTCAAATGTGCACCCTGCTCTTGTGCTGCAGGTGTACGCCAAGTGTGAGGAGCTGCATGGTCGGGATGCCACCAAGGCACTGCGGGTAGGGAACTACCGAAGGGAGTCATAACTCTGAGGGCATAAGGTCCAGGAGGGCAGCTGCCCTGCATCCACTTTTCTATGCATGAAACATACGCTTTTCTATGAATAGAATATCCGCTTTTCTTTGCATGAGAAGCTCATGACCTGAGCTCCCTCAGAGCAGTCTCCTTTCTCACGCGACCTGCTGCTCATGACACATCAGATTTTGTACCAGTGGCGCGGCGTTTGTCACAGCATGCTTGCATGCATGCAAACCCCATCCAGCTTGCTTGCAAACCCTGGAGCTGGGGCGCGCACGCCGCGCACTGAGCAGACGTGCTTCCACACCTCCCCCGCCAATGGGCCGTGCGCATTGCTCGTGCGCCGCAAGTTGCATCATGCTTTTGTGCTGTTGCCGCGCCATGCTCATTTATAAACAAAATTGCTCAGTGTGCTGCAAGTCACGCCATTGTGTGTCGCGCATCTCACATATGAAGCATGGCATGCAGGCTCCTTGCGTCCCTGAGTGCCCTCCTCAGTGCCCTGAGTGCTGTGTGCCTCACTGGTATCATAAACAGAGTAAAAGACCGTCGCAAACTCCTGCAATCAAAACCCTCGTCCTTGCACATGCATGCGTCACTCAACGGCTCGCTCAATCGCCGGCATTGCCCATGCTTGCGCCATTCACCCGCTGGCATCCGCTCGCTCATGCATGCGCCGCTCGATGGCGCCGTGCATGCGTCACCGGCCCAGTGCTCCAGGCGCACACACTGGCGCAGTGCATGCGTCACTGGCCCAGTGCTCCAGGCGCACACACTGGCGCAGTGCATGCGTCACTGGCCCAGTGCTCCAGGCGCACACACTGGCGCAGTGCAGGCGTCACTGGCCCAGTG
>LFIK01003473.1_pt1 | contig 12795 bp, 18 predicted proteins | sample 643401 | NCBI WGS metagenome assembly LFIK01 (sample SAMN03777447, study PRJNA286221) | soda lake metagenome | biome: soda lake; feature: Kulunda steppe; material: water; isolation source: sample T5-Br brine of Lake Tanatar-5 | place: Russia: Kulunda steppe | collected 2010-07 | reverse complement strand
AGCCTCCGGGGGCAATGGGCATGCTGCCGGTGGTGCTCATGCTGCTGCTGGTGGGGGTGGGGGTGGGCAGGGCGGGGAAGGGGAAGGGGAAGGGGCAGGGGTGCAGGGGGGCGGCGACAGCCAGACGAGCACAAGTGCGCATGGCATGGAGCGTGCCCGAGAGGAAAGCGAGCAGGGCGGAGCGACGAGCGGGGAGTACAGCGAGGGGGATAGTTACGAAGACTACTACGAGCACTATGGCTTTGAGCAAGGGGCTGGAGAAGTAACGCGCATGTGGGAGGGATGGGGGTCCCAAGGGGAAGAGGACGAGGATGAGGAGGGCGATGAGGATTGGGACCAGTACCTTGATGACGGGCTGATGGCAGAGGAGGGGCTGGAAGGAAGCCTTGGGGACTTGGACATGGGGGGAGACATGGATCTGGACATGTTGGACGACATGTTTGACGACATCCTCACGCCGGAGCCGCCAGACATGCCCCCTCCCGACATGCTTTACCCTCTGGGTGAGCCTCTCTTCCCCCCACACCCCAAACCAAATCCCCATGCATTCGCATCACTCCAAGTGAATCTGATGCCAGCACGCCACGCCATGCCATGCCACACTCAGCACTGACGCTCCGCACACCCTGCTGTAGCTGACTCAGCATGCCCTATGCCCCTGCGTGCCTGCTTTGGTCTTGCGGCCGTGCCTTGCAGATGTGTAATGCTGTCCGCCCTGTGCTCCGGGCTTGCGCGCCCACGCGTGTGCGCTGCACGCGGTCCGCCCACCCTTGCGCAGATGGAGGGGCTCCTGGCGTGCACTTGGGTGACGAGGAGGGCGACAGTGACTATGATGACGAGGATTTTGAGGATGAGGATGCAGATGCGCAGGCTGCAAGCTAGGGGCGTGGGTCAAGTCACGCTGGGGAATGCGTTGAGGTTTGGTGTGGAGTGACACACATGCGTAGCTCAAGTATTAGAGACAGAAATGCTGGTAGATGCATTAGCTTCATGCTCCAAAGTTTCGAACCCAACCGCCACATTCTTGTGAAAGGCTTCTGTTGGCTATGGCTCCTCACGGAGTTTATGAAGAATGTGTGTGGATTAGAAGGAGTCCTGGCCAAAAGCATTGAAATCGGACCCTGTGTTCTTTTTCATTCAATGAGGATTGCACAAGCCAGTCTGCTACACCTCCTCATGTCAATACCTGTTGCCCTCTGAGCATTATCTCTTCCTGGTTCGCGTCTTCTACTTCCAAAAAAAGGAAGAGAACTCTAGAACTGGCAAGGATCACCCTGGTGGCGTACATCACCTTAGAGGCGGTTGAAACGAAAACTTGGTGCCTTCACAAGTCTCGAAAAGTTGAGTCACTTACAAGCTAGGGTGAACTGCCAGCCTGGATGTTGGGCTGATTGTTTTGTGGCCGGTCTTTGACAGCCAAAGAGTAGTCCATCATGTCTCAGAAAAAGAAGCAACTATTACTCTTATTTTTAGTTTTCAGTCTTATAACCTTACAAGTTTACAAGTTTAAGTTTGACCTTCAGCCAGGTAGTTTGACTGATCAGGTTGCTGGTGAACACCAGCCATCAGATAAACATCCATAAGCTTTGAAATAAAACGAGGAATCATTAGTTTGTTTCTGGAAAAAATTGAAGACATAACCTTAGCCACTAAATGCAGAATCTCCGTAAAGAGTGTCATGTAATAACAAAACATGCTCCCTCATTAAAGTTCTGCTTTAGAAGAGTCTGCCAGGCAGATGAGGGAGCACAGTTTTATGGCATGCCATGACGCTTGTTTGTATGTGACGTTGATTCACCTGACAGCCCTCTCTCTTTTAATGTCTCTAGGGCGTTCCTGCTGGATTATTATGTTGCTTGCACTTGGTACTGCTAAGTAAAGCAGCTACTAAGTACTGCTTAGTAAGGCATCTTATCTGAATGACTCCTGAAGGATTGTGGGGCTAGTCAGCGAGCCTCGCTCTTTTTGATCTCTCCGGTTGTCATCCGATGAGTCCTCTGCTGTGATCTTGCCCTTGTGTGCTCGTGAACTGCCTTCAAACGTCTTCCGGTTTTCAGTTTTGCCGTTCACCAAAACATCTGGCTTCCAGGCACTACCTTCCTTCAGATATGATTTAGTTTTGGTTAGGGAATGCAGGCCTTTCAGGCTTCAGCTAAGCTGCCCTCGTTCGGCGGATACAGCTACGTAACCTAAGCTAACCTGTGGGGCTATGACGGATGTACGCAAGCCTTCTTTCAGGGGGACCCTGTTTTGTTACTCATTACTTATTGCCGACAGGTTAAGGATGAAAAAGCACACCTTCTCGAGGATGAAGAAAGAGGGACATTCCAGCTATGGCCCTCAGGCCTCAGGAGTATATTAAGGTTACAAGGTAGAGTTTGGTCGGCAGGCTGATTGATTTGTGGCTGGTCTTTGCCAGCCAAAAAGCAATCCACAATGTCTGAGATGAAGTAGCAAAGTGTGAACGCAACAACAAACGTGCAACTCATCATTCTTGATTTGCCTCTCCCCCTTGGATCTTCAAACTGATTCTCGCATTTGTGTGCGGAACGGGGATACTAATCTGCTGCCTCCTGTTTGCTTTTTGTGCCTTAACCTTCCTATCATATCATGAGGAACACGAGCAGGTCTTGTTTGCACGCACACACTCGCAGTGGAGTAATCCCTTTGATTCGGCGGAAATAGATATTGTGACAATTGCTCGTGCTGCTGTGCAATCCTCCTTTTACGCCAGTCACTTTCTGTAGAAGCCCCTTGTATTTTGCATACTTTGCCAAATCAGACTGTCTTAATTTTCGTTCTCAGCGACACACCAAACATAGATAATTCATTCCAAACATGGGAATGACCAGCCACAAAACAATCAGTCTAAAGGCCAGGTTGGCGGTTAACCCCGATTAATCTGAAAACGTTCTGAGGTTATGGAGGCGTAGGGTTACATCATGAATGTTATCTACGCTATTTACGACAGCTGTAACTACCGGACGAAGGCGCCTTTGCTGAAGCTGTGTCTGGCCCACTTTACCACTTCCAGGCCCAACATTGTGCAAGCATCAATTCTGCACACTCGACTAGCGGACACACCTTGAATTATGCGGCATAATCCATACCACCTGAGGTCACCTCTCTCGTTCAAGCCCCCTCTTTCATGTCCTAGCAACTCTGCTGCCTACAACAGCGAACGGAGCTACATGCCCTGTACACTCCTCAACAGTACCTTGTGGCCATTGCAGTCCTTATAACATTCAACATTCTTCAACCGTCCCTCTGTTGACAGTCAAGAAGTCTAAGCAGTCAGCGCTCTCTTGCAGGGTCCCTTCATACCCACAGACTTGTATCCATCGCTCAGTGCATGCAGGTGCATGCATGGAATTGGATCTGCCTCAGGCTCTGGTCTTATGACTGTGGTTGGCACTAAACAATTTTGCAATCTTAGTAAAAGGCATGTGGGTACAGCACCAAAGCCGGGCAAACAGCCGTGCTCACAAGTTATGACATGGTACATGGTTCATGATACACATCGCTGAGCCCACTCTATCTAGCTGAGCCTGTGCTCAATGCTAGTGCAGAGTTCATGTACACATACCAACCTCGTGCCCATCAGTCTACAGTGCGTACCAGCCAGAGCAAAAAAGGAGCTGTGCTGTCAGTCCCATCATGACGGCTTCTGATGGCCAGCTCTCCTCGACCCCGCCAGCTCCACATCACCAGTTGCCCTGTTCCGATCATTTCCAGCCAGCATGAGCTCATCATCCCCTGCCTGCCGCCATGAAGACAGTCCGGGCTGGAACTCTTCCTCTTCGCCCTCCTTGCTGCTGTTTTTGCCCTCTACCCTCACCTCCTTCTTCTGGTCCCCGCCGCTCCCTCCGCCATCTCCTTTGTCTGTCTCCGGCGGTAGGAGCCACAGGAACGGCGCAGGAAGCAGCATTCCGAAGTTGCACAGCAGCACCTGCAGGAAAATATGTGGCACAAAGGGCAAACAGGTCTGAAGTGCCCTTCAAGCCAAAGCCAGGCAAGCCAGCAGGCGTTTGTTGCTGCAAAACTGCCTGCAATGCTAACCATTGAGCAATTTGGCTGGCAGCCATCATGTGCGTACCAAAATCCGCCTGCCCAGACAGCATATTCTCTCTGCATGATCAATAACACTGAGAATGATGCTCACCAGAGTGAACAGGTTTGTGAAATTGTCAGAGGTCACGCCCAGCGAGTTTGTCAGCCAAGCACCGAGGGCGCTTCCAACAAAGCTTCCACCTGCAGGAAGAAAATGGGGCAGAATATGAGCACGGGGTAGAATATGAGCATGGGGCATGGGGCATGGGGCGGAATATGAGCATAGGGCAGAATATGAGCATGGGGCATGGGCATATGAGAGCATCATTGATGCTGGTCCAAGAGGGAAGGTGGCGTTGAGTGGCCCCGCCAGTGGCCCTTGTGAGTGTGGCTAATAGGGACGCATGAGGAATGCCTGCAGCCTTTGCAGCCGTCATCAAACGCAGGAGATATCTGGCAGACAGGACACAGAGCTGGAAACGAAAGTGCGCACGCAGTGAAAATAGTCCCACATAGATCAATGAGAACAGTCCCTACATAAATCAATGAGAAGGGGTAGCCTAGGGCCAAAGCACTGCATGAACCCTCGCGAAAAGCGCTAGAATATGCCTTAAGAGCATGCAACAACAAGAATGACGAGCAAGACAACACACTCAGTGGCTAAATGACAGCTGCACCCTTCTCATCCAATATCAAATAAAAGCAGGCACAGTGTCTCCCAACCCCAACAGAGAGAAAAGCGGCCCGTAGGCAATTGAATTGTGAACCTAGCTGTTCACAATTCACTCCTCTTCAAGGAAGAGGAGTACACACAGTGAAGCATAAAGGGTCTTGACTCAGCAATCCACGCCTAAATTGTAAGCAACAAATGAAACTCAAAGCTGTACAGCAAACCAGTGAGCACACTCTGCAAAGCTTGAGACTTGACACCCAAAGTATGTCATACCACCTAAATGCTTCACAGACAACAATGCTCAATCATGCGCCAATCCCTCTTGACCTCAACGACAATGAGAGCCTTTCCAAACGACGTCTGCACCCAGAGATCCTTGACAAGGGAGGAGCATTGGGCACTTAAAAATGTGTGGCGCCAACTCCCATGCTTGGGTTGGCACCAACCTTGTGATTTGTGTACCTTCGAGGGCGTGCGGCCAGAGATAGCCAACCAATTGCGTGTGAGGCCCACCGCAAAGGACATACACAGCTGCGTGGATGTATGCGCGTGCATGGCTGTGCGGGTGAGTGCCCGCTAGAGCCGAGGATGGCCAACGTAAGGCTTTCTTACCGTTAAGGATGCTCATGAGCGTGGCGAACAGGGTGGCCTCAACCCCCTCCGGGCACAGTCGCGCAGCGAGCACAAGGATGGGCATGAACGAGGCCTGCATGGGCATGAGGCTGGTGGGATGGGCGCGAACAGCAGGACAGGAAATGGTGGGACCGGCATGGCGCCCCTTCTGAATCATTCACGCGGCATGCACAAGGATAAGCATGAAGCATGGCCTGCATGTACTGCGGCTTGAGGCAGCCTGTTGACACAAGAAGGAGCACCCCCACGCAGCCCCCCGCCGCTGCCCCTGCCATTGAGATGCCCCAGCGCCTTGGAGCACCCCCCTACCTGTCCCAACACAGTGAGGAGCACCCTTGGAGCACCCCCCTACCTGGAGGATGCCCCAGCGCCTTGGAGCACCCCCCCTACCTGCCCCAATACAGTGAGGATGACGCTGTCACCCAAGACAAAGAGCTCGTTGCTGAGGCCCAGCTGCTCGTTGAGCCCACTGACAAGGATGAGCTGGGTGGACCCCAGGGCCACGCCAAGCAGCATGGACCACCTGCAGCATGGACACCAAGCAGCGTGGACCACTTGGTTCGTGCAAGCGTGCATCTGAGTATGTGTGCGCATGCGTGCATATGGGTGTGCATGCGTGAGTGTGCGCGCAAGTGCGCGTGCGCATGTAAGCTTGCACACTTAACGCACATGCGAGCAAGCGATGAGCATTGCGAGCCAAGCGACCATGATATGCACAAAGCTAGAAATGATACACAAAGCTAGAAACGATACACAAAGCTAGAAATGATACACAAAGCTAGAAATGGTGCACAAAGCTAGAAACGATACACAAAGCTAGAAATGATACACAAAGCTAGAAACGATACACAAGCGACCATGATACACAAAGCTAAAAACGAAATGGTTCTTCGAAGGTCTTCAAAAAAGGAAGGGCAAAGTTATCTGCGGCATAAAAGGATGTACACCAGCCGCAGTATTCCACAGGTACTACCTAAAGCTCGATGGCCATGCACTCAATATAGATCAAACAGCTTCATCCCAGAATACTGCACATCCTTTTCAGCCAGGGCAGGTTTACCCAGTGACTGAAGAGCAAAACAGGCTTGTGATCCACACCCCACGGCACTCTCGTCTTGGTCCCACACGCACCAAAGCATTGTGCGTAGGGGCACTCGTTTCAGGAAGCCATTGTAGAGGGCCACACCTGCATCACAGCCAGGGCATGAGCACAGGCACTGGGCCTCATCACCTAAGCAACCCACCAAGCAGACATGCATGTGCTGCAGTAGAAAGGCTAATCCTGGCATTCAGTGAGGGCCTGTGACACATAGCCTGCAAGTGTGCACTGAGGAATCAAAGACGAAAAAATCCCGTTACTGCTTGCCCAAGCTGCCTGCCCAAGTACGCATCTTTCAAACCCCTACTGACGCAGGCTATGCGCGTGCATATTAGACAAGAGCTGCTGCTCCTTCTCTCCCTGTTCCCACAGTGAAGCCGCTGTTGCTGAGGCATTGCAGCCTCGCTGCTGTGCCGCCGTAGCCTCCACTGCCCCTGACCAAAGAGGACCTTCACACTGCTTGCTTTTGCCGTCACCCCCTGCACCTCCCATGCATTCCAGGATGCCACCCTTCACTCTAGTACTACTAAGCTGCACCAAGAGACCACAGCAATCCCAACAGCCAAAGGCTGGTCTCACGTGTCAGGAGCAGCAATGCAGCAGCACACACCGGCTGGAACACACCCCACAGCAGGGGACCTGCCGGTGCACAGCCGGCAGCAGCAGACACCCCTCTATGTGGCTAGCACATAAGAACAATACGCTTTGCAGAGGACCATCAAGCACCATGTGGAACGACACCAAACCTAGCCCTCCTCTTTCCCCTTCCCTCAGCCACCATGCATGCCCCCCTCACCAGCAAAGCCAGCACACCCATCGGCTGCACACGTCCACACGTGCTCACAATTGCCGGCCCAGCGGGCATGCGGCACCAATCGCCCCACCTGCCAGCGATGCCAGCGCGCCCACCAGCCGCACGCGCCCCAGGAACTCCGGCTGGAAGCCGAGCTGGTTCGTCTGGAAAAAGAACATGGCGGTGTCTGCGGAGGGCGTGGCTTGCCACAGGAACACAAACGCAGTGGGCAGCAGGATGTCCCTGCGCGTGACTGCGCCCCACAGCATCTTCACCCGCTCTACGAGTTGGGGCACCTGCGGGCGCCGTGCAGGGGGGAGGGGGGGAAGGGTGCTAGGGAAGAAGGACAGGGATGCAAGGGGCGCATCTTGTTGTTGTGCTGGGCAAGGAGGAGAGTGGTGCAAGCCCCTGCTGCGGGATGCCATGCAGGGAAAGGGGGGTGGGGCTGGTGCAAGCACTTGTAGGGGGCTGTACGGGGGGGGAAGAGGGGGCAAGGGGTGCATGCCATGGTGGTAAGCAGGGCTGAGCTGCGGCAGCAAAAGCTGAGTACAAGCAAAAGCTGAGTATGGGCGCGTGCGCTGCGGTTCAGGGGCTAGGTGCCCTGTGGTGAATGGGGGCGGGCAGCCGCTCAGCAGCACCCCCTATGTAAGATCTCCCTTCCTCCAAATCCTGTCCTCCTCACAGCCTTGCCGCTTGAATTGGTGGAGTGTTCTCATCCTACGTTGCAGATGCTTTTCTTTTTTCTCTTCTGAGTCGGGCCGCGGCAGGCGGGCCGGCAAGCAAGCCCATACGCATGCAAGCATGCCTGCGGTGGGGCATGCGGCTGAGGGAGCGCGGATTGCGGCAGACAAGCTGGTAAGAGAGTATGCGAGTACACAGGACTAACAGCACGTAGGCACAACTGAGCACACCTGCATCGGGGATCACGTACGGGGCCAAAGGCTGCGGCAGGCCAACATAGGCTGGCAGGCACACATATGGCGCACACCTGCTGTGCCGCGCGCTGCGGCAAAAGTGCCAGGCCCTCCTCCTGTGCCCCTGCTTGTGCCCCATTGCTTGCGGCGCTGCCGGTAGATGCCTTGTCAGCAATGGCTGCTTTGGCTTGCCCAGGCCCAATGGGTTGCTCGTCAATGAGCAGTGCCGCGGCCGACACAATGAGCGGGAACATGGCGGTCACGCCGAACACAAAGCTGCAGTGGCAAGAAGAGCGTGGGTGGGCCTAAGGTGGAGACAAGGACCCTTGGCGCTTTAGATTCGAGTCTGTCAGTATGTTTGCATGTTCATTGAGAAAAAGGTAACTGCAGGTCTTCGCATGCATGTGCAGATGTGCACGCCTGTGTTGTTGTGTGTACAAAGACGCATAATGGAAGGGGTTGTGTGTGTCTGTGTGTGCGCGCATGCTTTGGTTGTGTGCGTGTGTGTTTATGTGCAAGGTTGGACAAATGATAACATGGACACATGGACACATGTGTGTGCGCGCATGCTTTGGTTGTGTGTGTGTGTTTATGTGCAAGGTTGGACACATAGACACATGGATACATGGACACATGGACACATGTGTGTGCGCGCATGCTTTGGTTGTGTGTGTGTTTATGTACAAGGTTGGACACACAAGCCAGGATTTGTCTGGGCCAGGGGCTTGGGTGGGTGGCTTCCATTGATAAGCCTGAACCTTAGGGGAGGCCATTGTATGGGCCAGCTTGCCTTGCAAGCAGCGTAGCAATGGTGCTGAATGGGCGCGTGCAGAGCGTTGAGGGCGGAATGACAGCCGCAGGGATGTACATGCAGGGCACAGTGCGAATCCCTCACCCACCCTGCTGGTCTGATACCATGGCAACATAGGAGGGTGGCCGGTTTGCGTGGAAGATTGGAAGATTCCCCGTCGTCCATTCAGACCGGCCACCCTCAGTGTGTCACATACATGCATGCGCACATGCAGGATCACACAAGTACGCATACGCACACACAGCAAACGCACACATGCGCGCACACTCACACCCACCCACCCGCAGTGCATGCGGCACACGCGGCACAAGAAGCAGAGTATATGCGCACAGGCACGCAAGCGCCGCACTCACTGCGTGCCGTAGTCGCCCACTAGGGAACCTGAGAAGTAGGCGCTCAGGATGCCGCCTGCAGCTGCACTAGCCCAGCACAAAGACTGCAAGGACCCAGCCATGGCCTGCGCAAACATAACAAGTTCAGTGGGGTGAGGAGGGGCGCGCACGTGCAAGCGCGCGCACACACAGAGCTTCAAAAAGGAAGAGCCAAAATGGGTGAGACTGTGGAATGGAGCCACACGGCCTGGTAGTGTCGGCATGTTTTGCCAAAAACAGCAGCACATGCATGCTTGCCTGTCAAAGGGCTCAAGCCTTGCCAAGGTGTGGGCTCAGCTGTTGCTAGGTGTACAAGGTGTACAAGGTGTGGGCTCAGCTGTTGCTAGGTGTACAAGGTGTACAAGGTGTGGGCTCAGCTGTTGCAAGGTGTACAAGGTGTACAAGGTGTACAAGGTGTACAAGGTGTACAAGGTGTACAAGGTGTACAAGGTGTACAAGGTGTGGGCTCAGCTGTTGCTAGGTGTACAAGGTGTACAAGGTGTGGGCTCAGCTGTTGCAAGGTGTACAGGGTGTAGGCCACCGCATCAGTTTTGCACAAAGCTGTACGAGGCTCAATACTGGGCACGTTGGAAACATTGGGGTTGTGTGAAGGTCGGAGTGCCTGCACGCACCACGCGCGCGCGCACGCGCTCTGCATGACATGGGAAGGGATTGCCCAGGCCTACTTGCACGCATGCGGGAATGTGCGCGTGCACGTGCACGCACATGCACCTGCGCACGCACCCACGGTGCAGTCACCCATGGAAGAGGGAAGCTGGCATGGGCACAAGGCACGCACCTGCTCCTCGCCCCTGGCGCGCTCCACCACGATCGAGTCGACCACCACATCCGATGCAGCGGTGCTGAGGGACGCAAGAACCATCATTGCCACCGCGCCTGCTTTTGAGTCGACGCCCGAGGCCAGTGATAACCAAGCAACGGTGCCTGCAGCACGGCAGCCGGGGCGCGCAGCCATGGGCATGTGTGCTGAGGGCATGTAAGGATGCAGCCGCTGCTGGCTGCTTGCAGAGGAACAGCAAGGGGAAGCGTGCACAGGGAGTGAGTAGCCTGCAGCACCTCACGAATGTGTTTTGTTTGAATGCGCATCTTTCTTCACAGCATGACATCCATGCCTGTTGGTGAAGCTGTACAGCACGACGCGCAAACGAGCCTATGGGCAAGTGTGCACAAATGGGGTTACCCAGCGCAGACATACCTATAAGGCCGCAGAGCACTAAGTAGGAGCGCCTGCGGTAGCCAAACAGGGGCACGCTGTCGCTGATGAAGCCATACAGGGGCTTGATAACCTGTACAGTTTGAGTGGAGGAGGTGGCAACTTGTAGCAGTGTGTGTCCTTCACATGCGCAGGTGCACGGTGGCATTGGCCTAGGATGGCACTTCTCTTGCGTGGGCAGCTTATGGAAGCACAGCAGATTTTTGGATGCACAGCAGCTAATTGAATGCACAGCAGCTTTTGGATGCTCAGCAGCTTTTTGGAGGACGAAAGTCGGAGGCACGGTGACACAATTATAGGAGGGTGACATAATCATAGAAGGGGCGATGCTAGCATTGGAGGTTGACACAAGCAGAGAAGGTGACACAAGCATAGGGGGGGCGATGCTATTAGCATTGGAGGTTGACACAAGCATAGGAGGGCAATATAAGCACAGGGGGGGCGATGCTATAAGCATTGGAGGGTGACACAAGCATAGGAGGGTGACATGAGCATAGGGGGGGCGATGCTAATAGCACTGGAGGGTGACACAAGCATAGAAGGTGACACAAGGACAGAAGGTGACACAAGGATAGAAGTAGACACAAGAATAATCAGGGGTACATACAGGAACATCAGTGACAAGGAGTGAGACCAAGAGGCAGGCAGGAGATACGCAGGTCAGGATCACTGAAGTTAGGCATATGAAGTCACTGCAGGTCAGTGCACTTGCTGACTGGCCTGTTTCAATCGTGGGCATCAGCTAGAAACAAGGACTGTTTGCGCACACAGGCACAGGCGCTTTTGCAAGACGAGGGCAGAATTTTTAGAGGCTGAAGCAATTGCTGCTTGTGAAAAAGCACACGCGCTCAATGGGAACTGTAGTGGCCGCTTCTGACAAGCTGCACGCTACAGGCCATGCAGGCTGGGCCAACTAATACAGCCAATAGGAAAAGTAATTTCTCTCATTTTTGAACTCTGATGCTGCTCTCTGTCTGATATCCTCTCTCCACACTCACCCAAGGAATGCCAGACAAACCCATGAGGATGGCCACCTGTTCGAAGGTCACGCATGCAGACGAGGGTGAGAATAATGTGCTGTGCAGAAGGGCGGCATGCTTGTGATTGCTGTGCAGGTTTGCTGCATGCCTGCTATTGCTGTGCAGGCATGCTGCATGCTTGTGATTGCTGAGCAGAATTTTTTGCAGGCTTGTGCAGGCGCTCATGATGCGTGTATAATATACACTATATAGAGTGCATTGAAGGCTCTGAGCCCGCTTTTCCATGAATATGGTGTTGTTTGATTAAATGCCATTGAAACCCATTCTTACCCTATCAACATAGGGGTCGTCCACAACACTCTTTGTTGCAAGCAAGCATGGGTATGAAAGACGACTCTTTTATGCTGTTCACACTGGTCCACTTATACCTCTGCAGGCTCCACATGCAGCTCATCTTTGAAATAAAAGGACAGTGCCAGGCGAGACAGGCCGAGGATGCCTTGCACAAAATAAACTGCAGCAATTCCAGGAGAGCAGGAAGGACGGGGCAAATAAGCACCCTGCTAGCAACACAGCAGTTGGCTCTGTTCCCATCCGAAACAATCAGCTGCAGGCAATGGGCGGAATTTGGTTCAAATTAGCCACATTCAATAGTTCATACATGACCTGCTGCTTGCAAGCATGCCAGTCTGGCATGTGCTCACGCTGTGCACATGCACGCTGTGAGTTGCGCGCCTTCAGCCGGGTTGAAATCGTGATAAGGTACTTAGAGTATGGCAACATGCTGAATAAAAGCAAAATGAGAGGCCAGAAGCATCAGCATTCGGCTGGTCAGGTAGTTCTTGCATGCGAGTATAGGTGAACTTGGCCTTACCCATTGCGATGGCCACAAGCTCAGGAGAGGGTTCCAACCCCAGCATCCTTAGGCTCGAGTCCACTTTGCTTCTCATCTTGCCAATTATACCACTGCTGGTGCTTCCGTTGTGGGCTTCCAGCTTTGTGTTTGGAGGAAGAGGTGATCTCTGGGCAATTTCTTTCTCCCGCGTGGCCTGAGGTACCGTACTCCTCCGCATGCAGGGCAGTATTCTTCTGCTGTTAGTATGCCTGCAGTTGCTAGGCCCACCAGAAGAAGCGGTGCTTCTCTGGGCGCGAAGCTGCGCAGGTCTCATATCCTGGGCTACATCAGACGATCCAAAAAAATATTGTTTTCTTTTTAAAACTTTTGGAGGTGTGAGGT
>LFIK01003471.1_pt1 | contig 12801 bp, 22 predicted proteins | sample 643401 | NCBI WGS metagenome assembly LFIK01 (sample SAMN03777447, study PRJNA286221) | soda lake metagenome | biome: soda lake; feature: Kulunda steppe; material: water; isolation source: sample T5-Br brine of Lake Tanatar-5 | place: Russia: Kulunda steppe | collected 2010-07 | reverse complement strand
GTGTGTGTGTGTGTGTGTGTGCGTGCGCGTGTGCGCCCCTGCTTGCAAGCTGGGCCCTTGATGCAGGCTGCTTGGGTGAAGACAACACCCTTTGTTGCTTCACCCATGTTGCACACACCCCTCCACCCCCCACAGCCAGCAAGCACACAAGCCAGCACCACACCTGTGCTGCACACGTCCGCGGACGCGGTTGCCGTGGCGATGGCGATGTCCTCCTCAAAGGCCTCAGCCCGTGAGGCAGCCACCGCAAACGAGCACTGGTTGGTTGCGGCAGCAAACGCGTCTGCAATCGCGGTGGCCACAGCGCGCGCGACCGCCCTGCGCAGTTGGATGCGCGCAGGGCCAACCATGTTGCGGGGGTGGAGCAAAGTGAGCACCCTGCTGCATCCCTGTGCTAGGCAGGGAGTACACAGTCAGCGCACCGCTGTGCACCACAGGCCTGGGAGTGCCCGGGCTAGGGAAAGTCTGGGATGTGCAGATGGTGCAGCAGCGCAAGCCGTTTTGAAGTCCAAGCCACCCCCCGCGCACCTGGCAGTCGCGGCTGCGGACGCGCATGCCTCGCCGGCGCCCTCCACGTTCACGACAGCAGAAGCCTCCGCCACAGCGGTCGCGGTCGCCTCCGCAGTCTGCGCGTGGGGCAGGAGGGGGGTGCGCGCCTTGCGAGCAGGCCCGCGCTGCTTAAAAGATGGGTCCGTAGCTGCCGCTGCGCCTCCTTCAAGCCCCTCCCCATTCCTCTCTGCCACGGGCGCAACAGCCACCCACCGCGGAGGCCAGCGCGCTTGCGGCTGCTGTCACATCGCCGTCGCGGCACACGGCGTTGATGGCGACGCCCACGGCCTCAGCTGTCGCGTTGGCCGACGCGTCCAGCGCCTCGCTGCTGGCCTGGGAGATCGCGGTCACCTTGCCTGCGGGGCGTGTGGTGCGTGCGGTGTACACACACATGTGTGTGTGTGTGTGTGTGTGTGTGTTGTATGAGAGAGCGGTCGCAGCTTGCGAGAACGGGGGGTGCCATGGGGAAAGGGGCAGCAGAAGGTAGAAGCGCAAGCCATGCATATGCATCTCCGGCGGTGGGCTGCCACGCACGCTCGGCAAAACTTCAGAGCCCATGAAGGTCGGGGGGCGGCCGCGCACCTCCGTAGGAGTTCGCGACGCTCGAGGCAATGCCAGCCGTGTCCCCAGAGGCGACCGCCTGCGCGATGCTCGCCGCGTCTGGCTCAGCTCCCGGCGTGGTGCCTTGCTGCGTGAGGGTGGCAGCAATGGGCGGACTGTCAGGTGGTTGGTTGGCCACTGATCGCCGCCCCCCCCCCAAGCGCACCCTGCCCAAGCGCACTCCCCAAGCGCAGGGTTACACCTTACACCTACTGCTGGTGAGCGCGTCACCCACCACTTCGGGGTCGCGCGTGGCCTCCTCCAGCGCCTTGCCCACGGTGGAGGGGTCGGCGCCCTTCTGGAACACGGCTGATGAGATGGCCTGCGCGTGTGCAGCAGGGGAAGGTGGTGCGTGGCTGCGGAGGTGACAACTGAAGCACCTATAATTGCACATAAAGCTACAAGCCAAACGTCTTTTTGAGTCCATGTGCCCTCCTCCGGCCAGCCCCGCGCAACCAGGACGCCACGCACGCTCACACGCCACCTGCCAAGCGCGCACGCACATCTGCGATCGCGCTGCTGCTGGTGGTCCCCGTGGCAATGGCCAGCGCGCCTGCAAGTGCCTCCGTCTCGCCGGCAGCCACGGCCTCTGCGATCGCAGTGGCCGCCGCGTCGGTGTCTCCCAGCGCAAAGGCCTGTTGGTGGAGGGAGAAGGGCCAAGGGTTTGTGCTGCGAGCAGCCCCTGTTGCGCAGTGTGTGTGTGTGTGTGTGTGTGTGCGTGTGTGTGTGTGCGTGTGTGTGTGTGCGTGTGCGTGTGTGTGTGTGTGCGTGTGCGCGTGCGCGCGCTCTGCTGGGCATTTGAGCTGCCTGGGGTGGGTGTGTCGCTCATTGTTGCGTCCCTTACTTTGGCAGGGGCGCCAAGTGTTGTGCACGCGCGGGCATGCCATGTATGCACTGCACACACGCACAGAGCTGGTGGACGTGGAGTACAGCAGAGGTACATAGGCGGTGCAGAGTACATAGGCCCTCTGCGCATGCACACAGCTGTAGGCTCAGATCAGGGGGGCAGAGGGGGCTGAAGATGGAAAGGTAGCAATAGCGGCCAAAGGCGGAGGCTCTGCTAGAGCAGGGATGCACAAACAGAGTTGTCCTTGGGTGCTTAATCATTGGATGAGGCGGGGGCAGGGCTGGGGCGCGAACCTTGCCACGTAGGCATACCTGGCCTCTGCACGAGGATGAGCATGTGGGCATGCGGCTTCCCTTCTCTTGAGGGCGCATGCAGCAGCCGTGCGTGCCAGAAAACAATCTGCGCGGCTGCAAACGCTCCAAGCACCACTCGCGCACCGCACACATCAAATCCGCTTGGTGCACTTGCACGCGCGACCTGGTCTCTGCCTGGTTGCGCACGCACCGCGACAGCAGCGCCCGCACGCTATTGCCTTGGCCCCCGCCGCCCCCGCCTGCTGCAAACGTAGTGCCGGTGGAGGATTCAGAGTACTGGTCGTCCGCAAGGCTGCCGCTCTGGATAGAGTGGTCCAGCGCCAGATCATCGCCTGTGCGCACCGAGATGGCGGCCTGCGGGGGGAGCACGCGCACGCAGGCTGTGCCCGTCAGGAAATAGGGTCGCTGGTGCCTGCAGGCTGTAGGCTGGGAGGTGGCGGCGGGAGCGAACACACATGCAGGGTAGCATGCAGATTGTGTTCTTAGGCCTCTGCTGTGCTGCGTCCCATGCCAGGATGCACCCATCCATGATGCACCCGTGCCAGGTTGCATGCGGCCAGCCTGCCACTGCCCACCCACCAGGTTGCGCAAGGTGCCGCCCCAAGCATGCATGCCTGGGCTGGCGCGCTCCCCAAGCTTCTCAACCACACTGCCACTTGCGCCTGAAGGGCTGCTGCGCGCGGAGCCGTTGCTAGGCAGGCGCTCCATGGCCCCCGCCCTGCAGTGTGCGCGTACACCCGTGTTGTTGTTGTGTGCGTGTGCGTGTGTGCGTGTTAGTTGAGCAAGCATACACTGAGCTGTTGCTGGGCAGGTGCTCAGGTCCTGCAGCGTTGCCTGTGCAGATCACTTTGGGTGGACCGATGATATTGGAAGGGAATGGGGTATGCATCCTGTGTGCCTCAATGTCCTGGGTGATGAGCAACCTGCAACATCTGGACGTTTTCTTACTTATGATCAGATGCACTAATGGTCTCACTTTCTTGTGTTAAAGTGCACTTACGTTCAAATGTTGTTGCGTTCACGTGCACACATGCATGCGCTTGAGTTTCAGGCATAAGGGCATGCGCAACTGGACCACCAGGTATGAGCACAGCACAGCACTGTCCTGGCGGAGACACTTGCACTCCTCTCATCCACCAGCACAACGCAGCAGGACTACCAGAGCAGAAAGTGCGTGCCCCTGCGGCTCACCCAGTGACAGTGGCAGAGGGGGTTGCCGCACCCACACTCCCAGCGCCAAACACCCCGCCGACGGAAGGCAGAGAGCGTGAGACGGCGCTCTCAAACACGGACGAGGTGGCAGTGCGCTGCACGCCTGCGCGTGGACTCCCGTGAGGCAGGTGTGGCATGAGACTTTGTGTGCGTGTGTGTACGATAGTTTGTGGGCGTGTCAGCGTGTCAGCGCCTGATTGTATCTGCAGCTTGTGCACATGCATGTGTGCATATGTGTGCTTGCGTGTCAGCGCACGATTGCACGTGCAGCTTGTGCACATATATGTGTGTACATGTGCGTACGAGCGTGTCAGTGCACAATTGCATCTGCAGCTTGTGCACATGCACGTGTGCATGCGTGTGCTTGCGTGTCAGCGTACGATAGCATCTGCATGTGTGTGTACATGTGCGCGCGAGTGTCAGCACACAATTGCATCTGCAGCTTGAGGATGCGCCTGTGTGCACATGTGTGCTTGCGAGCGTGTGATTGCACAATTGCATCTGCAGCTTGTGCACATGCATGCATGTACGTGTGCATGCATGGAAGTAACACAATCGATTGCTTCTGTGACGTGCGGTCACAGGCATGGCCTGCAGAGTCTGAAGCACTTGGCTGTGGGCAAGTTCTGTGCCGCAGATCAGAACTATGTGCTGCAAATCAAAACTCTTCGTGGCAGTAGGGATACGCTATATTAAGGGGCTGTGCTTGCTGTAGGTCACCATGCTTTTCAATGAATATGTTGGGCCCCGGGCCCCAGAAGGAGATGGCTTTGATTCAAAGATCAGTACACTTGGTACTCTTCTGTAATGGTTGGGTGCAAATCTGATTAACTGAGTGGAGGTGTAGCATAAGGGCACATTCAAATGGCACTCCATCTTTGGAACCCCACCATACGTCGGGGCTCCTTGAGTCCTTGACATTTGCTAGTTGCTGAACCTTTGCTCAATGCCTCCTGCTGCAGAGTGCTGGTGATCCCTGATGTGCACCCTGCCCTGTGCTGCCAGTGAGATGCCTCAGTGTACGACGCTGGGTTTATGAGATGTGATGTAATGCGTGTGTGCGTGCATGCGTGTGTGTGTGATTGTGTGCACGCGGTGGTGACCCACCGCCTGCGTGGGATGCTCCACCCGTGAGGTGCATGCAGTCCACCACAACACACTCAGCGAGCATACCATAACCGGGTGGGTCAGCCTCCATGGGACATGCAGAGGATTGAGGGGACAGCTTTCGCTGTTCCTCATGGCACTTGCACCACACACTCCTCACGTGCTCTGTGGCCTGCCAGAGGACACCGTGGGAGAAACTGGGGGAAAGAAAACGGGTGGACGTTTGGCTCACCGTCTGTGTGTGATGCGGTGGAGCGGGTGATGTCAACTTCCATTGCACTCTGGGCTGAGCGCAGCCCCCCTGCAGAAGAAGGGACCTCCGTGTCGGTGTGGGCGGGGCGGAGGTGGGTGCTGGTGTCCAGGTCTGCAGCGCACACAGTCAGCTAACATTGTCGCACACGGGCCGCAGAAAAGGGGCAGCGTGGCCAAGGGTTCTGGCCAAGGGTCACGACAGGAGGGGCAGCACTATATGTCGTTGCTGAGGGCCTCAACAGGTGGGACGGTGCAGTGTCATAGCAAAGGGTCACAAAAGGTCACAAAGTGAGGGGCGATGCGGCATCAGAGTGCCAACATCCAGGGGGATGACAGGGGTGTCCAAGACTTATGACACACACCAACACGCGCGCACGCACGCACACACACACACACACACCAATGCACGGGCCCATTAGATGCAAACTCACTTCAGTTGCCTGTGTTGATGACCTACTTTGAGCGGAGTCGAAGGGTGCCTGGAAGTGGGCCTCGGCGTTGGGGCGGTGTAACAGAGTGTCCATCACATCCATGCTATTCAGCATTCCATTGCCACTGTACGCCTTTGTGAAGCCTGTGCAAACATGGGTGGTGCTGGTTTTCGCTCAGCGACGTGAAGACCTACTGCAGCGTGACAACACGCACCCGCTGTGTGCATATTCTAGCTTGCTGAAGATGCAGACACTGCACACACAGGCACGCCTACAGACACACAAACACACGCCTTTTCCACGCACACACAAACTCATTGTGTGTGCACACACAAAACCAGGCACACCCCCCCAAGCATCCAGTGCTGCCCTGGGCATCTCCAGATGCACCCCCCTGCCACATTCCCATGCATCCAGTTCCATATGCACCCCCCTGCATCCAGGCAAAATCCCATGCACAATCCCATGCACAATCCCATGCACAATCCCATAAACCCATCTCCAGATGCACCCCCCTGCCACATTCCCATGCATCCAGTTCCACCCAATGTGCAGCCCTTACCAGATTGCCATGCACTTGGTGCCACTCAGATGCACTTGGTGCCACTCAGATGCACTTGGTGCCACTCAGGGCATTGCCATGCACTTGGTGCCACTCAGGGCATTTCCTGCGCATTCCCCCTGCCTGCATCGCTGGCATGGCCCATGGTAGGCCTGCACACGCAGTAGCAAGAGCACGCAAGGCCCACGATGCGCCTGCATGCCCACACACCTCCCTGACACCTCCAGCGCCAGATTGGTTGGGCCCCTGCACGCCCACGCACCTGTGACACCTTCGGAGCCGGTGATGTCGGAAAACGACAGCGGCATCACCACGCCTGGCGCTGTTGCTACGCTGCCGTCATCTTCATGCACCTGCGTACACAGGGAGCATGGCAATGTAGAAGGGTTCTAGGCGTGGGCGCGGGGGCTTGTATGCCAGCAATTTGTACTGGTGCCTAAGAGGCATGAGCCACTGTCAGGCACAGTATTGTCTAGCTATCAAGCAGCCATGGGAGGCCTTGATCCTGCGCTGCTATAGCCAGGTCAAACAGTCATGCAATACTTAAAAATACCTGTAGGTTGATCTCGTAGGCCAGGTGGTCGATGGTGTGCTGGGGGCTGATTCGCGCCAAGTACAGCGCGATGCGCTTTGCCACACCAAAGTACTCGGTCAGCGAGGCGGACTCCTGTGTGTGTATGTGTGTGCGTGTGTGTGCGTGTGTGTGCACATGCGTGCGCGTGTTTTTTTGGGGGGGGGGACTTTTCACGCTAAAGCACTTGAACGGCCATGTTGTTGTGCACAGTATATAGCACAAAAGCGCGTTTCTCAAACCACGAGCATGCGCGCTCCTTGGCTGTGCATAAATGGCTCTTCACAAGGCTGAGCCTACTCAGATAAGCGTCACAACACGTGCTTTGCAGCTGCAAAGCAGATCAGAAGCGCGCGAGGCTCCAGGCGAGTATGCAGCAAAACACAACTTAATTGTGACAGTAACAACTCTGCAGCACACACACACACACACAGAGGGGCCTGCAGTGCCCAGGCCCAGCATCTGCACAGAAAGCGCACCTGCAGTGCTGCATACACTCCCAGCGATGTCAGGAAATCCAGGATGGGGATGATATTGCGCTTGCTGGCCGCCAGTGTGGACCACAGGCGCTCAATCTCAAAGGGGAACGCGGGGCCGTGGCGCTGCGTGACGTAGTACATCGACTTCAGCAGGCGCTCACACCAGCTACCCTGCAGACGCGCGAGTGTTTGTGGGGACACGTTGCGAGGGCGTGACACACACAGACACATACACACACACGGGCCGTGGTCAAGCGGGAGAGGAGTTGTTCTGAGGGACCTTTGAAAGCAGTGGGAAGGCTTCAGGGCTAAACTTGGCCCTGCCTGTGACTGTGAACGTATGCTCACAACACTGGGGGTTTCTGGCAGGATGCGCTGGCGGATGGCTGTCAGATTGCAGCCAGCCATGCAGACACGTGATGAGGGCGGGACATGGTTCAAACACTTGAGCTTGCGTGTACGTTAGCAAGTGTGCCTGTAAGCTTTTGAGGACTCTCAACTCTAGTATTCAACACACTTGAATGCACATGCACACATGTAGAAGGCGAAGCTCTTGCACCCCAATTGCGCCGACCTTCCAGTGCGGGCTGATGATGAGGTTCTCCATCCAGGGTGCTAGGCAGATGAGCACCGGGTGCTGTATGGTGGAGTCCCAGCACTCCAGTGCGCGCGTCATCATTTCCTCACACAGCGCCTCGCTCAACTCCAGATGGTCCCTGCGTTAAGGACACAGGAGATCAACAAGGGAAGGGTGAGGGGTTAGTGTCGTTCATAACAGCTGCATTTTGGCTAAGGAGCAAAACAAAGGAACGTAAACCACCTCATTTTCGACACTCCACGACTTGAAGAACCTTCTTACATGCTGACTTGCAAGGGCACCCAGGGCATGCCATCATCATTGGAGGTGTCACCCCAGTGCACAGGCAGGGCATGCCATCATCATTGGAGGTGTGCACAGGCAGCGCATGCCATCATCATTGGAGGTGTCACCCCAGTGCACAGGCAGGGCACAGCACACAGTACAGTGGTGGCAGGCCTCCCTGTTTGCACACCAACAAGCCTGCGCAGCTGCACTCTCGCGTGCTACATTATTTACTTGGATCATGGGGGCTCTCTTCCTGAACCGTTCTGGCCGCCAGCCTCTGTGCCCGGCGGCTAAGAAGCTCTCATCTTATTTGGGGGGACCCAGCATAGCAGCCACGACACTGAGAAGAGAGCTGGTGGTGCAAACAGGATGGGCCTGACTTACTGTCCTCTGCTTCCAGCATGACTCATTCTTCCATTCATTCGACTCAGACAAGGTGCAGTATTCTGTGCAGCGCTCGTCACACTTTGAGACGCCTGTCAGCTAACACATGCGCGTGCGCATACAACAACGCACGCTTCCTACACGCGCAATCACACAAACAGGACACACGAGAGCAGTCCCACCAATAACGGCTTGCACACTCCGCCCACCTGGCGAGCTTGCAAGACAGCTGGTACTGGAACTGCTGGTAGCTGTCCTGTAGGTTTCCCAGGACCACCACGGCATCGCCACCGCCGCCGCCAAAGTCTGAAAACTCCGAGCTCTCCTCGTCACTGGCCCTCCCTAAGCAGAGATCAAAGATGCCCACACTTGGCATGAGCTGACACTTGCTTTGCATGGGGGAGCAGGGCAAAGGTATCTGGGGCCCGCTGATGAGGGTTATAGTGGGAGGTCCTTGTACACAACAGAAGGCTTCTCAAACAGAAGAGCAGGGAAAAGGTGCCTGGGGCCTGCCGATGAGGGTCAGGATGGGAGGTATTTGTACTTCTGATGGAAGGCTTCTTTAACAGAAGAGCAAACCGTCGGGACTGGAGCACGCCGCATCCTGCAGGCTTGCATTAATACTGCCTGCTTTCTCATGCAAGCATGAGGCTCAGATCCCATGCGCCGCGCAGTGCCACGAGCAGTCAGGCTCAGATCCCATGTGCCATTACCGCGCAGTGCAATTTTTAAACGGACAAGAGGCCTAGCAGCGGCGCAACAGCAGTGCCAGAGTGCGCACACGAAGAAAGCAAGGATAGGTGGCTTGGCGGCTGTGCAAGCCTCAATACACACACCTGCCCTCTCATCATCCTCGGCGGCCCCGCCGCCCTCTAATTCGCTCATGCGGCTGCTGACTTGGCCCCCACCTTTGCCCGTGGTCACGCCCCACTCGCGCTGGCTCAGCACATGCAGCATGTGCAGCGAGTCCTCTCGAACCTGGAGTCGTGCAGTTGGCACACCCCGGGGGCGTTGTGCGCAGGCACGTGTGTTTATGTGCCCGCTTGTACGCGCACATCATGTGTCTGCTTGCATGATTGTCATGCACATAAAAGTGCAAGCATAACAAAAGTCCACTGAAGCTTGAAGCTTGCCTCGTGGTATTCTTGGCGTGCCTCGGCAAATGTATCATGCAGGCATGTATGACAAGCATGCCAGCAGGCCTGGGCGTCAAGCAGAGGAGCAAGGATTGGCAGAAGGGAGTGGAGAAGCTGCACATCAGGGGCAAGCAGGGAAGCCAGGGTCTGCAGATGCACACGCGTGGGCGTCAAGCAGGGAGGCGACCAGGGAGTTCCCATGGAAGCGCACTCCTGGGCGTCAAGCAGGGAGGCGACCAGGGAGTTCCCACAGAAGCGCACTCCTGGGTGTCAAGCAGCAAGCCTGGAATGGAGAGCTGCATGGCCTGCTTGGCAAGGCTCCCTCCGCAACTCACATCCCGTGCCTCGTCCACCATCTTGTACAGAATGAGGGACAGCATAATATGGGGCGCTACGTGGACTGAGGTCTGGGTGGCGTATACCTCGCAGATGACCTGTGCGGCACACACAAAGGGTTGGAAGGCTCACTGACTCCATAGATGACCCGCGCCAGTGGCAAACGAATGTGAACTACGCTGGGGCACACACCTCACCTGAACTACGCTGGGGCACATACCTCACATGAACGAGTGTGCACACGCTGGGGCACACACCTCACCTGAACTACGCTGGGGCACATACCTCACATGAACGAGTGTGCACACGCTGGGGCACACACCTCACATGAACGAGTCGCACAGCATGTATGGATGGGTGGTAATGGGTCGTAACGGGCTAAGGCTGCCCTTGCAGAGCACAGCCACAGCAGCATTGACCACTGTCGGTGGGCGATCAGTCGCCCACTAAGCGCATAAGGTGCAGCAGCGTGCAAGCAAGCAAGCATGCCAACCAGCTAGCTAGCCAGCCAGCCAGCCAGCCAGCAGCATGCCCAAGCAAAGCAGGGGAATGCAAGGACAGGCCAATGGGCCAACTCAGGGAGTGTGAGCGGCAAGGTTGGGAACCCAGCAGCCTTGGTGGCAGACAGGCGTTGACGTAAGAGCAAAAGACAGACAGATGTGGCAATGGCACTCCCAAGGGGCCTCTCAAACATCCTCTTGTATGCATGCGACCTGTATTCTGCGACCTGCCTGGACATCACGGCTTCACCTGCTCAATAAAAGACCGCAGCTCACCAGCTTGAGCAAAACCTCACCTGGAAAAAGCTGGAAGCCACAACCCTATTGGCGTCGTAGCACTTATCCAGGCATGTGGCAAACATGTCAAGGTTGGCCTGCGCACGTGTGTGTGTGTGTATGTGTGCATATGTGTGTGTGTGTGTGCGCGCGTGTGTGTGTGCATGTGTGTGCATATTTGACTGTGTGTGTGCGCATGGCGTGTGCATGTATGGCTTTCGAGTCAATGGTTAGGCCCAGCAGCAAGACAAATGTCCCTGCAATGCTGGACCTGCCACTGGTAAGGTCAAGAGCAGCTGCAGCATGCCTGCTTGCCTCAGGTAAGCAGAGTCACATAAGCGCCGCAAATCCCCTGGGTTGAGTCAGGGCAGCAAAGCTCACGCAAAAAGGCCTGCAGCCAAGGCCTTGCTGGGAAGCAGGCAGCACGATGGATGCACACCAAGATGGATGCGCACCAACAGAAAGACAGCCACAGCACGCCCACACAGGTATCAGCCAGGCTAGGCTGCATGCTCTAACACCCTAAGTACCTCTTCCTTGACCCAAAACACTCGTGTGCAATATTGCGCTCAGCGCTGTGCAGGACACCGGCTGCTGCGGCAGCAGCGCCGTACACCGAGTTGTACACAGTGGCCGCTGGATGGCCAGGTGCACAACATCCACGCATTCGCGTGCAGCAGCGCGCTGCCATGTGCCGTGAATGCAGCGCGCTGCCCAGTGCCGCGAATGCGGCGCGCGCACGCTCACATGCAGCAGGTTGTGCAGCGCGGTGCGTGCGACCTCCTGGCGCTCGGGCCCCGCCACTTTTCCGTGCACGCCCGCGCTCGACGCGCCGTGCCCTGTGCTGATGGTGGACAGGGCATGCCACGCGCCGCCGTGGCCACCTCCCTGCATGCAGGTCACACAAGCGTTTGCCCCAGCACCCAGGGCAGGCCAGTTTGGAGGGATGGGCCGAAGTGAAGGCATGTGTGCCGCGCATGTCCTGCCCGCACACACTCCTATGCGCACTTGAGCAAAAGCATCGAGGCCCTTGCGGTCATAGGCCCTGAACGACCGAGCAGGCAAGGCGTGCCAAGGGATGAGGGCATGGTGCTTGCTGAGCGGGTGCAAGGTGCCCGTGTGACGCGTGTGGACAAGGGCCACAGCCTGTCCGAGAAGTGCATGCAGTCAGCACACATGGGGGGCTACAGGCGCGGCGGCCACCTTTGCAGCCTCTGCTGAAGGATCCTCAGGGGCTGTTCGGAGTGAGCTGTGCTCTGGATGGTGGGAGGGTGAGAGGCAGGTGCAAGCTCGACGTGACAGCAGGTGGCATGGCCCGCCTGCCTCCAGGGGAGCAAGGGAATGGAAGGTGCATCCAAATAAAGTGACGGTGCGTCTAGTGAGGGGACGGATCCAAATAAAGTGACGGTGCGTCTAGTGAGGGGACGGATGGAGCACCCAAGCCATGCCAGCAAGCCATGGATGCTGTCTCTCATGTGTGTTTGTATGCGTGCGTGCGTGTGTCGGGAAGCAGGTGCGCGGAATGGATGGCCGACCAGCAGCGTGAGGCACAAGGGCAGCAGCCCTGGACCAAGCGCGCGTGCACGTATGCTTGTGCACGTGCGCACGTGCTTGAAGGGGGGCCTGAGACATCCCTAGCAGTGCACACCTGGTTCTGGGTCAGCGACATGGATGTGCTTCCCACACGCCCCCTGTGGGTCAGCAGGCGCTCGATCCACTGCAGCACTGGGCCTTGGGGCCGGCGTGCGTCGGCGTCAAACACTGGACCCTATGGAGGCACACGCAAACAAAAATGCAGGGCTGGCTTTGAGGACATGCCTGCATTGCACACTTGCACTCACACAAAGCCATCAGGCACACATGGACACATGCGCGCACGCACGCGTGCACACACGCCCACACACCAAGACTCCCATTCACGCATGCATGGACACACACACACAACACACAAGCACACAGAAGGGGAAGTGGGGACATGAAGAGGCTCAGCCGCACGCAAGCCGCCTGCATGACGCACCGCCAGCAGCGCCGCCATGCCCGTGCGCGCCGCGTGGTCCAGGTACTGCCCCGCCTGCGCCAGCTCCGACCGCACCGGCTCCAGGACGTGCTCCTCATACGACTGCTTGTAGCGGCCCAGCACCACGGTGATGCCCGTCTTGACGTTGCTGGCGTAGTTCTCCTCGGACGAGAAGCCCTCGCAGCTCCAGAAGCGCAGGAGCTCGTACAGGGCCTTGCGGAAGCTGAGGCCGCTGCCGCCCTTGGCGGTGATGGAGCCCTGGTCGGCCTGCAGGCAAAAGGTGCAGATGGCAAGTTGCGCATAGGCAAGATGCTTACGTGCTGGTAAGACGAGTGCGTGCAGGTAAGATGTGTGCATGCAGGT
>LFIK01003470.1_pt1 | contig 12803 bp, 9 predicted proteins | sample 643401 | NCBI WGS metagenome assembly LFIK01 (sample SAMN03777447, study PRJNA286221) | soda lake metagenome | biome: soda lake; feature: Kulunda steppe; material: water; isolation source: sample T5-Br brine of Lake Tanatar-5 | place: Russia: Kulunda steppe | collected 2010-07 | reverse complement strand
TGAACTGCCTGACCCGGTGCGCACGCCCCAGGCCTTCCAGAGTGGCACTGGCGTGCGCGGGCTGGTGGCGCGTTATCCGGTGGTGCTGGGCCTGGTGCTGATCACGCTGCTGTGCTTTCCGGCCACTGCCGCATTGCCCGATGACCTGAGCCCCATGCTGCGTGCCATGCTGATCGTGCCGACGGAAAGAGTCGGTGACTTCATCCAGTTCACCACCCTGCAGACTGCGCTGGGCGCCGGTGAACTCTGGCGTCTGTGGACGCCAGCGCTGCTTCATTTCGGGGTCCTGCACCTGGCCTTCAACCTGCTCTGGACCTGGGAGTTCGGTCGCCGGATCGAGCTCGTTCAGGGCCACTGGCGGCTGCTGGAAGTGGTCCTGGTGCTGGCACCCATCGCCAATGTGGCCCAGTGGTACGTGGGCGACGGGCCCATGTTCGGGGGGCTGTCGGGGGTGGTCTACGGCTTGCTGGGGTATCTGATCGTGGCTTCACGACGGGCCTCGCATCCGGAGCTCAATCTGCCGCCGGGGCTGGTGATCGTGCTGTTGATCTTCCTGGTGCTGTTTTCCACCGGCGTCACGGCGCTGTTCGGGCTGCACATTGCCAACGGCGCCCACTGGGGCGGCCTGATCGGCGGCATGGTATGGGCCTTTCTGCGGGTCCCGCGGGATCCGCGTCAGAGTGGTCCGGAGTGGGCTGCCTGAACGAGGGCAGGCGCGCAGTCCATCGTCGAATTCACTACAATGGCCGCCGTTACCCTCAGCCCCGGAGTTGGCCATGCAGCAGAATGGAAACCCCGCGACCCGCCCGGCACAGGATTTTGCTTCCGCCGCCGCGGGCCTTGATCGCCCGAGCTACGAGAATCTGCGCCGCGCGCTGGAACTGGGCCGCTGGCCGGATGGGCGTCGGCTGGATGACCGTCAACGGCAGATCTGCATGGAGACCGTGGCCATCTGGGAAGCCCGCCACCTGCCACCGGAGCAGCGCACGGGTCACCTGGAAAAACGCGCCTGCAGCAGCCGGGACCCGGTTCCGGACCGGGTGCGGCTGCTGGATGCAGATCAGTGACCGATTCCGGATTCAGTGGCAGTCTGGCCAAGATGCGCGCGGAGCTGCCGGCAGGGCAGGACGTGTCAGTGCGCTACCGGTTACCGGTCGGTGACCACGAAGCAGAGCTGAACCCTCTGCTCGGCAATCGCGTAGCGCTGACCTTCCAGGATGCCATTCACTGTGTTGGCTGCGGCCGCACCACCCGCAAGAGCTTCAACCAGGGGTACTGCTATCCCTGTTTCCGCAAGCTGGCTGCGTGCGACAGCTGCATCATGAGTCCGGAACGCTGCCACTATTTCGAAGGCACCTGTCGTGAACCGGAATGGGGTGAACGCCACTGCATGACCGAGCATGTGGTCTACCTGGCCAATTCCAGCGGCCTGAAGGTGGGCATCACCCGTGCAGGGCAGGTGCCCACGCGCTGGATCGACCAGGGCGCCAGTCAGGCGATCCCTTTTGCACGGACCGCCACGCGTCAGCAAGCCGGTTTCGTGGAGGCCGCGCTGCGAGCTCATGTGACCGACAGGACCGCCTGGCAGCGGTTGCTGAAGGGCCCGCCCGAGCCGCTGGATCTGCTTGCCGAACGGGAGCGTCTGTGGGCGTTGTGTGGCGACGCGCTGGCCGAGCTGGAGGTGCGCTTCGGCCTGCAGGCGATTCAGCGGGCAGAAGATGCCAGGGTCTGGACCATCGACTTCCCCGTGCTTGAATATCCGCTCAAGGTGAAGTCGCTGGCGCTGGAGAAGCTCGGAACAGTGGCGGGGCAGCTGCTCGGGATCAAGGGGCAGTACCTGATCCTGAGCGAGGGCGTGATCAACATCCGCAAGTACACGGGCTATCAGGTCGCCTTTCAGGCCGGCTGAAGGCAGCCCCGCTGAAGGCAGCCCCGCTGAAGGCAGCCCCGCTGAAGGCAGCCCCGCTGAAGGCAGCCCCACCCGGGTACGCGGCGCCGGCATGGCGCCAGCGTCCTCGCTGCTCAGGCTTCTGCCAGGCTCTTGCTGACCACTTCGTAGATGTCCCGCGACAGCTCCGGTTCGGCGGCTATGCGTTCCAGCGCGGTCCGCATGAGCTTCTGGCGAGCACTGTCGTAGCGCTGCCAGCGGGTCAGCGGGGCAAGCAGTCGCGCACCCACCTGGGGGTTGCTGCTGTTGAGCTTGAGTACCCACTCCGCCAGGAAGTCGTAGCCGCTGCCGTCGGCGGCATGGAAGCAGACCGGATTCTGGTTGCAGAACGCGCCCACCACAGCCCGCAGCTTGTTCGGGTTGCGGGCGTCGAAGGCAGGGTGGCCGGTCAGGGCCCGGACCCGGTCCACCTGTCCTTCTGCCACAGCCAGCGCCTGGGTGGCGAACCACTGGTCGACCACCAGCGCTTCGTGCCGGTAGCGCTCCAGGAAATCGGCAAGCAGCGTTTCGGCCGGTGCACGGGCCTGTTCCAGCGGTGACCAGACCAGCGTTCGCAGTGCGCTCAGCCGGTCGGTCATGTTGTCGGCGTCATGGTATTGCTGTTCGCAGCGCTGCACGCCATCACTGTCGGCGGCCAGGGTCAGGTAGGCCAGTGCCAGGTTGCGCAGGCTGCGGCGCGCGAAACCGGCGGCATCGGGGCGATAGCCGCTCGAGTCGGAGTTGGCCTCGTAGACCCGCGTGAGCCGTTCCCGATAGCGTTCACCAATACGGCTGCGCAGTGCTTCCCGGGTGGCGTGGATGCGGTCCACGTCCACCACCTCCATCTGCTGCGCCAGGTATTCCTCTGCCGGCAGGGTCAGCAGCGCCGCCAGCAGGGCCCGGGCCTCGCCATCGTCCGGCGCTTCCAGCGCCTCTTCCAGCAAGCGGCCGACCACACCGTCGACGCGATTGTCGAACTCCCGGGAAGGGTCGGCGATCACTTCCAGCATGATCTCGCTGAAGAAGCTCTGGGCCGCATCCCAGCGGGCAAAGCCATCATTGTCGGCCATCAGCAGGGTGACCAGATCCTCGCGGTCGCGCTCCACGCTGACTCGCACGGGTGCAGAGAAGTCACGCAGCAACGACAGCACCGGCCTGGCGCGCACATCGGTAAAGCGGAATGTCTGTTCGGCTTCCTTCAGGTGCAGGATCAGGGTCCCGTCGCCGCGCGGGTTCTCCACCTCCGTGGCGCCATGCACCTGGATGTCGAAACCGTTACGTTCGCCGGCTGCACCCAGCATTTCCATACCGTCCTGACCAATCAGACCGATCGCCACCGGAATGTGGAAGGGCGCCTTCTCGGGTTGCCCCGGAGTGGGTGGGGTTTCCTGGCGCAGAGTCAGGTGATACTCCAGGTTGACGTCGTCGTAGGCTTCGGTGGCGGTGATCCGGGGCGTGCCGGCCTGACTGTACCAGCGTCGGAACTGGCTCAGGTCGACGCCACTGGCATCTTCCATGGCCTGGACGAAGTCGTCGCAGGTCACGGCCTGGCCGTCGTGGCGTTCGAAGTACAGGTCTGAACCCTTGCGAAAGCGTTCCGGGCCCAGCAGCGTATGGATCATGCCCACTACGGCCGCCCCTTTCTCGTAGACGGTCAGGGTGTAGAAGTTGGAGATGTCGATGTAGCTGTCCGGCCGTACCGGATGCGCCATGGGGCCCGCATCCTCGGCGAACTGCATGGTGCGCAGGATGTTGACGTCCTCGATGCGCTTCATGGTGGGCGAGTTCTGGTCGGCCGAAAACTGGGAGTCGCGCAGGACCGTGAAGCCTTCCTTCAACGACAGCTGGAACCAGTCGCGGCAGGTGATCCGGTTGCCGGTCCAGTTGTGGAAGTACTCGTGGGCCACCACGGCCTCCACCCGCTGGTAGCCGGCGTCGGTGGTGGTGTCCGGCGACGCCAGCACGCAGGACGTGTTGAAGATGTTCAGGCCCTTGTTCTCCATGGCGCCCATGTTGAAGTCGTCGACGGCGACCACCATGAAGATGTCCAGGTCGTACTCGCGACCATAGACCTCTTCATCCCAGCGCATGGCACGCTTGAGGGCATCCATGGCGTAGTCGACCTTGTCGATGTTGTGGGGCTCGGTGTAGATGCGCAGTGTGACCTGGCGTCCGCTGCAGGTGGTGAACCGATCCTCGATGTGCTCGAGCGTGCCGGCCACCAGCGCGAACAGGTAGGCGGGCTTGGGAAACGGGTCTTCCCAGACCACCCGGGTGCGGCCGTCTTCCAGCGTCTCGCGCTCCACCTCGTTGCCGTTGGACAGCATCACCGGGAATGCCTCGCCGTCGCCGATGATGGTCGTGCGGAATCTGGCCATCACGTCGGGGCGGTCCAGGTAGTAGGTCATGCGGCGAAAGCCCTCGGCCTCGCACTGGGTACAGAACATGCCCCCGGACTTGTAGAGCCCTTCCAGCGCCGTGTTGGTTTCCGGATGGATGCGGGTCATCGTGCGCAGTCGGAAGCTGTCCGGCGGCGTGAACAGGGTCAGGCCGTCGTCCTCCTGCCGGTACTCGTTGCCCGCCAGCGGCGTGTCGTCGATGCGGATGTCGACCAGTTCCAGCTCTTCGCCATCCAGCCGCAGCGGTTCTGTCGCAGGCGCTTCCGGGTTGCGGCGCAGGCTCAGTTCAGCGGTGACCAGGGTGCCGTCGGCGCCCAGCTCGAATATCAGCTCGGTGCTGTCGATCAGGAATGCCGGAGGCTGGTAGTCCGCCAGACGGATTGCGCGCGGCTGACTGTCCTTGAGCGCCATGAGTGTCTCCTGGTCCGGAAGGTTGAAGGCCTGGCCGCGGCCGTTGTGACCGCGGGATGGTCAGTTCGCAGTGTACTCTCCTGTCCGGGATTCTCCACGGGGTACCCGGCGAGGCAGCGACTTCAGCCGTGCGGGTAGAGCGGCGGCAGGACCCCCGAGGCGTTGCCGGTCGTTGCGCGTCTGCTGCCCCGGTTGCGGACCCAGCGCGCCAGTGCATTGCCGTTCCAGGCACCTGCCTGGGGGTGATAGAGCGCGTGATCGAGCGCATTCAGCAATGGGCGCAGGTCCGCGTACTGGTCTGCCGGCAGCAGGCGGTGAACCGGTGTGCTGGCTGGCTGGCGCCGGGCCTCGGCCAGCCAGGCGCCGAGCAGGCGGCGGGCCTCGGCCGGGTCATGTCTGCGGCAGGCGCGCAGCAGCTGGCGCCGCAGTTGTCGACCTTGCCGGTTCCAGGGCATGCGCGCGCTCAGCTGTCTGCTATCGGGCGCTGGCAGCAAGCGCAGCAGCAGCCACAGCACCAGCCCACCGAACAGGGCAATGACCAGATAGAGCGTGATCCAGAGCGGATGCAGATCCAGAGAGCGCGAGGGCGAACCGACCTCCTGAGGGGCTTGCGGTTCGCCTGTGCCGGTTTCCGGTTCCGGCAGGGGGGCGCTTGCGGAACCGGTCAGTTGCAGTTCACGACTGGGCAGCAGCGCTTCTTTGATCTGGCCGGAATCCAGGTCCCACCAGTACACGCTGATGGCAGGCAGGCGCGTGACCAGGGCCCGTTCTGCCAGCAGTGTGACAGCTTCGGCACGCTCTGCACGCAGCTGGCCGTTGGCGGCCTCCTCGGACAGCCGCGCCTGTTCCGGATAGTGATTCAGGTAGGACTGATTGCCGGGCGCCCAGTCCATTGCGGGCAGCAGGCTGGCGGGCACGTCGTCGGCGCGCAGATGCACGGTGCGCGAGATGGGCTCGCCGACGGCGGCAAAGCGGGCGGAATCGCTGAGCGTCTCCTGCAGGGTCAGGTTGCGTGCCGGCAGCCAGGGCTGCGAGTCGGGCCAGGCATCGGGACGTGGATGTACCTGGATCTGGCGTCGCGGTACCGTCAGGCGCAGATTGCGACGCCTGGGGTGGCCGTCCACGTCCACGCGCACCGCGCCGGTGAAGGTTTCCGGCGGCAGGCGCAGGGTGCCGCTGCGCTGAGGCACCAGCGCGAAGCGCCGCGCCAGATACCGATATTCGCGCCCGTCCACGGTGGTGCGACCGCGGCGCGTGTCACCTACCGGGCGGATCACCACGTCGGCAATGCGGGGCGGTTCTGGCAGCTCGCCGAACAGCACGCCGTCAGCCTGATAGTAGACACGCAGGTCGTAGTACAGGGTCTGCTGCACGAACACTTCCGGTTCGCTCAGCTGTGCTTCCATGAAGGCCAGGCGAGCGCGCTCGGCTTCCGTCTCGGCCGTGGCCGCCTGCACCTGAATGCTGATGGGCGCACTGCTGGAGGTTTCGGAATCGAACGCGGGGATTTCCAGAGTGCCGCGACGCAGCGGCTGAAGCAGCAGGCGCAGGCTGTGAACCCGCTCTGGCTCCATGTTGGCGTCGAAGCGCAACTGGAAGCCCTGCTGCCGGTCCAGGATCTCGAAATCCGCCTCCAGCGGCGCAAGATCCAGCACCGGTTCCTCGGTGTAGGTCAGTTCCAGCACCAGTACGTCCGTCTCGGTGAGGACCTGACGGTCCACGCTGGTACTGATGTCCGCGCGGGCGACCCCCGCAAGCAGCAACAACAGCAGCCAGACGATTCGGTGCAGGTGCCGCGCTACCATGGCTGACCCGGTCCTGTCGGCGCCTCGCCTCGACGGCGACGCTGGTCCGCCTCGTAGCGGAACTTGCGCTGCAGCAGCGCTCCGGGCTGATCCGGTATCCGACGCAGCCACTGTTCCATTGCCTGCTCGCGTTCTGCTTCGCTGATACCGTCGGCCATGCCGTCGCCGCGCTCCCCGGCGTCGTCGGGGAATTCCTGCTCCGCCAGCGCCCCCTGTTCGCCTGGCCCCTGTTCGGGTGCCTCGCCCTGGCCTTCCTCGCCCGCCTGGGGCGGGTCTGCATCCCCTTCGGCAGGACTCGGATCGCCCCGTCTGGAGACCGCCGCCGCGCCGGCGTCGATACGGTCCGGGGCGCTGCGCTGACTGGCCTGCTCGTTGCTGGTATCCGGGCTGTCGGCGTTCAGGATGTCGTCGATGACCTGGCGGTTGTGTCGCGCCCGCTGGTGGTCTGGCTGCAGTTCGAGGGCCCGATCCAGCGCCTGCAGAGCGGCTTCGAAATCTTCGGCTCGCGCCAGTGCGGTGCCTCGGTTGTAGTAGGCATCCGCATCGTCACCGGGGAAGGTGGCGGCAGCTTCCTCGTGGCGGCCGAGACGGTGCAGTGTGGCCGCTCGCCAGGCGGGATCACGAAAGTACTCCAGCGCCCGTTCCGGGTCGCCTTCCTGCAGCGCCTGGTAGCCACGCTGGTCGGCGGTCTGCCACCAGCCACCCGACTCTGCCTGTGCCGGCGCGGGCGGCAAGGACAGCAGCGCAGTGCCGACCAGCGGCAGCACCCAGCCCGCCACCAGGCCGCGCCGGAAGGCCATGGCGGCCACGGGCAGCAACAGCAGCGCCAGCCAGGGGCCCATGTCGTGCCACTGCCTTGTGCGGCGGTCATCCTGCAGCTCGCCACGCCTGCCCAGTTCCGGCAGCAGGGCTTCGATGTCACTGCTGTCGGCCGTCAACTCCGCGTAGCGACCGCCGCTCTGGCGCGCCAGCTGCCGAAGGCCATCGTCCATGCGCCGGCTGATCACGGTTTCACCCTGGCGGGTGAGGTAGCCTTCGCGGCCTTCGTGCTGCATGGGAATGGGGGCACCCTCCTGAGTGCCCATGGCGAGCACGGAGATCGGAAAGCGTCGGTCGCGGGCAGTCAGCGCCGCACCTGGATCACGCAGTCCATCGGAAATCAGCAGGATGTCGCCCCTACGACTGCCCGCTTCCGCAAAAAGCTCGTGGGCCAGTTCCAGCGCTCGTTCGGGTCGACTGCCCTGAATCGGCATGATGGCCGGTTCCAGCACTGCCACCAGGTTGAGCAGGGTGCGGTGATCGTCGGTGAGCGGCACGACCACGTGGGCGTCGCCGGCGTAGGCAATCAGGGCGGTGTCCCCTTCACGGCGGCGTCCCAGCACATCCGAGATCTTCAGCTGCGCGCGCTTGATGCGCGACGGGGGCTGGTCTTCTGCATACATGGACAGGCTCAGGTCGAGCACGATCACCAGCGCATCGGTCACGCGTTCGACCGGCTGGGGGCGCTCCTGCCAGGTCGGCCCGGCCAGTGCCAGCACGGCCACGGCCCAGCCGACCAGCAGCCAGCGCAGCGTGCCTGAGCGCTGGCGGTTGTCGGCACGATCCAGCACCCAGGGGGCCAGGCGGGGATCGACGACCCGTTCCCAGGCGCTGGCCTGCCGCAGGCGTCGGCGCAGCAGCCAGAACAGCAACAGGGCGGCCGGCAGCAGGAACAGCCAGGCGGGCCGCAGGAAATGGAAATCGATCAGCGCATCCATGGCTGCTGCCTCGTGAACGGGCGCGCACTGCCCAGCAGGATCAGGGTGGCCCAGCCCAGCGACATCAGCAAGGCAGCGCCCAACGGCCAGTGAAACAGGGCGCGAGCGGGCCGGAATACCTGATCCGGCGCGGGTACGGGTTCCAGCGCATTGAGCTTGGCATAGATGGCGCTCAGCTCTTCGCTGCGCCGGGCCCGGAAGTAGCGACCTCCGGTCAGTTCCGCCACCTTGATCATGGCGTCTTCGTCCATGTCTGCCGATGGATCGATGATGCGAGTGCCGAACAGGCCACCGTAGTGATCTGCCACTTCCATCTGGTCGGCTCCGAAGCCGATGGTGTGAATGCGGATGCCGGCCCTGGCGGCCAGTTCGGCTGCTGGTACCGGTTCCAGCTCGCCGGAATTGTTGGCACCGTCGGTCAGCAGGATCAGGACCCTGTTTTCGGCGGGGCGGTCACGCAGGTGGCGCACTGCCAGGCCGATCGCGTCGCCAATGGCGGTACGGGGGCCGGCGACGCCCAGCGGGGTGTCCTGCATCAAGCGGTTGATGGTCGCCAGGTCGAAGCTCAGCGGTGCCTTCAGGTAAGCGTTGGAGCCGAACAGGATCAGCCCGACACGGTCGCCGTCGCGCTGGCTGACGAACTCGTCGAACACCACCTTGAGCACATCAAGCCGGGTCGCCCGCTGCCCGTTCAGTTCCATGTCCTCGCGGTTCATGGAGCCGGACAGGTCCACCGCCAGCATCAGGTCACGACCGCTGGCAGGCAGGCTTACGGGCTCGTCCAGCAGCTGGGGGCGGGCTGCGGCCAGCACGACCAGCAGCCAGATCAGGACCAGCAGGGCCAGGGCCGTGCGAGACGCCTGTCCCTTGCTGGCATGGCCGTGCTCGGTCAGCGCCAGCAGTCGTTCCGGTGCCGGTACCCGCAGGGCCGCGCCAGCCTGGCTTGCGGCTTTCAGAGTACGCCGCAGCAACCAGGGCAGTGGCAGCAGCAGCAACATCCAGGGCCACTCAAGACCGAGCTGCATGGGGCCTCCTGGGCCGTTTCAGCTGGGCGATGATCCAGGCCCGGCAGACCTGTGCCAGCGCGTCAGGGTCCAGCTGGAAGTCCCGCTGAAAGCGTGCATCGCCCAGGGCCCGGCCGGGTCCGCGGGTGAAGGAGCGGTCGGGACCGCTGGCGTCCAGGAATTCCAGCCAGGCCTGACCGCTGAGGGCGGCCACCTGCTTGTCCGGGTAATGACACAGTGCCAGCCGTTTCAGCAGCGCGCTGAGCTCGGCGGCTGCTCGCGCCGGGGGGCGGTCAGCGGCCCTCTGCTGCCAGGCACGCAGTTCCCGCAGTGCCTGTCGGCCCGGCTGACGGGTGCGGTGGCGATGCCATGACCAGGCAGCAAGCACGGCTGCCAGCAGACACAGCAGCGCGGCGAGCAGGATCCAGCCCGGTGCCGGGGGCCAGAAACCGGGCGGGGGAGGGCGCTGGATGTCCTGCAGCCGATTGAGCAGATCGAGTGCGCCCGGCGCCAGCGTCTCGCTGCCCTGCAGCACTGGAAATCTGCTCATGTGATCACCACCAGCCCTGCAGGCGTTCGTGCAGGTCATCTTCGGTGCCTGTGCTCAGCAGGCGTCCGCCCACGCTCTGGAACAGTTCCGTCAGGCGTTGTTCGTCGCGCGCGAAGCGAGCTTCCCACGCGCTGCGCTGGGTCTGCGGGCTGCTGTCGATGATCTGTTCGCGCGCGCCGCCGCGAACCGGGTAGTGCCCGGGAGGGGGCAGGACCCGCTCGAGTCGATCGGAGACACGTATGGCGTCCAGCTGACAGTGGCGCGCCAGCAGTCGCAGTGGCTGCTGCAGCTCGGCCTGCAGCTCCGGGGCCCGGTCCAGCATTTCCAGCCAGGACTGGAAGTCGCTGATCAGCACCACCCGGGTGCCGGGACGGGCGACGCGCCGGGCCTGGCGGACTGCCTGGTCCAGCAACCCGTCGAGTCCGGGCTGTTCGCCCGGGGCGAGCAGACTGCTGCAACCCTGCGCCAGCCAGCCCAGGGTGCGCAACAGACTGTTGCGGCTGTGCCGTGGTCGCTGGGCAAACTGGCCGGCAGGGCTGTGGATGATGGCGCCGGCGCGATCATCAGTGTCATGGGTGTGCCACAGCAGCAGTGCGGTCAGCTCGGCAATGGCCACCGACTTGAAGCGTCTCAGGGTGCCGAACCCGGAGGACGGCGCCAGATCGGCGATGATGAGCACGGGGCGTTCGCGCTCTTCCTGGAACAGGCGTGTGTGCACGCGGCCAGTGCGTGCCGTGACGCGCCAGTCGATATGGCGGACGTCGTCTCCCGGCTGGTAACCACGTACCTCCGCAAAGTCCAGCCCGCGTCCCAGGAAGCGGGATCGACGGCTGCCGGCACCACTGGCACGACTGAAGTGGGGGCGTGGCCGGCGCAGACTGCGAGCGGTGTGCCGCAGGGCGATCAGGCTGGCGATGGGCGCTTCGGCGCCGATCAGGGCGTGCTGCTGGAGTGAGGTCATGAGGGCTCAGGCTACGGGCACGGTATCCAGGATGCGTTGCAGGACGTCATCGGCCGTCGCGCCGCCGGCTTCGGCGGCAAACGAGAGTATGACGCGATGGCGCAGCACGTCGAAGAAGACTTCACGGATGTCGTCCGGCGTGACGTGATCACGGCCGTTGAGCCAGGCTTCGGCCCGGGCACAGCGGTCCAGACCCAGGGTGGCCCGTGGCGAGGCGCCGAACTCGAGCCATTCGGCAAGCCGGGCATCCCACTGCTGCGGATGACGCGTCGCCATGACCAGGGCCACCAGGTAATCCTCCAGCGGTTCGGCCAGGTGGACCTGCAGTACCGCACGGCGGGCACTGAACAGTGCAGCGTGGCTCAGTGTGGGTGGCGGTGCTGCTGCCGGGGCATCCGTTGCGCCACTTGCCGCCAGCTGCTCGGCTCTCACCAGCTGCAGGATGCGACGCTCACTGGCCGCATCGGGATAGTCGACCCGTACATGCAACAGGAACCGGTCCAGCTGGGCCTCCGGAAGCGGGAAGGTGCCTTCCTGTTCGATCGGATTCTGGGTTGCCATGACCATGAACAGATCCGGTAATGCCAGCGTCTGGCGGCCGACGCTGACCTGGCGCTCGGCCATGGCTTCCAGCAGCGCTGACTGCACCTTGGCCGGTGCCCGGTTGACCTCGTCTGCCAGCAGCAGGTTGTGGAACACCGGGCCAGGCTCGAAGCGGAAGGTGCGGGTCTCGGGATCCAGTATCTCGGTGCCGGTGACATCTGCCGGCAGCAGGTCCGGGGTGAACTGGATGCGCTGAAAATCGGCTTCGATGGCGCTGGCAAGATCCTTCACTGCCCGCGTCTTTGCCAGGCCGGGCGCGCCCTCCACCAGCAGGTGGCCATCGCACAGAAGCGCCGTCAGCAGACGCCGCGTCAGCGCCTGCTGACCGACAATGCGCTGGTCCAGCCACTGCTGCAGGGCCGTGAAACTGTCGTGCTCGCTCATGCGGGCTCCCATGATTTGCCGGTCTGTGAGTCTACACGGTCGTGCAGCGCCGCAGTCTGCTAGAATCCGCGCCCTGCATCGTTCACCAGCCAGGCCGGAGCCATACCGATCATGACACGTCCGCGACCGCGAGTTGCAGTGCTGCAGGGTGGGCCGGCTGCGGAGGCCGCAGTCAGTCGTGTGTCTGCTGCCGGTGTGGCGCAGGCACTGGAGCCGCGCTGCAGCGAGGTGCGGTGCCTGGAGATCGGAACGCCTGATCTGGCCGCCTGTCTGCGCGAGTTTGCGCCGGATGTGGTGTTTCCTGCGCTGCATGGGCCGCCCGGAGAGGATGGCACTGTGCAGGGGCTGCTGGAAATGCTGGGGCTGCCCTATGTGGGCAGCGATGTGTGCGCCAGTGCCTGTGCAATGGACAAGTTCGTGGCCAAGCAGATCTTCAGGGCTGCCGGGCTGCCGCTGGCGCGTGACCAGGTGGTTCTGGCGGACGAGCCCCGGGGCGCTGCCATCGAACGGATCCTGGCCAACCTGGGCAGCCGCGTGGTGGTCAAGCCCACCCGCCAGGGTTCTGCGCTGGGGGTCACCCGGGTAGAGAACGCAGCTCAGCTGGATGGGGCGCTGGCCACCGCACTCGATTACGACGACCGGGTGCTGGTGGAGGAGCGCATCAGCGGCCGGGAACTGACAGTCGGCGTGCTGGAGACGCTTTCCGTGGGGCACCGGCTCGAGCGGCAGGCCCACCCGGTGATCGAGGTCGTGACGCCGGCGGGGACCTGGTACGACTATCATCACCGCTACACGCCCGGCGAAAGTGCCCATGAAGTGCCTGCCCGGGTATCCGAAGATGCGGCAAGGCAGTTACAGGCCATTGCCCTGGCTGCGCACGTCTGGCTTGGCTGTCGGGATCTGTCGCGCGCAGATTTCCTCTATGGCGCTGACGGCCGCATTGTGCTGCTGGAGGTCAACAACATGCCGGGCATGACACCCACCAGCCTCTACCCGGACGGG
>LFIK01003469.1_pt1 | contig 12805 bp, 9 predicted proteins | sample 643401 | NCBI WGS metagenome assembly LFIK01 (sample SAMN03777447, study PRJNA286221) | soda lake metagenome | biome: soda lake; feature: Kulunda steppe; material: water; isolation source: sample T5-Br brine of Lake Tanatar-5 | place: Russia: Kulunda steppe | collected 2010-07 | reverse complement strand
GATCGGAATGACGAGATGAGGCCCCGGCTGGTAGGTCGGACCGTCTGCAAGCCAAACCTGGTCCATTTCCCCGGCGGCGGCGAGGAGACCGGGCAGTTCGACGATTGAAAACGGGGTAATCTCCCGGTCAGCGGGGGCGACGAGGGGATTCGGGCTGCTGATTACCTGCTGGCCATACGCGTAGTCGCCGACGTGAAGCGAAACGGAAATGTCCGCATCAAATGGCCCGGACCGGGCGATGTAGAGTTTGTCACTGGCTTCCATCAGCGATATCGTCGGAATTTCCGTGGCGCGGGCCGCCCCGGGGGTGTTGCCGTCGGCACCGATGTTGATCCGGCCGCCGTTGGGAAGGGGCTCATTGGAGAAATCGAAGTACGGGTCGCCGGCGGCGATCATTGGACTGTGGGAGCCATATCCGTCGGTTACCGATTGCAGTTCAGGGGCGAAACTTAGAGGCGCCACAAATTGAGGATCGAGGCTGAGGTTCCCATCCGTGCCGATCGGCGACTCCAGGTTGGCAACATTTCCGCCGGTGTTGTCCCAGAAGTTGGAGTAGCGAATCTCGAAGGTGCCAGTATGGTTTTCGGAGACGACAACGACACCTCCACTGGAATTGTGGGCTAAGATGGTATTGACGATCGAGACGTTGACATCGCCCTCTACGTAGATTCCGCCCCCGGTTTCGGCGGCGTTTTTGGTGATGGTGTTGTTAATCAATTCGACAGTTTGGGGTGTCGTTGAGGTGACGTGGAGGGCGGCACCTTTTTCCGTCGGTTCGCCGGGATCTCTCACACCTCCTGCCGTTGAGCCTACGTGGTTCGATATGACATTGTTTTGGAGAACGGCACTGGCGTTGGAAAAGTAAATCCCTCCCCCGTTCTGAGCATAGTTATTGTTAATGTGATTGCCACGAATCACCGACACCTCCCCTTCCGGTGTATCGGCGATATAAATTCCGGCACCATGAATAGCGTGATTGAATGCTATTAAGTTGTCCTCGATAATTGGCGCAGCCCCCGTTACCAGAATCCCGCCACCCGTATCGGCGTCGCCATTTCTAATCTCGAAACCGCTAATCCCAGAGTCGCTGTTCGCACCGTTGCGAAAGGATACGACGGGTCCGTTGCCGCTGGCACTGAGAGTGGGCCGATGTCCGGACGATGAATGCCCGGTGGTGACAAACGCGGGTCGCCCGTCGAAGAGAAGGTTCTCATAATAAAGACGGGGCAAAACAACAACGGTCATCGGCTCGTGTTGAACAAAATCAATCGCGTCCTGGATACGGTGAAACAATACGGTGCCGAAACGGGGGTCGGATGAATTCGCAGCAGGCTCTACCAACAGATGATCCACGACCGAGAGATGAGCACTGCCGCTTGCTGCGGTTCCAGCCGCATTTGTGGCCTCCAGTCGATATGGCCCGGAATGCCCTTCTTCGACTTCGGCGATGGTAAGTGTCGCGGAATGGGATCCAGAAATATAGGCATCATCAGTTAACGGTTCTTCGTCCGCAAACCACCGATACGTCAAATCGCCATCGAGTGGATCTTCGACTTTGACGGAAAGAACGGCGGTGCGCCCCGGCTGGACTGGGTAGGAGACAGGATCCTCGATGAATACGGGGAGATCCGGGCGAAATTGAATGATGGCTCCATGATCGCCGACGGCGATGAGCCGCCCGTTAACCCGGTCAAGTCCATAGAGCGGGGGCATGATCGCGCGGCTGTTCACCGTCCACTGGGGATCATCGGGCGCAAGCTGAAGCATTGACCCTTCGGCCACCATGGTGGCGTGCCCCACCGCGAGAAACTCATCGCCGATGTTGACGGAGGCGGCGTGCTGGGTGAATAAGAATAGAGAATGTTGATCAAATCCGTGATACTTCCAGTTCATCAAGTCGGATGAGCTTAAAAAAACCCCCTCGGAGTCGCCGCCTGTCAGTATGGTTTGTCCAGAGCCGGAGGCTATTGAACGAATATGGCTGGAGGGCAAATTGCTGATGGCCCACGAGCCGCTCTTTAAGTTGGACGTGTAATAAAGCGTCGCGTTCAAGCCGGCCGCAAGGTAACGTCTGCCGTCCCAAGCTACCGTGTAGAGCTCGTTTGAGGTAAAGGAAATATCCTGCCATTCATACCCATCCGTCGAGTAGAAGGCCGCGCCCCCGGCGCCCACGGCCAGGAAAGCGCCGTTGGCGTAAATGATGTCGTGGAGGGGACCGGCTGTGAGGGTCGGGCCGGTCTCCCAGGTGTATCCGTCGGGAGAGGTTTCGATGGTTCCCTGGCCTCCGACGGCGACAAACGTTTCATTTCCGAAGGCAATACCGAACAAGGGTTGGGGCTGGGGCTGAGGATCGGCGGGGATGATACTTTCCCAGCTTTCCAGATCTTCGCTCACGAGAATCGTGCGGGCACCGTCGGGTCCGGGAGCGGGAGGGGGTTGATGAATGGGAGCGTTTGCTGGCCCGCCGACGGCGACATAGGTGCCTTTTCCGTACGCGGTTGCCCTGAGGGCACCGGCGGTTTCCGTCCGGGTATCTTGGCGACTCAGGCCGTCGTTAAGATTTCCGGAGTAGATTCGTCCGCGGTCCCCGGTGGCGATAATTTTGCCGTTAACTTGAATCAGGTCTTGGATGTGACTATCGACTTTGAGTCCACTGACGATCCAGTCGGTCCCGTTTTCCGAGATGAAAATATCCCGTTCTTCGCCTGTCGGAATTCCACCTTCGACTGCGAGGATCCCGTTTTCGCCATAGAAGAGGGCCACCAGATCGTGATCAGAGATCTCCGCCTCCACCTGCCACTCGGAGCCGTCGAACGAACTCCATACCCGCCCATCCGCGCCGGAGGCGAAGAACTTGCCTTCGGCGAATACAAGGGAATAGAGGTCGCTTTCCAAAGGTAAAGGTAAACGCTGCAGATGTGAGCCGGATGAGGAGAGCGTGTAGAGGTGCGGATAGGGCGACGCAAGCCCGAGGAGTAGCAGCGTGTCGTTTCCCTGGGCGATGCTCCCGAAAGTAACCATCTCACTTGACGACGCCGTAGCGCGCTCCCAATCGCCGTCCGTCGAAAGCCGGGCCAGTATCGCTGAACTGGCACCGGCGACGTAGCCGGCAGCTATAACCTCCCCGCCCATGGTGGCGATCGTCTGAAAGCGCACGCGCGAGTTTTCCTCCTGCCATTGATGGGCGACGGTCCAAGTATAACCGTCTTCGGAATGCAGGATGACTTCGTCGCCGGCCATATAAAACCCGCTGTCCGCATAAACGACATCATGGAGGAAGTTCATTACCGGCAGGTCCACGGTTTCCCAATCGGCGCCGTTCTCGGAGAGCAACGCTCGGCCGCCGCCCACGGCGACGTAAACGTTTTTGCCATGAGCCAGACCTGTCAGCGTTTGTCCGGTCGGCTGCGGGTGCAGCCACCGGTAGGACTCGACCGCAGTAAGGTGGGCGGCGGTGAGCAGAAAAAGGCAGAGGAAAAGGAAAGCACCCCGCGCGGAGGAGAGTGATATAAGCATCTGATTGAAGATGCTTTAGAAAGCTAAAAAGGTCAAGTAAATAGCTCCTGAGTTAACACCGCACGGTGCCGAACCTGGTTTCGTGGCACTGGTCACCTAATTCTTCCGGCGGGTCCCGAAAGAATTGACCATGGAGTTAATGGAGCTTCAGTTCGACCTGTCAGCCTCCGATGCCACTAATCTGGAACTCGCTCCCGGTTGTGCATCCCCACCACACTGCCGCCTTTGTTCCACGTTAATCGTTCAATTCTGTTCTTTCGATTATCACAAGCGCGCCTACGACAACTACTGCGACGCCCACGCTTATTTTCGCAAACTGACGCTCTCGCACGGATTGTTGATCGGCCGCGCCGATCATCTGGAAGTGCAACTGATCAGCCCGGTAAACCTGCCGCCGAAAACCCGGCCCATAGCGGAAAAGCTTCTTGTTGACCTAAACGCCGAAGGCCTTGAATTGCCGGACGGAACCAGCCGCAAAATCCGTTTTTACCTCGGCCGAAAGGAAACTCATCCGCGCTGCAGGTAATAAATCAGGACACCGAGAAAGAAGGTCCCCAAGGCGCATAAAGCCGCGGCAATGGCCCATCGGGCTCTCAGGTCCGGTTTCACGAGAAGGCATTCCGTTTGCCTCAAGGGATGGTAATAAACGGGCACAACCTCGGGTTTGGTGGATCCGAAGTGGCGGGTGATCTCGCGCGCCGTCATGATCGCAGGGGTGGTTTCGGTCACCCTGTCGCCTTCAAACGTCAGGGTATCAACCTCGTATTGATAGCTCGCGGTGACCTTGAACAGCGGGGGTGCCGCCTCGCTGTCATGCACCTTCATGTTAAACTTGAGATTCTTGCTTTCGGTTTTGAGCCACCTGGAACGCTTAATATTTTGGATACACATGCGAATCCCGACCGTCAGGCAAATGACGGTCAGGAGGCTGAGCAAAACTCGCGGTCGCATTAACAGGTGCATGGTTCTCTTGGGAAAAGAAGAAGGCCGGCCGCTTACCGGGCAAACAATTCCACCAGGCGCGGCAACAGAGCCTCCCTCGGCACCGTCTGTTCCGTGCCCTCTCGAAGATCGCGGATTTTTACGCTGCGCTGGCTTACTTCTTCTTCGCCGTAAATCAAGGCGAAGCGAGCGCCGCTCTGACCGGCTGACTTGAATTGTTTCCCAAAACCGATTTGCCGAAGCGGATATTCCACTCGATAACCGGCCTCACGCAGAAGACAGATGTCCCCCAACGCCGACTTCCGCTCCGTCGCTCCCCCGATCACCGCGTAGAGGTCGGGAGCCGCCACGTATTTCGGGGCCAGGCCTCGTTCTTCCAAAAGCTCCGTCAGAACCACATCCCCAATCGCGAAACCAACCGCCGGCATATCCGCGCGACTGACCTTTCCCAGCAAATGATCGTAACGTCCCCCGCCGGCCAACGCCCGAAGCGTCCCTTTCCGGTCAAACGCTTCAAAGACAAACCCGGTATAATAAGCGAGCCCCCGGACCACGCCCAGGTCGATTTCCACGAAATCGCTCAACCCCATCGCTTCCAACCCATCGAGCAACGTCCGCCAGTCCGCGAGCCGGCCCGCGAGACCTTCCCGAATCGCCTCGTCTTCGGTGTGCGCTTCGAGAAACGCCTCCATCGCCTCCAGGGTCCGCAGTTCCCGCAACTGCCCGATTTTCGTCCAGAAATCGCGGACGTGCTCTCCGAAGAACGGGCGAAGTTTCTCCAGGGTCACCTCCTCCGGCTCTCGTCCGACTTTGTCCACCACGGTCAGCACTCCGGCGACCGCCTCCTCATCCAACCCGAGGCCACGCAGGTAATAAAACCACAAATCGCGGTCGCTCAGGCGAACGTAAAAATCCTCCGCTTGCAGTCCAAAAGCGGTCAGCGACTGGATCAACAGAGCGATCAGCTCGATCTCCGCCTCCGGTCCGGACTCTCCCAAAATGTCCGCGTTGAACTGGTAAAACGCCCGCAACCGCCCCCGCTGCTGGCGCTCGTAACGATACTGCTCCCCGATCGAAAACCACTTCACCGGGCGCTTGAGACTATTGGCCCGCGCCCCGGCCATCCGGGCCAGACTCGGCGTCATTTCCGGGCGCAAGGCCACTTCCCGTCCACCGCGGTCTTCAAACGAGAAGAGCTGGTTGACGATCTCATCCCCCGATTTAACCCGGAAAAGATCCAGCGGCTCCAACACCGGAGCATCGTACTCGGAAAAACCAAAGCGGTTCGCCGTCAACCGCCACGAACGGAAGTAATGATTTCGGACAGCGCACTGCTCCGGATAAAACTCACGGAACCCCGGTAAAGTCTCAAACATTCAGACAGAGAAAGGCCCTCGTCTGAAAGAGAAAAGAAAAAACTCGTCCTTACTTGACCTTTTCCGGGTCGAGATTCTTCATCCTCGCCTTGAGAACTTTACCAGCCTTGAATTTCACCACCGCCCGAGTGGGAATCAATACGTCGGTTTCCGGCTTGTTCGGATTGCGCCCGACGCGAGATTTTCTCACTTGGACTTCAAAGACGCCGAAGTTCCGCAATTCGACGTTATGACCACTCGCCAGGGAGTCCGCAATCGTGTCCAGCGTCAGCTGAACGGCGTCTCGGATCTCCTTTTGAGGGAGCTTGGTTTTCTGGTATATTTGCAGGACAATATCGCGTTTTGTTAGATTTTCAGCCATAGACGGTCTTCGTTGAGGGTGCTTTGCGTTTCGTAAACAACTATAAGTTACTCATATTCCATCGATTGCGTCAAATCGGAAAGCGAAAAAATTAAAATGATTTACTGAATGAGCCAAAAAGACGACCAAAACCCGCTCGAAGAGATCCAAAAACAGATGCAGGAGATGTTCAAAAACTCCGATATCTCCTCGATTTTCAACCAGATGGGCGCCACCCCTCCGGACCGGGAAGCCGGCGCCTCGGGCGGCGGCGGCGATGACTCCGAAGAGGACGAGGCGCGGAAGGAAACCATCCGTAAGATTCGCGAATTCAACCTCAAACCCAGAGAAATCCGCGATTTCCTCGACCGGTTCGTCATTCGGCAGGACGACGCGAAAAGGGTTCTCTCCGTCGCCATTTGCGATCATTACAACCATGTCCGCCGTTGCATCCAAAAACCCGACCTCAACGAACAGGACTACGCCAAGCAGAATATCATCCTCCTCGGCCCGACCGGCGTCGGAAAAACCTACCTGATGCGCTGCATCTCCCGGCTGATCGGAGTTCCTTTCGTCAAAGCCGACGCCACCAAGTTTTCCGAAACCGGCTACGTCGGCCACGACGCCGAGGATTTGGTCCGCGATTTGGTCAAAGCCGCCAACGGCGATGCCGAACTCGCCCAATACGGGATCATTTACATCGACGAAATCGACAAAATCGCCGGCGCTCCTGCCTCTTCCGGAGGCGGCACCCGCGATGTCTCCGGACGAGGGGTCCAGATCAATCTCCTCAAATTAATGGAGGAAACCGACGTCAATCTCTTCAGCCAAGCCGATATCATGGGCCAAATGCAGGCCATGATGACCATGCAGCGAGGGGGAAAAGCGGGCAAAAAGACCATCAACACCCGCCACATCCTCTTCATTGTCAGCGGCGCCTTCGACGCCTTGGGCGAACAGATCAAACGCCGCGTCGACAGCTCCCAAATCGGCTTCGCCAAATCCGCCGACGACCGCCAGGACGAAACCGATTACCTCAAACTCTGCCAGACGCCCGATTTCATCAACTATGGTTTCGAACCGGAATTCATCGGCCGGCTCCCGGTCCGGGTCACCTGCGAACATTTGAACAGCTCGGACCTCGAAAAAATCCTCGTCCAGTCGGAAGGGAGCATCCTCAGCCAATACCGCTCCGATTTCGCCGGATACGATATCGATCTGGAGGTGGAATCAGACGCGGTCCAGGAAATCGCCCGCCAGGCCGAAACGGAGAAAACCGGGGCGCGGGCGCTCATGACCGTCCTCGAAAAAACTTTTCGCGGGTTCAAGTTCGAACTCCCCTCCACTTCGATCAAACAACTTTCCGTGAACAAGGAAGCCGTCCTCGAACCGGACCAGGTCCTGAAAAAGCTCCTCCGGGAAAACCAGTCCGAACAAACCCAGGTGCTGGCCCACGAAGTCGAAAAATTCGCCGAACGCTTCAACGCCCAACACAACATCAAGCTCCATTTCGAAAAGGAGGCGGTGGAGAAACTGGTCGAAATCAGCCTGGCCGAGGGAAAAACGATTCGCGCCCTCTGCGAATCCCGCTTCCACGACTTTCACCACGGGCTTCAACTCATTTCCCGCAACACCGGCCGGACCGAGTTCACCATGACCCCGGAGGTCGTGGACAAACCGGACCAGGAGATTTCCCGCTGGGTCGTCGAAACCTTCCGCCAGGCCCCAAACAAATCGGACCGGGCCGACCGTCCCGAATAATCCGCAGCCATGGCCACCGATAAACCCTGCCCGCCAGCCGGGGACGCACCCGATCCGGACGCGGTCAATTCGATGTTCGCCCGCATCGCGCGCCGCTATGACGCGGCCAATCACCTCCTGAGTGGCGGCATCGACTTTTGGTGGCGCCGGCGCCTGATCCGCGAGGCCGCCCGTTGCCAACCGCAAACGGTCGTCGACCTCGCCACCGGCAGCGGCGATGTCGCCTTCGCTCTCTCCAGAACCTTGCCCGCCGAAACCAAGATCGTCGGGCTCGACTTCTGCGCTCCGATGTTGGTGGAAGCCGAAAAGAAAAAAAGCGCGGATTCACGATACCGCGACATTGAATTCAAACAGGGCGATGTCCTCGATCTTCCGTTCGACGACGCTTCCGCCGATGTCATCACCATCGCCTTTGGCCTCCGAAACCTGGCCGACCGGCCGCGAGGATTACGGGAAATACGGCGAGTGCTCAAACCGGGCGGCACCCTTCTCATCCTCGAATTCACCCAACCGGCCGCTCCCTTGCGCCCGTTTTATTACTTATACCTGAACCGGATTCTCCCGCGCTTCGCCGGCATCATCTCCGGCGACCGCCCCGCCTACGATTACCTGAACAACTCCATCGGAGCCTTCCCGAACAAAACCGAGCTCAGCGACGAAATCCGCGCCGCCGGATTCTCCGAAGTGACAGCCCGCGGCCTCACCGGCTCCATCGTGGCCATCCACCGCGCCAAACGCCCGGCGGGAGCAGAGCAAACTTGAACGAGTTCACCCGCTCCCCAGCTTGATTCAGCTAAACGACTTCCCGCAACCGCAGGTATTCGTCGCGTTCGGGTTGATGATCTCAAAGCCCTTGCCATGCAGACCATCATCGAACTCGACCGAACACCCGTTTAGATAAACCGCGCTGGCCGGATCAATCACCAGCTTGACCCCCTCGCTTTCGACGACCGTATCGTCGGGCTTCGGCTCGTCAAACGACATCCCGTACTCAAAACCCGAACAACCGCCCGTCTCCACGAACACGCGCAACACGCGGGAATCATCATCCAATTCCTCCCGCATCGCCTTCACACGAGCGGCGGCCGATTCTGTCAAAGTAATCATACCCACAAAATAAACGAAAGCCCCGTCCGCTGTCAATCGAGCCGATAACCGGAGACCTTCACAAATCTTTTCGCTCCCGTTCGCACCGTGACCCCCCTTCGTTTATACTCAAAGAGCAGCCGAACGGATGGCCGCCTCCCGCTAAGTCCTGGATTCGGCTCGCGGGTCTCCGAAACAATCGAAACAACCGACGCACTTAAAAATCCTTTCCAGTCCAGCCGGTCGGCGCTAGAATCTCCGTAATCTCTTGTAGCATCTCTATGCCTTTTCCGACAAATAGCCTTCAGCAAGTCCAGAAACAGACGCAAAGTCTGGTGCTGGCGCCGCAACTGCGCCAGTCCCTCAAGATACTGCAGGTCCAGGCCCTCGACCTGCGAGCCGCCATTCAAGAGGAATTGCAAAGCAATCCGATCCTCGAAGAACTCCCGATGAACACCCCCAGTCTGGAGGCCGACGGTTCACCGGACGCCCCGCCCGAATCCAACGGCACCAGCGATGGAACCGGCGACGGTAAGGACCAGGTCGAACGGGATGTCGAGATTCTGAAACAACTGGACGACGACTGGCGCGACTTTTACTCCCAAAACGGCTCCAGCGGCGAATACTCGGCCGACTCGCTCAAAAAACGTCAGCATTTCTTCGACTCCCTGGTCAGCGAAACCTCTCTCCAGCAACACCTGATGAGTCAGGCCGACCTCTCCGACTGCACTCCGGAACAACGAAAGGCCCTGGAGTACCTGATCGGAAACCTCGACAATCGCGGATTTCTCGCCTCCTCCCTCTCCGAAATCGCCCTCTTCTCCGGTCTCTCCCTCGACGACCTCGACGCCGCCTGGCAGATTCTGAAAAATTTCGATCCGGCCGGCATCGGCGCCTCCGATTTAAGCGATTGCCTCCTGCTGCAACTCGAGCAAAACGGCAAAGGGCGTTCCACCGCCGCCCGGATCGTACGCGAGCACTTCGACGCCCTCTTGCGCCGCCGCATTCCCGACATCGCCCGCAAGCTCAACCTCGACGTGACTGAGATCGAAGCCGCGATCGAAGAAATCGCCACCCTCGATCCCGCCCCCGGCCGCCGCTTCGGCGAAGACAACAACCGCATCATCGTCCCGGATGTCACGGTCGAAAAGGACGGCGACGAATGGACGGTCACCCTCAACAACGACTACATCCCGAAGTTGCGCATCAGCAACACTTACAAGGACCTGATCGCCGCCGGCTCCCTCTCGCGCAAGGAAAAGGAATACATCCACGAAAAAATGCGTTCCGGAAAATTCCTCATCAGCTCCATCGAGCAACGCCAGCAAACCATCGAAAAAATCACCCGCGAGATTTTGCGCGTCCAGAGCGACTTCTTCGAAGAGGGCGTCTCCAAACTCCGCCCCCTCACCATGACCCAGGTCGCCGAAGAAGTCGGCGTCCACGAAACGACCGTAAGCCGCGCCATCGCCGGCAAATACATCCAGACCCCTCACGGGGTGTTCGAACTCAAATTTTTCTTCACCCCGGGCTACCAGGCCGGCAACGGCGAAGCCGTTTCCAATAAAACGATCAAGGACATGATCTCTCACCTGATCGAAAACGAATCGCCCCGAAAACCGCTCAGCGATCAAAAGATCATGGAAATCCTCGCCGAGAAGGATATCAAGATCGCCCGCCGCACCGTCGCCAAATACCGCGAAGCGATGGGCATTCTCTCCACCAGCCTCCGCCGCCACTACCACTAATCAGCCCCCGTAGCCGCCGGCGTCAGCCGGTGGAATCCGCAGGCGTTTCGCCTGCGTCCTTACGCTGGTCCACGCCCTCACGGGCGCAGCTACCGGAATCGGCCGGTCGCCCGTCGTACCCGCCGCCGCCCCCACTACCCAAAATAAACAAACAAGAGTTGATCCCGCGCCGTTTCGGGTCGAAAACAGAGGGCGATGTATCAATTTTCCCTCCTTGGATTTCCTGTCCGCGTTCACTGGACCTTCGGCCTGATGGCTCTTTTTATCGGCGGCGGCCTCTGGGCTCGCGAACCCGAACACCTCCCGCCTTTGCTGATCGCCATGGCGGTGATCTTCGTTTCGGTCCTCGTTCACGAATTGGGCCACGCCCTCGCCGGACGCCGCTACGGCGCCCGCCCCCACATCCTCCTTCACTCCATGGGAGGCCTTTGCTACCTCCCCGGAGCCCGGTTCAGCCGGGGCCAAAGCATCCTCGTCAGCTTGGCCGGCCCGGCCGGCGGATTTGCTCTCGCCGCCCTCACGATCCTCCTCGCCAACCTGTTTGCCCCGCAGAACCCTCTCCTGCAGCACGCCATTTTTGTCAGCCTGTTCGTCAACATCGCCTGGACCGTCCTGAACCTACTTCCGATTCTGCCCCTCGACGGCGGACAAGTGCTGCGCGAACTCCTCGGACCCGGGAAAATCCAAGTCACCCGCGTTACTGGAGCGATCACGGCCGCCCTCCTCTGCTTGCTCGCCCTCTCCGCCGGATTCTATATCGCCGGGATCATCGCCGGCGTGCTCGCCTTCCTCAACTTCCAAGGCGCCTCCTCCCTGGAGGGCGGGGTCGTCAAAGAACCCGCGCCAAGACAACCTTGAATTGAACATCCACCAGCACCGGAATTCTTTGGTCACATAATCCACCGTTTTTAACGTAATTAACCAATTAGTTACTTGATCCGGCGAACGAAATGCCTATGGTCTTTTCATTCATTTTTTCTTCCAAAAGTGTAAGGTGCGGCCACGCGCGCACACCGCCTTTTCCATCCGTCAAAGAATGGAACCCACCCGCAGACCCCGCTTGATCCCGCCGGAAATCAGTTTCCGGCGGGTTGATGAGTCCGTGCCCCCAATGAGCACGGTTCGCCTTTCACCCCGTCCACTCGCCTTCTCCTTTTTCATCCAAGTCTGATTCATCGAGCATGTCCAACGAGACCGAAACGAAAACAAACGTAGTCATCCGGTTCGCCGGCGATTCCGGAGACGGGATTCAGCTAACCGGCACCCAATTCACGACGGCCGCCGCCATCGCCGGCAATGATCTCGCGACGTTCCCCGACTTCCCGGCCGAAATTCGCGCCCCGGCCGGCACCCTCGCCGGCGTCTCCGGCTTTCAACTTCACTTCGGAAGTCAGGAGATTTTCACCTCCGGCGACCTCGCCGACGTCTTGGTCGTCATGAACGCCGCCGCCCTCAAGGGCAATCTCAAGCAGCTCAAAAAAGGGGGGATCATCATCGCCAACGAAGATGGCTTCGACGCCAAGAACCTTCGCCTGGCCAAATACGAGGAGGGGGAAAACCCGCTCAACGATAAGCGCCTCGAAGATTACCTCCTTTACACCATGCCGGTCACCAAGTTGACCCGGACTTGCCTGAAAGAAGCCGACTCCGGCCTCAGTCTGAAGGACATGGACCGTTGCAAAAACATGTTCGTTCTCGGCTTTCTCTTTTTCATGTACAACCGGCCCCTGGACTTCACCATCCAGCAACTCGAGGCCAAATTCGCCAAGAAACCGGGCATCGCCGAGTCCAACACCCGCGTTCTCAAGGCGGGCTACGCCTTCGGCGACACGATCGAAACCCAGCACGGCCGCTTTGAAATCAAAGCCGCCCCCATGACGCCCGGCACCTACCGCAGCATCATGGGCAACCAGGCCACCGCCTACGGGCTCATCGCCGCCTCCGTCAAAGCCAAGCTGCAACTTTTCTACGGCACCTACCCGATCACACCCGCCACCGATATTCTCCACGAACTGGCCCGGCACAAAAACTTCGGG
>LFIK01003468.1_pt1 | contig 12805 bp, 9 predicted proteins | sample 643401 | NCBI WGS metagenome assembly LFIK01 (sample SAMN03777447, study PRJNA286221) | soda lake metagenome | biome: soda lake; feature: Kulunda steppe; material: water; isolation source: sample T5-Br brine of Lake Tanatar-5 | place: Russia: Kulunda steppe | collected 2010-07 | reverse complement strand
CGCGCGACTTCCTGGTGCCGTCGCGCCTGCATCCGGGGAAGTTCTATGCGCTGCCGCAGGCGCCGCAGCAGTTCAAGCAGCTGATCATGGTGTCGGGGTTCGACAAGTATTTCCAGATCGCGCCGTGCTTTCGCGATGAAGACCCCCGCGCCGACCGCGCGCCGACGGATTTCTATCAGTTGGACGTGGAGATGAGCTTCGTCGAACAGCAGGACGTGTTCGACGCGGTGGCCCCTGTGGTGGCGAGCGTGTTCGAGGAATTCGCCGGGGGCAAGGCGGTGGACGCGCCCGAAAGCTGGCCGCAGATCCCCTTTGCCGAGGCGCTGGAGAAATACGGCACCGACAAGCCCGACCTGCGCAACCCGATCGAGATGCAGGTGGTGAGCGAGCACTTCCGCGGCTCGGGCTTCGCGATCTTCGCCAAACTGCTGGAGAACGAGGGCACCGAGATCCGTGCGATCCCCGCGCCGGGGGGCGGGTCGCGCAAGTTCTGCGACCGGATGAACGCCTTTGCGCAGGCGCAGGGGCTGCCGGGGATGGGGTATATTTTTTGGCGTAATGCCGAAGGCCCATATTATGCCAAACAAATCTGGACAAAAATCAGCATTTGGCTTGATGGACGAATGAGTGACGAGGAGCTCACTCAACGCGGCCTCATCGAAACATCAAATGAAAAGTGGGATCGTCTCGATCAGCTGATGACCCAGTATCATTCTGAAGACCCCATCGGAAAACAGCAGGTCAAAGAACAGATCAAGCTGGAGTTCGGTCCAGCTAACGTCGAAGCTGCAGGCCCGCTGGCCAAAAATATCGGTCCCGAGCGTACCGAGGAAATCCGCCAGCAACTGAACCTCGGCGAGGGCGACGCGGCCTTCTTCCTCGGCGGCAAGCCCGCGCAATTCGAGGGTGTGGCCGCCAAGGCGCGCGATGAGATCGGGCGGGAGTTGAAGCTGATCGACGAAAACCGCTTCGCCTTTGCCTGGATCGTCGATTTTCCGATGTACGAGAAAGACCCGGAGACCGGCGCCATCGACTTCAGCCACAACCCGTTTTCCATGCCGCAGGGCGGGATGGCGGCGCTCAAGGGCGACCCGCTGGCGGTCAAGGGTTACCAGTATGACCTGGCCTGTAACGGCTACGAGATCCTCTCGGGCGCGATCCGCAACCACACGCCCGAGATCATGTATCGCGCCTTCGAGATCGCGGGCTATCCGGCGTCCGAGGTGGACAAGCGCTTCGGCGGCATGGTCAAGGCGTTCCGCTATGGCGCACCGCCGCACGGGGGCTGCGCGGCGGGGATCGACCGGATCGTCATGCTGCTGGCCGGGACCACGAACATCCGCGAGGTGATCATGTTCCCGATGAACCAGCGCGCCGAGGATCTGTTGCTGGGCGCCCCGTCGGAGCCCACCAACGAACAGTTGCGCGAGTTGCGCCTGCGGGTGTTGCCACCCGAGGCGTAGGGGGCGACGGATCGGCGGTTGATCGCGCGCATTGCCGCGTGGCAGAAGCGTGGCGTCACTGCGGGCGTGGTGGAACGGTAGACACAGGCGACTTAAAATCGCCAGGGCCTGGCCCGTGCGGGTTCGACTCCCGCCGCCCGCACCAAGGCCGGACATCGGGGCATCTGGCGCATTCGGTCCGCGTGGCGCTTGCTGCTGTGGTGACAAAGCGCCCCTCAGCGCCCCGCCCACCCGCCCCCCAATACTGTTTTCGGGGCGCTTCGGGGGCGCTGAGGGGGCGCATGCGCCGGGCCGGATGCTTGGCGGGTGCTGTGCGCCTGCGACCGGCCCTCAGCAATCCATGTCGATCACGCCCAGACCGCGCAGGTAGATCCCGACGCCGGTTTCCAGCAGGTCCTCGGGCGGGTAGGGGCTGCGCGCACCGGGTTTGCCGCGCGCGTAAAGCTCCACGATCCCGTGGCTCATGGCCCAGACATGGGCCGCGAACATGGCCGGGGGCGGGCGGCGCTCGGCCGGGATGCGGGCGGAGAGCGCCTCGGCCGCGCGGGTCAGCACGCGCTGGGCACGATCGGCAGCCTGCGCCAGCGCGCGTGTGGCGCCGGGCTCCACCCCCGCTTCGAACATGGCGATGTAATGGCCCGGATGCTTGCGGGCAAAGGCCAGATACGCCCGCCCCACCGCCGAAAACGCCGCCAGCGGCGAGGGGCGGCCATCGTCATAGGCGTATTCCAGCAGGTCGGCGAAAAGGTCGTAGCCCTGCCGCGCCACCTCGGCGATCAGATCCTCGCGCCCCTCGAAATGGCGGTAGGGCGCGGCGGCCGAGACGCCTGCGCGCTTGGCGGCCTCGGCCATGGTGAAGCCCTGCGGCCCCTGCATGGCGATCAGCTCCAGCGTGGCCTCGACCAGCGCCTGGCGCAGATTGCCGTGATGGTATCCCTGTTTGGGCATGAGAGGGTGCGGGTCCGGTCCGGAGTGCCTTGGAAGTGCAGTATCGCAGAAGCAAGGCGAAGGGCAATCGCGCCCTTGGCAGCCCGCGCGCCCGGCGCTAAGCTGAACCGGGGGAGGCATGATCATGCCCGCGTTCGACGCGCAGCACCACGAGTGGCTTTCGGGGTTCCGGCGCAACCTCTTCGGCTATGCCTGCGCGCTGTCGGACAATACCGCCAGCGCCGAGGATCTGTATCAGGAGGCGGTGCTGCGGGCGATGTCCGCGCGCGACTGTCCGTCGCAGCGCGCAGTCTTCCGTGCGTGGATGTTCCGTATCCTGCGCAATCTCTGGGTCGACCGTCTGCGCGCCCGCAGGCGCCTGGACGATCTGTTGAGTCCCGAAAGCGGCGAGGAGCCCCATGCCCCCGGCGATGACGAGGACATGGTCATCAACCAAATCGATGTACGCCACGCCTTCGCGCGCCTGCACAAGGCGCAGCGCGACGTTCTGGCACTGGTGGATATCGGCGGTTTCAGTTATGAAGAGACTGCAGAACTCCTTGATGTGCCAAAAGGAACCGTGATGAGTCGCATCAGCCGCGCCCGTGCCGCCCTGCGCCGTGAATTGCTGGGCCGGTCCGATACCGCGGCGCGTGTCGTCGCACTGCCGCGGCGTCGTCGGCTATGAGCGCGCGCGTGCCGGTCTGCGACATACGGCTCAACGCCTATGTGGACGGCGAATTGCCGCCCGACGAGGCCGCGATCCTGGCGGATTTGGTGGCCCGGGATGCCGGGCTTGCCCGTCGTGTGGCGGCATTGGCCGATCTGAAGGCCGGGGTCGCCGGCCTCGCCGCGCCTGAGGCGCCGGACATTCCCCATGCATCAGGGGCAGGGTGTCGAAGGATCGCAGGTGCGCGCGCCAGTGGTGGCAGAGCCGGAATGCTCGCGGCGGGGCTCGCGGTTGCGGCGCTGCTGGGCTGGGTCTTCGTGCCGCCGCCCCAGACCGGAGGTGAACAGTCTGCCCTGGAACCGGCGGGCGCTGTTGCCGTGCCGGCGGCTGTCGTGGCGCTGCATGACGCCTGGGTGGCTGACCGGGCCGCGGGCGCCACCCCTGCGCAAGAGCCCCGGGCGCCTGCTTGGATGCGCAGCTTGCTGGAAGCCAACGGGCTGCAACTGCGCCATGGCGCCCCGGTCATGCTGGCGCCGGATGTGCCTGGCCTGCACTACGCCTTTGTCGGTCCGAACGCGTGCAAGCTCAGTCTGATCGAGTCCGCTGCACGCGACGGTGCATCCGCAATGGTGCTCAACGCCGATGGCGGGCTGCAGACCGCGACATGGGAAAGCGGGGCGCATGGCTACGTGATGGTGGCGCGCAACATGAACCGCGCGCGCTTCGCCACCATCGCCGCGGCGGTCCACGCGGCCACGGAGACACGCGCGCTGGCCGAGGGCGAGTTGCTCGCTGCCATGGCCGGTGCGCGCCAGCGCTGCAATGCCTGAGACCGCGTCCGGCTGATCGGTTCGGGCGCGTGCTGTCGCGCATGATGCGAAGGCGCCCTCGGGCTGTGCCCACCCACCCACCCCGCACGCCCCGAGGGCGCTTGCCGGCGCCTTGCCGCGGGCGACGCCGTTGCCCGAAGCGGATGCGTTGTGCGCTTGGCCCCAGCTTTTTCTTCCGGCTGATGGAATAATGTGCATTCCCCGGACGTCTTAACTTTCACAGGTGCGGCAACAGCGGCGCCTGCGGACATCTGCATTCGGGAGGAAACACAGGATGCCGAGAAAAGAACGCGGACTGATCGAGCTTTACCATCAGGACCCGGAACGTGCCGAATACCTGGTCTTCGGGCGCAAGGCCGGGCCGAACCGGCGCGGGTTCCTCAAGGGGGCGGGCCTTGCCTCGATGGGGGCGGTGCTGGGCACCACGATTCCCTTCAGCGCCAACATGCCTGCCGGGCTGATGCCGGCGGCGCTGGCCGAAACCGTCAATGAATTCACCTTTGACGCCAAGCATGCCGACATGATCGTGCACAACGACCGCCCCGTGAATGTCGAGGCGGCGGTGCATCTGCTCGACGATGATGTGACACCCGCAGACAAGCACTTCATCCGCAACAATGGCACAATGCCGATGCCGATGAGCAAGGCCGACTGGCGCCTGACAATCGACGGCGAGGTGAACGATCAGCTGGAGCTCTCGTATGACCAACTGATGAACGATTTCGAGCATGTCACCATCCGTGCGCAGCTGGAATGTGGCGGCAACGGGCGCGCGGGCTTCAACCCGCTGCCGCGCGGCAACCCCTGGACCATCGGCGCCATCGGCAATGCGGAATGGACTGGGGTGCGTCTGTCGGACATCCTGCGCCGCGCCGGTCTGAAGCCCTCGGCGGTGTATACCGGTCATTTCAGCTATGACGAGCATCTGTCCGGCGACCCGGATCGCCCCTCGATCTCGCGCGGCGGCCCGATCGACAAGATGATGGACCCGCATACCATCATCGCGCTGAAAATGAATGGCGGCGACATCCCGATCGAGCACGGCTATCCGGCACGGGTGGTGGCGCCGGGCTGGGCAGGATCGGTCAGCCAGAAATGGGTGACGCGCATCTGGGTGCGCGACCGCGAACACGACGGGCCGGGCATGACGGGCCTGAGCTATCGCGTGCCGCGCCATCCGGTCGAAGCGGGCGCCGAGGTTGCGCATGAGGACATGATGGTCATGGGTTCGATGATCGTGAAATCCGCGATCACCAACCCTGTCGCCGGTGCCGAAGTGCGTGCGGGTGCGCCGTTCGAGGTGCGCGGTCAGGCCTGGGCGGGCGACAACCATGTCGTGCGGATGGAAACCTCGATCGATTTCGGGGCCACCTGGCAAGAGGCGGAGCTGCACATGCCGCCCAACCGCTATTCCTGGCAGCGCTGGCAGGCGCGCGTGATCCCGCCGATGGCCGGGTATTACGAGGTCTGGGCCCGCGCCACAGACAACCAGGGCAATACACAGCCCATGGTGGTGCCGGGCTGGAACCCGCGCGGCTACCTCAACAATTCATGCCACCGTATCCATTTTACCGCTGTGTAAAGGATGCGCCCAGACATGAAGAAAATGCTTTCCACCTGCGGGGCGGCCCTTGCCGCCCTGCTGCTGGCAGTCCCCATGCAGGCAGGCGCCGAAGAGCGTATCACCCGGCTGGCCGATGTGCCCGAGGATTTCGAATTCTACCCCCTTCCACCCGGTGAAGGTGTCGATGAAGTCTACTATGGCTGCATCGCCTGCCATTCGCTGCGCACGGTCACGAATGGCGGCTATTCGCGCCGGGTCTGGGATGAATTGCTTGACTGGATGGTCGAGGATCAGGGCATGATGAGCCCTGAACCCGAGGTCCGCGAGATCATGCTGGACTACCTGGAAACCTATATCGGAGAAGACTGGGAAGGCTGATCAAGAACCCTTTCCGATCACGCAAACGCGCAGGCTTTCAGGCCTGCGCGTTCTGCCTTGGGCACGGTAGAAGGGACGGCGGCTATGGCCTTCACATGCCCGGCGGTCTAGGTTTAGCGGCGAACAATGGAAGCCAGCCATGCCGCCAGCCGATTCCGGCGCCGCCGACAACCGCGCCGCCCCCACCCAGGGAAACCAGCCATCCGCAACGCTCGGAGCCGAGGAAACAGCCCGTTCCGATGCCCGCGAACGCGCCAGCGGCTGGCGCACGGTACGCCGCGTGGCGCCCTGGCTCTGGCCCGACGATCAGCCCTGGGTCAAGCGCCGGGTGGTGGCGGCGCTGGTCATGCTGGTGCTGGCGAAGCTTGTCTCGGTGGGCACGCCGATGCTCTACAAGGGCGCGGTGGATGCGCTGGCGGGCGAGGGCACCGGCTGGATGCTGGCCATGGGCGCGGTGGGCCTGACGGTCGCCTATGGCATGGCGCGATTGATGTCCGTGGGCTTTCAGGAATTGCGCAACGCGATCTTCACCCGCGTGGGCCAGCGCGCGCTGCGGATGATCGCGCTCGAGACCTTCCAGCACATCCACCGGCTGAGCCTGCGCTACCACATCACCCGCAAGACCGGGGGGCTGAGCCGGATCATCGAACGCGGCGTCAAGGGCGTGGATTTCCTGCTGCGGTTCATGCTGTTCTCGATCTTTCCGCTGCTGCTGGAACTGGGGCTGATCGCGATCATCTTCTTCGTGCTTTTCGACATCTGGTATCTGGCGACCGTGGTGGGGACCATCGCGCTTTATGTCTGGTTCACCTTTCGCGTCACCGAATGGCGGGTGCGCCAGCGGCGCGAGATGAACGCCCAGGACACCGACGCCAACCAGAAGGCCATCGACAGCCTGCTGAACTTCGAAACCGTCAAGTATTTCAATGCCGAAGGGATGGAGGCGCGGCGCTACGACAGCGCCATGCAGAAATACGAGGTGGCCGCGGTCAAGACCAACATCTCGCTGGCCTTCCTGAACTTCGGGCAGGCGTTCCTGATCACCACCGGGCTGGTGGTGGTAATGGTGCTGGCCGCCGTAGGCGTGCAGAACGGCGATCTGACGGTGGGCGATTTCGTCATGGTGAACGCCTACATGATCCAGATCACCATGCCGCTGAATTTTCTCGGGACCGTTTACCGCGAGATCCGGCAGGCGCTGGTGGACATGGGCGAGATGTTCGACCTCCTGGACCAGCCCCCCGATGTGCGCGACGCGCCCGGGGCGACGGCGTTGAAGGTCACAGGCGGGGCGGTGGAGCTGGACCGGGTGCGCTTCGGCTATGACCCGGCGCGGCCGATCCTGCAGGACGTCACCCTGCGCGTGGGCCCGGGCGAGACAGTGGCGATCGTGGGGCCTTCGGGCTCGGGCAAGTCCACCATCGGGCGGCTGTTGTTCCGGTTCTATGACGTGACCGGCGGGGCACTGCGGATCGACGGGCAGGATGTGCGCGAGGTGACGCAATCGAGCCTGCACGCCGCCATCGGCGTGGTGCCGCAGGATACGGTGCTGTTCAACGATACCATCGCCTATAACATCGCCTATGGCCGCGAGGGGGCCACGCGGGCCGAGGTGGAGGCGGCGGCCAAGGCCGCGCGCATCCATGACTTCATCGCCGGGCTGCCCGAAGGGTATGACACGGCGGTGGGCGAGCGCGGCCTGAAACTCTCGGGCGGCGAGAAGCAGCGCGTGGGGATCGCGCGGACGCTGTTGAAGAACCCGCCGATCCTGCTGCTGGACGAGGCGACCAGTGCGCTCGACACCCAGACCGAGCAGAGCATTCAGGACGAGCTGCGCGCCGCCGGGCAGGGGCGCACGGTGCTGACCATCGCGCACCGGCTGTCCACCGTGGTCGATGCTGATCGGATCGTGGTGCTGGAAGCGGGGCAGATCGTCGAAGAAGGCACCCACTCCGACCTGCTGGCCCGCGGCGGCAAGTATGCGGCGATGTGGAACCGGCAAAGGGCCGCGGGCGAACTGGGGGCCGAGGGGGAACTGGGCTGACGGGGCTGCTGCAAGCGGCCCCGCCCCCCGGCGTGCCACACCCACCCAACCCGCACGCCGGGGGGCGGGGCCTTGTGTCTGACGGGCTTTATCCGGCGAGGAAGGCGAAGCCCGCGACCAGAACGCCCAGGGCGGCGCCCACCGACACGAAGGCGCGGGTGCGTGCCCGGTCCTGCCGCGAGCGCATGCTGCCGGAATAGTCGAAGCGTTCGTAGACCACGTTCGCCATCGGCATGCCCAGGTCCAGCAGCGCGTCCGAGACCGCCACCACCATCGGCCCCGGCCCGCACATCATCGCCTTGGTTGTCTTCGGGTCGAGCCCCTGCAGCACCTCGCGCAGCCGCTCAGGGGACAGTATCCCCTGGTGCATGTCGGGCGCGGTGGGCGGGTCTTCGGTCAGGAGCCACAGTTTCAGGTTGAGCGCGCCCGAGGCGGCGATCTGGCGAATTTCTTCAAGATTAGCCAGGTTTTCCGGGTGGCCCGCGGCATAGACCAGCCGCACGGGTCGGCGGTCGCCACGCGCAGCCATGTCGCGCAGGATGCCCAGAATCGGCGCGATCCCCACGCCGCCGCCAATGAGCAGCACCGCCGCCGGGTCATGCGCCTCCAGCGTGAATTCGCCATAGGGGCCGTCGATACCGATGGTACAGCCCTCGGGCAGCGCGCCGATCTGGTTGGTGTAATCGCCCGCTTCCTTGATCAGCAGCGACAGGCCGGGGCGCTCGGGGCTGTCGGCGATGGAAAACGGATGGTCCATCAGCGGGAACCGCCGCCCGCGGTCGGTCATCCAGACGAATTGCCCGGCGTGATAGGGCATGGGCGGCGTGCCGGGCTGCGGCTGTATGTCCAGCTCCCACATCCGGTCGGCGCGTTTTTCCACCGCCGCCAGCCGCCACGGGTGCCGGTGCAGGTGCCACCACCGCCAACCGTAGAGCGTGACCATCACCGCCACCACGCCCGCGCCCAAGAGCCACCAGAACATCGCCACCGGCCCGTCGATGCTGAACCGACCCACGGCAAGCGCGTGGTGCAGCCCCCCGCCCACCGACACCAGCGCCAGCACCACATGCGTGGCGCGCCATGCTTCATAGGGCAGGGGCAGGCGTTCGCGCAGGGCGGAACTGATGACCAGCAGCAGCATCGCCCCCAGCGCCACCACCCCGCTGCGATAGGCCGGATCGCTCAGGTAGAACTCCAGCCGCATCCATGCGAGGTCCGGGTCCGCCGTCCACGTGGGCACGACATACAGCAAGGGATGCGCCAGCACCCCCAGCAGCAGCCACCAGGCCGCGATCTTGTGAAAGCTCATGATCTTGTCGATGCCAAGCTTGCCCGAGACTGCCTCGAACCGGCCAGAGGTGACGAACTGCACCGCCATGCCCGCCAGCGCCACCAGCCCCAGCGCGGCGGCGGCGTATTCCCAGGCATGGCCCCGCGCAACGCTCTGGGTCAGGGCCAGCGTCAGCGGCACCGCCGCCGCCAGCAGGTAGGCAAGCGCCAACTGGTTGCCCGAAAGTCTTGGAATCGCTGAATGCATGGGTGCGGTTCTCCGAAAGCGCCCTTTTGCGCGCACTGTCCGGTATCGGAACACGCTAGACCGACCGGGATCAAGCCCCGAGCAACGCCTTGCGCGGAGATTCGTGTTAGAGTGACCGTTGAGAGTGCGACGAATCAGAGGGGCAGGACATGCGTATCTTGGCAACACTGGCAGCGGCGGTGCTGATCATGGCGGCGCCGCAGGCGCAGGCCGAGGACAACGGGCTGGTCGGACTGGAGCGGATCATCGCCGCCTGGCTGGACTCGCCGCACGGGGATTATCACTCGCGCTCCTTTACCTACTGGAACGCAGATGGCGCGGTGCCCGAGGCCTGCGCCGTGTGTCATTCAGAGACAGGGTTTCTGGATTACCTTGGCTCGGACGGCTCCGAACCCGGCAGCGTTCACCGCCCCGGGGCGATCAATTCGCCCATCGGCTGCGCATCCTGCCACACGGCGGAAGCCCATGCGCTGGACGCGGTGACCTTTCCGGTGGGCGAAACCATCGACGGGTTGGGCATGAACGCCACCTGCAACGTCTGCCACGGTGGGCGACAGTCGGGCGAGGCCGTGTCCAGTCGCGTGGACGGGTTGGACCTGGACGCCGTGGATGCGGAACTGTCCTTCGTCAACATCCACTACGGGCCTGCGGCGGCGGTCACGCTGGGGGCGGAGGTCACGGCCGGGTTCCAGTATGAGGGACGCCGCTACGCCGGGCGCTTCATGCATGTGCCCGCCGCCGCCACTTGCAGCGATTGCCACAGCCCGCACAGTACCGGGCTGTCCGAAGCCGTGGTCGAAGGCTGCGTGGCCTGCCATCAGGATGGGGCGGACGATCTGCGCGCGATCCGCACCCAGCACACTGATTTCGCCGGCACCGGCGACCGCTCGGGCGGCATTCACAGCGAGATCGTGGCGCTGGAGGCGCAACTCTTCGACGCGATCCGGCTTTATGCCGAGGAGGTGGCAGGCACGCCCATCGCCTATGGCGGCGCGTTTCCGTATTTCTTCGTCGATCAGGACGGCAGCGGCGCGGCCACGGGCGAGGCGCTGAGCCGCGACAACCGGTATCAGGCCTTCACCCCGCGGCTGTTGAAAGCGGTCTACAACTATCAGGTCGCGCGCAAGTCTCCGGGCGGCTACGTGCACAATCCGCGCTACATGCTGCAGATCCTGCATGATTCGCTGGCCGATCTGGCCGAGGCGGTCGAGATCGACGTCTCGGGCATCTCGCGGCCCTGAAGGGCCGTTTGTCCGGGCGTGGTGCGGCGGGCTGGCGGCGTGGAAGCGCCCGCTCAGCGCCCCACCCGGCCCACCCATGGCGCTTCGGGGCGCTGCCGCTGCTGGCGCAGCGGCGAAGGGTCGGGCCCCGGCACTGCTCAGAAATGGCGGGGGAAGGTGCGTTTCAGGGCCATGTCGAGGTCGTCCATGGTGACCGGCAGGCCAAGGTCCACCAGCGAAGTCACCCCGTGCCCGGTGATCCCGCAGGGCACGATCCCGTCGAAATGGCTCAGGTCCGGCTCCAGATTGATCGACAGGCCGTGAAAGCTGACCCAGCGGCGCAGCTTGATGCCGATGGCGGCGATCTTGTCCTCGCGCGGGGTGCCATCGGGCAGGGGGGGCTTGTCCGGGCGCGCGACCCAGACCCCCACGCGCCCCTCGCGCCGTTCGCCGGTGACGTTGAATTCGGCCAGCGTGTCGATCACCCAATCCTCGAGCGCGGTGACGAAGCGGCGCACATCGCGCCCGCGCCGGTTCAGGTCCAGCATGACATAGGCCACCCGCTGCCCCGGTCCGTGATAGGTGTATTGCCCGCCGCGCCCCGCCACATGCACCGGAAAGCGGCCCGGCTGGGTCAGGTCGGCGGGCTGCGCGCTGGTTCCGGCGGTATAGAGCGGCGGATGCTCCAGCAGCCAGATCGACTCGGACGCCGTGCCGCCAGCGATCCCGGCCACATGCGCTTCCATCGCGCGCAGGGTGGCGGCGTAATCAGCCAGACCGTCGATGTGGCGCCATTCCGGCATCAGGACTCCGCAGGTGCAATCCCGTCCGCTTCTAACCGCAGCCGGGGGCGAGCGGAAGGCGCCCGGACCGACGCGACGGCCCGGCCGAGCGGAAATCACGCGATCAGAAATCAGCGGCCGGAAATCACTCGGCCAGAAATCGGACCGCCCGCGCGAATTACCCCCTTCACAACCGGCTGGTCTGGAGCTACACCCGCGCCTGCCTAAGGCAGTGCGGTCGTGGCGGAATTGGTAGACGCGCAGCGTTGAGGTCGCTGTGGGCTAACCCCCGTGGAGGTTCGAGTCCTCTCGACCGCACCATTTTCCTGCCGACGCCCCCGCCAGTGTTCGCGCCGATGGTCCGCCATCATGGCGGAGATGTGTGCCGCAAGGCAGTGTCGCCACGCCCATGTCGGCCCATCAATCCGGCTGCAAGACCTCTCCGCCCTGGTCGATCAGCCTGTGAAATGCCGATTTGCCGGGAGATTGTGCCCGAATCGGGCCCTGGGGTCGAATGACTGACAATATGGTTGCATTGCACCGGGCGGTTGGGTTTAACTTTCCGACAACAGGCAGATCAACTGCCGTCTTACAGGGAGATCAGCGTGGTGGCAGCCAGCCAGGGTGACGGCTTTGTCGCATTTGACAGGGTTCAGAAGAGCTATGACGGCGAAACACTTGTCGTCAAGGACCTGAACCTCAGCATCGGCAAGGGTGAGTTCATGACAATGCTTGGCCCCTCGGGGTCTGGCAAGACCACGTGCCTGATGATGCTTGCGGGGTTCGAAACCGCGACCTCGGGCGAGATCACGCTGGACCAGCGCCCCATCAACAGCGTCCCGCCGCACAAGCGCGGCATCGGGATGGTGTTCCAGAACTACGCCCTGTTTCCGCACATGACCGTGGGCGAAAACCTGTCCTTTCCGCTGGAAGTGCGCGGAATGGGCAAGTCCGAGCGCGAGAAGAAGGTCAAGCGCGCGCTGGACATGGTGCAGATGGGCGCCTTCGCCGGGCGCCGCCCTGCGCAGCTTTCGGGTGGCCAGCAGCAACGGATCGCCCTGGCGCGTGCTCTGGTGTTCGAGCCCCAGCTTGTGCTGATGGATGAGCCGCTGGGCGCGCTGGACAAGAACCTGCGCGAGCGGATGCAATATGAAATCAAGCACATCCACCAGAACCTGGGCGTCACGGTGGTCTATGTGACCCATGACCAGACCGAGGCGCTGACCATGTCGGACAACGTGGCCGTCTTCGACGATGGCCGCATCCAGCAGCTTGCCCCGCCCGATGTGCTGTATGAGAAACCCGAAAACGCCTTCGTGGCCGCCTTCATCGGCGAGAACAACACGCTCAAGGGCAAGGTCCAGTCGGTCAACGGCAAGGAATGCAAGGT